>Ga0172367_10008213_pt1 | contig 11715 bp, 12 predicted proteins | sample Lak10m_FD_114542 | JGI IMG/M metagenome (GOLD analysis project Ga0172367, IMG submission 114542) | Freshwater microbial communities from Kabuno Bay, South-Kivu, Congo - kab_022012_10m | ecosystem: Environmental > Aquatic > Freshwater > Lake | place: Democratic Republic of the Congo: South-Kivu...
GAACGGTACCTGGGCAGGAATCGTCTCATTCTGCACTCCTCGCCAGCTTGCCAGGATCGGGAGGGGGAGATCATACGTCTTTGTCAGGGACATGAGGGCATTGAGCGAATTGCCAAGCCCCGAACTCTGCATGACCATCAGGGGCCGCCCCCCGGCAAGTGCGGCTCCGGCACAGACCCCGATGCCATCCTCTTCCCGGGTAAGGGTGAGGTGGCGGAAGTGCTGCGGCAGGAGAAAACAGAGGTCCTTGGCTTTGTCACAGGGTATTGAAGCAATAAGGCTGATCTTCTGTTTCTTCAGGATACTGATAACGGAATCTTCATACATGGATCTTCACCCTCTCAATCAACTCATCTCTTATGCACCCGAAGGGTGAACCTGCCGTGACGGAAAATGCCGGTTCAATGGGAATCAGCGGGTGGTCCTCACGGACCCGGGTATACCCTCCTCCGGTGATGTTCAGGAGCACGGTCTTTTTCGTGTCGATCCGGCTGGTTTCATCTGCCTGGATCAGGGAAGCCAGGCAGACTGCGGCCGCGGGATCGAGGTCAACACCCTCGAGTTCCATGAAAAGTTTTCCGGCAACGCGTGCCTCTTCATTGGTCACGGCGTACATCTGGCCACCTGTTGCCGCCATCGCGTCATAGACTCCTCCGGCAATTGCATAGGGCGGCTCACGGTTGGTCAGGACGTCTGAATACACCCGGGATATTGCTCCGGAAGCGTCCGGCATATCCGTTTCGGGAACAAGGTCCCGGCGCTGCTCCTGCCAGGCGGTGACCATGGGCACGAACGGGAGGTTCTGGCTCAGCTGGAGTGAGGGAAGGGCCTGGCCGAAGCGTCCGTCCCCCCTGAGGCGGAGTGACGCCTCCCAGGCCGCGATACCCCCGGTACCGCTTCCGATGGCCTGGAAATAATAGTCCGGCATGCGACCGATGGTTACGGCACCGTCGAGCATTACGGTCCCCATCCCGTCACGGCGGGCAACATTCCGCGCACCGCCCTCTTCAAGGAACTGCGGGACCGAACAGATCTCCCTGCTGAAGCGGATTGCGTCCGTATAATCCCCTTTTACCGCGACGATGCACGCATTCGTTGCAGGCAGGGTGGTCCAGAGCCGGGGAAGGGCTTTTTCGGGAACGACAACGACAACGGGGATTCCGGTCATGGCCGAGACCTGGAGGAAGGCACGGGCAGTGTTGCCGGCAGATGCAATCACCAGGGTTGCAGGTCGCTGCTCCTGCATACGGATGACGGTTGGTATCGCTTCGAGTTCCTTGAACGAGCAGGTCGCGATAGTGCCACCCCGCTCGGGCCAGTAGCCGTTGAAGCCGATGTACAGTTCCGGCATGCTCAGTTCGCGGGCAAGGGCCTTACTCCGGAAGCAGACCGGTCCTGCGTCTCCCGGCATGGACCGGTGGATTGGGAGCCAGTCAGAGAACCGGTAGATTCCCGGCAGGCTTCTCAGGGTGAGCTGTTGTGCGGTGTACTCCGCCCTGAGCAGGGAATGATGCCCCTGAGGGCAGGCTGTTGTATAGTGTTCCGGTACCACCTCCCCCCCCTGGATACAGCGGAGAAGGTACTTGGCATTCACAGGAGATCACCGCTTTTTCCCGTGAGGCTGAACTCCTGTCCAAGGATCTGTTCCTTCAGGTGCTCGCACAACCGGAGAGCACGGGCGCGATCCGATTGCCGGCAGGTTATCGGGATCTTCCGGCTATCTACCGCGAGTGCCCCGAGGCTGCCCCTAAATACCTCTCCGGGACACTCCCTGATGCAGGTCCCGCAGTTGACACACCGGCTGGCGTCAATTGTTCTCTCCGGTGAAATTGCACGGGCTGGGCAGCATTCTGCTGCCCGGCAGGATTCGCACCGGATGCAGGATGACGGTCTGGAGGTAATAGTGGGATCTGTCCCCTCCCAGATATCCGCATACGTTGTAGCTGCAAACGGTACCCTATCCCGGACATCGGCAACGGGAAGGGGGATCTGCCGGTTGGTTATGAGCAGGTTTTTCAGGATCCCGTCATTGAGAACCGGGATGGGGACTGCAACAGAGGTATTGCATTCAGGACAAAGGGATGTAAGAACGCCCCCCATCATCTTTGGAATCATCGTCTTCATATCGGCATATGCAGCGATATTGGGTTTCTCTGCGCTGGACCGCGTTCCCCGACCCATGATGAATCCGGTGCCGCCATTCAGCAGGATCTTTGTTCCGACACCGATTACGGACATGCCCGGATCGTTCTGGAGGGGATTTATATCCCCGCACCCGCTGACCGATGCTTCGCAACAGGGCCCGGCCAGCCCCCTCACCGAGAAGATGGTCCGGACAAGGTCAGGCTGCGTATTGACAACCGCAAGATAGTTTTTGAAAGCACTCCGCGTGGTGATGATACGGGCATGGCCCATTTCATCCAGGGTCACCTCCCGGGAGTACTCCGCCCCCCCGGATTCAACCCGGATTGCAATCTCCTTCCCCTCTACAATATCCCGGAAAAGGTGTCCCCCGCCGTACGATCTGTCCCGGTGGGCTGTACCATACACGATCAGGTCCACGGAACCCAGCCCCTCGTTCGGACAGGGACCCGGTATTGCGGGAACGCCATTGAGCCAGACTTTTTCAGCACTGCGGAATGTTGCCGGCTTTGTTACCGGGATATGAAGGACTGCGATCGTTCCTGACATGATCCCAAACGTGCCGGTGGTCACGACATCGACATCTGCTGAGGTCACCTTTTCCCCTTCGGCAATCCTTTTTTTGAGTTCCGCAGCCGTGCAGACAACTGCAGTCCCGTTTGCAATCTTCTGGTTTATTCCGTCAATGGATTTCATAGTATCACCGGTTCAGAGGATCCTGATATCCTCAACCCTGATGTGCAGGCCGCCGGTTTTGTCCAGGACCATATTCACGACTCCGGTATGGGCGACCTGCATCATGCAGAACGACGGGAGAAATGACTGGCGGAACCCGAATTCCGGAGGTCTCCGGATGGGAGTGGCAACTCCCTCAAACCCTATTACGTGGTAGGCCTGAACATCCTTTGCGCCCCCCTGCCGGGCAGCAAGCGGCCCTACTGTATGACATGTCAGGACACCGGTTACCCGGTTTGCGTCAATTACCCGGAGGACATGCTGGACCGGGCAGCCCTGTCCCATGGGGCGGCCGAGGACGATATCTCCCCTTGCAATATCCCAGCGCTCAACGAGATCGGCGCGGAAGGGCAGGATGATCTTCCGGGCAGAAGGCTCTCCGGCCAAAGGCCCGATCACAAAATCGTAGGTTTTCCCGCACACATCAGTACCGGTAAAATTACCTGCCTGTCCTGTCGTCGAACTTGCGGTTGTTGCAAAAAAAGGGCAGTCATTCCGGGTTTTTTTGCCCTGCCTGATGAGCGCAAGAAAATCCGCGCAGCAGGGAGCCCCGCAGGCACCACAGTCTTTGCCGGGTGGCTGCCACTCCTCCACGGGTCAGTCCCCCCTGAAGAGATCGTCGGCATGGTCGAGCTTCCGTATGACCCCGAAATGGTTCTGCCACCCGGTCTCCCGTTTCCCGACGCAGATGGTACAGACTCCGAGGGGTGGTACGCCCCGGAGCGAGATCGATTTCGGATCCGATATTTCAGGGAGTTCATCAATGGTGCGCATGAGGTAACGGAGCCCGGTACCCTGGACGGCATTGGTCTCAACAATATCTATTGCCGGGGCTACCTCCTTGGTCTTCTCACGAAAGACCTCTTTTTCCGATTGGGAGACGAGGTCGGTCTTGGTGATCACCGCAACATCGGCAAGGGAGATCATCGGGCCCATTTTCAGGGGAGAGTTCATCCCACTGACTGCTGACAGGACCACGATGCCCAGGGACTGGGTGACATAGGGAGAGCACCGGAGACAGAGCCCGGCACTTTCCACGATAAAAATATCGGACTCCTCCTCTTCGGCCCAGCTCAGGGCATCCTGCAGGACCATAATGCCGGTGTGATCGGGACAGAGGTCACCGGAATAGATCTTCTTTGTCGGGATACTGAATTCCTGCCTGAGTTCTTCATCCTCAAATGCCCGGACCACATCGATCTTGAGAAAAGCAATCTTTTTTGTTTTGGAAAAATGGCGGATGATCTGGCGGGTTACCGCAGTCTTTCCTGCGCTTGGTGGCCCGGCGATGATAATGAGTTTCATACGGGAAAACCCTGCTCGGTGAGAAGTTCGCCAGCCCGAATCCGCTCCCGGAACCGGCACAGCGTCAGGTCGATCCGGCCTACCATATCGCGGATTCGCGTTTCCCTGCCTTCAGGGTAGAGGATCTTCTCAACCCCCCCGTGTTTCATAACAAGTCTCCTGTCGGAAAGAAGGGAGACCAACGGGTCGTGGGTTACGAAAATGACTGATTTACAGCGTTCCTTGAGGACTTCAATAACGCGCTCGCGGAAAATCCCTGCATTTTCCACTTCATCGAGGAGGATCAGCGGGGCATTGCTGATGAGGATCGCATCGGCAACCATGAGTGAGCGTGTCTGACCGCCGGAGAGTGCGGTGATCCGGCACCCGGGGAAGATCTGTTCTCCGGTAAACTGGTTGGCAAGTTCAATGGTCTCAGGAATGATATCAGGTGCGGCAATCTTCCGTGCCTTGACATGCATGGCAAGAAACGTTTCAACGGTCATATCGGCAAGGCACTTGGTGTTCTGGGTAATCAGAGCAATGGGTTTCTTCGAGGGATCGCGGATAAAATCGTCCTCGGGGACATCTCCGTTGACCAGGACGGTCCTTCCGGTTGCGGTGTCCTTCTGGGCAAAGATTTCGATATCATTAATGAATGCGGTCTTTCCGGACCCTGTGGGTCCGACAATCGAGATGGTGTCCCCCGGGCGGATAACAATCCTGTCGAAAGCCTCGGGATTTCCATGCTTATCGTGACCCGGGAGAATGGTAATTTCGCGGATAGTGCAGGAGCTCATGATTAAGAGGGAGTTTCAATTATGGAAATAGGTTTGCATTAAAATCCGAAATATTTTCCTTAAAAGGAAATAGTTTTTAATTTTGTTGTATTATGGTATTGTAATGATATCGAAAAGGATATTTGAAACTGACTTTCGCACTGCACTTGATGAAGAGTTGCAGCGCCGGAACATGACGATCCGGCAACTTGCGGAGGAATCGGGAATCCCGGTAGCCACGCTCTACAAGATCAGTTCCGGCGAAGTGGATGTCCGGCTCTCCACCATGAAAAAGATTGTCAGCGTGCTTGAACCGAAACGATCCACCTTTGTTGCAGTCATTGCAGCCAAATTCCTGCTGGATGAGATGGAAGGGCATGAGATCACGGTCCGGGATACGGTGTACCGTATCCGGGGATACACCGCCAATTCCATCGAAGAATGCATCATTGCAGCGGTGATGGCCGAAAAGGAGGGGGCTGCCGGGATCATCTGTGCGCCGGTGCTTGCCTCGATCGTCGAGAAGATTGTTGATGTCCCTGTCGCTATCATCAAACCCAAGGCCGCAACCGTTCTTGATGCACTCGATGTTGTCGCCCGGAGAATATGACGGGTGTCCCCCCGTGTGAAATTAATGACCGTCAGTCTGGTCTTCTTCGGCGGAAAGACAGGCCCTGACCCACGGTACCCTTTTTTCAATCTCATGGAGAATTCTGTACGAGACAAACGCCAGGATGAGCGTGACAAGAATCATCCCTCCATAGAAAAAATTGAAATTTGGTTCAGCATATGCAACCCCGTCGGAAAAAACCGAATACGGTTTAACCGGCGTAAACATCAGAAGATACTCAAACAGATACCGCAGGAGGAGCGTAATGAGAAAAGCTCCGACCACGTGTTTCCATAATCCTTTTTTCCGGATTTCCGGGTACAGTACAAGCGTCGGGAAAATTACGACAGCGATCCACCAGAAATTCCACAGGATGATATCCAGCAGGATGTAGGAGATGGCGACCAGCTCGCTTCCGGCTGTTTTTACTGCCGTTGCATAGAGTGCCGGCTGGAACACCGGGCGGGTGAACAGCAGGAGTGTTGCGGCAAGGGTCCCGCAAACAAACACCCATTCAACAAAAGGATCCCTGATCGCATGCAGGATCATAAATGTTTTTTTCGTTATCCAGAGGAACAGCAGCATTATCAGAAAAGATAAGAGAAATGCAATGGCTCCGGTTATTACGAACTCCGATCCTGCCAGGGATGTGGAATTGATGATCCCCGTGATGAGAAAAATGAATATCTCCACGATCCCCCCAAACACATCGTAGGGTAAAATATCCTGTAGCTGCAAAACCATAGTATTACAAACCCCCGGGGGGCGCTCCCTGAAAATTGCTGAGAATTTTTTCTTACTATCTCTTCATCATCGGCTATATCATTATGGCGTTGAGTGAAAATTTTTCTGCATTGCAGGTCCGGACCGGATAAAATTTTAAAAAACCCAAAAAACCAACAAAACAGAAAAGCTGATCTCCCATAAAGGGAGATTCGTGAGATATCCGATCATTTCCCTTATACTCTTTTCAGCCGCGCCTCCGCTGGTCATTACTGAAATTTTATTTTCACTCATGGTCAGCCCTTTTTAATCCCGCTTCCAATGGTTGGAGAATATTCCATGACGCAATCCCAGCCACTGAATACCATCCCGTTCCGGGATATCCCGGTCGATCTCCTCCGGGGACTTGCAATCACCATCATGGTTGCTGCAAACCTTATCCCGTTCCTTCTTGAACCCCCGGCACCTTTCTGGTTACGACTCACTGCGTCGGCAGCAACCCTGCTGTTCATATTCCTCTCAGGAATGATGGTCGCCCTCTCCTGCCGTATAAAAAACCACGCACTATCCTATTTTATCGTACGGGGAGGTTTTGTCGTGGTTGTTGCAGCCCTCCTGGATCTTCTTGTCCGGGGTTCTGTACCCCTTATCGATACCGATGTGCTCTACCTCATCGGGATCTCCCTCCCCCTTGCCTACCTGTTCCTGTCCCTGAGCCTGCGGGCGAGGGCAGGGATTATTGCCGGAATCCTGGTGGCTACACCCCTGCTTCAGTCCCTTGCCGGTTACAACCCGCTACCGCTCCAGCTCTCCCTTTTTTACACTTGTCCAGGGGGGGCAGCTCCCCGGTCTGATGGCGGTTGCCTGCCAGTGGTTTATTGATGGCTGGTTCCCGATCTTCCCCTGGCTTGCAGTCTCCCTGCTGGGAGCGCAGGCAGGCACATTCCGCTGGAAGGGTAACGCAATCGTTTCTTTTGCTCAGCCGGTGCTGTTCGCCGTTGCGGGAAGTTTCCTTGTGCTGGGAGCCGTGTTCTGGTATCTTTTTCCGGGGGCGTCCCTCATACGGCTTGGGTACGTGGAGCTGTTTTATCCTCCGACTGTGGGATTCCTGGTCTTCATTACCGGTGTGATCTTCTGCCTTTTTGCAATCGCAGACCGTCTTCCTGTTACGAACCGGATTTTCGATCCCATCAGGGCGCTTGGGGAATGCTCGCTGGCCATATACATCCTTCACACTCTCGTAATCGAGGTTCTGATCAGCCCCCTTCGTCTCCGGGTTCCCGTGGTTCCCTATCTGGCTGCAGCACTTCTCCTCATCGGCAGTATGGTTCTTGCTGCATACCTGATCCGGCAGTATCGCCAGAACTTCCGGGGCGGCTCATTTGTAATCCGGGTTCTGATCGGCGGATGATGACGGAACGTATAAACCGGGACGCTCGTCAGCCTTCCGGGAATTCCAGCATCACGAACCGGATCTTCGGATCCCGGCCCAGTTTTTCAAAGAGCACAGACCGTTCAGACCGGCTGAGTGGGTGAGAGAACAGAAGATACCCGACAGTGAGCTGATGTACAACTCCCCCCGCCCGTGTTATCACTGCTATGAGGATGTCCCGATCTCCCTTCTCAATAATTGCCGGGAAAACAGCCATGCCCTCCTCGAACCAGCGACCCACCGGGAATGCTAGATCGTGATGCATATCCGGAAAAGTTACCGGTATCACCGCGGCGAGACCCTGGCGGATTTCATGATATAATTCCGGAGGAACGCCCAGGGAGAATGCCATAGAATCCGGTGTGACTCCGACGATCATTTTTGAGATGCCGGATCCCTCTTCAAAAAAACACCCCGGGCTTTTGCCAAAGTCTGTCTCATCAAAAAGGACGGCACAGATCCATGGATGTGGTTCCTGATAACCATTCAGGGGGATTGCATGGATGATCTCCGAGGCCCACGACCCCGGAAGATCCGGCAGTCCACGGGGAAACGTCGCACTTTCCATTGCAGGTTTCTGGATATCCGGGTGCATAGAAGATCAGATAGCGATGACAATACGGGTGCTCTCACAATTCAGGCAACATATGGCCGGCAGCAGCCTGTGGGAAAAGATGTTAAAAATGACACTGCGGGTGTACTTTCCGGTAGAAAATTCCAGCAAACCTGATCTCCTTCCTTTGAGGACGGAGCCGGAGACCAGGTAATTTTTCATCCGGCATAAGGGGAAGAGTCATGCAGGTACACCCTGAAAAATACTCGGATCCCGGTTTATCTATAGCTGGCGATGAGTGAAAAAAGAACTGCATTTATCGCTGGCTATTTCCGCTGGCAGAAAAATTTGTAAAAATACAAAAAATACCGGAGTGGCGTCATGGATATTAAAAATTTTTTAGAGGAAAATGTGATTCCGGTTACCGGGTGTACAGAACCAGCATCCATTGCCTATGCTGCTTCGCTTGCCTATCATGCCCTTTCCGGATGTATTCCTCCGGATTTTACCGGAAGCCGGTCACCAGTACCGCCGGGTCAGATTCTCAGCATTCTCGTTGCAGCCGACCGGAACGTGTACAAGAATACTACGAGTGCAATAGTGCCGGGAACCGCTGGCCAAAGAGGCCCCGCTCTTGCAGCGGCTGCAGGAATTTTCCTGAATCCTGTGGACGGGCTTGACCTCTTGTCAGGTATGGGTCCCGAGATCCGGAGCAAGGCACTGGTCCTCTCTTTAAGTGATCGGCTTTCCTGCCGGATAAATCCTGAATCTCCCCCCGGAGTATCCCCGGATATCTGCGTGGAAGTACAGGCAAAAGATGGCGATCAGGTCATAAAAAGCAGGGTACGCATATCCGGCAGGCATGACCATGTTGCAGAGATTTGCATAAATGACAAACCCGTTTATACTGGTTCGGGGACCCCTTCAGGGAGTGATGGGGAACAACCCCCTGAATCCATCATCTGGCTGATCCGCATCGCCGAGTCTATGGATGATCAGGAAATTGAGGTGGTTTACCGGGGCATTGAAATGAACATGACTCTTGCAACCCTCGGCGTCCATCAGTGTTATGGTCTCAGCCTTGGCAACAATCTCCGGGTTGTCCTGAGGAACCAGAAAGGCACCCTGAGTCTCGTCGATAAGGTCAAGATTGCCGCAGCGGCAGCCGCGGATGCGCGGATGGGAGGTGCTCCCTACCCGGTGATGAGCACGGCAGGATCCGGAAACCAGGGTATAACTGCACTGATCCCCCTGGGGATCGTTGGCCAGGAATGCAAGTTCTCAAAAGCCGAGATCAGCCGTGCGGCCCTCATCAGCCACATGGTGACAAAACAGGCAGACCGCTATGCCGGCCACCTGTCTGCACTCTGCGGATGCTCGATCAAGGCGGGTATTGGTGCCACGGCTGGCGTAACGTACCTGATAGGGGGAGGTGCTGAGGAGATTACTACCGCCATCAACCTCATGGTGGCGAATGTTACCGGCACCCTCTGCGACGGGGCCAAACCCGGCTGCTCCTTAAAAATCGCCACTGCGGCCGGCGTGGCGACTGAATGTGCGTTCCTTGCTGCAGCCGGGATGAAAATTCCGCCGGAGAACGGGATAATCCGGAAATCCGCTGATGAGACCATCCGGGTACTTGAACCCTTATCTCAGGCAATGTCTCCGGTAGATTCTGCCATAATAAAAATTCTCGAAGACAAACCTGCCGGTATGGGATAAGGAGAAAACAGTTACCCTTTTTTACTCGTGTATTATCTCTCTGAAAAAAAGGAAGATTTATCAGGAAAATCTCGGGACTTCCTTGCGGGCTGCTGCCACCGGTGCTGAGGCTGGCTGGAGGTTGCGTCTGAATCGGTAACCGAAATATACAATGACCCCGATGATCATCCAGACAATAAACTGGATGTGGGTTGCGGGCTGGAGATTCGCAATCAGGAACCCGGTACAGATAATGCACAGAATCGGGATGATGGGAAACAGCGGGCACCGGAACGGACGTACAACATCCGGCGAAGTGTATCTGAGAATGATGACCCCGAATGCAACGACCATGAAGGCAAAAAGGGCCCCGATGTTCACCAGTTCCGCTACTACCCGGAGCGGGAAAAAGCCGGCCACAACTGCCGTGATTGCCCCGACCATGAGGGTTACCTTCACCGGGGTCCTGAATACCGGGTGGACCTCGCTCAGTACTGATGGCAGGAGCTGGTCTCTCGACATGGCAAAGAAGATCCGGCTCTGTCCGTAGAGGTTGACCAGCAGTACCGTAGTCATGCCGCAGATTGCCCCTATGGATACAAGGGCTGCACCCCACGAGATACCAATCTCATTGAGGGCAAGTGAGATGGGAGCGCTCTGCCCGACGATATCGGTAAACGGGACCACTCCCGTCAGCATCGCGGCGACCGCAACATACAGTGTCATGCAAACCAGGAGGGATGCAATAAGGGCTATCGGCAGGGATTTCTGGGGATTCTGGGTCTCTTCAGCCGCGATCACAACGGAATCAAAACCGACGAAAGCAAAGAAGATGATTGCAGCTCCCCCGACAACCCCGGTCCATCCGTTTGGCATAAAATTGCTCCAGTTCACGGGCTGGAAGTGGCCAAGACAAAGATAGATGAAAAGGAGGAGGATGGAAACCTTGATGATGACAATCACGGTCGTGAACCGGGCACTCTCTTTCATCCCGATAATGAGAAGGCCGGTAATGGCCAGAATGATAAGAAATGCCGGCAGATTGATCAACCCTCCGTTTATTCCCGGGGGGTTGATGAGATACGCCGGCAGGTTCAGTCCGATATTATTCAGGAGATTTGCCACGTACCCCGACCAGCCGATGGCGACTGCAGATACGGCGACTGCATATTCCAGGATCAGGTCCCACCCTATGATCCATGCCCAGATCTCTCCGAGAGAGGCATAGCAGTAGGTATAGGCACTTCCGGCAACGGGTACCATTGCCGCAAATTCGGCATAACAAAGAGCCGAAAGAATGCATACAAGACCGGCAATAATGAAGGAAACGGGAAGAGCAGGACCGGAATATTCTGCAGCAACTCCTGACAGGACAAAGATACCGGTTCCGATAACTGCTCCTACGCCAAGAAGGACCAGTTCAGATGTTTTCAGCACTCTTTTGAGGGATCGTTCACCCTGAGTGACGGCGATCAGTTCCTCGATTGGTTTTGTTTTGAATATGGATTGTAGCATCGTACCACTCCTGGTCATGCAGTCACGGTATCGTGAATGCAGAAACGGAAATAATTCCGGTAAATCCAGAGAATTACCCGCAGGATGGTGGGACAATGGTACTGAAGCGGGGGAGTGACTGTCACCCCCTTTCATCCACCCGGTCACATCATGGGAGAATACCTTTGGACTACGTAAAAATTTCATGCCGTAACGGGATAATTACGGCGATAAGTGAATTTTATTTTTCAGTTATCGCAAA
>Ga0172367_10008214_pt1 | contig 11715 bp, 12 predicted proteins | sample Lak10m_FD_114542 | JGI IMG/M metagenome (GOLD analysis project Ga0172367, IMG submission 114542) | Freshwater microbial communities from Kabuno Bay, South-Kivu, Congo - kab_022012_10m | ecosystem: Environmental > Aquatic > Freshwater > Lake | place: Democratic Republic of the Congo: South-Kivu...
GATCTATTTATCGTGCAGGCCCGTCCAGAGACCGTGCAATCCCAAAAAACCGGCAACGTGATTCGCAGCTATCGGCTCAACGGCCAGGGGGAGGTGCTGACCACCGGACGGGCGGTGGGGGAAATGGTGGGGGCGGGCCAGGCCCGGGTGATTCTAGATGCCCACCGGATTGCCGAGTTTCAGGACGGCGAGGTGCTGGTGACCAACAAGACCGATCCGGACTGGGAACCGATCATGAAAAAGGCCAGCGCCATCATCACCAACCAGGGGGGGCGCACCTGCCACGCCGCCATTATTGCCCGGGAAATGGGGATACCAGCCATCGTGGGCTGCGGCAATGCCACCGAGGTGATCCACACCGGTCAACCGGTGACGGTCTCCTGCGCCGAGGGGGAAGCGGGGAAGGTCTACGCCGGCCTGGTACCCTTTGAGGCGGTGGAAACCCCCCTGCAGGACCTGCCCCGCCCCCGCACCCAAGTCCTCATGAACGTGGGCAACCCGGAGGAGGCCTTTAGCCTGGCGGCCATCCCCTGTGATGGGGTGGGGCTGGCCCGTCTGGAGTTCATCATCGCCAACCATATCAAGGCCCATCCCCTGGCCCTACTACACTTTGATCAACTGCAGGATAGGGCGGCCAAGTGGGAAATTAGCCAACTCACCGCCCACTACCCCCACAAACCCGACTTCTTTGTCGATCAGGTGGCGGCCGGGGTCGGCATGATCGCCGCCGCCTTCTACCCCAAGCCGGTGGTGGTGCGACTATCAGACTTTAAGAGTAACGAGTATGCCAACCTGCTGGGGGGAAGGGAGTTTGAACCCCAGGAGGAAAACCCCATGATCGGGTGGCGGGGGGCCTCCCGCTACTACGACCCCAAGTACACCGAGGCCTTTGGCCTGGAATGTCGGGCCATCCGGCGGGTACGGGATGATATGGGGCTGACCAACGTGATTCCCATGGTGCCCTTCTGCCGCACCCCCGACGAGGGGCGGCGGGTGCTGGAGACCATGGCCAGCTATGGCCTACAACGGGGGGAAAATGGCCTACAGGTCTACGTCATGTGTGAAATTCCCAGTAACGTGATCCTGGCGGACCAGTTTAGCGAAGTCTTCGATGGCTTCTCCATCGGCTCCAACGACCTCACCCAGCTCACCCTGGGGTTAGACCGGGACTCCGCCCTGGTGGCCCACATCTTCGATGAGCGTAACCCCGCCGTTAAAGAGATGATTCGCCAGGTGATCACCACCGCCAAGGCCAGGGGCCGCAAGATTGGTATCTGTGGCCAGGCCCCCAGCGATTACCCAGAGTTTGCGGCCTTCCTGGTGCAACTGGGGATTGACTCCATCAGTCTGAACCCCGATACGGTGCTAAAAACCCGACTGGCGATCGCCGCGGCGGAGTAGGTATGGGGTTGGTCAGGCCCTCGCTGTTAAGGGGCTAGAAAGACCCATCCTCTCTGGCCATGGGTAGAGCTTCCCTAGCGGTTGACATGGGTCTCTATTTTTGAGATCTTGGTTACATAGCTAGGGTTCTTGAGCCCAGCACCGCCGGTTTAGTCTGGCCTCTGGTGACTGGCAAATGACCCTATAATTCTGTCCTAATTGGACCGTTAATTGCTATAATAAAGAGCCCAGGAGTTGATTTCCTGGTTTCTCTAAGGTCAGCGGGTATAGCTCAGTGGTAGAGCGTCACCTTGCCAAGGTGAATGTCGCGCGTTCGAATCGCGTTACCCGCTTATTGTTTTTTTGGCTGATTTCCCTGGCCGGCTTGGTCTAGTAGATGCTGGCGTAAATCTATAGCTGACCCGTTGGGCCCTGTCCTTCTGGATAAAGCCATGCTAATCCTGCCGGTATCGCACAGTTACCTGTCCCTTTTTCAGGGCTAGGATTTCACCCCCCAGGGCCTGAATTCGTTCAATCGCCCGTCGTTGAACCCGTTCATCCACCGCCAGGTTAAGGACCTGGACCCAGGCGCTGATCTGGGCCGCATTGCTGGCGGGATTGTGGGCTAGGAAATTGGCGGTTTGGCGAGAGGCCTGGGCCACGGCCGCGGCTTCCGGTTCAGGGGACTGGTCAGCCCATCGGGCAGCGGTCAAAAAGGATTGCCGCGCCGCATCGCCCTGACCCAGGAACAACAATTGATCAATGCCCAGGTAGCGCCAGAGACGGTAGCCGCCAGGGGGTAGGGTGGGGGTCATGGCCTGGCTACCCTGGATCATCAGGGCCACGGAGCGCTCTGGCTGCCCGGCAAACAGGGAAATGCTGGTGGAAAGAAACAGATAGGCATGAATAAATAGGGGATCCCGGGCAACAATGATCTCAAAGAACTCTGGACTCAGGCCGTAGCCCACCTGCTGGCGGGCCTCGATGTCGCCAAAGTATTGCAAAAAGCTCAAAAAGGCCCAACCGGCCACCAGATTGTCGTAGCCAAGGGTAGGCATTCGTTTGATTAACTGTAGCTGGCTGCGGGCCCGTTGTTCTGCTTGATATCGTTGCAACGGGCTATCCTGCGACGGCGATCGCCACTGTTCCAGGCGATGGGCCTGGAGCTGGGTTACCGCCGTTCCCAGGCCAAGCACCAGGGCGGCGGTCGCTAGCCACCCTACCCAAGGGGTCGACAACGCTGGGCGAGCCATGGCGACAAGGGAGAGATGACGGTCACGGCAGGATTACCCCGCCTCCGACTGGTCGTCCTCGGCGCTAACCTCCGGAATAAAGTCGGGCTTTTGCTTATCTTCCCAACCGGGGGGGCGCTTGGAGTTATACCAGGCGATGGAGCCAATGGTGACGGCAGCAATGAACCCCACCGCGTATACCGCCAGGAAGGAAACGGGTAACCCACTACTGGCCGCCGCACCGAAGGAAAATACCATAGGAAATGACCACTACAAAACAATTGATTGCCCTGGCTTCATTATAGGAGACCGGGCCCTGCCTGGGTCAGAAGGACAGCCCAATCTCGATGTTACTCCAGCAGACCCGGTGGGGGGGTGATTTCCAGGTAGCCCTGGGGAAGTTTAACCTCCGGTACAATGGCGGGCACAAAGGGAATCAGCACCCGCCGGGGGGGATCACTGGTGGGCTGCAGGGTGACTTCTAGCAGGTCATTACCGGCACTATAAACGTCGGTGACCGCACCAATGGTCTCCCCGGTGGCCTGGAGCCTCACCCCCAGACCAATCAGGTCAGCCACATAGAACTCATCCGCCTCTAGGGTGGGGCGATCGCTGGCCGGCACCAGCAGGCTGCACCCCCGTAGAGCCTCTGCCTGCTGGCGATCGCCAATGCCCTCCAACCGCACCACGTAGAGGCCTCGCCCGGCGATCAAACGACCCTGGAGCAGCTCTATCGGTTCCGGCGGCTGGGCCTGGGGCCGGTTGGGGTAGCGTAACCAGCGTCGACCCGGGGTGAGGAAGCGCTCCGGGAAGTCACTGGTGGGGTAGACCCGCACCTCCCCCTTCAGCCCCTGGGGCGCGACAATGCGGCCGATTTCAGTCCAGTCGGCGTTACTCCAGTCGGCGTTAGTCATGGGGGACGTTATCTCTCTCTGGGGGGCTAGGGCGATACAACGCCTCCACCAGGCTAGCCAGCCGCTGGATGGCGGTCTCGATCTCCGCCGGCTGGGCGGTGAGGCTGAGGCGCAGACACTGCTGGGTATGGGGCCAGGCCTCCCGAAGCCCCGGGAAGAAGGGGTGCCCGGGCACCACAATCACCCCCCGTTGTTTCAGCCCCTGGTAAAGCTGATCATCGGTGACCGGCAGCTGATCAAACCAGAGCCAGGCAAAGATCGCCCCCTCGCCCCGATGCAGGTACCAGGGCAGGGCCTGGGGCATGTAGCGGTCCAGGGCGGCCTCCAGTACCGCCAGGCGCTCTTGGTAGTAGGGCCGAATCACCTGCTCCGCCAGGCGGGGGAGTTCCCCGGAGGCGATCGCCCGGGCTGCAATCGCCTGACCATAGCGGGAGGAATGGATACATAAATTAGTCTGGAAGGCCTCCAGCACCTGGATCAGGGCCGGATCCCCAATGGCTATGCCCAGCCGTTCCCCCGGCAACCCCGCCTTCGATAGGCTGATGCCGTGGATCAGGTTGGGCCCAAACAGGGGGGTCATGGGGGTAAAGTTGAGGGCGGGGAAGGGGGGAGCGTAGGCGGAATCTACCAAAACTGGCACCTGGTGGGCCGCCGCCAGCTGGGCAATGTGCTGGGCCTCGCGATCACTGATCACATTACCGCTGGGGTTACAGGGGCGGGAAAACAGTACAAACCCTGTATCTTCGCCAATCTGGAGCTGCTCCAGGTCAGGGCGGTACTTAAAACGATGGTGGCGGCCATCCACCTCCAGGGCGGGGCGGTAGGCCCGCACCGCCTCCGGCACCAGGGAAATGCCGCCATAGCCGGTGTAATCTGGGCTGAGGGGCAGCACAATGGACTTGATCTGACCCGCTTGGGTGTAGCCCGCCAGGGCATTGGCCGCCAGGAAATAGAGGGCCTGGCTACCGGGGGTAATCAGGATATGGCGATGGGTGAGATCTAGCCCATAACGCTGATTAAAGTCGCTACAGACCGCCTCAATCAGGGGCTCATAGCCCTGGCTGGCGCCATAGCGGCAGACCACCTCCCCATACTCTCTGCTATCTAGCAAAGCCCGGGTGCAGTCACGCCAGAGCTGCTCCACCGCCGGTAAAATCACCGGGTTGCCGGCGCTGAGGTTAATAAACCCCTGCCCCTGACCCGCCCTCAGGGTTTCGATGATGTCCTTCATGATCGCCCGCACCCCAGTCAGGTAGGACATCTGTTCGCCAAATTGGGTTAACCGGGGGGACATGGGAAGATCTCATGGAAGGGGGTTTAGGACGGGGCCCCGACGGACCCCGGTCAGCCGGTAAGGACGGACTGGGAGGGCTCAGAGTAGGGATATTACCAGATTAAATGGGGAATTCTCCGCCTGGGGAGAGCGCTAGGATCAAATTAGGCCCATATTCCTTTTATCTATTTACCGTTTGGGTCGGGAGGTTGCGATGACCAAGGTCAATTCTATCCCCCAGGGTGGGGTGAAGGGCACCACCGACAGCCCATCCAGAGCGAGTATCCCCCCTAACCCAGAGGGGCCTACCTATGTCGATCAACGGCAGAGCATGGTGCAACACCAGCTGGTCAGCCGCGGCATTACCGATGCCAGGGTGCTTAATGCCATGCTCACCGTGCCCCGCCATTGTTTCGTGCCGGCCAGTGAGGTCACCTGTGCCTACCGGGATGAGCCCCTGCCCACCAGCCATGGCCAAACCATTTCCCAGCCCTATATAGTGGCCTTTATGACCAATGCGGCGGCCATTCCTGCCCATGGGCGGGTGCTGGAGGTGGGCACCGGTTCGGGTTACCAGGCGGCGGTGCTGGCCCAGCTAGCCGCCGAAGTTTACTCCGTAGAAATTATCGAACCCCTGGCCCAACGGGCTAGCCAGACCCTGCAGCGGCTGGGCTACACCAATGTCCAGGTGAAACAGGGTAACGGTTACGAAGGCTGGCCAGAACACGCCCCCTACGACGCCATCCTGGTTACCGCCGCCCCCACTCGAGTCCCCTCCGCCCTGGTGGATCAGCTGGCCATGGGGGGGAAGCTGGTGGTCCCAGTGGGTTACTCTAGCCAGACCATCCTGGTGATTAGCCGCCACCTCACCGGCCTGTCTACCGAATACACCATTCCGGTGCGGTTTGTGCCGATGGTGGGGGAAGGAGCCTAAAGTAGGGATATCTCCCCTTGGCCCTACCCCAGCCTAGCCCTTAACCTCATATCTATGGGCGAGTTGAGGCGAGCAGCGACCAGGTCATGGGATTTTTTGACTCCGAAATCATACAACAAGAGGCGATGAAACTGTTTCAGGACTACCAGTCCTTGATGCAGTTGGGCGGTAACTACGGCAAGTTTGATCGCGAAGGTAAGAAGATGTTCATCGACCAGATGGAGTCGATGATGGAGCGATACCATATCTTTATGAAACGGTTTGAGCTCTCCGAAGACTTCATGGCCAAGATGACCGTCGAGCAGTTAAAAACCCAACTGGGACAATTTGGTATGACCCCAGACGCCATGTTTCAGCAGATGCAGCAAACCCTGGAGCGGATGAAGGCGGACATCGAGCCCTAGCCCTGATCGGCTACCTGGTGCAAAATGGTCATCGGCCCTAGTTGCTTAACCAGGGCTAGCTGGTCCTCATTCTTTACCAGTAGGGATCCGGCGAAGCCCAGGGAATTCACCGGAATGGATTGATAGCGGTCCTGGCGGCGACGGACCCCCACCATCCACTGGCGAGTCACGAGCAAATTATAGGCAAAGGATTGCGGCGGCGCGGACAGATCGGCACCCAGGTGGGTTAGGAGATGGCGGTAATGCTGCTCCAGCTGGGTACCCGCGGTCGGGTCTGTCCACCACCCGGCTGGCAGGGGCAAGATACCATGGCGAAAATCAAATAGGGGACTTCGGTAATAGCCCTGCCCGGCCTCCGGATTGGGTACCCCAGGGGCGTCCCCGTCCATCTCCAGATCGGCAATCACTTGAGCCAGGGGCAACGGCCCTCCCTCTGGCCCCAGGGGGGGTGGTATCACCTGCAGATGTTTATGGCGCTGGCTGGCCCCGGCCCGCCGCCCCCCATTGTAAAAACCCAGCCCATCGATGGCTCCTAAACAGTCGGCCAGGGCGGCCAGATCAGCCCCGGTTAACCAGCTATCCTGCTCTTCAAAGGCGCGGGTGACAATTAAAATATGATCCTCTACTACGTTGTACTTATTCAGCAGACACAGGTGGGTTGCCGACAGATCGGTGACAAACAGGTCCGGATCGTAGGGCAGAAATGGGTTTACCTCCTGCCCCGCCTGCCGTTGCCGTTCCTGGTTGAGATCGGATTGTTCCTTACGGGCCAGGTTCGCCACCACCCGCACCACAAACTCCATACCGCCCTGGCCCACAAATTCGTAGCGGGTTTGAATCGGTTGTAGGGCGCCACAATTGAGGGCATGCTGACTACGCTGGTGAATCATCGACCGCAGGTCGGCCGCATCCCAGCTGGGGGAGGGGTTAACCATAGTTAAAATCAAGGACTGGGCAGGAGCGGTAATTAGGGCTCACCTGGAGATGCCTGGGGATGGCCGTGGCTGGGGCAGGGCGGGGCGGTCAAGGTGCGGTTCAACCAACCGGCGGCCTGTTCCACCCGCAGCAGTGCTTCCTCCGGTTGATCCTTGAGCAGAAATACCAGGGCCGCCGCCAGTTGTTCCTGGGCCCGTAGGCGCCGGTTGCGATTCAGCTGGTGCCACTGTTCTGATTTGATCGCCAGACGACTGGCCAGGGCCTGGGCCAGCTCTAGATCAGACAGCTGGGGCTGCGGCTGATCGGCCTGTACCCAGGGTGAGGAGGGGAAGGGGGTAGCCATGGGAATAGGGAGGGATAGAATGAACTTAAATCAAGCCTATTTTATTGTGCACGATGGCGCCCACTCCTGAACCCCCCATCTCCCTGCTTGCCGACCTGCTGCACCAGGTGGAGGCCCTGGAGATCCGTCTACAGCGCCTCAGGGCAGGGCTGGATAATCTGATTCAGCTGGAGCAGTTCGACAGGGAACACCCAGGGAGCAGGGGCGATCGCCAGACCTCGGGTGGCGAACTCCAATCCCTGGAGCAGGCGGTTGATCGACTGGAGGCAGAGCTGGTCAGCCACCTGATCAGCTGGCAGCACCTGCAGCAACCCTTCTGGCAAGCGGTGCGCTACGGGGGGTTGGGCCTCCTGCTGGGCTGGGGGTTGGCCTGGCTAGCCCAGCGTCCCTAAGGGTCGGGGCTCACCTCAGGGGCCTAACGCAGCAGGTCAAACAGCCCCTCCTCAATGTCATAACCCAGCATCTTCGCCATTAACTTCAATTTGCCGGTGGCGCCCTGGCCCTGGGCTTGTAGCCAGGCGCTAATTACAAAAATTTTCTGCATAATAAAAATCTCCAGGGCCTCTGGATTGTAGCGAATCCCCTCGCTGGGGCTAAACTGGTGGGGCACCAGCATGGCCGCATAGCGAGCCAGCTCCCCCGCCTCCCAATCCAACACCAGGGGTAACCAGGGGTAGTGGCCATCGAGGCGGATAAACCACAGCCGCACCTCCGGAATTTCCGACAGTTCCCTGGGGTCGCTGGGGTCCCAGTCGAGTTGGATATCAAAACGCAGGCCCAGCTCCGGCCCCACCGGGGTCCCTTCCAATGGCTCCAACAGAGACAGGGCGGGGGTGAGGTCCAGGGTATATAAATGGGCCGCGGTTAGGGTAATGGTTTGGGCCATAGGACAGGCAACCGTCAATGAAAAACTCAACCCCTCCTATTGTGGCAGAGGGGATGGGCCATGCCATGATGATTATCGATTTATTCCCTTAGCGAGCCCTGACCGATGTCTGCCCTTCCCCTATCCGTGTGCATCATTCTTGGCACCCGCCCGGAGGCGATTAAGCTGGCCCCTGTGATTGCCCTGTTTCAGCGTGACCCCGCCCTCAACACCCGGGTGGTGCTAACCGGCCAGCACCGGGAAATGGTAGATCAGGTGATGGGCCTGTTTGGTTTGCAGGCTGACACCGATCTGGCGATTATGCAGCCCCAGCAAAGCCTCACTGACATTACCTGCCGTAGCCTGGCGGGACTGGCTGCCGACTTTCAACACCACACACCCCAGCTGGTGATCGTCCAGGGGGATACCACCACTGCCTTTGCTGCCGCCCTGGCGGCCTTTTACCAGCAAGTGCCGGTGGGCCATGTGGAGGCCGGTTTACGCACCAATAACCTCTACAGTCCCTTCCCCGAGGAGGCCAACCGTCGCCTGATTTCCCAGCTCAGCACCCTGCACTTTGCCCCCACCAGCGCCGCCGTTGAACACCTGCGGCGGTCCGGTGTGGTGGGGGAAATTCACCATACCGGCAACACGGTGATTGATGCCCTGCTGACCGTGGCGGCACAGCAACCCGACTGCCCGATCGCTGGCCTCGACTGGGATCGCTACCGGGTGCTACTGGCCACGGTGCACCGGCGGGAAAACTGGGGGGAGGCCCTCCAGGCGATCGCCGATGGTTTCCTGGCGGTACTCGAACAGCAACCCGACACCGCCCTGTTGCTGCCCCTGCATCGTAACCCCCTGGTGCGGGAGACCCTCACCGATCGGCTGGGGCACCATCCCCGGGTCTTTCTCACCGAACCCCTCGACTACCACCAACTGGTGGGGGCAATGCAGCGTTGCTACCTCCTACTCACCGATTCCGGTGGGCTGCAGGAGGAGGCGCCGGGGCTGGGCAAGCCGGTGCTGGTGCTACGGGACACCACGGAACGGCCCGAGGCGATCCAGGCGGGGACGGCCCGGTTAATTGGCACCCAGGCCCAGGCGATCGTAGACCACACCCTGGAACTGCTGCGGGACCCCAGCGCCTACCAGGCCATGGCCAGGGCCACCAACCCCTTCGGGGATGGCCAGGCGGCCCGCCGCATTCTGGCGGCGGTGAAGCAGCACTTTAAGCTATAACGAAGGCGTTGATGGTAGTTTGCCAGGGACCCTGCCGTGCCTCCCTTTCCCTTTAGCGAAGAGACCCTGCTGTTTAGCCCCGCCCGCCCCCTGGCGACGGCCCTGCCGGTGATCTTTGCCTTTCCTAACCAGTACAGCGTCGGGATTACCAGCCTGGGCTACCAGGTGGTGTGGGCCACCCTGGCCCAGCGGCAGGATGTAGCGGTGGCCCGGCTGTTTACAGACCACCACGAACCCCTGCCCCCCCAACCGGAGTTGCTGGGGTTTTCCCTCTCCTGGGAGCTGGATTACGGCCATATCCTGGCCCTGTTAGAGCAGTTAGGCATTCCCCTCTACGCCGCCGATCGGGACCCGCGTCACCCCCTGGTGTTTGGCGGTGGGCCGGTGTTGACCGCTAACCCCGAACCCTTTGCCGACTTTTTTGATGTGATCCTGCTGGGGGATGGGGAAACCCTGGTGGATGAGTTTATTGACCGGGCGATCGCGGTGCGCCGGGCCGACCGGACCGAGCAGCGACGCCAGCTGGCCCAGGTGCCGGGGATCTACGTGCCCAGCCTCTACCAGGTCACCTACATGGGCCCCGAGGCGGGGGTTGCCACCATCACCCCGGGGCAGGCCGAGGTGCCCGCCACCGTCACCAAACAAACCTACCGCGGGGACGTGCTGTCCGCCTCCACCGTGGTCACCCCCCAGGCCGCCTGGGAGAATATTTTCATGGTGGAAACCGTGCGTAGCTGCCCAGAGATGTGCCGTTTCTGCCTGGCCAGTTACCTCACCCTGCCCTTCCGTACCGCCCCCCTGGAGGCGGGGTTGATGCCGGCGATTGAGCGGGGGCTGGCGGTCACCAACCGCCTGGGCCTGCTGGGAGCCTCTGTCACCCAACACCCAGAATTTGATTCCCTGATCGCCTACCTGAACCAACCCCGGTTTGACTCGGTGCGCCTCAGCCTGGCCTCCGTGCGCACCAATACGGTCACCCCCGCCCTGGCCCAAACCCTCAGCCGCCATGGCAGTCGCTCCATTACCATTGCGGTGGAAAGTGGGTCGGAACGGGTGCGGCAAATCGTCAATAAAAAGCTGGCAACCGAGGAGATTGTCGAGGCCGCTATCCATGCCCGGGCGGGGGGGCTGCAGGGCATGAAGCTCTACGCCATGGTGGGGGTGCCGGGGGAAACCCCGGAGGATGTGGAGGCCACTTCAGCCCTGCTGCTGCAGCTGAAACGGGCGGCCCCGGGGCTGCGCCTCACCCTCGGCTGCAGCACCTTTGTGCCCAAGGCCCATACCCCCTTCCAGTGGCTGGGGGTGGATTCCCAGGCCCGCCAGCGGCTGACCCGTCTGCAGCGCCAGTTGGGCAAGCAGGGGATGGAATTTCGCCCCGAGAGCTATAACTGGTCGGTGATTCAGGCCCTGATCGCCCGGGGCGATCGCCGCCTCGCCCCGATCCTGGTGCAGGTCCGCCACTACGGCGATTCCCTGGGTAGCTACAAACGGGCCTTCAAGGATAGGGCCGGCCAACTCCCCCCCATGGACTTCTATGTCCACCAGACCTGGGGGGTAGATCAACCCCTCCCCTGGGATCATCTGCAGGGGCCCCTCCCCAAGGCCACTCTGCAAAAGCACCTACAAAGTAGCCAGGCTGTGAACTAAAGCGATACCCTAGGCAGGCTACCTAAATAGGCTATATAAGCTCTATAGCCATAGCCAAGGGTAATCGGGTGGACTGCGGACCTCGGCGCGATGTTAATCCGCCGGGTAAGCTTCGCTGAACTGTCACCGTCAGGGTCTTGGTCGAACGCGGCGAGTCAGAATATTTTCTTAGCCTTGACTTTTGCCAATCAGTATCATCCTAACCGTTCTGGCCAAAGCTATAACTAAAACACCAAAGCTACTTTACCCATCGGTATCACCATGGCCATCCGGGAACGCCTACGCAACTATCTTGACACTACCGATAGCCTGGGAGGATGGATTTGTAACGGAGTGATCGCCGCCTTGATTTTTCTCTCCGCCCTCATCTTTGTGGTTCAAACCTACCCCATCGACGAAGGGCTACGATCAACCCTGGAAACCATCGATTGGCTGATCGTAGTGATCTTCACCCTTGAGTATGGGGTGCGGCTATGGGCGGCGGAGCGGCCCTGGCAGTACCTGGTGAGTCTCTACGGCTTGATCGACTTACTTTCCATCCTTCC
>Ga0172367_10008216_pt1 | contig 11713 bp, 10 predicted proteins | sample Lak10m_FD_114542 | JGI IMG/M metagenome (GOLD analysis project Ga0172367, IMG submission 114542) | Freshwater microbial communities from Kabuno Bay, South-Kivu, Congo - kab_022012_10m | ecosystem: Environmental > Aquatic > Freshwater > Lake | place: Democratic Republic of the Congo: South-Kivu...
AACAATGGAACGACCTTCACGAAGGTTGCTGAAGGCACAGTCAAGGCGTTTACCGCTCGTTTCCAACGCCAACAAATCGACTTCGCGAACACCACGGCGTATGCGGCCTACCGCGTCACGTTCCCGACGGTGGCGAATGCGACCAGCGCGGACAGCATGCAGATCGCGGACGTGGAACTCTTGGGCAGCTTGACGGGTTCGAATGCGAACCTCTCGTTCCCTGCGAACAAGATCACCACGAGCTTGGCTGCGGGCAAATTGACCATTACCTACACGGGTGTGCTGCAATCGGCCACTACGGTCAAGGGCACTTACTCCGCTGTGGCGAATGCGAAGAGCCCATTTGTTGTGACTCCTTCGGCCGCTGCGGTGTTCTACCGTGCGCAGGAGTAATTAGGACTTAACCCTCGGTTGAACCGAGGATGCATGAGGCCGAGTGAGCGATCACTCGGCCTCTTTTGTTTTTCGAGATGGGGTTTTGAGGGCGCGATGTTTGGATTGTTGTCGGGGTTGATAGGAGGAGGACAGTCGAATGGACCCTCTCACACCTGAACGAGGTGACGTGGTGGTATCATAATCGGGCGCACGAAGGTTAAATCGTGTCTAAGACGTATTTTGTTATTGCTTCAGTAATGGGTGTGTTGTTTGAATCCTGCCAATCCCAAACTCTGCGGTTGGTGTTCAGTAGGTCCGCTGTCGATCCCGACAGCCTTGGTGCTCGGCGCGAGTGAGTGCTTCGCCGGGGGGCTTTTTGGGCACGATCGTGGCTAGCGATTAAACATGTTTATGCGACAAGCAGCACTAAAAGCCATTCTATTAGGGCTTGCTGTTGGCGGCACTGCGGCGAGCCAGGCGGCGGCTCCAGCGGCACCCCAAGGCAAGATTACGGTTCGCGAGTACAACAACATTGGCGGCACCGCCATTGCGGATCTGACCAGTAACAAGGCCTTCCCTGATTCTCCTGACGTCCTCAGTTACTCCGATCGGCTGGAGTGGCCTACGGGTCCCGATGATGCCACGCCTCCTCCAGGTGACGTGAAGAACAACTACGGATGGACGATTACGGGTTACGTGTATCCTCCGAAGACCGGTGATTACATTTTTGCTTTGGCTGCTGACGACGGTGCGGATGTGTGGTTGAGCACGGATGATAATCCAGCGAACGCGGTTAAGATTTGTAATGAATCCCAGTGGAATCCGGTTCGTGCGTTCGGTTCCGAAGCTCGCCGTGCCAAGCTCGACGAAGGCACCGCCACGGAGCGTTGGGAAAACGTATCGAAGCCCATCCGCTTGACTGCGGGTAAGGCGTATTACATTCAAGCCCGCGCCAAAGAAGGCGGCGGTGGCGATAACTTGGCTGTTGCTTGGTCGAATGACGGAAGTCTGCCGGCCGACGGAGCGGAGCCGATCTCGGGTGGGGTACTCTCAACGGTGGATCGATCGGATTTTGCAGCTCCCTACGCGGGTTCGCTCGTGGTGACCCCAGCGAGTTTCGCCTGGGAATTAAACGACGGCGGTGGAGCGGGTGCGAAGACCGTGGATGCCGCGAGTGTGAAGTTGGAAGTGGACGGCGCAGCCGTTTCGAGCGCTAAGGTGGCCAAGAACGGTTCGGTGACCACCGTTAGCTACGATGTGTCGCCTTTCTATGCGGCTGGAAGCAGCCACAAGGCAAAGATCACCTTTAACGGGATCACCGTCGAGAAGACCTTCACCATTGGAAACTACAAGTCTCTGACCGCCGGAATGCGCGTGACTCCTGATGCGAGCAAGCCTGGGTTCAGCGTGTTCACGCACCAAGTGAGCGTTGGGCAAGGGAACGACACGGCCCGAACGGAGCGTCAACTGGCTGGTGAGCTTAAGGATGCGGACGGTAACGTGCTTCCGAACATCGCGGATTTGAGCGGTGCGACGGAGAACGGCCGGTTTGCCGTGCCTGAAGTCATCAACTTCAGTCAGAGCGAGGGTGAGAACAACGGTAATTTCACCCCTGACTTGGCGATGCCTGGTATTCCTGGAACCGAAGGCGGCACGGACAACATCGCGATGGAGATTTTGACCTTCATCGAACTTCCAAAGGGCTTCATCACGATGGGCGTGAACTCGGACGACGGGTTCTTGACCTCGGCGGGTAACCTGAAGGACAAGTTTGGCCGTCGGGACCTTGGTGAGTTTAATGGTGGCCGTGGTGCGTCAGACACGACCTTCGGATTCGCGGTTGAAGAAGCCGGCACGTTTGCTTTCCGCACGATTTGGGAAGAGGGCGGCGGCGGTGCGAACATCGAATGGTTCAGCGTTGATGGCACGGGCAAGAAGACCCTGATCAACGACCGCGCTGGTGGCGGGTTTAAAGCCTATCGTGCCGCGACGGCGCAGGGCTTCAGCAACACGGTTGTGACGAAGGTTGCTCCTGGTGTTGATGCTGGAGATGTGCTGCCTGGCGCAGAGATCGAACTGGTCATTTCTGAGGGCACGGACAAGGTGGACACCACGAAGGTTGCTTTGAGCTTGGATGGCGCGACGTTAGCTGCGACCAGCACCAAGGCGGGGAGCACGATCACCGTCAAGGCCAAGCCAGCCTCCGAATTGAGTGTTGGCAAGCACTCGGCGACGATTTCGTTCCCGTCTGGGGCTACGACACGCACTGAGACATGGTCTTTCACGGTGCCTGCGTTCAGCAAGGATAAGGTGAAGGGTAACGTGGGTCAGGTCATTGGCGGCGCAGCGTTCACTGCCGATGCAGGTGGTCGGACAGGCAAGGCCGGTGATCGCGCGATCGACATTGGTGGCGCAGGTGGCAGTTCCGTGTTGGTGAAGGATGGAACCTTCGCGAACGCGGCTGCGACAGCGAACACGTTGTCGGTCAGTCTCTGGCAGAAGGAACCTCGCACAGCGAACTCCTCGATCATGTGGTTCACCTCCACGGACAGCACGGAAGGTGCTCGTGGATTCCAAGCGCATACGCCTTGGAGCGACAATACGATCTACTTCGACACGGCGGGCTGCTGCGGTGGCAGTGAGACACGTATCAATGCGAACATCTCCACGTTCCCTGGGTTTACCGACAACACGTTCTGGAACTCTTGGCATCACTTGGTGTTCGTCAAGGATGGCGATCACAAGAGCATCTACATTGATGGCGTTCTCTTCCATGAGGGCGACAACACGAAGCCTCTGAGCGCGACCATCACCGAGTTGCACATCGGTGCTGACAATGCGAACAACAACAACTTCCCTGGCACGGTTGACGACTTCGCGGTGTATGCCTCGGGTCTGACAGCGGCGCAGGTCAAGTCCTTGTTCACGGGTACGGCTCCGGATGCGCTCGGTGCCTCCGCGAAGCTCATCGCTTACTGGCCGTTTGACGACGCTCCTGCGGCGCCTTCGACTGCGGTCAACGTCCTCTCTACGAAGGACGCGATCCGTCCTACCACCTACAACAATCCTGCCGCTGAAGGCGTGGCGAATGTGTTGGATGTGAAGTCGGCCACGAAGTATCTCAACTTCGACAAGCTGAACACTGGGTTCGTTGTGATTCCGGCGGCTGGTAACAGCGTGCTGACCGGTATTGCGTTGACCTCGGCGAACGACGCCCCTGAGCGTGATCCTGCGAGCTACTTGATCGAAGGTTCTAACAATGGAACGACCTTCACGAAGGTTGCGGAAGGAGCGGTGGCCAAGTTTACCGCCCGCTTCCAACGCCAGCAGATCGACTTCGCGAACACGACGGCCTATGCGGCTTACCGCGTGACGTTCCCCACGGTTGCGAACGCGACCAGCGCGGACAGCATGCAGATCGCCGACGTGGAACTGTTGGGCAGCTTGACGGGTTCCAATGCGAACCTCTCGTTCGCTCCGAACAAGATCACCACGAGCTTGGCTGCGGGCAAGTTGACCATCACCTACACGGGTGTGCTGCAATCGGCCACCACGGTGAAGGGCACCTACTCGAACGTGGCGAATGCGAAGAGCCCGTTTGTTGTGACGCCTTCGGCTGCTGCGGTGTTCTACCGCGCGCAGGAGTAATAATGGCTTAACTCTCGGTTGAACCGAGGAAACGTGGAGGCCGGGTGAGCAATCGCCCGGCCTCTTTTTTTTGGGTGGGGTGGGTGGGGTGGGGAGATTCCGAATCGGCTTGGGCTGGGGGGAGTCGTTAGGCGGATGGCGCTTGGCCGAGGCACCGCTGCGCGGGGACGTCCCGGCGGGACGTCCCTACCTTGCGCGCCAGCGGAGCGTCCCTACCTTTTTTCACTCCTTCGTCTTGCCGCGGGCGCGGTTGACGAAGTCTTGTGGGGTGAGCCCGCAGCGTTTACGGAATTGAGAGGTGAAGTGGCTTTGGTCGGCGAAGCCGACATCGACAGCGATGGTGGCGATGGGAGACTCGCCCTGGAGGAGCAAGCGTTTGGCGCGTTCGATACGTTGCTTGATGACGAACTGATGAGGAGACAAGCCAACGCTTTCTTTGAACAGTCGGGCGAAGTGAAACTGGCTGAGATTGACGGATTGGGCGATTTCTTTGAGAGAAATGTCCTGGCCGAGGCGTTCGTTGATGAACTCCATGGCCTGGCGGATACGGCGCGAGGAGACCCCCACGGTACCGGTGCGGGTTTGGCCGTCGCGATGGCCGTAGTTTTGAGCGAGATGGACGGCGAGGCTGGAGGCCAAGGATTCGGTGTAATTCTTTCCGGAGGGGCCCCCTTTGGCGACTTCATCGCGAAGGGCGAGGCAGACCCCTTCGATAAATTTATCCTCGCGACCGAATTCCATGCGCATTTCGAAGTCGGGGGAGGTTACGAACTCTCCGCAGGCCATGGTCATGAAGGTTGGGGAGAGTGAGACACTTAGGAAATCGACTCCTTCACCGGAACGGACGGAAGTAGCGCAGCCAGCGGGGAGAATAGAGACCTGGCCTGGCGCGATGGTCTTTGGGACGTAGCGTCCGCGGTCTTTCCATTCCATGTGGAAGGGGCGTTCGAGTTGGAGGACGACGACGTTATTCATCCAGGTCACCTCGCTGGGGTCGACGGAGGTGACGTGATGCTGCTCCAGTAGATAGCCGCTCCATTTGAGCGAGCTGCTGCTGAGCACGGGCTGAGTGTTTGAGCAAACGGGGCGGAGTCTGCCGAGTTCGCGGTCAAAAACCATCTCTCTCAAATGTTGGGGCATGCGATTCGCGTTCGTCGTCTCCTTTGTCGCTTGTGGTGCTTGATTGTTTAGGTCTGGCATTACTTAGCAGGAGCCGTTCCAAAAGGCTGTGATGGGCGCGATCGTGTTTGCTCAGATCGTTGAGAACCAAGGGTTTATTGCAATCGTGCTAGGTCTTTATGGAAGATGCCTTCAAAGAATCATTTGGAACCATCAAGACTCGAGAGGGATTGGCGGTGGGGTGGGGAGTTGATGCGCAAGTTGTGCAAAAGTTGCGCGGCTCAGGGGGGGATGCGCAAGAACTGCGCAAGTTGCTGTGCGTTTCTGAGCACAGATGGTGGATTTCTGTTAAAAACTGTGATTTTGGGCATGGCACGTTACTTGCGAGAGGGGTTGTAACACCGATTTAGGCGTCACGAGCATAGGTGCTGGTCACGTCGGATCAAAATCCTCATCAACACCGAAGAATATATGAATCGACTTTATCGAATGATTTCCATGGCTGGCCTGGTGGCGAGCCTTGTCGCTGGAACTTCCGAAGCACTGGCCCAAGGCCAGAACGGTCAGGGTGGCCAAGGAGGCGGGGGGCAGGGTGGGCCTGGAGGCGGCCCTGGAGGACGTGGCAATTTCGATCCCGCACAGATGCGACAACGGATGATGGATCGGTATAAGGAGCAGCTGGGGATTACGGATGACGCGGAGTGGAAGATCATTCAAGACCGTGTCGAGAAGGTGATGGCGGCGCAACGGGATGCAGGTTCGGGACGTGGATTTGGGATGTTTGGGGGCGGGCGACCTGGTGGTGGTGGACCTGGAGGGCAAGCCCCTGGCGGTGATGCCGCAGGCGGGCAGGGTGGACGTCGGGGCGGTCGTGGCGGGTTCGGTGGTGAGCCCAGTCCCGAGGCTGAGGCGTTGCAGAAGGCCATTGAGGGCAAGGCGTCGGCCGACGAATTAAAGGCGAAGCTTGCGAAGTATCGCGACTCGAAGAAGGAGGCTGATGCAAAGCTGGAGAAGGCGCAGGAAGATTTGCGCAAGGTCTTGAACACGCGCCAGGAAGCCATCGCGGTGTTGGCGGGTTTGCTGAAGTAAGGTCCTGAGTGATGATGCGGCTACGCCTACACCTGACTCCATGAACGTGACTGACACACCGGACTCTCCATTTAGACAACTGCTTGACCGCATGGTCGCGGGGAAGCAGTTGTCGGCGATGGATGCCCAGTCCCTCGCGGGATTGAGCCGTAGGGGCGGTAAGTCGGTTCCGCAGACGGAGGAGGAGGTGTTGCGGTGGGTGGCTGCGGAGTATGATCTGAGCTTTACGACGCTGGAGGATGTCGAACCGGATAAGCATGTGGTGTCGCTGTTTCCGGCTCGGCTACTACTAAAGGACGAACTGCTGCCCCTGCGACGCGTGGATGGGGTGGTGGAGATTGCAACGAGTCGGTTGTTCTCGACCCAGGGGCTGGATGCGCTCAAGGCCATGACGGGCCTGCGCCTCCAGCCGGTGTTGGCGACTTCGGAAGTCATCCAGCGCGAGATGAAGAAGCGTCTCGGGGTGGGGGCTGACACGATCGACACCTTAGGCGAGGAGACGCCTTTGCAGGTGGTGGATGAGAATGCTGATGAGGACACCAACTTGGACAACGCGGCGGAGGATGCGTCGATCATCCGGTTCGTGAACCAGGTGTTGAAGGATGCCATCGAGTTACGAGCTTCGGACATTCATCTTGAACCATTTGAGGACGAGCTGAGGATTCGATATCGCATTGACGGTGTGCTGCAAGAGGTCCCGGTGCCGGCGCAGGTGAAACGGTTTCAGCCTGCGATCGTTTCGCGTGTTAAAATTTTGAGCCACTTGAACATTGCTGAGAAGCGGTTGCCGCAGGATGGACGGATCAAGATTCGGTTGGACGAGAGCGAGGTGGACATTCGTGTCTCGGTCATTCCGATGCTGCACGGTGAGGCGGTGGTGATGCGGTTGCTGCGACAGAACTCGACTTTGCGTGGAATGGATGAGCTCGGGGTGGATCGGCGTGATTTAAAGGCATTTCGTAAGGTTTTAGCTTTGCCCCATGGAATCATCCTGGTCACGGGGCCTACGGGAAGCGGGAAGACGTCGACGTTGTATACGGCGTTGAACGAGATCAACGATTCGGTGCGGAAGATTATTACGATTGAGGACCCGATTGAGTACCAGCTGAAGGGGATCAATCAGATTCAGGTATCGGAGAAAACGGGGTTGACCTTTGCGCGGGGTTTGAGAGCGATTTTGCGGCATGATCCGGACGTGTTGTTGATTGGAGAAATCCGGGACCGTGAGACGGCCCAGATTGCGGTGCAGGCTTCGCTGACTGGACATTTGGTGTTCTCGACGCTGCACACGAACGATGCGCCTGGGGCTTTGACGCGTTTGGTGGATATGGGGGTGGAGCCTTACCTTGTGGCTTCCTCATTGGAGGCGGTGTTGGCTCAGCGATTGGTGCGGGTGCTGTGTTCGCAGTGCAAGGTGGTGGATGATTCGATGACGGCGCGGGCGTTGAAAGGGGAGTTAAAGATCCCATTGAACATTCCGTTTTATCGCGCGGTGGGATGCCGGGCGTGTCGGCAGACAGGTTATCATGGTCGGCGCGGTATCTTTGAGTGGATGGACACGACGCCGGAGATTCGGCAGATGATTTTGAAGAACTGTTCGAGCGGGGAGATTCGAGAGGTTGCGAGGCGTGCGGGCATGCGAACGCTCTCGGAGGACGGCTGGCGTTTGGTCCGGGAGGGAATCACGACACCGGAAGAGGTGTTGCGGGTGACGAAGGATCAATCGGTGGGTGAGGGCAGTCGGGATACGGCTGCGGAACTGGTGGCGACGGGACAGCCTGAGGCTGTGGAGGAGGAGAATGCCCTGGTTTCAGTATAAAGCGCTCCAACCCGATGGTCGGTTTTCGGAGGGTGAGATTGAGGCGGGTGGGCGGCAGGAAGCCTTCCGTCAAATGGAGCTTCGTGGGCTTCGTCCGGTGCGTTTGGCGGAGCGCGTGAACGGGTCGGTTGCGTCGAAAAGCCTTTCGAAGCCCCCCAAGATACAGAAGTCGGCATCGCCTTCGGGAGGGAAAGCGAACGTATCGGACAATCGCGGCGAGACCCGGAACGCCGCACCGAAAGTGGGTTCGGGATTTTCGTTTGGGAACTCGCAGAAGATCTCGGCTCGGATGCTGGAGAACTTTACCCGGCTGCTATCGAGTCTTCTTGCTGCGGGAGTGCCGCTGAGTCGGGCGTTGGTGATTCTGTGTAAGGAAGCCTCGACCCCGGCTGCGGGGGCGCAGTGGAAGCGAATTCACGATTCGGTGGTGGACGGCGTCTCGTTGGCGGACTCGATGGCGAAGTCACCGGAGACCTTTCCGAGGGTGTATGTGGCGATGGTGGAGGCGGGAGAGACGGGTGGTTTTTTGGATGTGGTGTTGGCGCAGATCGCGGATTTTCAGGCGCGGGAGAAGGAGATGAAGGGGAAGGTCATGACGGCGCTGTTGTATCCGGTGATTTTGTTGGTGCTGGCCTTGGGGGTGTTGATCTTTTTGTTGGTGTTTTTCATTCCGCGGTTTCAGTCCATTTTCTCGGGATTTGGCGCGAAGCTACCGCTGATCACGCAGGCCATTGTGTCGACCAGTGAGGTATTACGTTCGTATGGGCTTTTTGTGGCTGTGGGGCTAGGGGTATTGGGCTGGACCTTTCGGAGTTGGATTGTGTCGGAAGCGGGACGACGCAAATGGGAGGGCTTGATGTTGCAGGCCCCTGTAATCGGCCCATTGGTGGCGCAGTTCGCGATGTCGCGGTTTTGTCGAATGCTGGGGACCTTGATTGGAGCGGGGGTGCCGCTCATCAACAGTCTCAATGTGGCCCGGCGTTCGATAGGGAACCAAGTGTTGGTGGATGCCATTTCGAACTCGATCGAGCGCGTGAAGGAAGGCAAGCCGTTGGGGCCGAGCCTTGGGGATTGCCGGACGTTGTTTTCGGGTTCGGTATTGGAGATGGTTTCGGTGGCGGAGGAGAGTGGTCGGTTGGATCAGGAGTTGGTCCGGATTGCGAACGTCACCGAGGGGGATTTGGATCGGCAATTGAAGACGGCGGTGGCTTTGGCGGAGCCGCTGATGCTGTTTTTGATCGCCGGGTTTATCGGCACGATTTTCATTGGCATGGTGATTCCGATTTTCACGCTGCAGGACTACATAAAATAGAAACCAAACTGACCCTGGAAGAATATGAAACTGAGACAGAACCCGAACGTGATGCGCCGAGGAGCGAGCGCGTTCACCCTGATTGAATTGCTATTGGTGCTCGTGATTTTGGGCATCTTGGCGGCGATTGTTGTGCCGAAGTTTTCGGGGCGGACCGAGCAGGCGAGGGTGACGGCGGCCAAGTCGCAAATTGCGACGTTCAGCACGGCCCTGGATGCGTTTGAGGTCGACAACGGATTTTATCCAAAGGGCAAGAGCGGGTTGAGCGATCTCGTGACACAACCCCGGGATGCGCAGAACTGGAAGGGGCCTTACATGAAGAACGAGATCCCACTCGATCCTTGGGGCAATGCCTATATCTACGAGTTTCCGGGCAAGAAGAATGCGAACTCCTACGATCTGATGTCCATGGGGCCTGATGGCAGGTCAGGAGGCGACGATGATATCTCGAACTGGCAACAGTCGAATCCGAAGAGCAACAACTGACTTGGAAGGATCGAGGGCGTTCACGCTCATCGAGCTGATTCTGGTCATGGCCTTGCTTCTCATCGTGCTTTCGCTGTCGGCTCCGGCGCTTTCGGGGTTCTTTCGCGGGCGCACGTTGGATTCGGAAGCCAACCGATTCCTTTCGCTGACGCGATATGGCCAGAGCCGTGCGATCTCTGAAGGAGTGCCCATGCTCTTGTGGGTGGACAAGGAGAGTCGGGAGTATGGATTGCGCGAAGAGGGGAGCTACAGCGCTGCGGGTTCGCGGTCATCCGATGCCAAAGAATCGGTGTTTCAGTTGGCTCCGGATCTGGAGATGGAACTGGAGTTTGTGGGTGGTGTGAGCGGGGCTTCTGGTTTGAGTGGTGGGTTGGGAACTGTGGGCTCGGGGACAGGAACGGGGCGGGCGATGGAGTTTCAGTCGGCTGGGACGACGCTTCCGAGCATTCGGTTTTTGCCGGACGGGTTCATAGCCGAGACGAGTCCGGACCTGATTTGGATTCGGCGGGGTGAGAAGGATAACCTTGCGATTACGCGGAGCCGCAACCGATTGAACTATGAGATTCAGACCAACAAGCTGGAGATCGGGGCGCGCCAGCTTCGTTAGGCGATCGGCTCGTGGGTTTACGTTGGCGGAAGTGCTCACGGCGCTGGCTTTCACGGCGATCGTGATACCGGTGGCGGTGTATGGCGTGCGGGTGGCGAACACGGTGGGTCAGGTGGCCGAACGGAAGTCGGTGGCGGCACGGGTTGCGGATCGCGTGTTGAACGAGATGGTGGTGACGGGCGACTGGAAGCAATCGGCTCAGAGCGGAAGTGTGGAAGAGGGCGTTCACACTTACCGTTGGCAACTACGAACCGAGAGTTGGGGTAAAGATGGGATGCGGCAGTTGAGTCTTGTGGTGACCTATCAAGTGCAGGGGCAGGATTACGAGGTGCGGATAGCGACTTTATTGGATACGACACAGGAATGATTTTGGAACCAGCCAACGGTCGGAACCGACGCGCATTCACCCTCATCGAGGTGCTGATTGCGATGACTGTGGCTGCGATTGTGTTGGCGGCGGTCAACGGTGTGTTTTTTGGTGCAATGAAGCTACGTGAGAAAACGACGAAATCGATTGAACGCTCGCTGACGGTGCAGCAAGCGGTGTCGTTGATTCGACGGGATGTGCGTGGCTTGATGGCGCCAGGTGGCACTTTTGGTGGGGCGCTGCAAACCACACCCACCACGACGGCCAGTGGGACACCCATAGGGGCGGTGCTCTACACATCGAGCGGATTGGTGGATGATCGCTTAGCCTGGGGGAATGTGCAAAAGGTGGCTTACTATTTGAGGACATCGACGAACCTCGTGAGCGGGCGAGGCATGGACTTGGTGCGGTCGGTAACCCGCAACCTACTACCTTCGACTCAAGAATTTGTGGAGGAGCAGTGGTTACTGGGAGGCGTGGAAAGCGTCGGCATGCAGTTTTACAGTGGAACGGAGTGGAAGACGGAGTGGGACTCGACGACGGAGACGTTGCCACTCCCGAAGGCGGTGAAAGTGTCGATTACGATGGCGGAGGAGGAGTCGGATTTGCGCACGCGCATTCCGATTCAGATTGTTGTGCCGGTTCTGGTGCAAGGGAGCACGAATCAGACCCAAACGGCGGGGGGGCAGGGATGAGAACTGTGCGATGCTACCCGGAGGGATCGAGTGACGGATCGACGCCTTGTTGGGCTCTGAGGAAGGCAGCCGGGGCGTGTGGACGGAGCCGAGGGTCTGTGTTGGTGATCGTGTTATGGGTTGCTTTTGGACTGGTGAGTTTGGGGCTCTATTTCTCGAACTCGATGACCTCTGAATTTCGAGCCTCGGACAACCG
>Ga0172367_10008218_pt1 | contig 11712 bp, 11 predicted proteins | sample Lak10m_FD_114542 | JGI IMG/M metagenome (GOLD analysis project Ga0172367, IMG submission 114542) | Freshwater microbial communities from Kabuno Bay, South-Kivu, Congo - kab_022012_10m | ecosystem: Environmental > Aquatic > Freshwater > Lake | place: Democratic Republic of the Congo: South-Kivu...
TTCACTAAATAATTTTCTTCTACTTCCAATTCCACTTTAGCAATGGTTGTTGGATATTCTTCGTTCACAGCAAGCAATTCAGCGCCTGGAGCGACTTCCGTGATGATCTGCCATGCACGAGCCATAGCAACAGGAACCATATCAACCGCAGTTCCACGTTCAAAACGAAACGAAGAGTCGGAATGAATGCCGTGACGCTTTGCGGTTTTGCGGACTTTCACCGGATTAAAACAGGCGCTTTCGAAAACCACTTCGTCGTCGGTTGTGGTTACCCCTGCCTTCGCTCCGCCCATGACACCGCCTAAACAAAGCACTTCGTTGTCTGAGGCAATAACCACGTCTTCGCTATTCAATTCACGCTCGACTTGATCGAGGGTAGTTAGTTTTTCACCTGCTGCTGAACGGATGTGAATGGTTTGTGTTGGGAAATCGCTGGCGCGAAACACGTGCATGGGTTGTCCCAATTCATGCTGGATGTAATTGGTTAAATCCACCGCGAAATTCACCGTCTTCACTCCAATAACAGTCAATGCGTCCTTCATCCATTGCGGAGTCTCGATATTGGCTATACCTTTCACAGCGGCCAATTGGTAACGCACGCATTGTGTGTCATTATTCAGATTAATTTTCCAATTTGCTGCCGAGGCATTCAAGGTTGCAAGATTTGGTTGAACAAGCTTGCACGGCGTGTTGGCTTCGTCGGTATTCCAAGCTGCTACAAAATCGCGCGCTACACCGAAGTGCGAAAGAGCGTCGGTGCGGTTAGGCGTGATTCCAATTTCAATGCATAAATCGCTATCGATACCAAGCGCTACAGCGGCGGGTGTTCCTACCTCGGTAGATTCGGGAAGGATGAGAATACCGTCGTGCGATTGACCCAAGCCTAGTTCGTCTTCGGCGCAGATCATACCGATGGATTCGGCACCGCGGATTTTTGATTTTTTGATGGTAAATGATTCGCCAGAGCTTGGGTACAAGGTTGTTCCAACTGTGGCTACAAGTACTTTTTGTCCCGCTGCTACATTGGGCGCGCCGCAAACGATTTGCACCGGTTCGCCTTCACCCAAATTCACTTTGGTAATAGAAAGGCGGTCTGCGTCTGGATGTTTAGCGCATTCGAGGACGTGTCCAACAACAACGCCTTTCAGTCCGCCAGGTATTTTTTCCACCTCTTCCATTCCTTCTACTTCAAGGCCAGAACGGGTAAGCACAGTGGCTACATCTTCGGCTGCCGGAAGCGGTTGAACGAATTGAGCTAAGAGGCGGTAAGAGATTTTCATCGAAAGTTATTTTGGCAAAAATACGCGTTCGTTTTCTTACTTTTGCACCTCATTTTTATCGGGATGTAGCTCAGTTGGTAGAGTACACGTCTGGGGGGCGTGTGGTCGCAGGTTCAAGTCCTGTCATCCCGACATCATTTTATGCTAAAACCCTTGCTGCGCAAGGGTTTATTTTTTGTCTGACAGACTGCCCTACCTTTGCAGCATGGGAGAAAAGAAATCTAAGCCGACTGTTGATAAACCGAATCTGCATGCGAGAAATAAACACAACAGCAAATACGACTTCGATGCGTTGTGCGCTGTGTACCCTCCCCTAGCACCATTCGTAGCGAAAAACGAATACGGTAACATCAGTATCGATTTCTTCAATGCCGACGCGGTATTGGCTTTGAACAAAGCCCTACTTCTTCACTTCTACGACATTCAATCGTGGGACATTCCCGCCGGATACCTTTGTCCGCCCATTCCTAGTCGTGCAGACTACATTCACTACGTCGCAGACCTCCTTTACAGAGACTTTCCAAAATTGAAAAAAAATAAATTGGTTGGAAAGAAAATCAACATCCTCGATCTTGGAACCGGCGCCAACTGCGTGTATCCCATCATTGGTAGCAAAGAATACGGCTGGAGCTTCGTAGCCTCTGAACTAGACCCTCTAGCCACTTCGAACGCGCAAAAAATTGTAAGCGACAACGCCCGTCTTACCGACCGGGTGCAAGTGCGTCAACAGCCTAGTGCGACGAATTATTTCAAGAACATTGTTCAGCCGAATGAATACCACGCCATGGTGGTGTGTAACCCTCCCTTCTACCGCTCGCAAGCCGAAGCGAATGAAGAGAACATGCGCAAAGTGACCAACCTAACCAAACAGAAACAAGCCCAACCGAAATCAAGTTTTGGTGGAAAAAGTAACGAGCTGTGGTGCGAAGGTGGCGAACTGGAATTCATTGAATACATGATTTACGAAAGCAAGGAATACAGTCGTCAATGCCTTTGGTTTACTACACTAGTGGCCAAAGACGACAATCTGAAAACCTTGAAAAGCTATTTGAAAAAAGTGCATCCCGCCGAAGTAGAAGTCATTGAAATGAAGCAAGGAAATAAAATCAGTCGCATCCTCGCCTGGAGTTTCTACGACCGCGTTGAACAGCGCGTGTGGATGAAAAACATTGAATTATCTTAATGCCGCATGAGTAACAACAGCCTACTTCGTCGTCTGATTTATATCTTTTCGTTTTCGAACAATCAAATCCGTGAAATCTTCGCGTTGGAAAATGTGGTGGTGTCTTCGGCCATGCTAAGTCATTGGTTGAAGAAAGAAACCGATCCGCAGTTTCAGGGGATGCCCGATGTGTATATGGCTGCGTTTCTAAACGGATTCATTACGCTAAAACGCGGAAGAAAAGAGGGCGTCGTGCCTCCAGTTGAAAAAGAACTGACGAATAATCTGAAGCTTCGCAAATTGAAAATTGCGCTAAGCCTCATTGACCAAGACATTATTGATTTGATTGCTTCAACCGGATTGCACATCAGCAAACACGAAGTGAGCTCGTTTTTCCGCGGCCCCGAACAACGCCAATACGTTGAATTGAACGATCAGATTCTTCGCAATTTCATGCAAGGATTAGAGAAAAGAGAGTCGGCTAAAGCGAAGAAATAAAATCGTTAATCGCTGCTATCAACGGCTCTGAAACGGGTAAATCTGGATTGTTGTAACTAGCCAAATTTTCTTCTTTCGTTTCAGGAACCCATTTCAACACGTGATTCATGCCGTGTACACTTACAAATACTGCAGTTGGTGCGGCAACATGTAAGTTCTCGGCGTCGTGCATACTCACTTGCAAATCGCGATCGCCTTGTGCGATTAAAATCGGAATTTTCAATTTAGCAATCTCTACTTGCGGATCATACTTGAACCACGAGATTAAGTACGGTTGAACACTGGCGTGGAAAATCATCATCAACGTCGGATTCTTGCACTCGACGGTTTTACCCGCTTGCAAATTCAGCATGACTTTGTGCGCCTCTTTGTAGGTCTTCTTATCGAAATTTTCTTTGAGCTGTTTGTCTAACAACGGGCCTGCCCCTTCGCCGGCGCCAGAGATAGAGATGAACGCATCTGCGCCTTGCGCGGCAATCATTCCAATGAGCGAGCCTTCGCTATGTCCGGCAATAACAATTTTTTCAAACCGTCCGTCGTCGCGCAAATACTGCAGCCATCCCTTGGCGTCGTTCACATAATCTTCAAAGCGCAGGTCGGCTTCTGATTTCATGGCGGCTCTGCTTTCGCCTATACCGCGTTTGTCGTAACGCAACGAAGCATATCCAGCAGCTTCGAGTTGTTCGGCAATCATTTTATAGGCATTGCACGTTAGACCTAAAGCGCTGTTTCCGTCGCCATCGGTAGGACCAGAACCGGCTATGATAAGCACGCAAACCGATTTTGAAAGGCGATCTGGCATGCGCAATTTGCCTTGAATATTGCCCGAGTTGGTAACCAGGGTAGCGGGTGTTTCGTAGGCTTTCGCGAAGCTAGAAACAAAAAGAAAGGTCAATAAAAAACCCACCTTAAACGTACAATTCATACGGCTAAGATGGGAAAAAATGATTTTAAAAAAAATCACTATTAGATAATTCCGCCTTCTTGTTTGGCTTTTGCTGTGAATTTCTTCTGCATGCGCAACCAAAGGAATAGTCCGAAGAAACCACCTAAAATGCATAGGTAGTTAAAGCTGTTTCCAAGAGGCTCAAGCATGTACTTGAACGTCCATTGAAAGAAAGTAACTAGCGGATGAAGTATAGATTGAAGGTTCATAATCGTTTCTATTTGAGGGCGAATTTAATCAATCATTTTGAAACTCGCACATTCTGCTGCATTTTTGCGAACAAGATTTATCTCATGATTTTAAGGCAATTCTCAAGTAACCAACCCTACGTGCTGTTTTTATTGCCTGTGGTGAATCTATTGGTATTCATTCCTGCGCTCTTCGGCATTACCGCTCCGGTAGAGCCCATGCGGTTTCCGTTCGATTTGCTGAACTACCAACTGGTAGAGAACTTGTGGCTTTCGTGCTTCCTTGCGTGGTTGTTTATTTCGGGTGGCGCTACGCTATTCAATTGGGTGTATAACAGACATGAGTTTCACAGCGGTCCCACGTTTGTCCCAGCCCTCGTGTATTCGATGGTTTTCACGGGGATTTATCTAACGAACTACAACCTTACCTTCCTCATTGCTCAATTGTTTTTTGTGGTTGGAAGTAATAGACTGTTGGAAGTCTTTCGTCAGAAAACCGCGTTGGATCCCTATTTCCGCGCAGGGTTCTGGTTCGGACTTTCGGCCTTGCTTTTCCCGCCATACGTGCTTTTGCTTCCTACTTTAATGGTGAGTGTCTTGTTTACCCGCGGGGTGAATTTGCGCGAATACATTGTGCCTATCGTCGGATTTTTATTTCCCTTCGCCTACGTGTGGTCGTTGCAATACATTGTAAAAGGCAATTGGGAATTTTACTTGTTCTACCGTCAGTTCTCGCTGAACATCCCCAAATTTTGGGAGATTCATGAATACAGTTTACTCGGGTTTTTCGGGATGAACTTGTTGGCCATGGTTTCGTCGTGGCGCACGCTGATGTTCACAGGCGACCGCAGCTCGAACAAAAACCGAAATTCAAAATTCATTGTTTTCTTCTTGAACCTAAGCACCGGCGGATCATTGGTGCTGTTTGTACTGATGTTTCGCGACATGCCCTTAGAGACCTTCGGAATGGGCATGATTTACGCCCTAAGCTATTACTACACCAACTACAGAACCTCGTTGTTAGCGCCAGTGTATTTCTACGGAACCATGCTGGCCGCGTTCTACTTATTGGTCGAGTCAACGGGGTTAATTCCTGTTTTCAAATGGTAGGCTTTGCACTACCTTTGCAAAAACAAAATCCAAAATGAAATTCGGTGTTGTCGTTTTCCCAGGTAGTAACTGCGACCAAGATCTAGTTTACACGCTTGAGACCATTCTTCAAAAAGAAGTAGTGAAATTGTGGCACAAAGACCACGACCTGAAAGGATGCGATTTTGTTTTTGTTCCAGGTGGATTTAGCTACGGCGATTACCTACGAAGTGGCGCTATTGCACGCTTTTCGCCAATCATGAACGAAGTGGTGGCACACGCCAACCGCGGTGGCTATGTGATGGGAATTTGCAACGGATTTCAAATCCTCACCGAAGCGAAATTGCTTCCGGGTGCTTTGCTTCACAACGACTCGCGCAAATTCATTTGCAAGAACGTTTTCTTAAAACCAGAATCCACTTCAGCGGCGTTAACCGCCACCTTAGATCGCGAAAAAACATACAAAATTCCAATTGCTCACGGGGAAGGAAATTTCTTTGCACCGGCCGATGTGTTGAAGGAAATTGAAGACAACGACCAAGTGCTTTTCCGTTATTGTTCTGAAGACGGAGTGGTAAGTGAAGACTGGAATCCGAACGGTGCTATTAACAACATTGCAGGCATCACCAACGCCGGTAAAAATGTATTCGGAATGATGCCACACCCTGAGCGTGCTGCGGATTTCGAGTTAGAGAATACCGACGGAAGAGAAATTTTCGAAGCGCTTCTTTCTAGAATTTAATAGCCTATCTTTGCAGCCGTTATGGCAGCACAAGAAGACAAATTAAAAACCGTTATTTCGCACGCGAAAGAGTACGGATTCGTTTTTCCATCATCAGAAATTTACGACGGTCTTTCGGCCGCTTACGACTACGGGCAGCTCGGAGTTGAATTAAAGAATAACATCAAAAATTACTGGTGGACGGCCATGACGCGCATGCACCAGAACATTGTAGGTATCGATGCCTCTATTTTCATGCATCCGACTACGTGGAAAGCCAGCGGACACGTGGATGCGTTCAACGATCCGTTGATTGACAACAAAGACAGCAAAAAGCGTTACCGCGCCGATGTCTTGTTGGAAGAATACATGGCGAAGAGCGAAGCCAAGATTACCAAAGAGATTGAGAAAGCGAAGAATAAGTTTGGCGATGCCTTCAACGAAGAGCAATTCCGCGCCACGAATCCAAACGTTCTTCGCGCACAAGAAAAAATAAACGCTGTGGAAGCCCGCATGAAAGCGGCTTTGGAAGCAAGTGATTTAGAGGCGTTGAAGCAGTTGATTGAAGACTGTGAGATTGCCGATCCGGAAACGGGTTCTCGCAACTGGACCGACGTTCGTCAGTTCAACCTCATGTTCAAAACCGAATTGGGTGCTGTAAGTGGCGATGCCGGAATTATTTATTTACGTCCAGAAACCGCACAAGGAATTTTCGTGAATTTCTTGAACGTACAGAAAACCGGACGCATGAAATTACCTTTCGGTATTGCGCAGATTGGTAAAGCGTTTCGTAATGAAATTATTGCACGTCAATTCATTTTCCGCATGCGTGAATTTGAACAAATGGAGATGCAGTTTTTCGTGAAGCCAGGTACAGAAATGGAGTGGTACAACTACTGGAAAAACGCGCGTATTCAGTGGCACAAAGCGTTGGGCTTGGGTGAAGAGAATTATAAATTCCACGATCACATTAAACTGGCGCACTACGCCAATGCGGCTTGCGACATTGAATTCAATTTCCCAATGGGATTCAAAGAGTTGGAAGGAATTCACTCGCGTACCGATTTCGATTTGAAAAAACACGAAGAATTTAGTGGGAAGAAATTACGTTTCTTCGATCCGGAAACAAATGAAAGCTTCATCCCATACGTCGTTGAAACCTCGGTTGGGTTAGACCGTATGTTCCTAGCGGTATTGGCTACATCGTATGTAGATGAGAAATTAGAAGACGGCAGCGAGCGCACGGTGTTGCGTATTCCTGTAGGATTAGCGCCGGTGAAAGTGGCAGTATTGCCGTTGGTGAAGAAAGACGGACTTCCAGAGAAAGCGAAGGAAGTGGTGGATTTATTGAAACTAGATTTCAACTTACAGTACGACGATAAAGACGCAATTGGCCGCCGATACAGAAGACAAGATGCTATTGGAACACCGTTGTGTGTAACCATAGACAATGAAAGCTTGGAAGACAACTGCGTTACCATTCGTCACCGCGACAGCATGAAACAAGAGCGTATTCCAATCGCTGAATTGCATGAAGCGGTAAGAAAGGTGGTGGCGTTGAATCAGTACTTCTGAGGGCTTCGCGAGGGCAAAGGAGCTTTGCGAGGGCAAAGGAGCTTTGCGAGGGCAAAGGAGCTTTGCGAAGGTTTCTAAGAAACGAAGGCAACTATCGTTGCGAAAGCCTACGGCGATTATTTTTCATCCTTTCTCTTTTATCTTTTATCAGGAGCGCAGCGAGTATTAACCTTTCTCCAACCCGAGCCCCTAAGGGCGGTATTCGAAATTCCCCCACTGTAAGGTGGGGGAAAAAGGGTATGGAGAACTAACCCCCACCAGCATCAGGGTAGAGATGGTCTAGAACCGACCGACCTCTAGATAATAGATTGTGCAGTGGCAAAACAAAAACCCCCACCTAGCAGTGGGGGAATTTCGAATGCCGCTCGCAAAGCGAGCTCTATTTTATAACCTCAAACCGCTTCACACCTTCCCCAATCTTCACGACATAATTACCTGCAGCGAATGACGAGGTGTTAATGGTGGTGTTTGTTGAAAGAATTTGCTGCTTCATAATTTGTTTGCCGAGCGCATCGAAGATCACAAGGTCTTTTCCGATGAGCTCAGTGGTGGTTTGAAGTTTGAGTTCTGTGGTAACCGGATTGGGATAAACGATGAATGCGTTTGAAAGTTCTTCGACGTTGGTTGGTATTACAACCACATCTTGAGAAAGCGTTGTTCCTACACATCCCTCTGCGGTGGTTTCAACAACACTTACATCGCCAATGCCCGTTGATGCCCACAATACGTTCACCGTGTTTGTGCCTTGTCCGCTTACAATAACCCCGTTGGTAATGGTCCATTGATACGCGCTGTTAACAGCGCCATTGCAGGTATAAGTTGAATTCGAAAATGTTTCTGGACCAACCGGACCAGTAATGCTTGTTCCTGAAACCACACATTGCACGTTTACATCAAATACCACTGCATCGCCAACACATCCGTCAGTTGCTGTCTCTGCCACTGTAACGCTACCCACTCCTTCAGCACCCCACAAAACGGTTATAGAATTTGTTCCTTGTCCGCTTACTATAACACCGTTGTTTACAGACCAAGAATAGGTGCTTCCCGCAGTGTTGTTGCATGTGTAGGTTGAATTTGCAAATGCACTCGGTGTTGCATTTCCTGCGATAATTTGTGGGGTAACATTGCATACAATAAATAAGTCAGCAATCTCTTGGGGAGTAAGTTCTCTGTTCCAAATGCCAATATCATCTAAATTACCTTCAAAGTGATTAGCCCAACCCTGATAACCATTTCCGAATTTAATTAAATTGTTGGTTGAAATATTTGGATTTCCAGCACCATAATTAGCATATGAACATGTTTCGGTAAGTTGTAAATTATCGAAATAAAACTTGGCCTCATTTAGTGACTGAGCACCTAAAGGCAGAATTACCACACAATGGTGCCACATATCTGCATTAGGTAAAACAGAAATTCCTTTACTTATTAACGTTCCTCCCGCAGTTAGTGCAGGAGTATAGCAAGGTCCAACCGTTTGAGCTGACCAATGATTATTTAATATTTCAAAAAAAGAGGCCCAACCATTTCCGCCCCAACAAATCATATAATTACCCTCTGTAATCTGTGAAGTCTTATACCAAAACGACACTGAAATTCCAGTTCCAGAAACTCCGTAATTCCCGGTTACAATATCATTACTTATACCATCAAATGAATACGCTCGTCCTTCCAATCCAAATCTATCAGTAGTCAACGTCGCACCATTTATAACGCTTACTTCATTCGTGTTGAATTCGTTATTCGCATTGCCATTGAACGGCCACCAGCCGACTAAGCCGTTTGTTGGGACGTACGATGGGACTTGTGATTGTGATTGGATGGTGATTCCAAGGAAAATTGAAAACGTAATAAAAAATGCAAGAAGTAGATTTGATTTCATAAAGATTATGTTAGTTCGATTTAAATTTAAATAGCGGAGCCATGTTATAAGTTACGCTTACTTTCGGTTCTTGATAGTTCTTCGTTTCAAAACCATATTTCTCAGTTAATAGCTTAACAATTTGATTGGTCGTTGGATTTGTTCCCGTAAAAACTACTCCTGGAAACAAATGATTATTCTCCCTTGCCCAGGCCCTCGGTGAAGTGACAACATACGTTCCAGTGCCAATCTGATAATAAATAATAAAGTGCTTTTGATTGCCTCCATTTATTGTTTCTAATTGTTTCTTCGAAAATTCCATCTTATTCTATTTTATTACAACAAACATAAATCAAAACACCCAATTTATGTATATACATAACGCTAAATTTTTATAAAGCAAGTTCCTTCGCCCTATGCCGAAGAACGATAAAGAATATTTGGAAGCGCTGGGGAAGAAGATTCAAGCGAGAAGGAAAAAGCTCAAAATGTCACAGTCAGATTTGGCCTATAAAATCGGGATGGACGTCCCAAACCTCTCAATCATAGAAAACGGAAAATCAAATCCACAAGTACTTACACTAGCTAAAATAGCCTGTGCAATGAATGCTCAGGTGTATACCATTCTTCCAGAAATAGACTCCCCTTCAGAATTCCTTGAAGCTCCCGGTGAATACACGCCGAGAAAACACTGATGTGCTGAGGCACGAATGCCTTTGGCGAATGCTACGCGAAAGTCTTTGGCGAAAGCCTACGGCGATTATTTTTTATCCTTTCTCTTTTATCTTTTATCAGGAGCGCAGCGACTATTATCTTTTATTGGTCGCTCCGCGACTATCATCCTTTCTCTTCCCGAGCCCCTAAGGGCGGTATTCGAAATTCCCCCACTGTAAGGTGGGGGAAAAAGGGTATGGCGACGATTATCTTTTATCAGTCGCTCCGCGAGTATTATTTATTCCCATATCTATTTCTTGCTTCACGAGCCAGCAGCCGATAGGTTTGTTCGATGGAACGAAGTCTTATCAAGTCAGATTTAGAATTGCGCATATTCACCGTGCGGGACTTGCAGGTAATCATTGACCGAGATTTAGCCCTTATATATGGTGTGCAAACCAAGAGATTAGTTGAGCAAGTTAAAAGAAATATAGAGCGGTTTCCGTCAACATTCATGATACAGCTTACCCTTGAAGAAGCTTCAAGGTCGCAAATTGCGACCTTGAATCAAAGCAGCAAGAAACAAGGAATGAATATCAAGTATAGGCCTTATGCCTTTACAGAACAAGGTGTTGCCATGTTATCTGGCGTTCTAAGAACGCCAACAGCAATTGAGACGAGTATATTCATAATGGAGACTTTTGTTGCCCTGCGCAAAAAAATGCCAAATACCTTTGAGAATTCTCATATGATAAACCATGTTCATTCGAAAATCATAGAACATGACGTCAAAATATCAGAAATACTGAAAAAAATTGATTCATTCGACGTGCCAAAAAGTGGCATTTTCTTCGACAATCAAATCTTCGATGCCTATGTATTCAGCAGTGAACTCATATCAAAAGCATGGGAATCCATTATTCTTATCGATAATTACATCGATGAAAACACACTACTTCAACTTTCGAAACGGAGACCAAAAGCAAACTGTACCATTTACACCGAGAAGATTTCAGCTCAACTCAAACTTGATTTAGAAAAGCACAATGCGCAGTATTCACCTATTGAGATTCGTATTCTTAAAAAATCACACGACCGTTTTTTAATTCTTGATAATAAAGAGCTCTATCATCTCGGGGCATCATTGAAAGATCTTGGAAAACGGTGGTTCGCTTTTTCGAGAATGGATGGATTGGTGAGTGATATTCTGTGTAAACTCTGACGTTGCAAAGCAACGAATGCCCGAAGGCGATTTCTGTGCAAAGAATGCATATGGCTATGCGATTGCTTCGCAAAGAATGCCTGCGGCGAAAGTCTTTGACGAAGGTCTGCGGCGATTATTCGTTATCCTTTCTCTTTTATCTTTTATCAGGAGCAACGCGACTATTATCCTTTATTGGTCGCTCCGCGAGTATTAACCTTTCTCCAACCCGAGCCCCTAAGAGCGGTATTCGAAATTCCCCCAATGTAAGGTGGGGGAAAAAGGGTATGGCGACTATTATCCTTTATCACTCGCTCCGCGAGTATTCCAGTTATTCCAATTTATTCCTCCTACAAAGGGCGAATAGTAAGGAATTGCTGATTACTTCAAAGATTTATGACGTATAACTCAATGGGGGCACAACACACGCTATTGTCACTTGCTCGAATAATTTCGAGTTGTGAAAAATGAAACTTATCCTGTAACCTCTTCCCCCTCTTTGATGGAGTTTGAATTTATAAGTTCAGGTCCAAA
>Ga0172367_10008220_pt1 | contig 11712 bp, 13 predicted proteins | sample Lak10m_FD_114542 | JGI IMG/M metagenome (GOLD analysis project Ga0172367, IMG submission 114542) | Freshwater microbial communities from Kabuno Bay, South-Kivu, Congo - kab_022012_10m | ecosystem: Environmental > Aquatic > Freshwater > Lake | place: Democratic Republic of the Congo: South-Kivu...
ACAACAGTTTGAATTCACGACAGATAACATCCCTTGAAGGGATGTTATCTGTTTACTGTTTCATGTCGGAAGTTATTTTTGACTAAATCCTTAGGCGTTTTTTTCTTTGAAGATCAAGCACGGAAACTTAAAATGGCGGTGATCGTTCACTGGAGCATAGTCTATGAGACCACAACCCTTGTTTAAAGACGAAGGCATACCCATGACCGAGGAAGAGTATCTGGCCAGCGAGCCTTCTTCCGAAGTCAGGCGCGAATATTACAACGGCAAGGCCTATGCGATGGCGGGCTCCAAGCGGAACCACAATATCCTTACCGGCAATCTTGCTCGCAGGTTTGGCAACCATCTTGAAGGAACCCCGTGTGTCACGTTTAGCGCCGACATCAAAGTGGCGTTCGCCCATAAGTATTTTTATCCCGATGTGATCGTCGATTGCACCGCCGATGAAGGTGACAGTTATTTTGCCAACAGCCCCGTGCTGATTGTCGAGGTGTTGTCGAGATCGACCAAGAAACTGGATACGACCACCAAATTGATTCATTACCTGAACCTGCCTACTTTAAAAGAGTATGCGATGGTGGAACAGGACAGCGTTTGCGTGCAGATGCTGCGCAAAAGCCGGCATTGGCAGCCGGAATATTATTATCTGGGCGATACCGTGATGTTTGAATCCATAGGCTTGAGCTTGCCTGTCGAGGACATTTACGACCGCGTGGACAACGAGGACATGCGGGTTTTTCGGGAAATGCAAAAAAGTTGATGCCTAAAACCCCCGCGCAAATTCTAAAAACCGTCTTCGGTTACGATCAATTCCGCGGCCAACAGCAGGCCATCATCGAGCACTTAGCGTCTGGGAAGGATGCCTTGGTGTTGATGCCGACCGGCGGCGGCAAGTCTTTATGCTATCAAATCCCCGCCTTGTTGAGGGAAGGGGTGGGAGTGGTGATTTCGCCGCTAATCGCCTTGATGCAGGATCAAGTCAACGCCTTGCTGCAACTAGGTGTGAAGGCGGCGTTTTTAAATTCCAGCCAAAGCTTGGATGAAGCCCGCGCGGTCGAACAACAATTGCTCAACGGCGAGTTGGATTTGCTCTACATCGCCCCGGAACGCCTAACCGCGGCGCGTACCGCCGCGTTATTCGCGCGAATCAAAATCGCCTTGTTCGCTATCGACGAAGCCCATTGCGTGTCGCAGTGGGGGCATGATTTCCGCTCCGATTACCTACAATTATCGCTATTGCACGAGCAATATCCGACCATCCCTCGCATCGCCTTGACCGCCACCGCCGACGAGCGGACGCGGGAAGAGATCATCATGCGCTTGGGGTTGGAGCAGGCGCGGGTGTTCCGCAGCGGTTTCGACCGGCCCAACATCCGCTACCGGATTGTCCAGAAACAAAACGCCAGACAGCAATTATTGGCGTTTATCCGCGCCGAGCATTCAGGCGACGCCGGCATCGTTTATTGCCTGTCGCGGAAAAAAGTCGAGGCGACCGCCGAATGGCTAAGCGCGAACGGCATCGAGGCCTTGCCTTACCATGCCGGCATGAGCAATACGCAACGTCAGCAGCATCAGCACCGGTTTTTAATGGCCGACGGCTTGGTGATGGTGGCGACTATTGCCTTCGGCATGGGCATAGACAAGCCGAACGTGCGTTTTGTCGCGCATTTGGATTTGCCGAAAAGCGTCGAGGCGTATTATCAGGAAACCGGCCGGGCCGGGCGCGACGGCTTGCCGGCCAACGCCTGGATGGCTTACGGCTTGCAGGATGTTATCACCTTGCGGCAGATGCTGGCCGAATCCGGTTCCGACGAGGCGCGTAAACGCATTGAGTATCATAAGCTGGACGCGATGCTGGCCTTATGCGAGCAAGTGCATTGCCGAAGGCAAACCTTGCTCGGTTATTTCGGTGATGAGCTGGCACAGCCTTGCGGTAATTGCGACACTTGCCTGGAACCTGCGGACGTCTGGGACGGCACCGTGGCCGCGCAACAGGCCTTATCCTGCGTCTACCGCGCCGGGCAGCGCTTCGGCGTCGGTTATTTGGTGGACGTGCTTACCGGCAAGCTGACCGATAGAGTGAAAAGCTTCGGCCACGAGCGTTTGAGTACGTTCGGCATAGGCAAGGATTTGGACGATAAGCAATGGTTTTCGGTATTCCGGCAACTGGTGGCGAAGGGTTTGGTGGCGGTGGATTTCGAGCAATTCGGCGCCTTGCGGCTGACCGAAGCCAGTCGACCGGTATTACGCGGCGAGCAGGTGTTGATGTTGCGTAAAGACAGCCGTCCGGAAAAACTGCCGCGCAACCGCGCGGCGGGCAAAGCGCCCGTCGGCGAAGCGCTATGGGAGGCGTTACGAGCCCAGCGCCGGGAATTAGCGGAAGCCCAGGATGTGCCGCCCTATGTGATTTTCCATGACGCGACCTTGATGGCAATGATGGAAGCCCGGCCTAGAACCATGCGCGAAATGGCGTTGATTTCGGGCATCGGCGAACGTAAATTAGAACTATACGGCGAGCAATTTTTAGAGGTAATCAACCGGTTTGGCGGCGACAGCGGCGTTACCGCCAGCGATACCGTTAACGATACTCTTGATTTGTTTGCCTTGGGGTTAAGCGTTGCCCAAATCGCTCAGCGGCGCGAGTTGAAGGAATCGACTATTTACGCGCACTTGGCGCAAGGGATAGAACAGGGCCGGGTGCGCTTGGCGGACGTGGTCGAATTGCCTGAACGGGTAATCGGCGAAATCGAGGCTGCGATTTTGGCCTTGCCGGACGCGCAAAAAAATGCCTTGAAACCCGTTTACGAGGCGTTCGGCGGCGCTCATGGCTATGAGGTGCTTCGTTGCGTTAGGGCTGCGTTGGCGGTTAAGACCGGTTGATTCAGGCAAACAGCAGGTCCTTGTCGCCGAACAGTTTTTTATATAAGGCAAGGTCTTTTTTGAACAGTTTTCGGACTAGCGCGATGCTTTCGTCATCATAAAGCGAAGCGGGCGAGGGTAGTTGGCCGCTGGCTTTTAACGCTCGGATTTGTTCCGGCAAATGCTCGCCATAAAAATCGTCATGAAGCAAAGTAAAACGCTCTGTTCCATGTTGGGTCAGCGGCCGGGCGTCGACCACTTGAATGCCGGCTTTACTTTCAATGACGGGAACCGCTTCGGCGAAACGTTCCAGGCTGAAATAATCGTCATAGTCCTTATAGACCAAAAAATCGACTTGCGGCCGCCAATGGATGTTACTGGCCAATACGGCGGGTTTGCCGATGGCGTTTAGGAAAAACTTGAAGCTGAACTGGTCTACGTCCGTTTTTCGTTGCAGGGTTTCGTAAAGCAGCCAAGCTTCCGCGGTTTTATCGACGATTTTGTCCAGATAGGCGCTGGCCAGACGGGCATACGGGCATCTTAGGATGACGAAGGTGTAGTCGGCGAGGATCAAGCTGGGCAAATCGGCGCTAAAGGTGCCGTTGTTTTGGTGGATCCAGTTGAAATCCTTTTTGTCGGCTATGCAGCCGTTGGCCAACGCCAAGGATACGCGCAGGGTCGAGCAGGCATTCTTGGGGATAAAGCTGTAAATACTGTTGCTTTTGAATATCCTCAACGCGAAACCGGCGGCAAATTGGTGCGCCCGGTTTTTTGCCAGCGGTTCGTATGTGGCCGAGGAAAAGTTCAGTTGCCTCGTTTTCATGCGCGTGTTGGGGCGGACGTCAAGCCGCGGCTATTTTTCCTCGGTTTCGGGAGCGGACAAATTCAACTTGTGCTTGGGCGTGTCGTTTTCCGAGGAAGCTCCCGTTTGACCGCCGCCGCCGTTGCTGTCGTTGCTTGCTCCATTATCGTCTTCAAATTCCAGATCATCGGGAATATTGCCGTCGTTGATCGAATAGTTCCTATGTTGCTCATAAGAGGTTTTATTGAAGTTGTATTGGTCGATGATGGAACCGACCTCGGCTTCCTTAACGATTTTTTCGGTTTTCATTTTATCGGCCCGGACGTCGGTAATATCAATTGCTTTGGCGCCGGCCGAGGCCGCGCTTGCCGTGGTGCTGATAAAAGACACATAGGTTAGCGGGTTGAATAAGGCGTCGCCGATAATACCCGCGGTGTCTCGCGGCGAACTTGAACCCCAAAACGGCAAAACCAGATAAGGACCCGAGCCTACACCCCAATAGCCTAAAGTTTGGCCGAAGTCTTCGTCATGTTTGGGCAAGTCAAACGAGGTCGCGATATCCATCAGACCGCCCACGCCCAGGCTGGTGTTAATGAGCAAACGGCTGAAATCCATGCCCCCTTGCTCCATTTTGAGTTGCAGGAAGTCGTTGATGGTGACATTAATGTCATTGATGTTGCTGAATACATTGCTCACCCCTTCGTCAACGAAATCCGGGGTAATCCATTGATAGGCTTGGGCTATCGGTTTAAAGGCATATCTGTCGACATCATGATTAAAGCCTTCGGTACCACGGTTCCAGTTGTACCAAGGGTCATCCGGATGTTTGGTTGATGCACAACCAGCTAAGGTGAAGGCAATCGCTAAGCTGCTGAGTAATAATGCGGGATTGCAGGTGGTGAGCTGATGTTTACGCATGTTAGATCCTTGCTGTCTGTTAGTCTATTGCTTGGTGTCTTACGATATTAACGGGGGCGGTGACCTTGTTTACATGGAGCTTCCAAACCTAATGGCTATCAATGCTTGTTATAGTAAACGCATTTTTCCACAATTTCTGTGGATAACTTTGTGAGTAAGGTCTGAATAGGCCGCCGAAGCCAAATAAAATCAGTGACATGATTAAACTGCGGCATTTTTATACAGTTTTTGTTTTATATAATCAAATTGTTACTGTTTTATCGAATAATGATAAACCATACCGCGGTTTTCAGATAATAAAAACCATTCGTATGCGAAATAGCTTCGCTCGATCCGTGAAAAAATAATAAGCTTGTCAAAATGTTACTGGGATAGTCTTTATGGTGGACTTTTGCCGTCGTCGTTTCAAGGTTAGGGTATTTGCAAAGAGGTGCTTATGTTTTTATTTATTTTTGTCAGCTTGGGTTTGTGTATTTTGGTGCAAATGGCAAATCCTTGGCTGGCTGCCTTGGCAAATCCGGTCTTTTTTCACGGGGGGCTAGCTCTTGCCATTCTGTGTTTATTGGCGGTCATTTTCAAAAAAAATCCCCCCGGCTTGAGTTTCGATGCGTTCGCGGTCGGTTCATTATTAGCTTGGTTTTCACGCTGGGAATCATTGTTTAATGACGATTCGCCGATGTTTTTCTTTTTTCCTCTTTATTTCCTCTTGGTTGCCGCTGTTATCGAATTGGCTTTATTAAGCCAACAAACCCGAGTCGACGAGGAGACTTTAAGCGCGATGCGGGCTTTTGCCAGCGATAGCCGGGTACAGCCGTGGTTGGTCATGGGGGTTGTGCTCGCCAGCATAGGGCTGGAAGAGCATTATCTTTTGTACCCCACCGCCATGACGGTATTGTTGATCCGCGTTGCGATGCTCCGTTATTTGGATGAAACCCAAAAACAAGGGTCTACATGAGCGAATGGCGAGTGGCAATGCAATCCGGAGGGTCGCATTGCCACTGTTTTCAATGCGGAGATTGGTGGGTAACAACCCGGTTTACGAAGTCTGTTTTTGTCTATAACGGATAGACGAAAAAACCGATAGGCCGATTAACACCGCTCCGACCAAGCCGGTGACCACTTCCGGGATTTCATGGGTCATGCTAATCAGCATGATGGCGGCCAGCGTACCGATGGCGTAATGGGCGCCGTGTTCCAGGAACACATATTCGTCCAAGGTGCCTTGGCGTACCAGAAAAACGGTCAGGCTTCTGACAAACATAGCGCCTATGGCCAATCCCAGCATGATAATCACGACATCTTGGGTAATGGCGAAGGCGCCGATGACGCCGTCGAATGAAAACGAAGCGTCCAGGACTTCCAAGTACAGAAAGCTCATGATGCTGCCTTTTTTCAGGATTTCCGCCATTTCCTCGGCTTCCTCCTCTTCTTCAAACAAGGTGGACAAGCTATCGACGACGACGAATAGAATAACCCCGGCAACTCCCGACACTAGCGCGTCATGGCGAATTTCCTCGGGCAACCAGTATTGGGTGATCATCAATAAGCTTAACGCCAGAATAATTTCTATGGATTCCAGCTTGCCGAAATCGGCCAGTTTCTCCTCGATGACGCCTAGCCAATGCAGCTCCTTGCCTTCGTCGAAAATAAATGAGAAAAACACCATCAACAAAAACATGCCGCCGAAGGCCGCGATCTCGACATGGGAATTGGACAGGTGTTTGGCGTATTGTTCGGGGTTATGCAACGCCATATCGGCGACGCCGCCAAAACCGATGCCGGTAGCCATGGCGACGATGGCGATGGGGAATAATAAACGCATGCCGAATACGGCAATCAAAATCCCCCAGGTCAAAAAATACTGTTGCCAGCGTTCATCCATACGCTTTAGTATGGATGCGTTAACAACGGCGTTATCGAATGATAGACTAACTTCAAGAATGCCCAGAATGGCGGCGATAAACGCGCCCATAACGCCGCCCCAATAAACAGCCCCAATAAGGCATAAAAGGGTGACAATAAGAGAAAGACGGAAATGTTGCATGGCAATAAACCTTATGTTGTATTTTGTGGCTTGGCGAGCGGTAAGTAATTAACAAAGATAAGGCGACAATGCCTTTTCAGTCCAGCTGGCTATGGTAGATGTCCGCCAGTCGTTATTCAAGCGAATCATTGACCGGGGATGTTTAAAAATAAGGTGGCGCCCGAGCTGAATGACCTAACATCTCGTGGGAATTTTTGCCGCTAAATCCGCGGAATGAGCCTTGTGCTATCCATTAACTTAACCCAAAACCAAGATCATGGACAATCACGATAATTTTTTGGAGGCGGCGCGGCAGCTGATCGAGGCAGGCCGGTTCATAGACAGCAAGGGGTGGGTGCCGGCCACCAGCGGCAATTTCTCGGCGCGGCTGGCGAACGGCAATATCGCCATTACGGTGTCGGGCAAACATAAAGGTCGTTTGCAGATTGACGACATTATGGTTATCGATGCCGACGGGCTGTCGTTGGACGACAGAAGGCCATCGGCGGAAACCTTGCTCCATACCTCGCTCTATAAAAGATTTCCGGAAGCCCAAGCGGTTTTGCATCCGCATCCCTTGCATGCGACCTTGGTTTCCAGGTTGTTTGGCGCGGAAATTGTTTTAAAAGATTATGAGCTGTTAAAAGCTTTTGCCGGGATCACTACCCACGAAAGCCGGCTGATTGTGCCGATTTTTCCGAACGACCAGGATATTTCCCGGTTGGCGGGGGTAGTGGGTTCGTATTGGGATACTCATGCCGAGTGTCCCGCTTATATCATTGCCGGGCATGGTATTTATACTTGGGGGGTGTCCGTTGAACAGGCTTTATGTTACCTGGAAGCCCTTGATTTTTTGTTTGCTTGTGAATTACGACTGTTTGGAGTTAAAAGTCAATGAGTTCGTTAATTATTTATGAGAATGACTGTCAACCCAAGCCGGGTGAAAAATATACAAATTTCGACGATATCGCCCAGCAGCTAGGCGTTATTGGCGTTCAATTCGAGCGTTGGCAGGCTGATTGTCAACTGGCTGTCGATGCGGATCAAGACAGTGTGTTAACGGCCTATGCCGATTCGATCAGCCGATTGAAAGAAGAATATGATTTTCAGTCCGTCGATGTCATCAATGTTAATCCCGACCATCCCGACAAAGTGGCGCTTAGGCAGAAGTTTTTGTCGGAGCACATCCATGAGGATTTTGAGATACGATTTTTTATCGAGGGTTGCGGGCTTTTTTATCTACATGTTGATCACAAGGTTTACGCGGTTTTGTGTAGACAGGGGGATTTGATCAGCGTACCGGCTAATACTCCCCACTGGTTTGATATGGGCGAGAATCCTCATTTCAAAACCATACGTTTATTTACCACGCCTTATGGTTGGGTCGCTAATTTTACCGGCAACGAAGTTGCCCGATTATTCCCCACGCTGGATGACATGCTGACTGAATGTCATGATTAAGGCCATAGTCACCGATATTGAGGGCACAACTTCGTCGCTTTCATTTGTCAAGGACGTGCTGTTTCCCTACGCGCGGGAAAAATTGCCGGGTTTTATTGAAAGCCATCAGCATCAGCCGGAAGTCCAAAAATGCTTGGCAGAGGCTTGTAGCGAGGCCGGTGGCGAGCTTGATACGAAGGCGCTGGTCGCTCAATTTATCCGTTGGCTGGATGAGGACAAAAAAATTACTCCCCTCAAAACCTTGCAAGGGCTGATCTGGGAGAACGGTTACCGGCAAGGCGATTTTAAAGGCCATGTCTACCCGGATGCGGCGCAGTATTTGAACACATGGAAAAAGCGAGGCTTGGATTTATATGTTTATTCATCCGGTTCGGTTTATGCGCAAAAGCTGTTATTCGCCCATACCGATTACGGTGATTTGACGCCGCTATTTTCAGGGTATTTTGATACCCATGTCGGCGGCAAAAAAGAAGTGGGGTCTTATGAAAAAATTGCCGGCGCGCTCAACATTCCGGCGGCGAATATTTTGTTTTTGTCCGATATTAAAGATGAGCTTGATGCCGCCAAAAGCGCGGGGTTTGTCACGGCTTGGTTAAACCGGGGCGGTTTGCTGGCGGATGCTGGCGAACATTTGCAAGCGCGGGATTTTTCTCTCATTGACGCTAAATTTTTGGGATATTCCATCGACACTGGGTTGTGATTAGCGGTAATCAGGAACGGTGGTTGTTTATTAGTCGATGCTTGTCTAGGCGATTGACCTAGTCATCATCATCGTCATCGCCGTCGTGAAAATGGGGTTGGTAATTTTTGTAAGACGGATAGGATGGAGCCGGATAACCGTAATATTGCCGCTTGATAACCAGTGGATTCCTATAAGCCGGGTCCGGGTAATAATTTCGTTCGACCGCATAGCTGCGACTATATCCTGGAAAATTCGGATAATAATTGTTCTTGGGATACACGGCGCAACCGTTTAAAAGCGCAAGGATCGGGGCCGTAACCAGGATTTTTTGCAAGGGGATCATGATGTTCTCCTAAGGGTTATTGTTTTATGGGGCAGTGTATTTGAATACGCTGAACTGGAAATGAACTGCATCGTTAACGTTGGTTTTAGCGGGAAACCATGAGAAGATGCCTGCATTTTGGTCTTAACCTACGGAAAACTTATGAGCAATGTATTTAGTTTTACAGGAACGGTCGGTAGGGATGCGGAGGTTCGTTACACCCCTTCAGGCATGCCGGTTTTGAGCGTTAATGTGGCAAACAATGTCGGTTTTGGTGATAAACAACAAACCTTGTGGATAAGAGTGGCTTTGTTTGGCAAGCGCGCGGAAGGGCAGTTGCAAAATTACCTAAAAAAAGGCCAGCAAGTATTTGTTTCAGGTGAGTTAACTCAAAGCGAATACAAGGCTAACGATGGTAGCGTGAAAACCGGTTTGGAATTGACGGCTAATATTATTGATTTAATAGGAAAAAGAACGGATTCCGCGGGAGGTTCCGCGTATGCGGGCCAAGGCGCGCCGGCGCGCCAGACTGCTGCTTCGGGAAGTCAAACGGATAATTTCGATGAACCTTATGACGACGATATCCCGTTCTGATTAACCATGGTTGTAGAAGTATAGCGAGATGGGGTTGTCTTTACAGCTTGTTTCATAATAAGCATGGAGTTTGCTTTATGAAATCGTGGGAAGGACGACTGGCATGGATATTTGCTATAAGGTAGAATTACCTAGTTTAATTGTGTTTATTTTTAATAAAAAACGGTGTTTGCTTTTGCGCGGCTTTATATCATTGATTGATGAAGGCGGACAAGGGTTTCACCACTATTGAAGAAGGGGCCGCTCCGTGAACAAATCAAAGCAATTTTTCGCAAGCTTGATCTTGATGACGCTAAGTCTGGGGACAGTGCATGCGGAATATAAGCTCAACTTAGTCCAAGGGGTCACAAAAATCAGTAATGATGTTTATGACCTCCATATGTTGATTCTGTGGATATGCGTGTTCATTGGTATTGCTGTATTTGGTACCATGTTCTACTCGATTTACCACCACCGTAAATCAAAAGGCCATCAGGCTGCTCAATTCCATGAGAATACCACTGTCGAAATTGTCTGGACCATCATTCCCACGCTAATTCTGGTCGCGATGGCGATTCCGGCCACCAAGACTTTGTTGGAAATGGACGATGTTCAGGATTCCGATATGTCGATCAAGGTAACCGGTTGGCAATGGAAGTGGGAATATGACTATTTGGATAATGGCATCCACTTTTTTAGTAGCTTGGATGAAGCCAGCAATAAGGCTCGCCAAGTGGGTTCCGGTATAGACCCGCGTTCTATCCCTCATTATTTGTTAAATGTTGACCATCCGTTGGTCATCCCCACCAAAAAGAAAATCCGTTTTTTGTTTACCGCCGCCGATGTTATTCATTCTTGGTGGGTGCCTGCGTTCGGCTGGAAAAAAGACGCCAATCCGGGGTTTATCAACGAGGCTTGGACTTATGTTGAAAATGCCGGTACTTATCGCGGCCAATGCACGGAGTTATGCGGTAAGGATCATGGTTTTATGCCGATTGTAGTGATTGCGATGGAGCAGCCTGATTACGATGCCTGGGTTAAAAAGACTAAGGAAGAGTCCCAAAAAGGCCCTGACCTGAATGACCAAAGCCGTGGTGACTTGATCGCCAAAGGCGACGCGATATACAGTAAAAACTGTTCTACCTGTCATTTGCCCGATGGCAAGGGCGTTCCCGGCGCGTTCCCGGCAATCACCGGTAGTGCTATCGTTAAAGGCGATATCAACGCTCAAGCCCAGTTGGTATTGAACGGCAAAGGCGCCATGCCTGCTTTTGGCAAGATGTTGAAAGCCGATGAATTAGCTCAGGTTATTACCTATACCCGTAATGCGCTGGGTAACTCGGTAGGCGATGAAATTCAACCAAAGGCAATTCAGGAAATGTTACCTAAAAAAGCTTCTGCGGCGAAAACGGAAGCGCCGGCAGCTGCAAAGAAAGAAGAGCCCGTCGCCAAGGACATGTCTAAGGAAGAATTGCTGGCTTTAGGCAAAACCGTTTATGACGGCAACTGCGCGTCTTGCCACCAGGCGGAAGGGCAAGGTAATCCGCCAATGTTCCCCGCTCTTAAAGGTAGCGCCGTGGTCAAGGGCGACATCAATGCACAAGTGGATTTGATGTTAAATGGAAAAGGCATGATGCCAGGTTTCGGGCACACTTTGTCGGCAACTGATTTTGCGGCCGTTGTTACCTTTACCCGCAACGGCTTGGGTAATTCAGTCAACGATGCGATACAGCCGTCAGCAATTCAAAAATTGCAAGCCGCCATGCCGGCACAGGATGATGACGAAGATTAATGGTTCATTGGTTTTCTTGTCAGTTCAATCTTTCTTTTAAGTTTTTTTGAGGTAAAAATTATGTCTGCTGTAGTAGCTGAACATGATGATCTCCATGATGATCATGAACATCACGATCACGGTCCTGAGAAAGGGTTGTTGAGATGGATTATAACGACTAACCATAAGGATATAGGCACGCTCTATTTGGTGTTTGCGCTGGCGATGTTTTTTGTCGGCGGCGCCATGGCAATGGTTATCCGCGCGGAATTGTTTGAGCCAGGCATGCAGTTTGTGCAAC
>Ga0172367_10008221_pt1 | contig 11710 bp, 12 predicted proteins | sample Lak10m_FD_114542 | JGI IMG/M metagenome (GOLD analysis project Ga0172367, IMG submission 114542) | Freshwater microbial communities from Kabuno Bay, South-Kivu, Congo - kab_022012_10m | ecosystem: Environmental > Aquatic > Freshwater > Lake | place: Democratic Republic of the Congo: South-Kivu...
AACTTCTTTTTTATATCCTCAAAAGCACTATCAAGTCTTTTTCTTCATTCATTTAGATATTCTTTTCATTTAGCTACAGCCTCATCAGTATATTCTTCTCATATAACTTTTGCTTTATCGAAATATTCCTGTCTCTTGTCATATATTTCTTTAAGTTCTTTTTCTATTTCCGCTTTTTTACTTACTCACTTATTTTTTAGTTCTTCAATTTTTTTATTTGCTTCCTTTTTGAAATTTTCAACTTCATCCAAAGCTTTTTGTTTATAATCTTCGATAATCTTTATATTATCTTCTGTTACAATTTTTTGTTCAAAATATTTATAGATATCTTTATGGATTGATACAAAATTCTCTAAAAATGTATCAAAAAAACTTCATGATTTTTCAACAGATTTCTTAGTTTCTGAAGCGTTTTTCTTGCTGAATTTCATAGCTATGGCGATTCATCCAAGATAACCTAGGGCCATCAGACAAAGTCCTTTTTTTCTCATAATGATTTTGTTAAAAAATAGATTAGCTCATTATATGTACTTTTTTTGAATTTTCAAATGTTAAATTTTGCATTAATATTATTTTTATGATAGAGTTAAGATATATAAATTTACCAGTTTTATATGAGATTAAAAGTTTTTGAATGAAATATTTCAACTGCAAGTTTCTTCGAAATAATCAATGTAATGTTTGAAAATCAAAAAGAAATCAGCGATTACTATCAATTTTTACTAAAAAAGGGAATCAGTTATTGATATTCAGTGTCAGATTTTGAGTCTAATTATAAAGAATTCAAAGATAGCTTGATAGAGATGAATGAACAATTAATTAAATGAGAAATAAGTGATAATGATCAAGAAATCTTTATAGAAGTTTTTAGAACTAGAGTAAATGATATGAAGAAATATCTTTATAATCTTGAAAAAAAGATATATATTGAAGAATGAGAAAAATATGACAAAGAAAGCAACAAGGAAGATATAACAAAAGAATTAAATTTTATTTAATAACTATAAAATATGTGAGAAGACGGACCAAAATCACGTGGTCAGGAAGTTGCAGAAAAAATTGCAAATAACCCTGAAGTACAAAAACAATGTTCTCCTGAGAATATAGAAAACAAAGCATGTAAAAAAGCAATTGATAAGCAAGTAAAGGCTGAAGTTTGAGCTTTGAATGCAATGTTTTCTTGAGATGCAATAAGACATAATGTAAAAAATCAAATTCATATTAATGCTCAAAAATCTCAAAATCAATAAAATATTTTAATATATGCAAACTGAAAATATACATAATTCCAACTGAATTCCTGAGACAGTTATTGTATGAGATAAAGAATATTATGATAGAATAATAAGTGAAAATAAGAGTTTAAGAGAAGAATTAATGCTTGAATATCTAAGTAGAGCTTATTTAATTCCAGCAAATAGTATAGATGATTTTATTTGAAATAATAAGATTGAGTATAGCTGAGCCGAATATGAAAAGGATTTTGAAAATGCTAAAAAATATTTCCATATTGTTAAAGCAAATATGTGGAAACATCTTGAACTTCAAATCAAAAATAACCTTTGAGTAAAAGATGATGAAGTTCTATATAAAGAAATTTCAAAAATAGTAAATGAAAATAACATAGCATTTATTAATATATTAAATAAATATCCAAAAAATGAAGAATTATTGCATATGAATTTTGTTCTAGATAGTACTGATGTTTATGAAAAATTTTCATCTTGAATGAATTTAGCTAAAGTGTGAGGAACTTATAAAAGTGAAATTTCAGAAGCATTTTCTAATGTAATTATTAATATTTGAAACAACTGAATAGTAGAAGATAAAAGAGAAATTGAATTTTATCAAAAATCAAAACAAGTTTTATTAAAGATTCTTAAACAAGAAGTATGAAATAAAAACCTTCCAAGTATTTGGATAGAAAATTTTAAAAAAGCCATAGTTTATTTAGATAAGTTAAATTAATATATTATGATTATAGAAAAATTCAAAAGCCTTTTAAGGGAAATGATAGGAACTCAGATTCCGGATATACATTTGGTGTCTGGCAGTGCCCCGTATATACGTAAGCATAACTGAGAGATAGAATATATGAGTAAATTCTGAGAATTATCCAAAGAGGATGTAAAAACGATAATCACCGAGATGCTTGGTTGAGAAAAGGAATTCAAAGATTTTACTTTTTCACTTGAACAGGATTTTTCTTATTCTCTTGATGAAGCAAAATTCCGTGTTAATATATTCAATGATTCAAAATGATATTCAATCGCTATAAGGTACATACCTGTAGAAATACCTTCACTCGAATCTCTCAATATATCAAAAGAAGTCAAAAATCTTTTACATAAATGAAAGTGATTAATACTTGTGACATGACCTACTTGATCAGGTAAATCTACAACTCTTGCAGCAATGATCAATTACATAAATTCAACATTCAAAAAACATATAATAACTATAGAAGATCCAATAGAATTCAATCTAAAAAACAACAAATGCCTTATAAGTCAGAGGGAAGTATGAACTCATACAAAATCTTTTCTTCGTGCTATTAAATCAGCGCTTCGTGAGGATCCTGACATAATAATGGTCTGAGAAATGCGTGATCCAGAGACAATCCAAGCAGCACTCACTTTGGCAGAAACATGACACTTGGTTTTATCTACACTGCATACAAATGATACAGTCCAGAGTATTGACCGTATAGTTGATTCATTTCCTCCTTCTGCACAATCTCAGATTCGCACACAATTGGCAATGAGTCTTAATTGAGTAGTAAGTCAAATACTTCTTCCTAGAAAAGAAACATGAAATCGTGTAGTATGTCGTGAAATACTAATAAATAATGATGCTGTAAGAAGTTTGATAATTCATGGTAATTCTCATCAACTGTATTCAATAATAGAGCTTTCTGGTCAAGATTGAATGATACTAATGGATAAATATCTTCATATGCTTTATCAGAAATGATTCATTACAAAAGAAGTTTTTAATTCACATCTAAGGGACAAAGACTTAATCTCAAATTAGCATTATGAAAAAAGAAAAAATAGTTGAACAGCAACTCGAAAACAAAAATAATGAAACCTCAAGGGTTTCTACAAAAGAAGCAATAGGTAGCCTAAAAGATATTCTAAAAGTTGAAAAGGTAAATCCGATAATTGCATATCTTGATAAATTCGATACATATTTCAAGAAGAAAAAAAAGACGCTTGAAGTTTGACAAGTACTTTTTTCTCCATGAAGAGATGCCAATCTTTATATTATAGTTTCTTGATGAATAGATATATTGCGTTACACATCGGATTGACAGAGAAAAGAGATATGAAAAGCACATTCAGGTAGTTTTATCTGAGAATGAATAATTTTTGATAGAAATCAAAAAGATGTCGAAGCAGTAGCTAATTCTGCATCAGAAATATTTGCACTTACAAAAGAAGATTTAAAGAAATTAGAAGCAGAATCACCTCAGGAAGCACTTGATCTTTATAAATATATAATCGAAGTAACAAACAAAAGGCTTCTTGACTCAGGTAAAGAATTAGCTGATATATACGAAGCCACCAATAAGCTAATTGAAATGTCCAAAAGCTGAGAAAAGTGATTTTTTGATATTATGGTATATGTAAAATGACTATTGGGAGTTGATTATGTCGTATTTATAGAGAATCATCCTGCCATTGACGGCTTTTTCTACTACAAATATTCTACAGATCTAAAAACCCTAGGTAATCTCAATAAAAAAACAGGAGATGAAATCAATTCTGATTTGGATTGATTATATCAATGAAAAAAACCTATATTCTGAACTGATATTAAGGATTCTGTATATATAATTCCACTAAAAAACAACACCAAGCTAAAGTGATATTTCGTGGCAGGTAAGAAAAAATGATTGATAACTGATAATGAAATGAGAATTTCATCGAATATATGACCACTGCTAGGATCAATTATAGAAAACAATCAGAAGCAAGCTGACATGAAAGCTAAAGAGATGAGCAAAAATTATTTTGATAATGGACTAAGTTCAATATAATCGAAAATAGTTTTATAATATATATTCGTGTCATTCCTGCGCAGGCAGGAATCTACAAAATATAAGGAAGATTCCTTTCTTCAAAGGAATGACAATATATTTAAAACAAAAAACTAATTATTGAGTAAAAGTACTCTTGGACTTGAAGCAATTCAATGTCATAGATGGCTATTTACCAGAATTAATCAAAACTTGAATGAACAAAATAATTCTAGAGATTTCTGTCGATAGAAATAATGATAAATGAGTTTATATAGCCGAACAGGTTCTAAACATCTTTCATAATACTCTTGAGGTAGAAAAAAAACTTTTCAGAAAAAAAATAACTGCATTACCTGAGTTTTCATTCGAGATTGTCAATAATAAAGGATCCCTTTACTTCTATTTTGCAATAGAAGAGCATCTTAGGGATTTATTTGAAAATCAGATATATGCACATTATCCAAATGTAGAGATTAGGGAATCGAAAGATTACTTATCCAGTAAATGAAAAATATTTTATGGTAATCTAAAACTTTCAAGAGATTATATATATCCAATCAAGACTTACGCAGAATTCAAGGAAGACATAGACCCTTTTTCATCTATAACTGCTGCTCTTAATAAGGCAAATACCAAGAATACATCTTTCATTCAGGTTAATTTTTCTCCAATTCCAGATTTTAAATGGAAAGATGAACATGTAATATCAATCCTTACTTCCAGATATCCTAAGTTTTTTAAGAAATTTCTTATCTGAAAAGAGTTCAAATATCTGAAATACTGTTTATTTCCAATAACATTATTACTCAAATTCCTATCGCTTATAGCTAATCCATCACATAAAAAGGATGAATCAAAGAAAGAATTGGATCCTGTAGTAACAAAAAAACTTATGTGATTCTGATTCAATTGCTCAATAAATATCTGAATAGAATCAGAAAATGAGACAACCGCCAAGGTATGAGTAAAAGAGATGGTGACTGCACTTAATTTTTTCTCAATTGCATGACAGAATTCTCTTATTCTTGATAAAATAAGTGAAGATAATTGATACTTACAAAAAAGAAAAAATGAACATAAGATAATATTCAATGCGGCAGAATTAGCTTGAATAGTTCATTTGCCTACGCTTTATGTACAGACACCATGAATCAATTGGATAACAACCAAAATATTAGAACCGCCGCAAAATCTACCTATCCTACAGAAAAAACCTGATGCTTCACCTATAGGCAAGACCAATTTCAGATGAAATCATCATGATTTTTGAATACTTCCTGTGGATAGGGCAAGACATGTATATATCATTGGTAAGACATGAATGGGTAAGTCGGTTTTGCTGCAGAATATGATTTATGATGATGTTCTCAAATGAAGATGAGTGGCACTTATTGATCCACACTGAGATCTTGCTGACACAATAGTTTCCAATATACCAAAAAATAGGACAAATGATGTAATACTTTTTGATCCTTCCGACTACAAATTCCCAATAGCATTTAATATGTTCGAAAACGTTGCAAAAGAGCATCGTCCACTAGTTATGTCATGACTTGTAGGTATTTTCAAAAGGATGTGGGCAGATAGTTGGGGACCAAGATTAGAACATATTCTTAGAAACTGCATACTTACACTTCTTGAAGTTCCTGATGCTACCCTTATGTCAATTCCTCTTTTACTTACCAATAAATCATATCGTTTGAAAATAGTAAATAAACTCGAAGACTATACTATAAGAAGATTTTGGGAACAGGAATTCGAGGTTTTAGAGCCAAAGCAAATGGTAGAGGCAGTAAGTCCGATTTTGAATAAAGTATGACAATTTCTATCTAACCCATTACTTAGAAATGTACTATGACAACCAAAAAATGCGTTTTCTTTGAGGTGGATAATGGATAATAATAAAATCCTTATAATCAATCTTTCAAAAGGTAAAATAGGGGACGACTCGATGGCACTTCTTGGCTCAATGATGGTTACTAAGTTCCAGATTGATGCAATGTGAAGAGCTGATATACCGGAGGAGAAAAGAAAAGATTTTTATTTCTATGTAGATGAATTCCAGAATTTCGCAACAGACAGTTTCGCTGTCATACTTGCAGAAGCTCGTAAATATAAGCTTAATCTTATAGTAGCGAATCAATATATAAGTCAGATGAGTGAGAATGTAAAAAATGCTGTATTCTGAAACGTCGGTACTATACTAAGTTTCCAAGTCGGACCAGATGACGCACCTAAACTCGCTCAAGCAATATGAGATGATGGTACTGTAACTGCTTCTGATCTTTTGAACCTCAGAAAATATGATATATACTCCAAACTCCTTATTGAGTGAATGCCATCACGTGTATTCTCTGCAACAACTTTTCCACCCATCAAGACAAAGGAGGATATAGATGAATGAAGGAAAAATGTTGTAGCAAAAGTAAGTCGTGAAAAATACGCAAAACCTGTAGACTTTGTGGAGAAGAAAATCATGGAATTCAATATAAAGATAGCTGCAGATGAAAAGAAATTCAAAAAAGAGGAAGCTGAATATAAAGAAAAAATGAAAGAGGAAAAGGCAAAAAAGAAAGCTGAAGATCTAGCCAAAAAATTTGAAGAACCTAAGAAAAAATAATATGAAATTAAGGACCATTTGAGAAATAAATATAGAAATCGATAAAATGTCTTGATTGAGACTTAAGTGAGAAAATCAAGGCAAACAAGAAGTTTTATCTATAAAATGATGGGATGATAAAAGGGATATTGTAGTCAAATGAATATTAGATTGAGAGAATATTGAAGTAATTCCAAAGCATTTCATAGATTCTGAATTCAATCAATTCGATGATGCTGGTAATCCTGTTCCATTTGCTCAAAGGTCAGGAGCACTATGAAGACCTAAGACTATCTGATGTATAAGACTAGCAACTTTAGACTGAGTTAATTTTATAGTAAATCTCCATAACAGTAATTGAGAAGTAATTGTTAAACTATGATCTTGATTTCTTGATGAGGAAAAGAAAATGGAAATCTCGACCGATTTTTGAACAAGGTGATTTGCTCTATTCGACCCTAAAATACATGCTCAAAAAATCAATAAGATTTTCTTGCAAAATCAATAATCACATTAATCAAAATGACTTATAATTGCATTATCAAAGTTTCTAAACAAGTATCCAGAAGTATCATCTGAATTCTTGCACCATTGTTATTATTTTTTACTTCTGCACATGCAGAAAGTCTTTCCAATATAACAGAAACCTGAAAGGATTTCTATCTGCAAAAAAATATCAATAGCGCAAACAGGATTTTTTATATAACCAAAATCCTTGGTTCGAGTATAGCAAACTGGTATCAATTAAATAATTCTCAAATTATAGACCTCAAGTATTTTAAATTATGAGTTATTGATATTATCTGCTTGTTACTTTTAATATCTTTTATAACATATATCCACAAAAGCAAAAAAAGTCTTTGAAGGGTAAAATAATATTTAATTACCAAATGTACAGCATGAAAGAGTTAGATGAAGTTAAAATTGAAATCGAGCAACTTAAAGCAAGAAATAAAAAAGTTGAAGCAGCTAAAGCTTGGGAGACTAGTCTTACTCGTAAAATATGAGTAGCCATAACAACTTATATTGTCATACTTATTTTCTTCTTGCTAATTAAAGTGGATAATCCTTATGTATCAGCGCTTGTTCCAACTTTTGGATTTTTACTTTCTACTGCAAGTCTAGGTTTTTTGAAAAATATTTGGATAAACAAAATCTATAAGATTAAATAAAATCATGTCAAAAGATGCAAGATTCAGAAAATATTATCGAGAACTAGAAAATATAAGAATAAAATATTTGGTAGGAGATAATGCTGAATATTTTGAAAAAAAGAATAATTTCGAATTCTATGCAAAAGATAAAAATTCACTTTCTGAATTATTTTTTAAGGCAAATAATGAATACTTTGATATTCAAAATAAAGTCCTAATTGATGCCTCTGGCGAAAATAGAGACAAATTTTTAAAATCTGGTTTCTATGAAATATGGATTGCATTGATATAAAATCCATAAAAACTTGATTAGATATGGAGGAAGCTGAAAAATTCCTTGTCGTAAATAATTGGAATTTATCAAAAACTATTGATGATATAAGATTAAATAAATGAACACTGAGCGATTATGAATACTCCAGGAGAGATTATGACTTATTTCTGACACATTATGATATAAGAAAAAATGATTTAGCATTTGTTTTATCGATGACAATTTTGACTATATTCGTTTTTATATTTATAGCTGTATTGTTCATATCTATAACACATCTAAAAGCCAAATAGCATATACAGTGTAGATTTGAATAGTTTTTTTTGACAAAGTAAGTTTTTTTTATAAAATGTGCCTACTAATTTTCGCGGGGGTAGCATAAAAGAGTGAGTGTACTAAGGCTTCAACCCTTGGGTGTGCCGGTTCAAACCTGGTCCCCCGCTCCATTAGTTTTTTGTATTTGATTTTGTTAATTGAAGTCAGATACAAGAAAAAACAAAATCAATCAATCATGCGGATGTAGCTCAATTGGCTAGAGTACCGCCTTGCCATGGCGGGGGTTACGAGTTCGAGCCTCGTTATCCGCTCCAAATAGAATTCAAAATATAAAGTAAAAAATAGAAAATATTTTTGAAATTACACTTATTTTAATATTCAATTTTTAATTTTCAACTGATTATATGGCAAATAAACACGGACTTAAATGAAGTATAGTAAAGAAACAAGCTGCATCTAGAAAACTTGCTAAGAACAAGAAAGCTGCAATGCAGGTTTTTATTGGTAATGAAAATGCACAAGTAAGAAAGAATACTAGCTATAAGCAAAGGAAACATTATTACGAAAATAAACAAGCTTTCCCTAAGAAGAAACTAATGAATAAGGATGTAAATCACCTTATAGAAATCGGACTTCTAGATGAAAGATGATTTTTCGTGAAATGAAAGAAGAAGAACTTCATCACAAAATCAATGACTGACGCTAAAGGTCTTGATTTCTACTGAATGCCAAGAGCAAAATAAACATAGGGCGCCGACTTCGGCGTCTTATTTTTCTGCAGCCGTATTTCAACGGATAGAATGCGACCCTGCGAAGGTTGCGATACAGGTTCGATTCCTGTCGGCTGTACCAAGTATAATAGACCGTTAAATATTTTTACCTATCTTGAATTTGAGATAAGGAAAGATAGTGTTTAACTTAAAGTACATTTTTAAATAAGAGGTAAATGAATTTTCATTTACCTCTTATTTTTATATATTTGGGAATTCATTATAGATTTTTCATTCAAGAAGTTTTCAAGATTTCTTTTTATTTACTCATCACCATTGTTTAAAGAAAAATGGAACTTTCATTTTTTTACTTTTATCTCTTAAATCAATTACCCATTCTTCTTTTATTTCTCTTGATCATGGTCATGATTCACCTCAGACTATAACCCAATTAATTCATTCAATATTTAAATCGTATAAATCACTTAATAATGGTTCTAATGAAAGAAATTTGATTTTTGCTTTTGTTTTTCTTAAATAATCAGCCCTATCTAAATGTTTATTATTTTCAATGGTAACTCAGAGCCAAATATTATCTCAAATATCTAACTTAGATACAACTTCAAGCATTTTTTCTGCTCTCTTTGTAACCACTTGAAATATATGCTGTTTTTCTTTATTCATTATATCAAAAACTTGTTTAATGAATTCAAATGGTACTTCATCATGAAACAAGTCGCTCATTGAATTAACAAATATAATTGATGGTTTTTTAAGTTTTGAAGGATAATTCAAAGTATCAGGATGTAAAGTAACTTTAAATCAATTTACATACTTTTTTTGACCCATTAGTTGAAGTCTTCGTGACATTCTTTCAGCATAACAATTTTTACATCATTCACTAATTTTAGAACAACCTGTAACAGGGTTCCAAGTTAGTTGAGTCCATTCTATTTTTGATTTCTGAGTCATAATTTATTTAAAATTAATTATATCATTTTCTTTAAACCCTCATCTTCTTTTTCTTCAATCAAACGGGGTAACAATTATTTCATTACTCTCTAAATCTTTTAGAATATCTTTTATTCATTTCTCTGTAAAATCTATTTCATGAACTAGAAGATATAATTATGATTTTTTCTTGATGAATAAGCTAGATTACAGATTCAAAAGATCATTTCTATTTTTCTGAAAATATGAGATAGTGACCGATAAAAATGCCCTAAGAGCTGATACTATGTATTCTATCTTAACTAATTGAGTTAGTAAATATACTTCAAAAAGTCTTTGAACCAATATCAGTCTTAAAATCCTTTGATTCCTTTTGATACTAGGTGGAATATTCGCATTTTGAATCACTAATGCATTTGCATTATTCAGATAAATAAATTACTTTAAAAAAACAAAAATAAATATGCAAGAAAAACTAGAAAAAATCTAGTTTTTTTATGTAAATATGGCTTAATAATTGCAATTTTTTAAACTATATGATATTCTTTTAATGAATAAATCTTAATTTATCCATTTTTGTATAATGAGTGAAAAAATACAGGAATACTGAACATATATTGATAAGATTGATGTAAAATGAGATAGTATTCCTGACTTAAAAAATGAAAATAGAATTAAGAGTTTAGCTAAAAGTTTTGTAGAAAATGAGATCAATCGTTGAATTAGTCAAAAAGATTTATCAAGTCTACTAGAAAAAATAAAATCATTATTAGAAAGACAAGATATTGAAAGGATAAATCTATCAGAAACTTTAAGAGAGAATATAAAAACTGAAACAAGAGAAAAGCTCGATAAAGAAGCACTTATAAATGAAGCAAAGAATATGATTTATGATAAACTCTGAATAAGTGATAGTTTAAATAAGAATAATTCAGTAGAAAATTTTTTGAAATGAATAGTTGATGAACTTATAGTCTGAAATTATGAACTTGCTATAGAGATTATAAATACTAATTGAAAAGTCTTATTAGAAGCCTTAAAACAAATTGCTAGTTGGGAATGAATTAAAAATATAGCTAAATCTCTATGAAAAAATGTCTGGGATTTACTTACTTGAAATGCTTATGAAAAATGAAAATCAGTCGCACAATTATGACTTATAACTACATGAGTTTGAGCAACTGTCGCAATATGAAAGAAATGATTTAAAATGTGAATGAAACAAATAGCGAAATTAAGATGAAAAAGTGAAATTATCTCTTGAAGTCCTAAAATTAAGTCGGTTATTTATAAAACTACATCAAAAATTGATGAAATAGTTCCTAAAAAACAACTGAATTTTGAGAAATTATTAGTAGATGATGTGGCTAAATTATGAAATAAAGAAAGACTTGAAGCATGAAGTTTTTATTTGAAATGAAAAATTTTTACTCCAGAACAAGAAAAAGCCATATTAAAGGCACATGAGGTTTGAATACCAAACAAAGAGGGTGGTTTTGATATTTGAGATTTAAGAAAAAAATATATAATACTTGAAAAGGCTTGATTTAATAAAAAAGAAATAAGAACACTTATGGAAAAATGAGTTTGTTGAAAAGATAAATTGCCAAACATATGAAAATCTTTATTAGAAGATCCGAAATTTAGCTTTTTAAAAAAACAAGAATACAAGGAATTAATAGAATTATATTGATGACATATAGATACAGATAGATTGTTATG
>Ga0172367_10008226_pt1 | contig 11707 bp, 6 predicted proteins | sample Lak10m_FD_114542 | JGI IMG/M metagenome (GOLD analysis project Ga0172367, IMG submission 114542) | Freshwater microbial communities from Kabuno Bay, South-Kivu, Congo - kab_022012_10m | ecosystem: Environmental > Aquatic > Freshwater > Lake | place: Democratic Republic of the Congo: South-Kivu...
CAGTGATTTAATGATAACATTTGCCGAAAAAGCTCCGGGTACATTTCAACACACCTTACAGGTTTCGAATTTAGCTACCGAAGCTGCGAAAAAAATTGGTGCAAACAGCCTATTAGTTCGTACTGGCGCTCTTTATCACGATATTGGAAAAATGAGTAACCCGCAATTTTTCATCGAAAATCAGTTTGGAGCACACAATCCGCTCAAAGATATGCAGCTCGAAGAAGCTGCTCAATTAATAATTGGCCACGTTACAGTAGGTGTTGAAATAGCTAAAAAAAGTCATTTACCCGAACAGATTATTCAATTTATTACAACCCATCATGGATTGAGTAAAACCAAATATTTTTATAATTCATTTATAAATACTTATCCCGACATTGAGCCAAACGATGCGCTTTTTACCTATCCGGGGCCATTGCCAAATAGTAAAGAAACGTCGATATTGATGATGGCAGATGCTGTAGAAGCACGTGTGCGAAGTTTGGGCGAATACACCGATGAGACGATAAGTAATGCAGTGGAACAAATGATTGATTCGCAAATTGCCGATGGTCAATTTAAGGATGCCCCAATCAGTTTTCGGGATGTAGAAACAGTAAAACAGGTATTTAAGGAAAAAGTGAAAAACATGTATCACTCCAGAATTGTGTATCCTGAATTGAACCGAACTATCAATTAAACTTGATACTGCCGGCTGCCAAAAATGGAGCTACCTATGCGTACTATTGTGCTGCCACAGGCTATTGCAATTTGAAAATCGTCGGACATACCCATCGAGATTTCTTTAAAATCAGTATTCTGATTAAAAAAGTTCGTTTTCAAATGGTCGAAAATTGATTTTAACTGATTAAATTCAGTTGTAATTTGCAATGTATCGCTTGTAAAAGTGGCCATGCCCATCAAGCCACAAATACTTACATTGGGATAGCGCTTAACCCCATTATTTTCAAAAAAACGAACTAATTCTGTTTCGTCAAATCCAAATTTCGTATCCTCAGTTGCGATATGTACCTGCAATAAAACATTCACCTTTCGATTGATTTTAGCGGCTTGTTTATCTATCTCTGCAAGTAGTTTTTCGGAATCCACACCGTGAATTAATGTCACATAAGGAACAATATATTTTACCTTATTACTTTGCAGATGACCAATAAAATGCCATTCAATATCGTTGGGCAATCGTTCAAACTTACCGGTCATTTCCTGTACTTTGCTTTCGCCAAATACACGTTCATCAGCACCATATGCCTCCAAAATGGCTTCGTCAGGATGAAATTTTGACACACAAACTAATTTTACATTTTCTGGTATTTTAGTTCGAATGGCTTTTAGATTACTTACAATGGACATTTAGACAGGATTAATTTGAACAATAATATAGTTGCAATAAAGTTTATTCCGATTTTTCGAATTTATAAACATCCATAATGGTTGTTTCGGTAATTGAAGCTATTTCGTAATCTGCCATAGTACCAGACATACCCTTTAATATACCTTCGAGCGCACCTTTCATATCCGAAGCTTGCACCATCATGGTATTTGCAGTACGTTTTTCAACAGCTTTTTCTTCGTCGACAGTAATAAAGTTCACTCTGGATCGGTACCATTTATCACCATTTTCATCAAAAAACATTTCGCTAATCTTGGTACGTTTGATGTTAGCTACCTGAAATTCACCACTAATAAATGGTTTCATTTCGTCAATTATTCGTTGTTCGGCTTCGGTAAATGTCAACGCATCAACTAAATATCCTTGACTAACTTTCACTATATTGCCATCATCGGCTGTTTTCTCGTATTTTACCTTACATTCGAACCACGTGTGCATAATCTGTTTTCCTTTATTTTTTAATTAATTGATTTTTAAATTTTTAAATATAGCAGTTAGATAAAAAAAATGTTTTACAAATATACGAACTTGAATTAACAAATTATAGCCCGTATCGTTTTTTTTTAATTAAAAAACCGATTTGATATTTCATCAAACCGGTTTTCGAAAGAAATGTACATTAAATTAGTAACGGGCAGAAACTACATCCCAGTTTACCAAATCCCAGATAGCAGCCACATAATCAGCCCTACGGTTTTGATAATCAATATAGTACGCATGTTCCCAAACATCAAAAGTCAACAAAGGCACTAAACCACGTGTCATTGGGTTGCCGGCATTGCTTTCTTTTACAATCGAGAGTTTACCTTCGGCATCTTTTACTAACCAAGCCCAACCCGAACCAAAAACAGTGATAGCAGCTTGTCCGAATTGTTTTTTAAATTCGTCGAACGAGCCAAATGCAGCGTCGATAGCTTTAGCTAAACTTCCCGAAGGTTGAGTACCTTTGTTAGGAGTTAGTGATAAGAAATAGAAATTGTGATTCCAGATTTGTGCAGCATTGTTGAAAATAGGACCATCCGATTTTTTAACAATAGTATCCAAATCAGCATCAGCAAATTCGGTTCCTTCTACCAAACCATTCAGGTTGTTCACATAAGTCAAATGGTGTTTACCATAGTGATAAGCGATAGTTTCAGCTGTAATAATTGGTTCCAATGCATTGTGTGCATAAGGTAATTCAGGCAATGAAAATTTCATGATTCTATAATTTTAATTGTTTATTAAAATAAAATGTTTTGTTAATACTGACCTTCTAACGTTATTTGCACTAATTTTGTTTGGTGAATGGTTGTTTTTTATTAAAAAAAAATCATATAATTGCACAATAAGATATTTATTCGGATATTTGTTGTAGAAATTAAAATTTAACAATAATAACACCTTTGAACATGACAAAAATATTCAAAATCTTTTTAGCTTTAGCAATTTTGGGCACAAGCTTTACAGCATGTAAAACCAAACAAAAAGTTACAAAAATTCCAGGAGCCAATGTAGAAGCCGTTGAGCCGGTAGCAACAACGCCAGCGCCTGCAGTAAAACCACAACCAGCTACTCCAAGTGGACCTGAGGTAACCAAAAATGAAAAATTCAGTTTGGCGGATGGTGAAACTAACGCCGATGCTTTGAAATTCAGATACCACGTGGTGGTTGGAAGTTTTAAAAGTCAGGTAAATGCCAAAGGCTTACAGAGCACACTTAAAAACGAGGGAAACGAAGCATTGGTTGTAGTAAACGAGCAAGGCATGTTTCGGGTTTTGATAGCTTCGTTTAACGAATATGCTCAAGCAAAATCGCGCATTAATCAAATTTCGGATCGATTCCCTGATGCATGGGTTTTAGTTCAGAAATAACTGAAGTATAATTAAAAAAAACAGCCTGTTGGAAAATTCCGTCAGGCTGTTTTTTTTTATTGATTACACCTATATAAATTTTATTGCAATATAACCTTTTTAGAGAAAGTACCCGAAGTAGTTGTTACTGTTACAATATATACAGTTTGGCGCTCGATAGGTAATTTCATTAAATTACCCGAATCAACTTTGAAAGATTTTACTAATTTACCCGAAATATCAGTAATTTTAACCTGAGCATTTACTTCAGCCAATCGTTTTACAAACAACATATTGTCGGCAGCATAAACATTAACCGTAGAAGTAGATACATCACTTCCAATCGGATTGGCAATAATGCGGAAACGCAATGCACTCGAAGTAGTATTATTTGCCGTAAAGGTATATGTTGAACCACTTTCGGTAACATCCATCAATTTATCATCAATCATATCGTAAAGATAGATACTTTGGTATTTATTCTCTGTATTTTCGTGTTCGAAAGTTAGCGAATAATTGGTATCGCCGGTAGCTGCACGGAATTTCAAAACAGTATTATTCAAATCATCCACCGCATTAATCTGATAGTCGTTATCGGATTCGGACGCAAACAAACGAGCTTTGCCGGTAGCAGGGTAAACTTTTATACCATCGTAACCATTATCGTAAGTACGTGTAAACTCATCCGAAGCAAACAACCACACTTTATCTCCTGATGTAGAACCATCAACAGTAACAACAGTTGAAACTAAATCATCTTCGCTGACTTTTGCTTTTTGCATCCCCGGAGCACGCTGACGGTCGGTATTACCCATAACTACCGAACTGTAATTGAGATTAACATAAGCATTTGTAGTTGAAGTAATTACTTTTGTCAACATAGAGCTCATAGATGGCACCTGACGAGGAATTCCTGCATATCCAGCTAAATTTTTAGGAATAGAAATATAGCTTCCGGGAATATCGCCAATTTTTGTTGTACTGCCCAACCAAGCATTAAATGTACCTGTATTATACAGATATACAGTAGCTTCCATGTCGCTACCAAATTCTATTTGACGAATATCAATAGCAGCAGTGTAAGGGTTGGCAAATAATATTTGACCGGGATATATAGCTCCGGTTGTTTTGGGCAATTGACCCGAACTAAAGTTGCTATTTACTAATTGACCGCTGAAAGTGATTGTGCGCTGCGTTTGAAAACACAATTCATAGCCCCAGAATGGTTCAAGCGTGGACGAATTTGTTAACATTTGCCAATGATTAGCAGTAGTAGTTCCCGATTCAAGTTTTTTACGCACATAACCTCCATAAAAAGTTGGTAAAGCAGAAAGTGTCCGAATTGGAATTCCAAAAAACTGCCAGTTATATCTGCCTCCCGATGGCTTCGTCAAGTCCCACGTCGATTTCGAAAACATTTCGACTGAAGCATTAACCGGATTTCCCTGACTATTGAAAAATACCAATGAACCATTTGCCTGCGATGAGCTCGATTTAATAATAATTCCGTCTGTACCTGCCTGATTGGAAATAGTGCCAAGCACAGTCATGGTACGTGTTGTATTTATTTGCAACATTTTACCGGAATTTATGGTCAAATTATTATTTAAAGTAAAGTCAGTATTTAAATTTACTCCTGCCGCATTGTCAATCAACATATTATAGCCCTTATTATCTAAAAATACGTTATTTTCAATTGTTTGTGCCGCAGTTCCACCATAAATAAAATCAGTAAAGTTGGAATAAGCATCAAATCGTCCGCTCACAGAACTTATTGTATTGAGCAACCTGATTGATCCATAAACACTTACATTATTCGTATTATTTACTTCCAAATTAAACACCTCATTATTTAAAAATGATTCGGTAGGAATAGCCTGAGCTAAAGCACCGGCAAAAACCACTTTCGACGAAGCAGCCGAAGCATCTATCTTAGCACCATTTGTAAACTGCAATTCACCTTTTATAGTCAGCGTTTTACCGTTTGTAACAACTCTGTAAACATTCTGTGCATTGATAATATTCATAACCGAACGATCAATATCCATGATACAATGACGTAATGGAACGGGATCGAATTCGATGGTTGCATCCGGCTCAGGAACGATATTTCCTGTCCAGTTCGAGGCAGTACCCCAGTCAGTTGAGGTTGTTCCTTTCCATTTGTTTACGTTACGCTCCCAGGCGCCCATAGTTGGCGACGAGGCAGGACGTGAATACACACCGTAGTCGATTGAAATGCCTGTACCGGTTGCAGCAGTAAGTGTTACACCAACTTTATAATCGGAAGCTGTGGTTGAACCAGCACTTACGAATGTAGGATTTTGATTTAAACTATTTGCATCCTGACCTATTGCACCTTGTATACCTGCTAAAGTATTATAATTTGAGCCGTATCTACATAAAACGCCTCCGGTACCACTTACAAAATAATCGTTGTAATTAACTGTTAATCCGGAAGTGCCTGTACTTGAATAATTTATTGCATAATGCGTACCCGTACCTGAGGTTCTGGTTCGGGCGTTTACAAGTATATTGTTACGATAGTTTCTTGTTCCGGTAATATTGCCCGAAAATAATGCATAAGAAGAACTGTTTCCGGAAGTTGTACCACCAATGTAAATAGTGTTGTAATATAAATAAGTAGCTTGCGATGCTCCATTTATATCGTAAAAACCATATATTACATTATTTGTTGTATTACCGAGTGAAATAATATTATTAGAGTATGTTGTAACTCCCGAACTTGCTACAATTCCGTTTAAAAAACCACCTGCATTAGTTGTTGTTAAACTATGTACAAAATTACGCGATACGGTATTTGTACCGGTTGTACCTCCCCGATAATAAATACCGCAAATAAAACCTACAAAAGTTGCATAAGTATTGCTCAGATTAAACACCTGATTATTGGAAACAGTACGATTAATTTTTGTATCAATTAAATTAATACCTACCACAGGCATTTCTAAATCAGTAGCCGTATTTGCATTTGCAATTGTCAGGTTGCGTACAATATTATTCGTAATTGTATTTGAAGTTCCATCCGAGACTAAAATACCATTAATTCTACCTCTTGTAGCAGCTGTTGCATTTGTTGTAGCATTAGTAAGATTAGCAATTGTATTTTCGTTGATGGTAATAGCACCTGTACCGGCAGAGTTAATGCCATAAACCGTTTGTGCATTCCCCGTAGCACCTGAAGTTACATTGATACTATTTGAAACGGAAACATTTCCAATTGTATTTTTACTTATCACAGTTGTACCAGCAGTTGCTGTTTTATTTATTCCTCTAAAATTGGTAGCTGCAGCAGCCGTACTATTTGCAGCAGTAATGGAAGCTATTATATTATTTTCGCAATTAACATTTCCAGTACTTGCAATATTTACAGCATAAACAAAACCACCATTATTAGCATTGGTAATAGTAATCGAACCCGTACCCGCATTAGTTCCAATTGTATTACCGGTAGTTTTGCCAATGTTTACAGCACCTGCAGCAACATTAACACCATACCAATTCGCATTTCCTGAATTTGTATAACTGAAATTACGAATAATATTATTGTCGATATTACTTGCAACAGAAGTTCCAGTGTTTATGTTAATAGCCAAAAAATCATTATTATTTGCATTGGTTTTTGTCCATGTACCGGCAGCCTGAGCAGCATTTCCACCAATATAGTTATTCGAAATTACATTGTTATTGCTATTGGTATCTTCAATTGTAATCACTTTGTAAGTAGAAGCTGAAGTAGGTGCAAATGATGTGGTTTCGAAAAAGCTATTGCCTGAAATTGTAGTAGCAGAACTATACGATTGAATATTTACACCATACGAATTACTTTCCTTGCGGAAGAAATCAAAAATTTCGTTCGAAACAATTTTATTTCCATTGTTATCGTAACCGATCGACCCGTTTGATAAAACTACATTTACAGGACGATTAGCATCAGTAAGCGAAGTTATTTTATTTAAAGTAATAACATTATTATTATTTCCGGAAAAGACCGACGAACCGCCAAACATTACAACTGAAGTTGAAGTTCCGGTTGCACCACCTTTAATATTACAATAACGAATAGTATCGCCCGTAGCCGCTTCTCTGAAACGGAAAGTAGAAGTTCCACCTGTAGCAGCTGTGCTGTTATTTATAAATGTAAATTCGTAAGCCGTTCCACTACCGTTTACCCGTCCATCGAATGAAACATTGTCGGCTCCATTAAGGTCAACTAAAGGAGCATCTAAATTTCCTGTAACCGAAACTCCGCTGCGGGTAGGGTAAACAAGAATGCGCGAATAATTTGCTGCACCTGTTCCGCTTGCATTTAAAACAGCCGAAGCAGTTTCAGTCGTATTTCCTCGGAATTTAATAATCATATCGCCGGTGTAAGTTCCATCATTTATCACGTCAAAAGCGCCTTTGAGAGTGCTGTAAGCATTTTGATAGTTTGTTCCATACCAAATCTCAACAGGATTGGCAAAAAACTCCCAGGCACCCATGGTCGGCGCTATGCGGTTCACATTTTCAAAATCAGTAGGTATGGCAGCTAAAGTTGTGCCTGTGAGCTGCACAGTACTTTGATAATCAACCGGTAAAGTGCCACCCAGATTCACAAGTTGTGGATTAACATTTAAACTATTTGCATCGAATCCAGTTCCGGTTTGCCAGGCAGTAAATGTGTTGTAAACAGTTCCTCCAATAGCTCCAAATTGCTGAGCGTATTGAAAGTCATTGTAATTCATGGTTACATTAGTAGTACAATTGAGGTAAACTGCGAAATGTGATATGGACCCCGAACTATTTGTACGACCATCCCACAAAATATTGTTTCGTATATCGAGCGAAGCCGGACAATGCAGCGATCGGAAAGCATAAGAGTTAGAAGTTCCGCTTTGCGCTATACCTGAAAGATATACCGTATTGTGATATATTTTAGCATTGTCGTTTGTGCCAGTCCAAATTCCCCAAATCGAGCAACCGGTTGTAATATTATTACCTAAATAAACAATATTATTGGATACAACATAACTACCATCGAACATTGATATTCCATGCAGATAGGAACCAGTAGAGCCTGTAAGATAACTCGGCACAACAAAAGTATGAACAAAATTTTTAGAAACCACAGCTTCGACATTATCTGGTCCATCGTAAAAGATACCGTATAATTCAATCTTACCTGTGGCTGTAGTTTCAACATTATATACTTTATTTTCAGAGATTGTTTGGGCATTGCCTTCGGTATTGCTTATTATTGAAATAGCCACAATGGAAGCATTTGCATAATTTGTACCATTTGACAAGCCTGTAGTTTCAATTTTAAAAACTGTATTTTTCAGAATTGAATTTGCACCATCGTTCGAGAAAATTCCACGTGTTCGCGAAGCTAAGGTTGTTTCGGTAGTTTTATTATTCAGATTGGCAACCGTATTTTCGGATATAATAACAGAGCCTGTTCCTAAATTATAAATTCCATATAAAATTTGCGAATTTGCAGTTGCAGTCGATGTAGTTTGAATACTGTTTGCCGAAGTTAAACTACCAACTAAATTATTAGAAATTGTAATTAATCCTGAAGTGGCAGTTTTGTGTATACCATAGAAATTAGCAGCAGTTGTCGAAGCTGAAGTCGCTACAGTTATACTTCCAATTTCATTGTTCGATACTGTAATATTTTGAGAACTTGCTATATAAATCCCATACCAGGATGCGCCGGTAGCACCAGCTGTAAAAGTAACAGAACCTGTACCCGTAGCTTCGCCAATTTTATTTCCGTTAGCAGTTCCTATATCAGCTTTACCACCCGCTAAATAAATACCATACCAATTGGCAGCACCCGAATTGGCATAACTGAAACCTTTAATTGTATTGTTTTGTACACTATTACCTGTATTTCCAAGATTTAGGTAGATGGCATTAAATGTATTATTATATGCATTAGTCTTTGTCCATGTGCCTGAGGCTTCAGCAGCATTTCCACCAATATAATTTCCGGAAACTGTAAAATCAGTTGCTGACGAGTTATTAATTCTAATTATTGAATGTTCAACAGAGGCAGTAGGAACAAACGAAGCTGTTTGATAAAAACTATTACCCGTAATGCTATATGCATTCGAAAACGAAGTGATATGAATAGCATTCGAAGCTGTATCGGCCGAAAGAAAATTGCTGAAATTATTATTGCGAATTATATTCTGATCGTTTACACAACCAGATGTCCCTGCTGAATAAATGAGGTTTATTGGCCTATTAGCCGATGTAACACCGGATAAATTATTGTATTGTATATAGTTAGCGTCATTACCATTACCAGATGTGGATGTTGAAATATTGATAGTTCCTTGTGTAGTGGAAGTGCCTGCTCCTTTTACATTACAAAACTGTATGTAGTTCGATTCGGCAGAATTAATCAGTTCAATCGTACGTGCCGAATTTGCTGTTGAGGTATTCGAAACAGTAAGATTTGCAGCACCACTTTGATTAACACGTCCATCAATCGTTACACTATCGGCGCCGTTTAATTGAATAAGCGAACCCGAAATTGCACCCGAAATTGACAAATCAGCAATTGTAGGATAAATTAATACTTTTGAATAATTTGCTGACCCACTACCATTTGCGTTTAGTATTGACGTAGCTGTTTCGGTAGTGCTACCGTTTAATTTAACAGTTAAATTGCCGGTATGCGTACCTGCATTTATCGCATCAAACGCTTCTTTTAATTTTGAATAAAAACCATTTTCAAATCCGGTAGTAGCATTTACTTCAACCGGAGGCAAAGTATATTCAATCCAGGTATTATTTGTACCACTTTGCACTTCTTGCCATTTGTTAAAATAATTAGGTACACCACTATGAATTCCTAAATCCGCGCCTGTTGCAAAAACGCCATCATCGGTTCCAAATTTAAGAACAATTTTATTAGATGTTTCATAAAAACTCACTTGTATATCAGCGTAACGAGTGTCATTTCTATCAATTTCAATATTATTATATTCTATTGTGAAAATTCTATTTGGACTGGCTCCGGATGTATTTGCACGCACCCAACCACCACCATCACCTACTTTATCATTGTAAATACCTAAAGCAATAATTTGTCCAAGTCCGGTACTGTCTCCTACAAGCAAATAGCCACTTGCTCTAGCACCATCAATAATTGCATTGCCATCCAAGCGAATATAACCATTGGTACAAACGCTTAAATTATTCGATGTTGTATACGTGCTATTATAAAAACGAAAATTAAATGGCCATGCAATATTGGCTGCAGCATCGTTCCCGCTAGTAATATTGGTACCTCCACTACAATCAATCCAACTGTAAGTTGTACCTAAAGTACCCGTAGCTGTTTGATAATTGAAATTTTGAGACGAAGCATTTATGGAAGAAAATGCAGTAAAAACAGTCATCATCACTATTCTGATGATTGTGATTTTAAAAAAAAGTAGATTGTTCGTTTTCATATCAGGTATTTATTTAAGTTTATCAGGAAAAATTTTGAGTAATAAATTACTTCTAAAAACGCTTTGTTTCAAACAGTTTACAAATGTAATTCAATTTTTAAAATTATGTTCCTATTTTGTCAGATTTTTTATAATTAATTTGTAATAATTAATATTACTATCTTACTATTTATTTGTTTGTTGAGTTTAATTTTTAATATAGTAATATGCAGTTATCAAAAATTGATCCTGCATTCTATATATCTCATTTTCATTATATTAAAAAAACAAACAACAATATAATTACTTCAAAAACAAAAACGACTCTTCGTTTTCGAACAAACAACTTAAGAAAGCGTTCATTATTGACAATAAAAAAAGCCTGTAACAGCTTCATTGATACTATTACAAGCCCTAATTGTAGAGATAAATTTTTATAGATTTAATTTAATAACTGATTAAATGCAAGCTCTTTTTTATTTATAAAAATATCGTTGTGAAAATGTTCTAATTTTCGAAGCATGTAAGCAAGCATGCCCTTTTCGGCTTCATTCAGATTTCCCACAACTAATTGTGAAACAGCCCCCATAGCCGGCAAAACTTTTATAAGTTCCATTCTGCCCTTGTGAGCTATTTTTACTCTAACACTTCGTTTATCAATGGCATCGCTGAACTGTTCCACTAATTCCATTTTGAGCAGTCTGTTAATAATTTCAGTACCTGATGTTTTTTCCATAACCTGCTTTTGAATAAGTTCAGATTTACTTAAACTTTCGTGCGTCATCAGTGTAATCAGAAACGAAAACTCATCAGCTGTATTTATACTGCTGTCTTTCATGGCTTTTTTGATATAACCTTTGGCATAACGAAACAGCAAAACTATCAGGATTGAAATATCCGTATCGGGGCCCTCCTGCTCTTTCAGGGCTTTATCCTCCACATCACCTCTTAACTCTGAAATTTTTATGTTTTGGGGTACATGATGACTATTCAGATAGCCTAAAAAATCAGTAAAATTAACCTCCGAACCA
>Ga0172367_10008228_pt1 | contig 11706 bp, 15 predicted proteins | sample Lak10m_FD_114542 | JGI IMG/M metagenome (GOLD analysis project Ga0172367, IMG submission 114542) | Freshwater microbial communities from Kabuno Bay, South-Kivu, Congo - kab_022012_10m | ecosystem: Environmental > Aquatic > Freshwater > Lake | place: Democratic Republic of the Congo: South-Kivu...
AGGTCCTTGGAGGCCAGGTCTGCCTGGCGGGCCCGCAGGCTTTCGCGGGAGCTCACCGCCGAAGCGCGGTAGGCATCCCTCTGGATGGCGCTGGCGGCTCCCTGGCGCACCAGCAGTTCGTAGCGCTGGTCGTTGAGGCGATCCCGCTCCGCCTGGGCCTGCAGCGAGGCCACCTCGGCGCGCAGCTGGGTTTGATCCAGCACCAGCAGCAGCTGGCCGGCGCGCACCGCCTCACCGCTGCGCACCAGCAGCCGCTGCACCCGGCCGCCGGCCTGGGCCGCCAGTTCCACCTCTTCGTTGGCCTCCAGGGTGCTCACCGTGTCCAGGGTGTTGGAGAAGCTGCGCTCCCGCAGGGGAGCGGCCTGCACGGCCGGGCTGGGTGGCGGCGCCGGGGAGCGCTGGCAGCCCAGCAGGGGGATCAGCACCACGCCGGTGATGGCCAGGGCGCGGGCGGCGGCAGGGCGGTGGTGCCTGCAGGCCGAGGCCTGGAGACGGGCGGCAGGCGGCATCGGCGGTAGCGGAGCGGTGGGGCGACGGACGAGCTCAACCATGCTGCTGCCCCTGCGGCCGGGCTGCCTTTCGGTGCAGGTCCCAGCCTTTGATCACCCGGTAGGCCGCCGGCACCACGAACAGGCTCAGCCCGGTGGCCACCAGCAGGCCGCAGAACACCACGGTGCCGATGCTGATGCGGCTGCCGGCGCTGCTGCCGCTCGCCAGCAGCAGGGGCAGGAAACCGGCCAGAGAGGAGGCGGCCGTGAGCAGGATCGGCCGCAGGCGGCTGCGCGAGGCTTCGCGGATGGCGGGATCCAGGGCCATCCCCTCGCGCAGGCGCTGGTTGGCGAACTCCACGATCAGGATCCCGTTCTTGGCCGCCAGGGCCACCAACACCAGCAGCCCCATCTGGCCGTAGACGTCGAGCGGCAGGCCCCGCAGGGCCAGGCCCGCGACGGCCCCCAGCAGGGCGAGCGGCACGCTGATCAGGATGATCAGCGGATCCAGCAGGTTTTCGTAGAGGGCCGCCAGCACCAGCGCCATCACCAGCACCGCCAGCAGAAACACCCGAACGCCGCCGCCGCCGGCACGCCGCTCCTCCCGGGCCAGGCCCGCCCACTCCAAGGAGGTGGCAGTGCTGAATCGCTGGCGATGGATCTGCTCCAGGGTGGCGATGGCCTGACCGCTGCTCACCCCAGCGGCCGGCAGGGCCCGGATGCTGATGGCACGCACCAGGCGGCTGTGATTGATGGTGCTGGGGGCGCTGCCGGCCTGCAGCTGCACCAGCTGGCCCAGGGGGATCAGCTGGCCGCTGCGGCTGCGCACCCGCAGGTTGAGCACATCGCTGGGATCGCGCCGGCCGCTGCCATCGAGCTGCACGATCACGCGACGCACCTGATCGCCCTCGAAGCTGTCGTTCACGTAGCTGCTGCCGAAGCTGGCTCCGAGGGTGGAGACCACGCTGCTGAGGTCCACCCCCAGGGCCGCCATCTGCAGGCGGTCGGGCTCGAGCCGCAGCACGGGGCCGCCGCTGCTGAAGCGGCTCGACACGCGCTCGAAGCGGCCACTGGCCATGGCGGCGCGGATGAAGGCCCGCACCTGCCGTTCGAACTGCTGAATGCTGAGCTGGCCGTTGCTGCTGTCAAGCAGTTCCAGCTCCAGGCCCCCCTCGCTGCCGAAGCCGCGCACGCTCGGCGCCTGGCTGAGCTGCACGCTGGCATCCGGAATGGCGCGCCGCAGGGCGGCGTTGAGGCGATCGAGCACCGCTTGCGTGCTGCTGCGGCCGCCGCCACGCTCATGGAACGGCTTCAGCCGCAGGAAGAAACTGCCCTTGTTGGCGGTGCTGTCGCCGAAGGAGCGGCCGGCGTAGAAGTTGGCGCTGGCCAGGGCCGGTTCACGGGCCGCGATGGCGCGCACCCGCTCCAGCACCGCCTGGGTGCGGGGCAGGGCCATGCCATCGGGCAACACCACCACACCCCGCAGCTGTCCGTTGTCCTCCTGGGGCAGGAAGGCGGTGGGCCGCAGGCTGAGACCGGCGGCGGTCAGCACCAGCCCGAGGGCCAGGGCCAGCAGCACCGGGCCCCGCTGCCGCAGGCAGCTCTCCAGCAGGCGGCCATAGGGCTGCTCCAACCCCTCGAGCCAGCGGCGCGGCGGATCGATCCAGCGCAGCAACCAGGCGGGCTCCCGCTGCTCGGCGTGGAGGATGCGGCTGGCGGCCACCGGCGTGAAGCTCAGGGCATTCACCGTGGAGATCAGGATCGCGCACCCGATCGTGAGGGCGATGGGGGCGTACAGCCGGCCCAGGCTGCCCTCCAGGCTGAGCACCGGCAGAAACACCACCACCAGCACCAGCGAGGTGGCCACCACGGCGCCACCCAGCTCAGCCATGGCCGCCCGCGCCGCCGCCAGGGGGGATGCCCCACGCTCCAGACGTCGGCCGATGTCTTCGCTCACCACGATGGCGTCGTCCACCACCAGGCCCGAGGCCAGCACCATGCCGAACAGGCTGAGGGTGTTGAGCGAGGTGCCGCTGAGCTTCAGCAGGCTGATGGAACCCAGCAGCGACACGGGCACCGCCAGGGCGCTGATCAGCGCCAGACGGCTGTTCCCCAGCCCCAGCAGCAGCACCAGGAACACCAGGATCACGGCATCCCGCAGGCTGCCGCCCACCTCAGCGATGCTGTCGCGCACCGTCTGGGCTTCGTTCACGATGCGCTCCAGGCTGATGCCCGGCGGAATCGCGGGTTCCAGCTCGCGGATCGCCGCATCCAGGGCCTGCCCCACCGTCAGGGCGTTGCTGCCGTCGCGCTGGTAGATGGCCAGGGCGACGGCGGCGTGACCCGCAAGGTCGGTGGCGATCGTGTCGTAGTCCTCACTGCCGAGGCCCACGCGGCCGATGTCCGCTAGCCGCACCAGGCCGCCATCGGGGCCGCGGCTCACCACCAGCTGCTGCAGCTCCTCCGGGCTGCGCAGGCGTCCCTCCATCTGCAGCGGCAGGCTGGTGGTCTGGTCGAGTGGGATCGGTGCGCTGCCGGTCTGCCCCAGGGCCGCCAGCACGTTCTGGGCTTCCAGGGCCTGGCGGACGTCGTCGATCGTGAGCTGGCGCTGCAGCAGGGCGGTGGGATCGAGCCAGAGCCGGAAGGCCAGTGGGCTGCCCCCCACCAGATTCACGCTGTCGACCCCATCCACCCGCTGCAGCCGCTCCTTCACCACCTGGTTCACCCAGCCGCTGAGGAAGGTGTCGGCATACAGACCCGGCCTGGCGCTGAAGCTCAGCACCATCAGCAGGTCGTCGGAGCTGCGCTGCACCTGCACCCCCAGGCGCGCCACGGAGGCCGGCAGCTGACGCAGCACCTGGTTGGCCTGGTTCTGGGCGTTGATCTGGTTGAGTTCCGGATCGCCGCCGCGGAAGCTGAGGGTGATGCTGCTGCCGTTGGCGCTGCTGCTGGAGCGGATGGTTTCCAGGCGGTCCAGGCCATTGAGCTGTTTCTCCAGCAGGGCGGTGACGCCCTGCTCCACCACTTCGGCGCCACCCCCGGGGTAGGTGCTGCGCACCGTGACCCGGCCCGGGGCGATCGGCGGCAGGTTTTCCACCGACAACCCCGCCAGGCTGAGCCCCCCGAGCAGCAGCAGCAGCAGGCTGAGCACGAGGCTCAGCACCGGCCGCCGCAGGAAGGGATCGGAGAGGGTGCGCCGGGGTTGGCTGGTCATGGCTGGGGAGGAAGCACGTCCTGGCGCAGGCCCGGTTGTTGCTGCAACCACTGCAGGGTGGCGCGATCGCGGGGGCTGAGCTCCAGCACAGGCCGCGGCCCTGGGCTCACCGCCAGGGCATCACCGGCCTGATCGCTGTGGCCCCAGAGGCCGAAGGCATGGCCGAGTTCGTGCAGGGCTGTGGCCTGGATCGCTGGTTCGGCCTGGCCGGGGCTGAGCAGCACCTCCACCCGTGGCTCGAGCTGCCAGCGCTGCTGACGTTGCACCAGCAGCAGCTGCAACTGGGCCCGGCCATGGCTGGCGCGGTTGTTGCGCAGCGGCGGCCGCAGGCGGTGGATGAGCACCTGGGCTCTGGCTGGATCAGGCACCAGGCGGATCGGCAAGAGCTGTTGCCAGCGAGCAAGGGCCGCCAGGGTGGCCCGCTGCCAGCGCTGGTCCCACAGGGCTGCGGGGCCTTCGCCGCTGGTGGGTTCCAGCCACACGCACCAGGCCGGCCTGATCGGCCAGCCGCCAGGGGTGGGGGTGAGGCGATGGCGGTAATCGGAGGCCACGGCCGTCATCGGAGCCCTCACCTCCGCCAGGGACCCGCCAGGAGCCCACGGGCGTTCTGCCTGGGCTGTCGGGCAGTCGGGCGGCGCCAAGGGCACAGGGTTCATCGCGCCAGGGCTGCGCTGCTGGAGGGGGCGTTCAGCCCGCGCCCGGCAGGCCTACCCCGCGGGCCATCAGGGTGGCCAGCAGGGGGACCAGGGCGAAGCCCACCAGCTCGATGTTCAGGATCCAGCCCAGACGCTTGGCCAGGGCTTCGCTCACCTGGGGCAGCTCCCCCTTGCGCAGGGGGATGGCCCAGAGGATGTAGGTGATCGTGGGGTAGAGCGACAGGCCACCCACACCCAGATAGATCCCCACCTTCCACCAGAACAACGGATTCTCGGTGTAGAAGGCACTGCCCTGGCCGAAGTAGAGCACCCGCAGGATGCCGCTCACCAGCAGGGCCAGGGCGGCCAGCCCGTACACCACGTCGGTGATCACCATCAAGGTGGCGTCCTTGCGGTTGGGGTTGGGCTGGATCAGCCGCCGCTCCAGCACCAGGGCGCCAAAGCACACCATGAAACTGAGGTAGTGGACGTAGGCCACCCCGGCACGGGGCAACAGATCCGGCGGCAGAGCCCCGATGACGGGCATGGCAAGGGACGACGTTGGGGCATGACCGTAGCCACCGGGGCCGCCCACCAGCCGTGGCGAGCAACACCACAGCTGGTGGGCGGTAGGGGTTTGCATGGCTGCGATCAGTAGATCTGGTGCCTGGCTGATGCGCAGCACCCCGATCTGAATCGGTAGAAAAGAAGCAAATCGGTACGGGATCAGGAATCAAAAGATATTCGCGAATGCGAAGCAAGTGGGAAACATGGAAGCCTTTGTGTTGGTTTCCTTGTTCAGTGAAAAAGCTTCTAAGTTCAAATCAGTGAGCCCGTTCATCATGGCCAGTTCGCTGAGCGCCTACCTCGGTGAGATCGGGCGGCACCAGCTGTTGACCCCCGAGCAGGAGCTGATGCTGGGCCGTAAGGTTCAAGCGATGGTGGCCCTGCAGGAGCGCTGCACCATGGCTGGTGGCGTCGGTGAAGCGTGTGAGTACAACGACCTGGAGCGGCGCACCCTGCGGGTGGGCGAACGGGCCAAGGATCAGATGATCACCGCCAATCTGCGCCTGGTGGTGAATCTGGCCAAGCGCTATCAGGGTAAGGGGCTGGATCTGCTGGATCTGATTCAGGAGGGCACCCTCGGTTTGACGCGGGCCGTGGAGAAGTACGACCCCACCCGCGGGCATCGATTCAGCACCTATGCCTACTGGTGGATTCGTCAGGGGCTCAACCGTGCCCTCTCCACCCAGAGCCGCACGATCCGTATCCCGGTGAATATCAATGAAAAGCTCACCCGCCTGCGGGCGGCTAAGGCCCGCCTGATGCAGCGCCACGGGCTGGTGCCCACGCCCCGGCAATTGGCGGAGATGCTGCAGCTGCCTCTGGAGGAGGTGGAGGATCTGCTGGGCTGTGAACTGCGCAGTGTCACCGTCAGCCTGCAGGGGGTGGTGAAATCGAAATCCGATCCCACCGAGTTGGTGGATGTGCTTCCCAGTGAGGAACTGCCGCCCATGGAGCGTTGCGAAATGGCGGAACGCAATGCGGCGGTGTGGACCCTGCTGGATCAGTCCAACCTCACCCCCAAGGAGCGCACGGTGGTGATGTTGCGTTTCGGCCTGGATGGCAGCAACGAATGGCGCACCCTGGCGGAGGTGGCGCGGCAGCTGGGTTGCAGCCGTGAGTACTGCCGCCAGGTGGTGCAGCGGGCCCTGCGCAAACTGCGCAAGGCCAGTCTTCAGAGCGGCTTGGTGGAGGCCAACTGAGCCGGCTTTCCCCCCTGCTCTGCTGCGGCAGAGGCGCCTCAGAATGAAGCGATCTCGCAGGGTGTCATCCGCCATGACCGTGGATTCCTTCCAGGGCGAACCCGTGGATGCCGAGGTGATCGGCAGCAGCGAAGTGGACGAGGGGGCGCTGCGCCGGCTGTTGCGTCGGGCCGGCCGTGGCCTGGCCAGGCCCGCGATCGAATGTCTGGAGCTGCTGCTCGATGGGGATACGCCGCCCCAGGTGCGGGTCACGATGCTGGCGGCCCTCACCTACCTGCTGGTGCCCCTGGATCTGATCCCGGATTTCATCCCCGCCGCTGGTTTCAGCGATGATCTGGTGGCGCTCACGGCCCTGCTGGGCCTCTGCACCTCGCACATGACGGACGCCATCCGCCTGCGGGCACAGCGCAAACTGGATCGCTGGTTTCCCCCCGGGCGTTGATGGCCACCCTCACCGCCGAGCAGCTCGACGATCTGCAGGCCTTCCTCAAGGACTGGTTGCGTCACAGCGGCCGGACGCAATCCGATCTGCGCCGGGCCTTGCGTGCCGCCTCGATCCGCATGCCGGTGCTGCTGGAGGAACTGGTGCGCATCCATGGCCGCGAGGGGCTGACCGGCCTGGCGGATCGCCTCTGTGCCATCGAGGCTGCCTGGCAGGGGGAGGACCAGGCCGATGGCGGCCTTGGTGTGCCTGAGGATCTCGCCGATTCCCTGGGCCAGCTGGATCTGCTGCTGCAGGAAATCCGCCTGGAGAGTGGTCGGGGCTGACCACGATCCCGGTGGAAGGCGTCAAAGTGGGTGCACCCACGGCGCTTCCCATGTCTCCCACGCAGATGTCCGCCCCGCTGCTGCTCCTGCTGGCTGCTCTGGCGACGTCAGTGACCCTGCTGGGCGCACCGGCGCGGGCGCAGGTGGAGAGTTTTCTCTGGGGGCCCGGCAGCAATGTGGGCCCCGCCACCAAGGTGGAACCCAAGAACTGCCGCACCGCCGCTGACGGCACGATCACCTGTGACACCCAGCTGGTGAATCCCGAGGGCAGTACCCCCGCCAAGCCGCAGTACAACCCCTTCAAGTACTGATGGGCCTGCTGAACGACCGGGGCTTCCTGGCCGCGATCACCGGTTTCGAGCGTGCCCTGGCCAAGGTGCTGTCGATCGCGCTCAGCCTGGTGCTGGTGGTGGCCAGTGTGCAGATGCTGCTGTTTCTGGGCAACGATCTGCTGGATCTGCAGGTGAACTGGACCGGGGAGGGGTTGATTCGCCTGCTCGACGAGATCCTGGTGATCCTGATCGCCCTGGAGGTGCTGCAGAACCTCACCGCCTACCTGCGCGAGCACGTGGTGCAGATCGAGTTGGTGCTGGTCACCGCCCTCACGGCCGTGGCCCGCAAGGTGATTGTGATGCCACCGGGGATGCAGAAGAGCCCCGGGGAACTGATCGGTCTTGGGGTTGCGGTGCTGGCGCTGGCCGCGGCGTATTGGTTAGTCCGCCAGTCGAACGTCAGGGCGCGTCCCACCAGAACAGAGCCAGCCATAGGGTCCCCGGAGCCGGATCGGTTGCCACCAGCCGGTGGCGCCGGTGGGGGGTGATCAGCAGGCTGTCGCCAACGCACAGATCACGCGGTTCAGCCTCATCGGCGAACTGCAGCCTGGCGCTTCCCCGCAGAAGCAGCACCCATTCGCTTTCGGTCTGGTCGTACCAGAACCCCTCCGGACTGCTGGCCAGACAGGAGTGGATCCGTTCCAATCGCCAGCCCTGGCCCTGCAGCAGCAGGTCTTGCCGCTCCTCCCCCTCCGCCGGCGCCCCTGCGGCCAGCAGATTGCGTTGATCGGCGGGGGACGTTCCCCCGGCACTGATTTCAGCTTCACCCCAGCGGCGGCCGATGCTGAACCCGTGGCCTGCCGCCAAGTTCACCACCTCATGGTGGTGGCTGCACTGGCGCAGGGCCTCGCGCAGGGTTGGGTCCGCCTCGCTGAGGGCCACGAAGGCATTCAGCTGACGGACTTTCTCGAGGAACTGCTGGAGCTGGGCTTCGGCCATGGCTCCAGTATCGGCGCCAGGGCTTTGGCCAGGCGGAAGCGCTGGAAGTGCACCCCGTTGATCAGCAGTTCCTCGCGCCACTGCAACTGCCAGCCGTTCCGGCAGAACAACGGCCTGGAGATCAGGCTGGCTTCGGTGCGTAACTGGCGGAGGCCTTCCCTCTGGGCCTGCTCTTGCTGAGCCTGCAGCAACTGCTGGCCCAGCCCCTGGCGCTGATGGCTGGGACGGCAATAGAGCAGCGCCAGCCGGTCGGCCGGTTGCCGTACGGCGAAGGCCAGCACGGGCGTCTCAGAATCGCCGATCACCAGCCCCAGGCCGTTGTTCAGGCTGTGCATCAGGGCTGCTGAGGGTTGCCGGCTGTCGGCCTGCTGCGCCCAGGCCTGGCGCTGCGCAACGGTGTAGAGCAGCGGCTCGCAACTCGCCACCGCCTGGCGATACACCTGCAGCACGGCATCCCTATCGGATGGTCGCAGGGGCCGCAGGCTGTTCATGGGCAGATGTGCGGGGCGGTTGTGCCTTCATTTTTGCTGGAGAAGCGATCCTTGCCTGCAGCCAGGGCTGCGATGTTGTAGGTTTGATGTGTTGAACTTCTCCCCACGCAAGAGTCAATGCTCACCGGATCGGAACTGCTGGCCAAGGTCAAGGAGCTGGGCGATGTGGGTAAATCCGAGATCGTTCGTGCCTGCGGCTATGTCTCCACCAAGAAGGACGGCGCCGACCGCCTGAACTTCACCGCCTTCTACGAAGCGCTGCTCGAGGCCAAGGGCGTTGAGCTCGGCGCCAGCAGCAAAGTGGGCAAGGGTGGCCGCAAGCTGAGCTACGTGGCCACCGTGCAAGGCAATGGCAACCTGCTGATCGGCAAGGCCTACACCGCCATGCTCGACCTCAAGCCCGGCGATGAATTCGAGATCAAGCTGGGCCGCAAACAGATCCGCCTGATTCCCGCCGGCTCCAGCGAGGAAGACGAAGAGTGATCTCCTGATCCTCTCCGCTGTGCACGCCTGACCATTCGCCAGGCTGTCGCCTCGATCAGGCTGTCGCCTCGATCAGCCTGTCGTCCGCTCACCCTTCGGCTTTGCCGGAGGGTTTTTTGCTGGAGGTTTTTCTGGACGCTTTCTGCTGGCGCACCGCCGGCCGCCTGATTCAGCTCACCTGGGCCATTGCAGACTGGTCCACTCTCTGTTCCCTGCGCGTGCTTCCGCAGGTCTGCCATGCGGCGTTGGATGTCTTTCGGGTTGAGCGTTGCCCTGGCCCTTTGGGGCTTGGGGGTCGCCCTGTTGCCTGCCCCAGCCTGGGCTGCCGATGGGGCTCAGCTGTTTGAGGCCCACTGCGCCGGTTGCCACCTGAATGGGGGCAATCTCATTCGCCGCGGCAAAACCCTGAAGCTGGCTGCCCTGCAACGGCAGGATCTGGCCTCCAAGGAGGCCATTGCCAGGATCGCTGCTGCCGGCATCGGTCAGATGAGTGGCTATCAGGCCGTGCTCGGGGATGCGGGGGTGGAGGCTGTGGCCGGCTGGGTGTGGCAACAGGCTGAGGCGGGCTGGCCGAAAGCCTGAGCCCCATCAGAACGCCTGGATCCAGGGGTACACCTGCAGTGCTGTCCAGATCCCCTCGCGCCAGTAGATGTCGTTGTGGAGCAGATCCTCCACCTGCTGCTGGCTGTCGGCCTCATAGATGGCAAACACGTGGGTGCTTCCTTCGGTGGGCCCCAAAGTGATCAGCAGGCCTGCATCCTTCTGCTGCTGAAGGCCCTGCAGATGCTCCTGCCGATAAGGGGTGCGCTTCTCCAGGGCGTTTTCGCAGTAGGTGCCCCACAACACAAAGCGCATGCCGGCTGGATCGCAAACGGCTGAAACCTACAGCCAGCCGCTGCCCAGCAGAGGGATGTTCACCGGCGAGGGGAAGAGGATCGGCCGGCCGCTGGGTTTGGCGGTGGCAGCGCTGCTCCAGTCCACGGTGCAGGCGAAATGCACAGCCTTGTTCTGCTCCGTGGTGTTCAGGCGGAAGCGCTGCACCACCGCCCGCTCCGGCATCAGGTACTGGGCCTGATTGCAGGCATCCACCTCGGAAATGGCGGAGGTGAAGCTGCTGGATTCGGCGCGGCCTGGGCTCGGGAGCAGCACCAGCGTGCTGCACAGCAGAGCTCCGCGGAGCAGGGGGCGCAGAACCATGACAGCGAACGGGATGGAGTGATGCAGCAATTCTGGAGCCAACAGCTCGGCTTGCCCAGGATGGTTGTGCCGTGGTTCCGCAACCTGTTGTGCCCGCTCCCCGCAGCCGTGCGCGATCGATCCCAACGGCGGCCACCTGTGCAGCCCGGCTGCAGAGCCTGTGGCTGGCCTGGTTCCTCTGCCTGCTGTTCCACACCGATCTCGGGTTGATGCCGCTGTTTCACGGCCTCTCCCCAGAGATCGAGAGCCAGGTGCCGCCGGAGCGCTTGCCCGTGGTGTTCTGGGCGATGTTGCTCTATTTCCTGCTGCCGTTGCTGGCCCTGCTCCTCAGCACCTACGTGGAACCAGCGGGGCGCCGCTGGCGCTGGCTGCTGTTTGGCTTGGGTGTTGCCTACACCATCACCAACATCGCCCACCTGGTGGTGGATGTGCTGATTCCGGATTCCCGCGGCGATCAGGTGCTGTTGATGGCGGTGATGGTGCTGATCGGCGGGCTGATCAACCGCGAGGGCTGGCGCTGGTGCCAGGCCCGCTGAGGCCGCGTCCTAGGGGCAGGGGTTCCGCCAGCTGCAATCCGCTCTGGCGCAGGGCCTCCAGCAGGCCGAGATTGATGCGCTGCTGACTGGCCGCCGCCTGCACCGCCTGGCGGGTGGGCAGGAAGTAGCAGAGCTCAAACACCAGGCCGGCCGGGCTGAGTTCCAGCAGATGGCAGCGCTCGAAGCGGGCCTCAGGGCTGCTGGCCACGGCCGCCGCGGCCAGGTCGATCACGTGGCCGGCGGCATCGGAGGGGCTGTCGTGGCGCAGCACCAACCGTTGCAGCACGCGCCGCTCCTGCTGATCGCCGAAGTTGCGGATCGTTTTGAGCAGCAACTCGCTGTTGGCCACCAGCACCAGTTCTCCATCCAGGCTGCGCAGCTGGGTGGAGCGCAGGCCCACTTGGAGCACCCGGCCGGTCACATCATCGAAGCGCAGCAGATCGCCGATCCGGTAAGGCCGGTCCAGCAGGATCGTCAGGTAGGTGAAGAAATCCCGCGCCGGCCCCTGCAGGGCAAAGCCGATGCCCAGCCCTGCGCCGGCCAGGGTTCCCACCACTGCGGTGAGCAGCAGCCCCTGGTTTTGCAGGAACACCAGCGCACCCAGGATCCACACCAGCGCGCGCAGCATCGGCAGCAGGGCCTGCAGCCCGCCCATTTCGCTGGCGGGCACCAGACGCTGCAGGCTGGAGAGCAGCACCAGTTCGAGCAGACCATTGAGCAGCCGCACGCTCAGCACCGTGGCCAGCAGGCCCATGGCGCCGTAGGCGAGCCGATCGGCCAGGCCGCTCAGCGGCAGCAGATCCCAGAGGATTGCCGCCAGGAGCAGTAGCACCAGGGGGATGGCGCTGCGCAGAAGC
>Ga0172367_10008230_pt1 | contig 11704 bp, 8 predicted proteins | sample Lak10m_FD_114542 | JGI IMG/M metagenome (GOLD analysis project Ga0172367, IMG submission 114542) | Freshwater microbial communities from Kabuno Bay, South-Kivu, Congo - kab_022012_10m | ecosystem: Environmental > Aquatic > Freshwater > Lake | place: Democratic Republic of the Congo: South-Kivu...
ATTGCCTTTGAACGTGAAAAACCCATCGCCGAGTCCGTTGTTCAGGAAGGGACGCTCATCGAATGCGCCGCGCCCGTCGGTGGCGAATGTCCACTTGAAGCGGGGATAATCTGCGGGCGGCTGGTTGATGCCGACTTCCACTGGCGAATCCGCAATGACCATTGCGCCGTTGGACGAGAACCACGCGGGGGTTAGTTTTCCGCTCAAGCCTGTGGGACCGTTGTCGAAGGTGTGGAAGGGGGCGCTTTGCAGCATGACCTTGTTGAGCGGGAACTGCTGGTGAATCAGTTCGCCGCCACCGTACCAATGACCTGGGATTTCAACCGTGACTTCGGCGAGCGCGTCTGCTGGGGATGTGGTCAAGACCCATTGATTGGCAACCAACTCACAGCGTAGCGCGAAGCGGGGAAAATCCGCAGAGACAGACAAGTTATCGGTGCGGGGATTCGCCGTGGGCGTCGCCGAAGTCCGCACGGTCATCAACAAAATATTGTCTTGTTTGAAAGAGATGGAAAAGGGGGAGGGAATGATTTCGATTTGAGTTCTGTTCATGTGATGCAAGAGTTCACCACGGAGGCACGAAGACACAGAGGAAAGAAATAAAAGACTCCGTGACTCTGTGTCTCCGTGGTTAGCAGTTTTTTTTAGCGGGTGAATTTTTTGCCAGTTGCAAGTTCGACGCTCTTGTATGCGCCGTCGTAGATGCCGATGCTTTTGTTCTTGACGATGCAGTCGCAGAACATGGCGAGCAGGTCGTCGGCTTCGGTGAGGAGGTCAATGGCTTGCAGGGTCTGCGGGATGGTGCGGGTTTCGACGGTGCTGTCGCCGATCTCTGCGCCGCGAATCGCACCCCACATTTCATGTCCGCCGACACGGGCGTTGAAAATTTTGGGCACGGGATAGAAGGCGAGTTCGCTCGGCTTGGTGATCATCACGTCCATCACGCGCATGAGATAGTTGGTGGCGTAGACCGCGTGGAAGGTGTTGTCGTGCAGGAAGACGTGCAGACCGTGCGCGGGCTGCTTGCGGATGCCGTCGGTGAAGGCTTTGGTATCTTCCCAGGTGAAGTGGGTGTTGATGATGTCTTTGTGGTGCGCGAGTTCATTTTGGAGCCACGCCCAATTATCTTTGTGGTCGCCGAGGTTGATGAAGAGCGCGATTTGGTCTTTCTCGATCATCGGGACGGCGTGCTCGATAATGGCTTTGAACAGTTCGCGCTGCGCGCCCGCTCCGCCCATGGTGACGAGGAAGCGGCGCGGCTCTTTGGCATTCATGCGGCTGATGCTGTCGGCGCAGTCGGCTTCGATGTTCTCGACCAGTTCATGGTCCACGTGATGCCCCGTGAAGAAGAGCGCGTCGGTCGGCGTGGGCTTGAGGACTTTGCCCTTGTCGTCGAATCCGCGCATGGCACGGAAGCCGTAATAACCTGACGGCGATTGAACCGCGTGCTTCGCGCCTTCGGTCAGTTGGAACGCCATGGGCCAGTTGTCGAACATCATGTCCACCACGTTGGTCATGCCGCCCGCGACCGCGCCCATCGCCGTCCACATGTGCGAGGTGAGAGTAGGCATATCGGACGGGAGCGCGGCGTACAGGTTGTTGAACAACTCGCTCATCTTGTAATCTTTGACCTGTGTTTTGAGGAAACGCCAGGGCCAGGTGCTGGTCATGTAGTTGAAGAGCGCGTCCAAACCTGGGAGGGTGGGTTCGCCCGTCGTGAGCGATTCCCAGACGTATTTATCGAACCAGGGATAACGCTGCGAGATGCGCGAATACTTGCTGTAGTTGGTGTTGCACCAGTTGATGACATCTGTGCTGATGCCGGGGATGCCGAGCAGGTCGAGCCAGTAGGGGGTGAAGCCCATCGCTTTTGCGGCGGAGACACCCGCCATGGCAATACGATAATGTCCAAATCCCATGCGGATGGTGCTGACGACAACACCGTTGGTCTTGTCGAGCGGCTTGCCGTTCCCATCGCGGACGATGTTCTTCAGCCCGAAAATCTCCGAGCCGTATGGGTGGTCTTCGACGCTCAGGTTGAACTTCTCGTTCGGGTCATAATTGAATTTCTTCGCCAGCATGTCCTTCCACTGGTCGGCGGCTTTGGTTTGTTGCGCTGTGATTGGGTTGCCGTACAGTTCATAGCGGCCGTTGACTTTTTTCATAAACACTTCTCCTTGAAGTTGTAATAATTGCAATTTTTGAAACCGCCAGCCTGTGTTTGGCTGGCGGCGCTTGATTATAAACTTTTATTATCCTTTGACCCCGCTGCTCGCCACGCTCTCGACGAAGAAGCGTTGTCCGAAAATGAAGACGATCAACGGCGGGATGATGGCGATGGCTGCGCCCGCGAGAATCAGGTTGGGCGTGTCCGAGGCGCGTCCGCGCAAGACGTTGAGCGCAAGGGTCAGCACGTGATTCTTTTCATTGCCAACGTTAATGATGACCAGCGGCCAGAAGAAGGAATTCCACGCGTACAAAAAGGTGAAGGTGGCTTGCGTTGCAAGGGCTGGCACGCTGGCGGGGATGAGAATATTTTTCAAGATTTGCAAGCGCGAAGCGCCGTCGATCAACGCGGCTTCTTCGATTTCCTTGGGGAAGGTGATGAAGTGCTGGCGCATGAGGAAGGTTCCGTACGCCGAGAAAATCCAGGGGATAATCAGCGCGGCGAGTCGGTCTGTCCAGCCGATGAGCACCATCAACTGGTAGAGCGGAACGATGAGCATGACAAACGGAATCATGACCGTACCGAGGTAAAAGACGAAGACCGTGTCGCGCCCAGGGAACTTCAAGCGAGCAAAGGCGTAGCCGCCGACCACGGACGTGAGCAGTTGCCCAAGCACCACCAAAATCGTAACCAGCGCGGTGTTGGTCAGCGCGCGCGCCATGTTGTTCAACTCGATGACTTCGGTGTAATTCTCGGGATGCCCGCCGACAGTTTCCACGGGCTCGCTTAGGCGCACATTTTGATAAATCTTGGTTTCGGGATTCTTTGGGTCGATGAATTCACCCACCGTCGTCTGGCTGACGAGAATCATCGGGACGACTGACCCGTCGTCGGTGGTGACATCGAAGAGCTTTTCCTGCTTCCCGTTCACCTCCACCTTTTGCTGATTCGTCGCTCCGCCTGTGGGTTTGACTTCCGTCAAGCGGCGCTCGACGGTGGCGGTCAGGTTGTCAGCGGGGGCGTATGTGCCAATCTTGATATTGCTCTTGGCGAGCGCGTATTCCTGTTGCTGACCATCCACATCCACGTAGTAAAGCGGAAGCGGCTCGTCGTATCCATCCACTGCAAGGGTCACGGCGTTCTGCGGCAACATGCGCGGCGGGTAGCGGAAGGTATCCGCTGGGGTCTTGAACGAGGTGGCAAGCATGTACAGGAATGGGAAGATCATCACCAACGCGAAGAAGGTCAGGAGGAAATACAGGAAGAAGTTGCTGATAAAGCGGAGCAGGCGATAGGATTGAATTTTCATGTCTGTCTCCTTTTAACTTTCGTAAATGCTCGATTGGCGCTGGCGTTGGAACTGGATGAGCGTCAACCCGAAAATGACGATGAACAGCACCCACGCAATCGCGGACGCGTATCCCTGCTTAAAGTTTTGGAAGCCGCTGCGATAGAGATACAAGACCAGCGTGATCGTGGAGTTGTTCGGACCTTCGGGTGGGTTCATCAAAATGAAGACCTGCTCGAAGACCTGCATGGCTTGAATGGTTGTCGTCGAAACCACATAAAAAGTGGTCGGCGCAAGCAGGGGAAGGGTGATGCCCCAGAACTTGTCCCATGCGCCCGCGCCGTCCACGGTGGCGGCTTCGTAGAGTTCGCCAGGGATGTTCTGCAAACCCGCCAGAAACAGCACGGTGTTGAATCCCATCGTCTGCCAGGCGGCGATTAAGATGACGGCAAACAAGGCGGTCTTTTCATCGGACACCCATTGAATCTTGGGGTCAACGATTGCCAGATTAAAAAGATTGTTCCAAAACTCGATGCCGAGGGTGATGAAGTAATTGATGTAACCGATAGTCGCGTTATAAAGCCATTGCCAGACGAGGGAGATGCCCACCACAGCGGCGATGCTCGGCATGAAATAGATGGCGCGGTAGAACTTCATGCCTGGCAGTTTGCTGTTGAGCACGTTGGAAAGGATGAGGGCGGGCACCACGCTAAAAGGAACAGCGAACAGCACAAAGGTCAGGGTGTTGCGCAGCGCCAGCCAGAAGAATTTGTCGGCGGCGGCGAACAGAATCCCCCAGCTCCCAAACATCATGCGTCCGACTTCGTCATAGATTTTGATGTCCACCACTTCCTTCGCCAGTTGGGTCGGCGAGGAAAGCGTGACAAATTTGATGTTGAGAATTTTTGCGTAGTTCTCGAAGCCAATCCAGTTGGGCGTGTTGAAGGCGTCTGAGTCGGTGAAGGAAAAATAAAACGAAAGCAGGAGCGGACCCGCGAAGAAGATGAGGAAACCGAGAAGGTTGGGCGAGAGGAAAAGCCAGCCGCTGATAACTTGCTCGTGGTTGGTTTTGACATGCAAGGCGAGCGCGCTGGGCTGACGCCACACAGTCCACAACGCGGCGCCAAAAATCAACATGCCCGCCACGCTGATTAATCCCGCGGGCTGGGCAAGTTTGCCGAGGAAATACAAAACCCCGTTGATGGTGTCCACTTGCCAGAGGAAAAGGATGAAGCCGAAAATCATCACCCAGCGCCCCACTTGTTTCAGGCTTTGCTCGGAGGTGCGCTTGCGGGCGGAGTACTCGTCCATCGAACTGAGCAGGTACCCAGCGAGGACAATTCCCAAATAGGGGATGCCGCGCCCGAAGGTTTCGCCGAGGGCGTCTATGCCGATGAAGACTTCGCCGATGTTCAGCGTCATGACGACGCACGCCACGAATGCAAGGTAATCAATGACGAGCGAAATCATCCGTCCGCGGTGATTGCGGCGCGAAATTTCCAGAGCGCCGAATGCGCTAAATCCCGCCATGATGGACAAAACAAGGCTGAGTAGAATTTTTTGCCAGAGTGGAACTTCTGGCAGTCTGCCCGACCAGACGGTGATGACTCCCGCCGCTGCGACGACGGCGAAAACTCCGCGCCAAATTACGGCGATTCGCAGGATGAGGTTGGTCAGCGTATCTGGCTTTTGGTGTTCGCTCATAATTTCTTCTCCTGAAATAATTCACACTTCACTTCGTCCTGAGCGCAGTCGAAGGACGATTGCTGCGTTTCGACTGCGCTCAACGCGAAGGGAAAAAAGACAGGGGCAGGCGCGAACCTGCCCCTGTTTACTTCAAGACGATTTATTTGAAAACTTTGTCGGCAGAGTCACAGATGGTTGCGCCGAAGTCTTCAACCGTGGTTGCGCCAGTCAAAACGCCCTGGATGGCGGGTCCCATAATCTGGTCGTACTCGGGCCAGGAGCCAGCCCACAGCGGACCTTCAGCGGTCGGATTGGCGTCAGCAGCGATGCCATTCAGGAACGCCTGATTGTTGGCGGGCGGTGTGAAGGTGAGGAAAGCGTCGAGCGCTTCCTGGCTGACACGGCTGGGGATGTTGGCGCCGAGGGCGGCAACTTTGCCCTGAGTCTGGGCGGTGGTCAAAGCCTGAACCAAAGCCCAAGCCTCTTCAGGATGTTCGGTCTTGGCGTTGACGACGTACGCGCCCCAGAACAGCCAGTTACCAGCGGTGCCGCTGGGTCCAGCGGGAAGTTCAACCACATCCCATTCGAATTCCACGGTGCGGACACCTGGGGTAGCCCAACGTCCATTCTGGAACATGGCAACCTTGCCAGCGCGGAAGGTGGGTTCGGGGTCTTCGCCGTAAGGGGTGGCGACATCGAAGTCTTGATAAAGGGAGCGCTGGAAGTCGAGACCAGCGAGGGACTCTTCGGTGTTGAGCGCGCAAGCGGTGCGATCTTCATTGAAGAAGCCGCCGCCGGAGGCATTCAACCACACGCCGTAAGGACCCCACCAGGCGCTCGCGCCGTAACCGTAGACATCCGAGCCGAGAGCGCGGGTCTTCTGCGCGACATCGAGGAAAGCGTTCCAATCCCATTTGCCTTCCTTGGCAAGTTCACGCGGATCGGGAGCGCCGGCTTCGTTGATCAAGTCCATGTTCAGGTAGAGGGCGAAGGTGGACACGTCGCGGGGGAGACCCCAGAGAGCGCCAGAGTCCGCGCCAAATTTAGCGCCTTCGGGGTTGTAGGTCAGGTGGTTCATGGGTCCAGCATAGAAATCATCGACTTTGAAACCTTCGGTCTTGGCAGCCAAGTCGTTGAGATTTAGAATCAAGCCGCGGGTGGCAAAATCAGCCACATCGGTTCCGGGAATCCAGAAGACATCGGGGGCGGTTCCAGCAGCAACCTCGGAGCGAAGTTGATCCTGGTAGTTGGCGCCTTCGGTGCCGCCCGGTTCGTAGGTCAGGGTCATGTTTTCCAATTCAGCATCAAGCTCTTCGCTGATTTTGCTGTAGACATCGATCTCTTCCTGGTTATCGGGGCGGGTGCGCCAGCGGATGGCGGAAGATTTCTCGGCAGCAGATCCACAAGCAGCCAGGGCAAACGACAAAATCACAAGAAGGCTAAAAGCCTTGAAAAGCACGTTCTTCTTCATTTATTCTTCTCCTTAGAAATGTTTAAACGATTGAGTGACAGGGGAACTTGCCGGGTGTGTTAGGTTGAATCAATCACCTCCTTTTGGGGATGTGGATTGCCGTACAACCAACTCCGCACGTAATTTCAAGTCGCAGGTTTCGGTTGTCTTCTTTTGGATCATATCCAGCAGCATACGGGTGGCTTCGCGCCCGATACGCGGAATATCCTGTCGCATGGTGGTAAGCGGCGGATCGAAATAAGAGGACAGCGGCATATCGTCCACGCCGATGACCGCCAGTTGGGATGGGATTTTGATACCCGCTTCGCGCGCGGCGCTCATCACGCCCATTGCCATGCGGTCGTTTTGTGCGAAGACCGCAGTCGGCACACGTCCCTGCTCGATGAAGGAAAGCAGGGCGTCCTGCCCGGAAGTGGCAGACCAATCACCTTCGATGACCATCGATTCGTCGAAAGCAATTCCCGCCTCACTCAAAGCCCGGCGATAGCCCTCGGCGCGATCCTGGGAGCAGTCTTCTTCCATGGGACCCGTCACGAGGGCAATATTGGCGTGTCCCAAATCGAGCAGGTGGCGGGTGGCTTCGTAGGCGACTTTTTCATCGTCAAGCGAGACAGAGCAGATATTTTTTTCGTGGGCGCTTGCGCCGACGAAAACAAGGGGAAAATCTTTGGGAATGAATTCAAAACGTTCATCAGCATACGGGTTGATGACAATCAAGCCGTCCACACGGCGATGTCCCACCAATTCATCCACCAGTTCACGAAACGATTCAGGGTCGGAAGCCGACGATGACAGCATGAAATACTTGTGCTGTCGCGCTTCGACTTCGGCGCCTTCGATGACGCTGGCGAAGGTATAGTCTGTCAGGTTGGGGGAGATGCAAGCCAGGGTGTGGGTCTGTCCGCGAGCCATTGAGCGGGCGATGGCATTGGGGCGGTATCCCATCTCTTCGATTGCCGCTTCCACCAGGGCGCGGGTTTCTGGCAAAACGTCCAGGCTGCCGTTAATCACACGGGAAACCGTCTGGTGAGAAACACCAGCCTTTTTCGCTACATCACGCAGGGTGGGGCGGGAAATTGACATTTATTGCCTTCTTCCTAATGTTACCGTTCACATGAACGGTAACATTAGTTTACAAGAACCAAATCACTTTGTCAAGAGGCAAATGTCACAAAAGACGGTAAAATGGAGAAAACGCCAAAAGGAACCGACATGCCTTCTGAAATTCGCCTGCGTTACGGATGTAATCCGCACCAATCCCCCGCCCGCGTCTTCGCCAAGAGCGGCGATCTGCCGTTCGAAGTCCTTTCGTCTGCGCCGGGCTACATCAACTTGCTGGATGCGCTCAACGCGTGGCAACTGGTTCGGGAGTTGAATCAGGCGACGGGTCTGCCCGCCGCCGCTTCGTTCAAGCATGTCAGTCCGTCGGGCGCGGCGGTTGGGACTCCGCTTTCGGATGTCCTCCGCAAAATCTACTTTGTCGATGACATGGAACTCTCGCCGCTTGCCGCCGCCTACGCCCGCGCCCGCGGCGTGGATCGGATGTCTTCGTTCGGCGATTGGGTTGCCCTCTCCGCCACAGTGGATGTGCCCACTGCCAAACTCATCCGCTGCGAAGTGTCGGACGGGGTCATTGCGCCCGCCTACGAACCCGAAGCGCTGGAAATTCTCAAAAAGAAGAAGGGCGGAAAATACGTCGTCGTTCAAATGGATCCCGCCTACGAACCCGATCCCGCCGAAACGCGCGAGGTCTTTGGTGTGACCCTCGAACAGCGCCGCAACGATAGACCCATCACCCCCGCTGACTTTGCGAACATTGTCACCCAAAACAAAGCCCTGCCCGAGAGCGCCGTCCGTGATTTGTTGATTGCCTCGATCACTTTGAAGTACACCCAGTCCAACTCGGTTTGTTTCGCAACCGATGGACAGGTCATCGGTGTCGGCGCGGGGCAACAATCGCGGGTACATTGTGCCCGTCTGGCTGGCGCAAAAGCGGACTTGTGGCGGCTGAGACAACATCCGCAGGTGATGGCTTTGCCTTTCCTGCCTGACCTGAAACGTCCCGACCGCGACAACGCGATTGACCAATTCCTCCAGCCCGATGTGACCGACGCCGAGAAGTCCAACTGGTCGAAGGTCTTCCGCGAGACGCCGCAACAACTCACTACCGCAGAGCGCCGCGCCTGGCTCGACGGCATGACCGAAGTCGCTCTCGGCTCCGACGCCTTCTTCCCCTTCCGCGACTCGATTGACCGCGCGGCAAAAAGCGGGGTGAAGTACGTCGTCCAACCCGGCGGCTCCACCCGCGACGAAGATGTCATCGCCGCCTGCGACGAATACGGCATGACGATGGTATTCTCAGGTGTGCGTCTCTTCCACCATTAAGGTAGGCAAGTAAACAAGTAGACAGGTAAATAGGTAAAAATATGCCCACAGCCATTCTCTCCGTTCACGATAAAACCGGACTCGTTGATTTTGCCAAAGGTCTCGCCACGCTCGGCTGGACTTTGCTTGCTTCAGGCGGCACCGCCAAACTGTTGCGGGAAAACGAAATCAACGTGACCGAAGTTGCCGAGTACGCCAAATCACCTGAAATTTTAGGAGGGCGCGTTAAAACACTGCACCCAGCCATTCACGGCGGCTTGCTTGCCCGTCCAACGCAAACCGACCACGACGAACTACTCAACCTCGGTTGGGATTATATTGATCTGGTTGCCGTCAACCTTTACCCGTTTGAAGAAACAATTGCCAAACCCAATGTCGGCTACCAGGAAGTCATCGAAAATATCGACATCGGCGGCGTCACCCTCATCCGCGCGGCGGCGAAGAATCATGAGCGCGTCACCCTCGTCTGCGACCCCGCCGATTATGCGAGCGCGCTGGAAGCGCTGCAACACGACAAGGTATCCTTTGCCATGCGCAAGCATCTGGCGGTCAAAGGTTTTAAAATCACCGCGCACTACGACAAAATTATTTCGGACTACCTAAACAAATAACATGGATTCGCCCCTCCTGCTTCTTTCCCCTCTCGATGGCAGATATGCGGATTCGACTTCTGCCCTGCGGGATTATTTTTCGGAATTTGCCTACCTCCGCGACCGAGTCCGCGTGGAACTCGACCTGCTGGCTGGTCTTTCCAAAATCGGTCTGGTGCGCCCCGTGAGCGAATCCGAGTCTGCGCTGCTGGAATCCATTTGGAAAAATTTCACCCTCGCCGACGCCGAATCCGTCCGCGCCTTCGAGAAGCAGACCCGCCACGACGTGAAAGCCATCGAATATTTTCTGCGCGAGAAACTGGGCGGCACATCCTTGAGCGACCTGCTGCCGTGGATTCACTTCGGCTTGACCTCCGAAGACGTGAACAACATCGCCCAGGCTTTGTCCCTGCGCGACTCGCGCGATTCCGTCCTGCTCCCTGCACTGGATGATTTGATCGCTCACGTTTTGGACTTTGTCAAAAAACATCGCGCCCTGCCCATGCTGGCGCGCACGCACGGACAACCCGCCGTCCCGACCACCCTCGGCAGGGAATTTGCCGTCTTTCTCTCGCGGCTGAAACAATCACGCGATGAAATTGCTGGTCATAAATTCGAAGCCAAGTTGACGGGCGCTGTCGGAGGTTTCAATGCCCTGCAAGCCGCCTTCCCGCAAACTGACTGGCTGGCGTTCAGCGCGGGCTTCATCCAAGCCTACGGCTTGCAGCCCAACCTCGTCACCACCCAAATTTTGCCCTACGATAATTGGATCCGCTACTTTGATTCCCTGCGAATGCTCAATGCCATTTTGATCGATTTCTCGCAGGACATCTGGCGTTACGTCAGCGACGACCTGCTCAAACAGGCGGTCATCGAAGGCGAAGTCGGCTCCTCGACCATGCCACAAAAGGTCAACCCGATTGACTTTGAAAATGCCGAAGGCAACCTCGGCATTGCCAACGCCCTCTTCACGCACTACGCCCAAAAGTTGAGCGTCTCCCGCCTGCAACGCGACCTGTCCGACTCCACCGTCCGCCGCACCTTTGGCGTGGCGCTCGGTCACACCCTGCTGGCGTGGACAAGTTTTATGCGCGGCATGAAGCGCATCACCGCGAATGAAGAAAAAATCCGCGCCGAGTTGAATGCCCACTGGGAGGTCGTCTCCGAGGGCGCGCAGACCATCCTCCGCGCGGCAGGGCGCAGCGACGCCTACGAAACGCTCAAAGCCCAAACAAGGGGACGAATCCTCACCCAAGCCGATTACCAAACCTGGCTGGAGAATCTCGATGTGGACGACCAGACGCGGGCGAAGTTGAACTCCCTCACGCCAGAAACCTATCTTGGGCTTGCCATCGAACTGTGCGACAAAGTCATCCAGCATTTTATTTAACGCGCAGGGGCGGAGTTACCCCGCCCCTACAGTTTGCAATTCACCAATTGCCTGTATTTGAGTGTGCGTCACGGCAATTCCCCGAGAGCCCAAAATTATACAATCAGTCTCTCTGGTATACTGAACAAAGAAACCCCACGGCTGTAATCCGCAAAGTTTTTGAAAGGACCGCGTGATTCGGATGCGTAGCGGATAAGGAAAAATAGAACAATCCCACCGCCTGCGTAAATGAGCGTGGGTAGTTTTTTGTCGAAAAACCATTTTCTCCTGCCGCTGCGGATACCCCTCCAATGACCCTAACTCCCACATGGTTCATCCTCACCCCGCTGAGTCTTACCAGCCTGGCGCTCCTGCTTCTGACAGCGGCTTTCTTTATCTTTTTAGCGCAACGCCGCCCTTATACCGTGGCAGGGCGTTGGCTGATGGGGCATGAAGCCAGTCTCGTTCTTTTCCTGACGGCGCACCTGCTGATCATTTCGGCATTTCTCCCCGCGTGGTATCCGATGATGTACCTGAGTTTTGTAACGGGCATGGCTTGCCTGTTGCAATTCGCGTTTGCATTTCCGCGCCCGCTCGCCAAGCCCACGGCGGCGCGTTGGTTTGGGATTGCTTCGGGGATTTCGATTGCGCTTGAAATTTTCCTGGCGATTCAATTTTGGCTCGCGCCGCAAACAGCAAATGCCCTGGCGCTAAGAACGACGGGCGTGGGGTTGGGACTCTGGCAAAG
>Ga0172367_10008235_pt1 | contig 11699 bp, 13 predicted proteins | sample Lak10m_FD_114542 | JGI IMG/M metagenome (GOLD analysis project Ga0172367, IMG submission 114542) | Freshwater microbial communities from Kabuno Bay, South-Kivu, Congo - kab_022012_10m | ecosystem: Environmental > Aquatic > Freshwater > Lake | place: Democratic Republic of the Congo: South-Kivu...
CCTTGCCCCGAAGCGGTGAAATGCGTCTGGAACGTGAAGATCGAATCGAAAGTAAGTGGAACGCCGTCCTATATAGGTCGAGTTAGAGACGTTCTCCCCACTCCTTTGGCCTTCCCCAGAGCCGTAATCCTTCCCAAACACCCATCCTCACCTTCGATCTGTGCCCTCTGAGCACTCCTGTGGCAACACAAGCGCCATAGCCTCACCCCTCCCGCTGATCTGGGCTTGTTCAACCAAGGGCATCCGTGCTGGCTCCGCTTCGCTACGCAGCAGGATACCCTTTAATGTTGGCTCTGGGTTCATCGCCAAAATTTCCACTACGGACGATCCGCCGCCAAACGGCCGTCAATATGCCACCGACGCTGATGTTCCGGAATCAGAGAAACGCGAAATGACTCAAATGAATCTGAAGGTTTATTCACGAGCGGGCTTTCTTGGAACAAGGAGACGATGCGCTCTGCAGGCTCTTTCTTCCACGCGGAAAATACGCCATGCCGCGCTCGCATGAGCACGTAGTCTGCGCCAGCACGACGAATGAAAATGTAGGCTTCTTCCTCCATTTCTTCCGGGTCGAAGAAAGAGATTTCACAACTCGGCGGTAAATCGGTGAGCAACCTCATCGCTGATTCAAGAGAACACGAGCCGGTCGCTTGATACTCGTAACCGAGGCCAGCCTCTTGGAACAGGCGGAAGCCTTTAATACCAGAAGCGTAGTGAGCAGTGTTCATTCTTTGCCCAACGACCCCACTGAGCCACAGCCCGACGACCGAGAACCAACTCGGGCGAAACCTGAGATGCGGGAACGGGGATCATGTGAAAAACTCAGAGGCTAAGGGCTGTTGGATCGAGTGGGCTTGTTGGACGCCCTCAGACCGTGACTTCAGAATATCCCCCAGGCGGAATGAGCCGTAACGCGTCTACAACCTCAGGGAGCTTCTTTTGAATCTTAAGCCAACTCGTTGAAAGCAACACCACAATGGCTATGGATCGTTGGGAAAGGTTTTGTTGATACTTGAGGTTGGAGTCCGTGGTAAGGAACACCTCAAAGCCTTGCAGTTCCGCTTGGCGAATCAGGTCCCCGTTTCGGAGCGTGCTCCAACCCCGCTCGAAAGCTGTCTCCACCTGATGTTCCGGCAACGCTTTTCTGAGCGGGACCGGGGTTCCCTGGTCGAAAAGTATCCTCATGCAACCGCCAAACTACGAGTCGTGTGTTCCAACACAACCTCCACCTGTTCCCGGCTGACCCCTGGAAACCACTCGAGAAACTGGTCCACGGTAGCCCCTGCTTCGAGATTCTCGAACAGGGCGGCCACAGGAACGCGCGTCCCCCGAAAGACCCAACTGCCGCTCACCTTATCGGGCGAACGTTCCACTGCCAGACAGGTGGACCAGTTCAACATAAGGATCATCGTAAGCGTAACCACCGAAAACGCAAGCCCTGGGGTGCCTCGCCCGTCCAACGAAGAAGGTCAGCGACGCGGCCCCGCCGCGTTCTCGTCGGGAAACTCGAAACCTCAGTGTCCATGCTGTGGAGGACCGCTTCGGATTCTGTTCGTGTTGGCAGCACCGTGGAAGACGCGAGATCCTCCGAGCGCTGCACGCCTTGCCAAAGGCGCTCCCACAAGAACCCCCATCGCCGCATGAGAACGCGTTTACTATATATGGCACAAACGTGGACTCTACGACCTTGCCCTGAAGCGGTGAAATGCGTCTGGAACGTGAAGATCGAATCGAAAGTAAGTGGAACGCCGTCCTATATAGGACGAGTTAAAGACGTTCTCCGCGCTCCTTTGGCCTTCCCCAGATCCGTAATCCTCCCCTAACACCCCTCCACACCTTCGATCTGTGCCCTTTGAGCACCCCTGTGGCAACACAAGCGTCATAGTCTCACCCCTCCCGCCGATCTGGGCTTGTTCAACCAACGGCATCCATGCTGGCTCCGCTTCGCTACGCAGCAGGATACCCTTTAATGGTAGGCGGCGGTCTCTTCATGTCGGCGAATCCAACTGACGAATACTCCAACTGCTATGGGAGCAACGACAAGCCAAAGAAAGAGCATCCCCGTCACAAAAGCGTAGTCCTTGTCGAGCGCCTCGTGATGAACGAAAAGAATGGAAACTGCCAAAGCGCACGCCATAGCCACGAACAGTGTGACTCCAAATACGCCAGCGAAGTATGCGCGCTGCTGCCGCCCAACAGCGAGGAAGACGAACATGCCGATGATGGCTAACAGAATCCAACCACCGTATGTGCCGAACCCGGTGAGGCAGGCCACGCACGCGATGACCAAGCCCGATAGAACCGCGACGGCCGTGAGCCTCCGCTCGCGCCGTCCGAACTGATTGGGAATGAGTGATGGCATGTGCAAGGGCGTGAAGCCGCCTAACGCCAGAGCTCACCGACCGCCGCCGGAGACGGGGGCTGGCAACGAATCCAGTGTCCGATGAACCGGTGCGCTCGAAACCGAAACGGGGAGCGGTGGTTCGTGTGGAGCGATCTTGTTCGGCTTCATGGGCTATACGCTTCGAATCCACTCCTCACGACAATCGTAATCTCCTGAACCATCCGCTGCCTCGACGGTGTATATAGTCACACCGCCCTCAAACCAAGCGGAGACGCCCCAGCCAATCTTTCTCTCACCTGAAGGCAGCGTAGCCTCCACGGTAGAGTTGTGTAGAAATGCGAGTCCATCAACACGTTGACCGCCCAGCCAGCGTTTGTTGATCTCACGAAACGCACGTTGTTCATGCGGGGTCATGCGTATTGCGCCGAACAGGGAATCGCCTGCCTATCGGACGTATTTAAAGGCGACATGCGTAGAGAATAGGCTTGCCTTAAAGCCTGTCCATCAGATTATTGCGTCTGAAGGAGGGTTTACGATGGAAACAGCAAAGGCTGCACGGTCTGACGGTTCGGTCAACGTCATTCCCGATCCAAAATCCAAACTGTTGGATCAGGTAAGGGAGGTGATTCGGCTCAAACACTATTCGCTGCGCACGGAGGAGACCTACGTGCAATGGATCAAGCGCTATATCTTGTCTCATCACAAGCGGCATCCCCGGGAAATGGGGGCCCCGGAGATTCAGGCCTTTCTCTCTGATCTTGCGGTCCGCCTGAACGTGGCCGCGTCCACTCAAAATCAAGCGATGAACGCCCTCGTGTTCCTGTATCGGGAGGTGCTGCATCAGGACGCGGGATGTGCCAACACCATCAGATAGCCCAGGTGCCAAAAGTGGAAGCGGCGTCCCGCCGCTTGGGTCGCTTGGCTTGCTTGTCTCCTTTGGCACAGTGCAGGAGTGACTCAGGGAAAAGCGGCGGGACGCCGCTTCCACTCCGGTTTGCTTGTCTTTGGTGGGCGTCTTTGGATACAGTCGCTAGGACTTCATTCCACAGCTTTTCGATTTGTTGTTATGAGCCAGGATTCACGGTTTGTTTCAGAGCGATTTCCGCGTTCTTCGCGGTATGATCCGGACTGGATTCTGGCGGGGGCGAGCGGCGGTGCGAATTGTCTTTGGTTGACGGAGTGGCTTGCGGAATCGATGGACCTTCGGCCTGGCATGAGGGTGCTGGACTTGGGGTGTGGTCGAGGGATGTCTTCGATTTTCCTGCATCGAGAGTTCGGGGTGCAGGTGTGGGCCACGGATTTGTGGTTTAGCGCCTCGGAGAATCTTCAGCGGATCCAGGATGCCGGGGTTGGCGATGCGGTGTTCCCGATTCACGCCGACGCGCGGGCGCTGCCGTTTGCGACGGGCTTTTTTGACGCGATCGTGTCCGTGGACTCGTTCGTTTATTATGGCACGGACGAGTTCTATCTCAATTATCTCGCGCGATTCCTTAAGCCGGGTGGTCGATTGGGGATCGCTCAGGTGGGTTTGGTCGCGGAGATCGAGGGGTCTGTTCCTGAGCATCTCGGGGAATGGTGGCGACAGGACCAACTTTGGTGCTTGCATTCCCCAGCTTGGTGGCGTCGGCACTGGGGTCGGACGGGTATCTTGGAGATCGAGGAGGCCGATGCGATGGTTGATGGTTGGCGGCATTGGTTGAGCTGGTTGCGCGAGGTGGCTCCGGGCAACGCGATGGAGATTGGGGCTTTAGAGGCGGATGCGGGTCGGCATTTGGGTTATGTGCGAGCGGTGGGGCGGCTGAGGGCCGAGGTGTCGTTACCTGACCCGATTGTATCCGTGCCGAGCGAGTATGTGAGGAAGCCGATGCTGCGTTTGTAAGAGCTACCGCTGGGCTCATGAGGAGGGTTGCGGGGGGATCTTAAGGCGGAGGTGGGGAGAGGGGAAGGGCGCGGAGGCGGGGAATTCTTTGACCACGAAAGCCACGAATGTCCACGAATGGGAAGGCGGATGGTGGCTGTGATTGGTGTTCCTCGGATTCGCGTACATCCGAGAAAACCGTGGTTTAAGAGGTCGGAGGGCTTCGGGGCGAGAACGAATCACCAAGGACGAGCGGGGTTGGGTCGGCGTGGCTTCGTGGCCTTGGAAACCTTCGCGCGCGATGTGGCTTTTGGGGCTCTCGCAGGCCCGTCGTCTGCGTCGGCGTCAATGTCCGTGTCCGCGTCGGTGGGGTCGGATGGGTAGGGGGCAATGGGGGCTTGGTCTGGGATAGAGTTGAGGGTCTCTTGGATCACGTCGAGCAGCGCGGCACGGCCGTGTTTGGTATTGGACGAGCAGGTTAGGATTTGAGGCAGCTGCTGGAACCATTCGGAGATGCGTTCTTTGAAGGCGTTGATGTTTGCCTGGACCTTTTCTGGATTGGCCTTGTCGGTTTTGGTGAACACGAGCACGAACGGGATGGAGTGACTGGCCAGCCAGGCGATGAAGTCGAGGTCGATTTTTTGGGGTGGCAGGCTGGAGTCGATGAGCGCGAAGACGCAGCACAGGCTGGAGCGGTTTTCGAGGTAATGATTGACGGCCTTATTGAAGCTGGCCATGTGCTCGCGGGCGACCTGGGCGAAGCCGTAGCCGGGGAGATCGACGAGGCGCCAGGTTTTGTTGATGACGAAGAAGTTGATGAGCTTGGTGAAGCCCGGGGTGGCCGAGACGCGGGCGAGGCCATCCTGGCCTGCGAGCATGTTGAGTAGGGAGGATTTTCCGACGTTAGAGCGTCCGATGAAGGCGAACTCAGGCAGGGTTTCGTCTGGGCACGCGTCGAGATTGGGTGCGCTGCATTCGAATTGGGCGGACAATATGTTCATGGTCGATCTTAACCGAGGGGTTATGATCGCATGATCGGGGGACCGCTGGAATAAGAATTCTTTGGGGGACACGTGGCTGAAGGGGGGGAGTTTTTAACGCGGAGGCGCGGAGTAGGGAGAGGACGCAGAGGGGGGGGGTATTTCTCTGCGGCACTGCGTCTCTGGGGGAGAACCTTAGGGGCGGAGGGCGAGGGAGGGGTGTTGGGAGGCCTTGAGGCTGGAGGGCTTTGGAGGGAGTTGTTTCGCGCAGAGAGGCTGAGGCGCAGAGGGGGGAGGTTTTTTAACCACGAAATGCACGAATATTCACGAAAGGGGAGGGGACGGGTGTGTGTGGTGGGGAGTTTTAACGCGGAGGCGCGAAGGGGAGAGGACGCGGAGGGCGAGAGGAGGGGAAGTCGCAGGGGGGTGTTATTCCCTTGATCTCTGCGAGCTCTCCACCTTTGCGCCGCTGCGTTCAAATCAGAAGTGATCTGAATCGTGGTTCAAAAAGTCGGTGTGTGGGGGGGGGTAGAGGCTCTTCTGATGGTTGAACACTTCGGGGTTGAAGAGGTGCATCACTTTGGGGATTTCGACGGGCTGTGGGCGGGAGCGCATGAATGCTGCGGGATCGTTCTGGGGACCTTTTCTTGGCAGTTTGAAGCGAACACGAGTGCCAATGGGGTCGTTTGGTCGATCCTCGAGTTCAAGTTCGAGTTCTTCGGTTCCTCGCAGCAGCCAGGTGGACCATAGACGTGGTGCATCGAAACCGTCCTCCATATCCTCGAAACTGTAGGCTAGGTCGTTGGGACCCACGCGTTGGTTCAGGATTAAGGTGTGGAGCCATTTCGCGCGGCTCTCGCCGACAAGCGTGGCGAGTTTTGATTTCCATTCGACCTGAAGCCCATTTGCGTCGTCGGGGAAGGCTTTGAGGAGGAACTTCCTTTTTTCGGCATCGGTGAGGGTCATGTGAGATCTCTCGACGGTTTCGAAGCGCGTGCGGAGTTGGTTGTAGAGCTTGTTGACATCGGTTGCCTGCGCGTTGGAGAGGCTGAAGAGTGTGATGACTTCGGGGGTGAGGGCGTGATCGCGAATGGTGGGAAGGTTGAGGAGGGGGAGGGCTTCTTTTGGGATTTCGATGAAGTCGACTTTTTCATTCCATCTCGTGGGTTGGTTTGAGGCAGGGAATGAGGGCGTGCGATTTCCGCCCGCGAGTCTCATCGATCGTTCTCTGGAGATTCCGTGGTTCGGTTGTTCAGGACCGACGTGGTTGGTGCTTGTGTAGTCTTGGATCGCCTGGCGCCAAGCTTTCAACTTGGTTGCGAGGGAGACGGGGCAAAATGGGTCTTCAGTTGGGAAGTAGGGTCCGCCGTCGCTGCTTTCGCCACGGCTTTTGCCGGTGGGATCCCAGTTTCTCGTAACGCGGACACGATCGACGGACAACCGGCCGTTGAACTCGATGAGGCGGATGGTGTGCGTGGTTTGTTCGGCTTGGGGAGGCTGGTTGGGCGCAATGGGTTCGTATTTGTTGAACGCGCGGCTGAGGATTGTCGCCTGTCGCCAAAACTCGTTGGCGAGGCTTGGACCTATGGCTTGGGAGATCTGCTGCTGTATCTCATTCTTGAGTTTCTGGAGTGGTTCGGAGTAGTTCGTGAGCTCGAAGCTGGCTTGATCCACCACCTTGAGGGTATTTGGAGCCCGGTATCGGCCAAGATTGGCCGGTTGTTGCATCTCAATGAGATGATCTCCCTCGACGCGACGCAGTTTGTGGTGTGCGTTGGAAAGGATCTGGGATAACGCGGAGGTTTGATTGGAGTTGATGCCGTAGAACTTGATGAAGTCGTCGGTGATCTCCCATCGTGGATTGGTTGGGTCCTCCATGTTCTGGAAGACGGAAACGAAGCTGAGAGATTTGAGAAGCGATTTGCTCACGCGGGCGTTGGGAGATGTCTCGGACCAAGAGTTCGTGGGCAAAGTGGCCTCAACGGCCGTGAGACGGGTTGCACGGTCTAGACGAAGGCCTGGGCAGAGGAAGAAGGCTGCCATGCCGAGGGCAAGTGGGGCGAGGGTACGAGGGTTCATCGGGTGAGGGGGAGGTTGAGATTTGAGCGTCCTAGGAGGCACCTTGAATGCGGGAATGAGATGAGTAGAGCTGCTTTTTGAATGAAAAGCAAGCTGGGGCGTGGGGGAGGTTTTAACGCGGAGGGCGAGAGTCGGAGAAGGACGCGGAGAGGGAGGTTTTAACCACGAAAGGCACGAATGTTCACGAAAGGGGAGGGGAGAGTGGGGTGGGGTGGTCGTGGCTGGGTTCGGTTCCTTTACGTGTATTTCCAAGAAGTTCGTGGTTAAAAAAATCGGGAGGCTAGAGGCGCGGGGTAGGGGTAGGGGTAGGGGTAGGGCGATAGGGGGGCGGGGAAGCGTGAGGACTTCCTGACCGCCTGAAGGCGGAACTCCGTACGGGGCGTTGGGGCTTGGGGTGGCTTGGGGCGGGAGCCGACAGGGGTGTCGGGGGCGCAGGGCGTGAGGCGAGGGGAGGTTTTAACGCGGAGGTGCGGAGTGGGGGAATGACGCAGGGGTGTTGCCTTTGATCTCTGCGAACTCTTCATCTCTGTGCCGCTGCGTTGGAAATCAGAAGTGATCTGAATCGTTTTGGAGGCTGGGTCGGGGTTTCTCTCTGATTCGTGATTTGAAAAATTGGGGGGGAGTGTTTGAAGTTCGACGTTGTGCCATGGGTCCTTTGGCGTCTGGGCCGGTGGGGGGGGGCTGATAGACTCTGGGCTTCCGGAGCGTCCCGCGCTCGCGGGACGCGGACGGCGCAGCGCACCGTCCCTACCAAGGGTTAGGGTTTGGGGGCGATGGGTTCCATCATGGTGCGGTTGAGGGCTAGGGCGCCTTGGTTGTTTTTGATGGCGGCGGCTTTGAACTCGGCGAGTTTGGTGAGTTCTTGGGGGCTGAGGAGCGATTGGCTGCGTGAGGCGAGGTTGGAGTAGATTTCGTCGAGCAATTTGAGGCTTTTTTCGGCTTCTTGTTCGGAGGCGATGTTGCGGAAATTCAGCATCGGCACGAGTTGGTAGTCCTCGGGCAGGCCCGCTCGGGTAAGGGCGGCCTGCGATTCTTCTTTCATCCATTGCGAGAGCTGCTGGGCTTTGGCTGATTTCTCCTCCTTCGTGCCGGTGAGTTGGCCTTTGAATTGTTCGGTGGTGAGGGTGTTCAGCAGGTTCTTGGTGTAGTCGAGGTACTGGGCTTGGGCGTCCGCACCCAGCAATTCATGCACTTTCTCTTGGAGCGCTTTTTCTTGAGCCCCGAAGATCTCGTCGATCTGATCGACGCCGGGTTTATCGCGGAGCATGTCGGTGACGTGGCCGACGTTGGCCATGATGTGATCGGCGAGCAGATCGTTGAGTTTGGTGGATTGGTCGGGGGTGAGTTTGGCTTGGGAGGCGAAGCCAGCGTACATCATGCTCATGCCCATCTTTTGTTGGTCGCGGAGCATCTTGCGGGCTTCTGGGTTGGCGGTGACTTTGCTTAGGGAGCTGGAGGCTCCGATTTCGGCTTTTTCTTGGCGCAGTCGACCCACTTCGCCGCGGAGCTTGTGGATTTCGTTGGGGTTTTTGCTGGCGGGTTGGGATGGAGCTTGGTTTTGGGTGGCGAGGGATGTGGGCTGGGCTTTAGCTTGTTCGCGGTCGGTTTCGGCTTGTTGCAGACGTTGCGCGAGTGCGGCGGATTCTGAGTTTTGGCGAGTGAGCGTTTGGACTTGTTCCCGTAGGTGGGAGATTTCACGGGCTTGGTAGATGCCCGTGGCGAGGGCTCCGACGACAGCGGTGGTGAGGATGGCTTTTTGGGTGGTTGTCATAGCGAGGGCGAGGGTGTTTGAGGTGAGAGCAGTGGTGGGGGCGGAGAGTGTGAGCGTGGTGGTGGCTGCGGTTGCGGTTGCGGTGGTGAGGACGGCGTGGGTGGCGAGCGACGCGGCAAGACCAACGGGAGCGGCCTGCACGGCATGCGAGGAGACGAGCGCCACGAGACTGGTGGTGCTGATGGAAAGCTTGTGGGCGTCGAAGTAGGCACGGAGTTTATCGAGAGCGCGGGAGACGCGTTTTTGGGCGGCGTCGTCGGATGTGGCGAGGCGTTGTCCCACTTCGCGGAGGGATTGGTTTTCGAAGTAACGCAGGAGAAGCGCTGTGCGATCGGGTTCTTCGAGGGTGTTCATGGCCTCGTCGAGCAGGGGTTCGATTTGCTTCCAGTCGGCGTCGGGATGGTGGATAGCGCTCATTTGGAAGGCGATTTGTTCGCGGGCTTGGCGACGTGCTTCGGAGCGGGTGAGGTCGATGGCTGCGTTTCGGGTGACTTGGTAGAGCCAGGCGGTGAGTATGGTGTTGGGGGAGTGGGCGAGCGTGTGAGCGTGGCGGGCGAGTTGGCAGAAGGCGGATTGGGCGGCTTCCTCTGCGAGGTGGGGGGATCCGACTTGGCGCAGGGCTGCAGAGTAGACGAGGTTGACGTGGCGTTGGACTAGGTCATTGAACGCGTCTTGCGATTGGTCGCGGGCGAATTGTTGGAGCAGTTCGAGGTCGGTAGCGCTCATTTTCAGAAGCATAACGGCGCTGGGGCGAAAAATCCGACAAAGTCTTTTTTGGGCTTTGAGCTTTGAGCTTTGAGCGGAGGGAGGTGCTGAGGGGCTAGGAGGGGAGGGGGAGGTTTTAACGCAGAGGCGGAGAGGCGGGGAGGGCGCAGAGGGGGGGAGCGATGTTTCAAGGGAGAGTGATTCGTAATCTTACTGCTCCTACTCCTACTCGTAATCGTAATCGTAATCGTAATCCTTTCCATGAACGGTCCTCTGCGTCCCCGTGCAGAGGGCGTGGGCGGCCAGCGCCGTGTGGGGGCACACGGCCTACAGCGGGATGCGGATGACGGTTCATTGACAGGAATCTGGTTGCGTTTGGGGGTGGGGTGGGGAGAGTGTTTAGGTAACCCCTGAACGAGATTGGAACCGTATGCTGTGTCGACACATGAATGGAAGGCATGGAGGCTTGTTTCCCGAAGCTGGAAGAGGGGCTGCGCCGTCGAGGTCGGCGGCGTGGTTTGTGGGGGTGGGCTTCACACCGTGCCGGAGGCGCGGTGAACCGGCAGGCCAGAGGCCTGCCCCACGTGGGATGGCGAGGGCATCGGGGGGTGTCGGTCGCGTGGTGGGAGGGTTTACGTTGATTGAGCTGTTGGTGGTGATTGCGATCATTGCGATCTTGGCGTCGCTGCTGTTGCCGGCGATGGGGCGGGCGAAGGCTTTGGCGCAGAAGACAAAGTGCACGAATAATTTAAAGCAGATGGGGTTGGGCATGTTGCTGTATGCCGACGACAACCAGGGGTTGATCCCGCGAGGCAATGATCCGATTTGGTGGCAGGTGTTGACGCCGAACCTGGGGGGACAGCAGCGGAAGGATTACGCGAAGGTGCAGGTTTATACGTGTCCGAGTTATCCCAACAAGAAGCAGCTTATTTGTTATGTCGTCAATGCGTGGACATTCAGTGGGCCGAAGGATCAGACGGGCAGTGAGGTGGTGGGCATGACGCGGTTGGAGAAATTCCAACAACCTTCGGAAACCGTTTACTTTGCCGACAACGAGAATGGGCCTTCGCGGCCGGTGATCACGGCGTTGGCGGGGGTGTCCATTGAACTTCAGGATGTGTGGAACCCGGTGCATCTGCCGTATGCGGCGAACGGGCGGACGTTGAACTCAGATCGACGTGTGGCGCGGGCGCGGCATGGGAAGGGGCCGAACCTGCTGTACTTCGATGGTCACGCGGGGTGGAAGCGGGCGGAGTTGTTGAAGGTAGAGGATTGGCGTGATCAACGGTAGGGGTCAGCGGATTCGCAGCCAGCATGACTTGAGATAGCCGGGTTCGACGGCGCTGGTGGGGAAGTCTGGGGGTTGGGGCGCGAAGAATTCTTGTGTGATGTGGCGTTGGGCTTTGGAGACCGCGACTTGGATGGAGTGGAGGAATGCGTCGTGACGCAGGTGTGGGTCGCGGCTGGAGCAGAAGATGACGCCCTGGGGTTTGAGCTTCTCGAGGGCGCAGAGAATCAGCTGTTCCCAGTCTTGGGGTGAGCTTGTGGAGTTGCAGGTGAGGGGCGGTTGGGCGACCGCGGAGGCATCGAGCAGGATGAGGTTGTAGTGGGTGGTTAGGTCGTGGAATCGATGCAGTAGGCTCTGGCCGATGTCGGTGCATGGATGCAGGTTGTGTTGTGAGGGGTCGACATTATTGAGCTGGAAGCTGGTGATGGCGGTTGGATCGGGGGGCGAGCTGGAGCGCAGGTTGGTGATGTGGGCTCCAGAGATTGCGGCGCAGAGGGAGAAACCGTCGGAGAGCGGGAAGGTGTCGAGCACGGCTATTTCATCCGTGAACTCGGGTGCAATCAGAGCGAAGTTGCGCGCGACATGCCGGGTGAGCAATCGACGTCGATTGTCGCGCTGGTCGAGGTGGAGTGGGTTCTCGGGCGATGCGTTGAGTTGGACCCAAAAGCGGACAC
>Ga0172367_10008237_pt1 | contig 11697 bp, 10 predicted proteins | sample Lak10m_FD_114542 | JGI IMG/M metagenome (GOLD analysis project Ga0172367, IMG submission 114542) | Freshwater microbial communities from Kabuno Bay, South-Kivu, Congo - kab_022012_10m | ecosystem: Environmental > Aquatic > Freshwater > Lake | place: Democratic Republic of the Congo: South-Kivu...
ATAATGGTCAACTTAGAGTAGGGGCAGGTACAGCTGGTGTTCCTTCTATCTCTGCGGGTTTGAATTCTTCAGACACCAACACCGGAATTTATTTTCCAGCTACAGATGCCATTGGACTTGTAACTAGCGGTACTAGAAGACTGCGTGCAGATGCCACTGGTGTAGGTATTCATGTTGATCCTTCAGCCTGGATACATTTATCATCTGCTCCATGGAACTCTAAATGGATTAGATTTGATGCCGAACGTAATGCTGCAGTACCACCTGAAAATGGTGGAAATCCCAGTGCTGGCATAACTACTAATGGTTCGTTAGATAAGTACCTCGCAGAACCAGATGTTTGGATGGAAGTTATACTTGATTCGGCTGGTAAAGGTGGTGCTGTAGTTTTAATTCCTTGTTACTTACCGAGTTAATTTGTGATAACTGATCCTCAAATAATTCAAAAAATCAAAAATAGCGGAGCTATGGTTATAACCGTTGATTTGGAAGATTTTAAAAAGAAAATAAAGGGATACCGTCCCCTAGGCGAAAATAATCCACCTCCTGAAAATGTTTTTGCGGCCCAAGAAAAAATTTCACAATTGAGATCAGACCCTCCCCCACAAATAAATGTTCCAACAAAACTAGAAATCAAGATATCAGAAGGAAAGGGAATGGGTGTTTTTGCAACTCAAAAAATTTTGAAGGGAGAAATAATTGAAACTTGCTACCTATTAAGAATACCCAAAGAAGGTAATCTTCTCACCGACTACAGGTTTCTTTATCCAAAAAATACACTAACTGAGTATGTTATTCCACTTGGATATGGATGTATTTATAATCATTCAAATTCACCAAATGCTGATTGGTATGATCATCCTGAGTATAAAGCTTTTAACTTTGTTGCTACAAAAGATATAAAACAAGGTGAGGAAATATGCATTTATTATGGCGGAGAAGAATATTGGAGTGTTCGTCAACATATTAAACTAATTTAAATTTAAAATTATGGCAATTCAAACAAAATCAGAAATTACACATGATTATAGGATTTACAAGAATCCTTATTTTCGTCTGGTACCACATTTTTCAGCAGATGGTTCATCTATTCCTGTAGATTGCTTTATGTATCCTTCTAAAGAATATTACAAAGAAGGTAATTATCATCTGGAATGTATTCCAATTTATGTTGATTCTGGCAGTTTTAATAAAACTAACAAAGCAAAAACTATTAGTGATAGGTTTTTATTTGAAGTAACTAAATTAGTTTTAGATGATTTACAAAATAGATACCCGGATGCTGAGTTTGAAATTGTAGATATTAGTTGATTTTATTTGGACATTTATAAATTTTATTTTACATTTGTAAAAAAATATAAAAATGCAAACTAAAAAAACAACACTTTCTATTCAGGATCTTAGAGAACTGCATGTTGAATTGACTGGTGTTCCCAATGGTTTTCCAGGATTACTTAGTGAGAAACTACCTTTTAAACTTAGGTATTATTTATCAAAGGTTTCTGGAATTGCACTAGATGAATTCACTAAAAGTGAATCAATAAGATTAGATCTTGTACGCAAATATGGTACTTTAGATAATAATAATAATTTTGTTATTGAACCTACTATTGAAGATGATGGAAAAGTTTTAGAAAACACTGATTATCAAACGTTTATTAAAGATTGGATTGATGTAATTTCTAAAGAAATTGAACTGGAACACTACGATTTTAAAATTGAAGATTTTAATAATTTGGAAACAAATTTTAATTATAGAGTAATATTTTTAATTATATCCCTTTAAACCCCAAAACCATGAGTAAAAAACCAAACCTAAAAACCCAGGAAATGATGAAAAATCCAAACCTAGAAGTAGCCGAAAACATTTCTTTTGAAGAAATTGCAGAAGTTGAAAGACTTAGCTCTGAAGAGCTAGAAGAACTTAAGAACACTAATGTACTTTATCAGAATCACCTTGTTACTTTTGCTACTATTGAACTAAGCAAACAAGAGGCAATTTCTAGATTGGCTGATGTAAAAACTGCTTATGATACTTTAGTTGCCAGACTCCAAGAGAAATACGGAGAGGTAAACATTTCTTTGGAGAATGGGAAAATTACAAAAAACCCTTCCGCTACTAATATTTAACTTTAAATTTTTAATTTTATTTTATCACCCAAAATATTTGTTTGGGTGATAAACATTTTGTATATTATAGTATATACAACTTGTTTATTAAAATTAAAGATTTATGATACCTGTAAACCAAAGCACCGGACCTTGTGCACCAATTTCATCAAATTGTGTAATTTGGCAGGGTCCGGATATTCCATGTATTAATTTATGTACTGGGGACACTGTAAGTGACGTTATTGCTAAATTAGCCACAGAGCTTTGTGATCTTATTGATGCTACTTGTGAGTGCAATCCAGATGTTACAAGTCTAAGTTTAGACTGCTTACCCGCAAATACACCTCTTACCTTAAATGGTATTTTGCAAGCAATTATCACATATTTATGTGATATTACACCGGCAACTCCCATAGCTCCTATAAGTGTACCTGCTTGTTTACAAAATTCACCACCTGATCCGTCGTTATCTCTTTCTATTACAGATTTTGCTATTTTATTAGGAACTAAGATTTGTGATATACTTACTAGTTTAAATGCAGCACAAATATCTATAACGGCTCTTACGGCCAGAGTTGAAATTTTAGAAGCTATTCCATTACCAGAATCTAATCCTCAAGGACCATCTGTAGTATCAAGTTGTTTATTTCCTTCAACATTAGTTCCTATTTCCGAACTTGTTTTAGCTCTTGAATATGATTTTTGCAGTTTTAGAAATGCTGTTGGAAATGTATCATTAGTAAATACAGCCGTATCTACACAATGTATATTTGGAAATACTAATCGGTTAAGCGGACCCGGTACATATTCGTCATCTCCAGGTTGGGTTTCTTCACCAGCAACTCTAGCAGAATCAAATATAAATCAATGGTTAGTTCTTTGTGATTTATATTCTGCTATTTCAGACATAAAAGAAAACTGTTGTACCACTGGATGTTCAAGTGTTGATTTTGAATTTTCTTATCAACTTGGTGGTGGTGGCTCACCTTCTAATTTGGTTCTTAATTTTAACAATTCTACAATTCCTGCCGGCTTTACAGATTGTAACGGTATCACTGTAGTTACACTCACTGATTATTATGGTACATCAGTGACTCAGAATCTTAATATTTCAAGTTTAAAAGCCACATCAACTACAGCAAATGTTTCTTTGACTGGCTTAAATACAAATCAAGCAATTACACTTTCTATTCCTTTTTGTGTATCGGATGGATCTAGCACATGCTCTGAAGTAAAAACTGTAATCATACCTATAAATTTAACTTGCCCACTCAAAACAGTTACATCCGCAAATAATTTAATTGATATTGTTATTACTAATTCTTTAGGTACATCTGCTATTTACACTATTGTTGCTATTGATACTGTAACAGGACTTCCAATTGGGAGCGTTACTTTAACAAATCAAGCTTCAATAATTAATTATTCCTTTAGTGGTGGTATTGTGGGTAGAACTTATAATGTAATTACAACACTTACCTATGGCCCATCAACTATAACATGCCCGATAGATGAGATTGTTTTAGAAGGAGCAACATCTTACAACTGTGTTAGTGGTCAGTGTGTTTTAGTGCAAGGATCCGGAGGTACATATCAAACTTTAAATGCTTGTCAAGCCGCTTGCCAAGAGCAACAACCTTAAACTAAAAATATATGTCTTGTCATTGTAGTAAATGTAATCCTTTTAGACCTTGCGGTTGTGATGATACAGCTTTGCATTCTCCATGTGTTTACACAGATTGTGGTGTAGGTAGTGAAAGATGTGATGATATTCAATGTGCTGAATGTGTCAGTTATTGCGGTACTGCCTTTAGAATTCAAAGCGGGAATGATATTTTTCAAATTAGTACCGGAGACAGATTTGATATGATTCTTCAAAAATTGTCTTTAATTTTAATTAATGGTTTTGGCACTTGTAATGCTGATAATGTACATCATGCACCTTATAATGTGTATGCTAAAAATATAACAAACACCGGAGTTGTTGTCTTATGGAATAATGAGTCAACATTTACAACTGGTATTAGTGTTTATTATAATACTGTAGTAAACCCGGGGCCTTGGGTTTTAGCAAATAGTATTCCTGTTGCTCCCACAGTTTTGAAGTATGATTTGCAAAATCTTACACCAAACACCGATTATAAAATCAAACTTGTTTCTCTTTATCAAAATACACCCTGTGATAGTGTTGAAATTTTAATCAAAACTCTAGTTTAAGATATACAACGTTTGGTAGTTTGTTGGTTTTCTATCTATATGTTGGGGGAGGTCCTGTTTATAACAGGGCCTCTTTTTTTAAAAACCGATTTATATTTACATTTAATTTTAAACCAAAACTATGAACAATTTAGAAAAAAGAGTGTCAAAATCATTTAAATGGAAAAAAAGTAATGCTCATTGCGCTCATCAACTAGGTATTTCAGAGGAGGAATACATTAGAATTTCAAAAAAAATAAAGGAAAAAGATGCTAACAAAGAGCTTTCAAATCACTATGATCTAGATAAAGGTGAGGCAAAATTAGAAATGATTGTTAATGTTGAGCCCAAGTCTGCAGATGAAATAATCAAAATACTAAAAATTAACACTAATGAGTGGCGGCTTTCTTCCTATTGGAATAAACAAGTTCACAATGGTTGGCGGATATCTGCTTTAGTTACAAAGATTAAACAAAATAATGAAGAAAAGCTATTTGAGAATCTTTTGAAAAACTGGCAACCTAAAAAGCACTATGTCAATGCTTATAAGTGTCCAAGTGTATTAAAACCTATTGTTTGTGGAATTTTATCTTTACAGGATATACATTTTGGTAAAGAGGGTAATGATACAATAGATTTAGATTTTGAATCTGCAATTAAAGATCTTACAGAAAGAGCCTCTATGTCTCACCACATAGAGGTTTTGTATTTTGTAATAGGTGGTGATCTTATTAATATGGATACTTTTAATGGGCAAACAACTGCAGGGACACCCGTAGATAATTCAATGAATGCTACAAATACTTACATTAAAGCTTTTGATTGCATGCATTGGGCTGTTGCATATTTATCAAAGTTTTGCGACAAACTAAAAGTTGTTTATATTCCTGGTAATCATGACAGACTCTCATCTTTTCATTTAGCGCATGCTTTATCTAAATCAATAGAGGGCCCAAGTATTGAATGGGATATTGAATATGCAGAAAGAAAGGTGCATGTATGGGGTGAAAACTTTAATGCTTTTGAACACGGTGATGTTAAGTCAAAAAGTACACCATTGGTATATGCTACTGAGTTTCCTACTATGTGGGGAAATACTAAATTTAGAACATTATTTACCGGTCATTATCATCAAAACAAAAGAATTGAATATATAACTGGTTCAGAGGAAGTTGGTTTTGTTCATAAAACATTACCCAGTTTATCTAAAACTGATTACTACCATTATCACAATAAATACACGGGAAACAGAAGATCTGCTTTTTTAGAGCTCCAGTCTTTTGCAAAGGGAACTGTTTGTGAGTTAGTTTATTCTCTTTAAAATTTTTTTTAATCACTTATTTTTCGTAAATTATAAATGATACTGAGATATGACTGAATTTAAAGCCCCTGACCTAAATGCTCCAAGATATAGAGATAAAAAGCTTGGGATCTTAAACGCAAAAACCATTCAAGCTTTTAAGTTAAAATACCCAATGTATAAAAATGTAGACAATAACAAGTTGAAACGTATAATTAAAATATTTAATAAAAAAATGTGGGAAGGTGTTATTAAACATAGAGATGGTGTTGAACTACCTGAATCTTTAGGTTTTTTGTTTATAGGAACTTGTAATCCAAGTAAAACTACTAACACTAATTATGCTCTTTCAAAACAATATGGTAAAGTTATTCAAAACAAAAATTGGGAGACTGATGGAAATTTAGGTAAAATCTTTTATACAAACTGGTCAACTAAATACAAATTTAAAAACCGGGAATTATGGAAATTTGAAGCGGTTAGGGATTTTAAAAGAACTCTTTCTAAAGAGTACCCTTCCAACTGGACAAAATATATTTTCATGAAAAAAAAATACCGTGTAGATCATTTGTATTCTTCCAAAGTATCAAAAACTCTTGGTGGAATTTAAAATTAATAAATTATGGCAAAAATAGCAGAAGTGGTATCTAGAATTAGAGGTCAGGTAAAAGCAGAGAGTCAAGATGCTTTTGTCACTGACAGGTATATATATAGTCTTGTTCAAAAGTTTTCTCAAGTTTTAATGCGTAGACAGGATAGTGTAAATAAATTGATGAAATTTAATTCAATATGGAAATCTCTCCCGTATGTTGAGTTAATAGAAGTTGATAAAGTTGAAGCTCAATGTTCAGGTATTAAAAGTGATTGCACTTTTATGAGAACAAAGCATGAGCTACCAAATATGATTGAGGGTTTTTGGGGGCCTTTAATTAGAACTGTTTCTTCAATTGATGGTTCTGAGGTATTGCAACCAACACAACCTAGTATATATTTAGCAATGTCTAAAACAACTTCATTTAGATATAATAAAATAAAGTACTTTTGGTTCATAGATAATCATTTATATTTTCCAAATTTAGAATGGGAGGCAGTAAAAATTGAAGCTGTTTTTGATTCTGATATATCTAATTGGCAATGCGATAATAAATGTATTCCTTATTATGAGCAAGATGTTAATATTCCGGAGTTTTTATTGGCTGAAGTCGAAGCTCAAGTTTTAAATATTATGACTGCAGGACTAAAAATTCCATCTGATGATGCTGATAACAAAATTAATCCCCATAGATAATGAGTGTTTCACATAAATATAGAACGTTTGATCAATTATATAATGATGTAATTGTAGACTTTTCAACCTATAATATTGAAGGTTTTATTGATCCGGCGCAATTAATTAAAGTTGCTGCAAGGGTGAACTATGATCTTGGACTTAGAATTAATAGGACTAAAGAAGTGGTTTTAGATATTGAATATGGTAAGGCTCGTTTACCATATGATTTTGCATATTTGAATTACACTTTTAGGTGTGGCACTTACACTATTGCTGATAGACTTCCTTCAGGAACTCATATTGAAACATTTAATGATGTTCCTTATGTACCAGCGCCAGGTGAATCTGGTCCCTGTAATGATCCAAGCTGTACAGATGTTTGTGTTATTAAAACCTGTAATGATAAGAATGAGTATCAATTAATTCAAAAACTTAAAGCTCCTGATAGTTATAGAGTATTTACAAGTTTTACACCACTTAGAATAAAAACTGTAAATAAGTATACATGCGATTGCCCTAATGTTAATGAACAGGCTCATGATATTGCAGAAATAAAAGATGGTTTTATATTAACTACGTTTGAAACTGGTAAAGTTTATATAAATTATCAAAGCAGTATGGAAGATACAGATGGTAACCTTTTGGTTTTAGATCATCCATATTGCAATGAGTATTATGAATATGCTTTGAAACAAAGAATTATTGAGAATATGATTTTTGCAGGTGAAAATGTAGCTAATCAACTTGGTTTAATTGAACAAAGATTAAGAGCTTCAAGAAACAATGCTTTAAGTTTTGTAAACACTCCGAATTTTAAAGAATTGCAAGAGGTTTGGATGTTAAATCGAAAAGCACAGTATCACAAATATTATAATATGTTTAGGAGTTATCCCGTAAGAAACTAAAATGGCAAAGCAAGAGTTTACAAATTCGTCCACTATTTATACAAATGCCTTTACAAAAGGCATGATAAAAGATATAAGTGCATCTTTTCAACCTAATAGTAATTGGTCGCATGCTAGAAATGTAATTCTAAATTCTGCTGATGGTGATTTTGGTACTATTGGTAATGAACCGGCAACTTTAGAATGTGGAGTAGTTCCTTATACTATTATTGGATTTATTCACAAAAGAGCTGATCAATGGTATGTTTTTTCAACTGATGATTCATCTTCTGAGATTGGTTTTTATGATGAAAGTACTTGTTCATATACTACTATTGTAAATGCTCCTTGCTTAAATTTTAAAAAAGCATATTTAATAACAGGAGCGGCAAAAGAAAATTTTGATTGTACTTGGCAAATTTATTTTGATGATTCTAACAATCCATCTAGAACTTTAAATGTTGATGATATTCCTTGGGTTAAAAGAGATATATCAACACCTGGCAGTAGTTGTAAAATTTATGAGGATACTACAGTTTTAGATTGTGAAAAACTGAGGTTGGCTCCTTTAATGGATACACCTTGTTTAACTCTTAGTAAAGCCAGTGATGGCGGATTATTGAGAAATGGTATGTATCAAGCTTACATTGCTTATATGGACAACGATACTGTTGTCACAGATTATATAGGTATTTCAAATGTTCAAAGTTTATTTGATCATGCTACAAACGGCGGATCTTTAAAAATTGAGTTAAAAAATTTAGACAAAGATTTTGATAATTATCAACTTGTTATTTTGTCTAATAACCAACAGCAATTTGTTGCAAAAAAAATTGGTAGGTACAGTACCGAACAGTCAACAGTTGTTATTGACTTCATTGATCCTAGCCTAGAAACAGTTTCGTTAAGTTCACTTTTTATCAGAAAGCCTGCTTATGAAAAGTCAGATGCAATGTATGTTGTAAATGATTATTTAATACGAAAGGGTCCTACAGAACAATTTGATTTTAATTACCAACCTTTAGCAAATAAAATTAAAGCACAATGGGTTGTTGCTGAATATCCAGCGGATTATTACCACAATGGGGGTAATAAAACTTCATTTATGCGTGATGAGGTTTATTCTTTTTTTATAAGGTGGATTTATAATACTGGCGAAAAAAGTAAATCTTATCATATTCCAGGTAGATATCCTAAGACAAATGGAACAAATCAATATAACCAAACTATTAATGAAACTGCTCAAAACTCGGGTATGAATTCTATTAAGGGTCCAAATTATAATTTTGAAATTTATGATACTTCTACAGTTGTGTCTCTCACTCAAACTATTTTACCTGATGGTGGAAAAGTTATTGGTATTGGTGATATGAGTTATTGGCAATCTACAGAATTATATCCATCTACAAAACCTGAAATTTGGAATTCCACGTATGTTAATCCTAGTACAGGTGTAAACATTGGGGGAACAACAAACACACAGTTTGACTTGTGTGGTAAGCCTATAAGGCATCATAAAATGCCAACTGAGGAAAGAAGTTCTGTTTTAAGATTATATGATAGTACTACAGATTCTATTAGAGTACTAGGCGTTAAGTTTTCTGATATTGAAAGACCTAAATTTAATAATGGAACATACATTCCTAATATCATTGGTTATGAGATTTTAAGGGGCTCTAGAGAAGGTGCTAAATCTATACTAGCAAAAGGTGTATTTAGAAATATGCGTAAGTATACTATTCCTAATAGTAGTGGTAATCTTCAAGGTCTTTATCCTAACTATCCATATAATGATTTAAGAAATGACATATATTTTCATGACGGTAATAATGGGCAGCTTCCTGCAAGAAGAACTGATGGTTGTGATACTTTAACAGACTCTGTAAATACCTATAGACCACTTACAGGTTATACAAAAAATGTTTTTACATTTCATTCCCCAGAGTTAATGTTTAAAGATGTCTACTTAAATGCAAGTGAGGCACGGCTTTATGGTGAGTTAAGTGGAATAGCCCAGGGTAATTTTATTAAATCTGAAAAACATCCGCAATTTAAACTATTAAGAAACGTTGCAGCAGTTCTTGCTGGAATACTAGGTGTTGGATATGCTCTTAATGCTATTAATGGATTTAGAAAAACCAAAATAAATTATGCTTATGCTGATTCTAGTGGTGAAGGTGGTAGTCTTATAGGAGCTTTAGGCGGCATTTCCAGTGGAGGCTTTACAGCTCCAGCACCAGCAGCTCCAGCATATATAACTAATAAAGCTGCTCAATTAGGGGTTGCAGCTGGTCAAAATGGTACCTTTTACCTTGGTCTTCTCAGTGATGATTCACCTATTTTTACTGTTGCCCTTCCAGTCGTTGGGGGCTCTTCTGCCAGATCTATACTTAATGCGGGTCAAGCTGGAATACAAGCTTTGCTTGGAGCCACACCAATGATTGTAGGCGGTACTATGGAAAAAGAATATGAGATAAAAGATGAATCAGGTGGACTGCCTAATGTTGTACAACTGGTTCTCGGTTGGATAACTACCAGACAGAAAATTGCCGAAGGTTCTCAAAAAATAATTGATGTGCTCTATAACTTTGTTAGGGCTTCAGATTTTGCTTATAAATATAACTCGCATGCTGATATATTCACATTTCAATCAACAACTAACGGAGAAAGATATAGAGATGAAATTATTGATCAAAATTATATAGGATCTTCATTTCAACTTTTTGACGGTAGATATAAGATTAATAATTTGTACAGGCCAAAAACAGTGGCTTTATCAATTAAAAATGAATTTAATACACCGGTTAATATAGATAGATCTAGATTTGTTATTGGCGGAGAAGAAAACAATGGTAGAGTAACAGAAACTGATTATTATTTAAAGGCTCCGGAAGTACTTAGAACTTCTAATGTTTCAATGAGGTATGGGGCTTTAAAATTTAATTTTCAAAATCAGTATGGGCAACTAGAAGGAATTAAACAATCTGTAATGCGTGGGTGCATTAATTTAATTAATGATTCTGCAGATAAGTTTAGTACTGAAGAAATATTTGCTGGTGACACTTATGTTGGCCGCTATACAGAAAAAGTTATTATGCCTATTTTTTCAGATTTTTTGTACGGCCAACCAGATGAATACGCATATGATTATTTAAAACGTGTAAATATACCATATCCCAGATTTTGGATAAATTCTCAAAAGTTTGATACTATGAATTTGGCAAATGAAATTGCCAGTTTTGGACTTGATAATCCTCAAGGTGTGACATTGCCAAATGATCTTTTTTATTTAGATAGAGGTAGTAATACTTGCGGTGGACTTTTTCAGTTTTTTCTAAACGGAGATCCTAACCCAGCATTTGCAATGCGATATGCTTACATGTACACGCACTGCAATGGAATTTTAGATTTTTTTGTTGAATCAGAAATAAATCTTGCTCAAAGAGATTGGGAGGAAACTCCTTCTGGTAGACATTATGATGCTTACAGTTATAATGATGTTGATGATTTATTTGATGCTGCTATTATAAAAAAAGATAATGTTTATAAATACGACTATTCATTAAGCGCTAGTAGATTTATAACCAACCTTACAACTTTTGGTGAAATGCAAGCTCGTGATTACAATCCTCAAATAGCAGAAAATTGTTTTGATTATTATCCTAATAGATTAATATATTCTCTACAAGCTAGAGACGAAATTAAAAAAGATTTTTGGAGAGTTTTTTTGCCAAATAATTACAGAGACTTTAGCCAAATAACCACAATAAAACCTATTAATCAGACTGGTGCAATTATATTTTATCCATATGCATCTCCACAACTATTCCAGGGTGTTGACGCGTTACAAACTGATTTAGGTGTAAAGCTTACAATTGGTGATGGCGGTTTATTTTCACAACCATTACAGAATGTTACAAACTCTGATTTGTCAA
>Ga0172367_10008239_pt1 | contig 11693 bp, 11 predicted proteins | sample Lak10m_FD_114542 | JGI IMG/M metagenome (GOLD analysis project Ga0172367, IMG submission 114542) | Freshwater microbial communities from Kabuno Bay, South-Kivu, Congo - kab_022012_10m | ecosystem: Environmental > Aquatic > Freshwater > Lake | place: Democratic Republic of the Congo: South-Kivu...
CACACTAAGAATCACCGCTTCGCTTAAGAACAAGCTAAAAATCACCTGCTGCTCAGCGCCGATAGCACGCAATAAGCCAATTTCGGTAATCCGCTCGGAAACCGCAATAGTCATGATCGTCAAAATACCCACTGAACCCACCAACAACGAAATACTCCCCAAAGCCGCCACAGCCATAGTCAGCACGCTGAGTACCGAATCCATTTTTTCCAACATCTGGTTTTGGGTGACGATATTGAAATCTTCAGCACCATGCCGGGCGATCAATCTGCGTTTGATGGTTTGCTCGACGCGAGCGCTGTCCGCTTCGCTGTTGTAAAGTACATCAATTTCCATCAATCCCTGGCGATTGAACATTTCCATGGCTTTGCTGCTGGGTACATAAACCGTATCATCCAGATCAAATCCCAGCATTTGGCCTTTAGCTTCCATCACGCCCAGCACCCGAAAACGGTCATTGCCGATACGGATACGCTGCCCCAGCGGACTGGTATTGCCGAATAGTTCTTGCTGCATTTTGCTACCCAACACCGCAAAGGCGCGCGGATTGTCCAGGCTGTCATCGGGCAGAAATCGTCCGGAACTGACTTTGATTTGCCAGACTTGCGGCAACGCTGCACTGACACCAATCACATTGGCGCGTCGCTGTTTAGTCCCCGCCTCAATCAAGGCATTGCCTTGTATTACCGGCATGACGGCCTGAATTTGCTCTAATGGTTTCAGGCTATCGGCATCTGCGGTGGTTAACGGTCTGACCGTGCTAATTGTGGCGCCGGACACTCCAAAAGTGGTAGTTTTGCCCGGATAAACTGCAATCAAATGAGTGCCGAATTGAGTGAATTCGGATAATACAAAATGATGTATGCCACGGCCAATCGACGTCAAAATCACCACGGCGGCAATGCCTATAATCAAGCCCAGCGCCGTCAGGAACGAGCGTTGTTTTTGGCTTACGATACTGCGCAACGCTAACTGAAGCAAATCCGACCAGACCATGCCTAGCGACGTCCCAAGGCTGTCACAGGATTCAGATTGGCAGCTTTACGCGCTGGAATCACGCCAAAAGTCAGACCGGTTACCCCTGCAACCGCCAAAGCAGCCAGCCACGCCCATGCGGGTAAACTCATGGGAAAACCCGGATACAGCAGCTGCAGTAATTCAATACCCAGCCAACCGATCAAGCTCCCTAAACTCGCCCCAGCCAGGGAAAGCATGGCAGCCTCCGAAATAAACAAAGTCTGTATCTGTTTTTGCGTAGCCCCCAAAGCCTTGAGCAAGCCAATTTCGGCGGTACGTTGGCTCACGCTGACCAGCATCACATTCATCACCAATACCCCTGCTACTGCCAGACTGACTGCGGCGATGCCTGCTACCGTCAAGGTTAATGCACTGAGAATTTTGTCGAAGGTTTTGACAACGCTATCCTGCGTCACAATAGTAATGTCATCTTCTCCTTCGTGACGTAATTTGATGATGTTGCGTATGTCATCCACGGATTGATACATGGCGGCCTGCGAATGCGCCTCGATCAGTATGCGGAATAACGAATGGGTGTCGAATAAGGCCTGAGCGGAAGCCACTGGTACGATGACCACTTCATCAAACGCCACCCCTATCGATTGCCCTTCTTTGGCTAATACGCCGATGACACGAAAGCGCCGATCATTGATCCTCACCCATTGACCAACAGCTTGTTGTCGGGGGAAAAGCTCATCCCGAATCGTCTGCCCAATTACACAAACCGGTATTTCCTTATCCACATCTGCTTTAGGCAGAAATTGACCCTGGCCTACGGTTAAGTGTCTGACTCTGAGCAGTTCGGAAGTCGATCCCATGATGTTGGTTTCGCGCTCCAAACCGCCTGCGGAAACCGGCGCAGAACCAAAGTTTAGTGGGGCTATTGCCGCGATATATCGGCTTCGATACAAGGCATTGGCATCATCCAGCGTCAAATCACGCGGGGTTTCGCCAAAAATGGGCGGATGGCCACCTGTGGTTTCGGTGCGGCCTGGAAGAACAACCACTAAATGTGTACCCAAGGATTGAAATTCGCTCACCACATAACTACGGGCGCTATCCCCTAGCGCGGTCAACACATTGACTGAAGCCACGCCTATGCTCATGGCCAGCACAATCAAAGAAGCTCGCAAAGGCTGAGTTCGGATGGCTTTAGCGGCTTGAAACAGAAGGTCTTGGATTAGCATGGGGCATTTTAGCCTGTTATGCTCATTTAACCCATCGGCTCAAAAATTGAGTGTGGCGAGAACTAAACTATCTTCACTTCGCTGCTATTACTTTTCCAAGACTTTCAAAACAATAATCGCCATGCCCTAAGTTACAATAGCGGCTTTAAACGATAGGTCTAAGGCTATGAAACTGATTACTTTTATTTATCAGGAAAAAACCAACATCGGCGCTTTGGTTGATGGTGGTATTGTGGCGGCTGAGGGCGACTTGCCAAATAACATGATCGATTTTTTGGCGGCAGGTCAGCCAGCCTTCAATAAGTTGCAGACTTTGATATCGGCTAGTCCCAAGCTGATTCCTGTATCAGGGGTGAAGCTTCTGGCACCCGTACCGCGACCCGGCAAATTTTTAGGTATCGGCCTTAACTATGCCGATCACATTAGTGAAACCGGACGGGAGAAACCAGAGTATCCGACGTTTTTTACCAAACAAAGCACTTGTGTAATCGCGGAGGGCGAAGCTATTCATGTCCCGCTGGTTTCGGATAAAGTCGATTACGAAGGTGAATTGGGCTTTGTCATTGGCAAACGTTGCCGCCATGTGTCGGTGGAAAAAGCCCATGAAGTGATTGCCGGATATACTATCTGCAACGATGTCACCGTACGCGACTGGCAGCAGCGCACACCGACCTGGACGCTGGGTAAATCATTTGATACCCATGGGCCGATGGGGCCGTGGCTGGTGACGGCGGATGAAATTGCCGATCCGCATAATCTGATTCTAAAAACCTGGGTGGATGACGAATTAAGGCAAAATGCCAATACTGGCGAGATGATCTTCAACTGTCACGAAATGGTGGCTTATTTGACTCAGGCCATGACCTTGGAGCCCGGTGACGTGATCAGTACCGGCACCCCGGCTGGGGTGGGGGTGAAGATGAAACCTCGCGGCTATCTGAAACCGGGTCAGACCGTACGGATTCAGATTGAATCCATTGGTACGCTGACCAATCCAGTCATTGCAGAACCAGAGGTGCGTTAAACACAGAACATCCGGGCGGTTATAGATTTTTCGCCTATCCTTTGCGTTTAGCTTTTTCTTTTCCACTTCCATTTGCGGGTACTTGAGTCATGGATATCGCTGAATTACTGACCTTTTCGGTTAAAAACAATGCCTCTGATTTACATCTTTCCGCGGGTTTACCGCCCATGATCCGGGTTGATGGTGATATTCGCCGCATTAATATTCCGGCTCTGGAACATAAGGAAGTGCATGCGCTGATTTATGACATCATGAATGACAAGCAGCGCCGCGATTACGAAGAATTTCTGGAAACCGACTTTTCTTTCGCCTTGCCCGGTGTAGCGCGTTTCAGGGTCAATGCGTTCAATCAGGATAGAGGGGCTGGCGCAGTTTTTAGAACCATTCCTTCCAAGGTTTTGACGCTGGAACAGCTCGGTGCCCCTAAGTTTTTTGAAGAAGTCTGCACCAAACCGCGTGGTCTGATTCTGGTAACGGGGCCTACGGGTTCTGGTAAATCGACCACTTTGGCAGCAATGATCAACCATATCAATTGCAATGATTACTCGCATATTCTGACCGTGGAAGACCCGATCGAATTTGTACATGAAAGTCAGAAATCACTGATTAACCAACGCGAAGTTCACCGCGATACCTTAGGTTTCAACGAAGCCTTGCGCTCAGCCTTGCGGGAAGATCCAGACATCATTCTGGTGGGCGAGATGCGGGATCTGGAAACCATCCGCCTAGCCCTGACGGCCGCCGAAACCGGTCACCTGGTGTTTGGCACCCTGCACACCACATCGGCAGCCAAAACCATAGACAGGATTATTGACGTTTTTCCGGCAGCCGAAAAAGACATGATTCGGGCGATGCTATCCGAATCCCTGCAAGCGGTCATTTCCCAATCTTTGTTGAAAAAAGTCGGCGGTGGACGAATAGCGGCGCATGAAATCATGGTCGGCACACCAGCGATTCGAAATTTGATCCGAGAAGCCAAGGTCGCACAAATGTATTCAGCGATTCAAACCGGACGTAAAGACGGCATGCAGACGCTGGATCAAAACCTGAAAGAATTGGTGGATAAAGGGCTGGTGACAGCCAAAGCCGCGATGGTCAAAGCCGTCAACAAAGACATGTTTCGTTAAGAACGGGAGGTTTTATGGATTTCAAAGCTCTGTTGGCCTTGATGGTAGAAAAAAAGGCTTCGGATTTATTCATCACCGCTGGCAAGCCACCCTGCATGCGAATCGATGGCAAAGTCATCGAAGTTTCCAAAGGCATCTTGACGGGACAGCAATCGATGCAAATTGTGTTAAGCATTATGGAGCAGCGACAGAAAGACGAGTTCGAGCATACCAAAGAATGTCAGTTTGCCATTGGTGTCGATGGCTTAGGCCGATTCAGGGTTAGTGCTTTTACTCAACGCGATGCAGCGGGTATGGTGTTGAGGCGCATCGAGACCAATGTTCCTTCTTCGGAAGAGCTCCATTTGCCAGCGGTGCTGAAAGAATTGATCATGTACAAGCGCGGGTTAGTCATGTTTGTCGGTGCCACCGGCACGGGTAAATCGACTTCGCTGGCATCGCTGATCCGGCATCGCAACGAAAACAGCAATGGGCACATCATCACCATCGAAGACCCCATCGAGTTTGTTCACCGACATCAAGGCTGCATTATCACCCAACGGGAAGTCGGGTTGGATACCGAGTCTTACGAAGTGGCACTGAAAAATACTTTGCGTCAGGCACCGGATGTAATTTTGATTGGGGAGATCAGAACCAAGGAGACCATGCAGCATGCGTTGACTTTTGCCGAAACCGGCCATTTATGTCTATGCACTTTGCACGCTAACAACGCCAATCAGGCCCTGGACAGGATACTGCACTTCTTTCCGGAGGAAATGCATGGGCAGGTGTTTATGGATTTATCCCTGAATTTGCGTGGGATCGTCGCCCAGCAATTGGTGAAACGAGCGGATGGCAAAGGTCGCTATCCGGCCATCGAAATCTTGTTGAATACCCCGCTGGTTTCGGATTTGATTCGCAAAGGCGAAGTGCATAAATTAAAAGAGCTGATGAAAAACTCCCGCGAACACGGGATGCAAACGTTTGATCAGGCACTGTACGATTTGTATAACGCCGGTAAAATCAGCTACGAAGATGCGTTGAACTCGGCAGATTCCAGAAACGAAGTGCGCTTGATGATCAAACTGGGTGCAGAAAACGCCAATTTTGATAACGATGACATGCGGTTGACCGAAACCGAAGAAGATAATGGCAGCCTGTATAAATAACTTATTAAACAAATCATGATTTTTGCTTTATCCCTGTTTCAAAAATGTAGCCTTGCTCTGGCATTGCTTTTGTTTAGTGGTTGTGCCAATCAGCCGGAAAAACCCCAACCGAGTGCCGCTGTTAAACCCACTCGGCCAACTGTTGCTGTTAAACCGCCAACGGTTCAACCCAATCTGGAAGCTTTTCCGGTAATCGGTGGTTATTACGCTGAATCGATAAGTGGCGATTATGCGGGTTACCAAAATCTGCAACAATTTATTGATTTGATGGTGCAAAAACATGGTTTCGAGCGAAATTACTTGAATGGCTTGTTTTCACAAGCCAAACGTAAGCAGTGGACACTGGATTATCTGCATAAATCCGATCAAAGTTTGAAGTCCAAACCCAGCCCGGGTAGCTGGTCGCGCTATCGCTCCAAATTTCTGGATGACAGGCATATCAACAGCGGCATCAGTTTCTGGCAAAAACATCAGGCTGCCTTGCAAAGGGCCAGTCAGCAATACGGTGTACCGGCAGAATATATCCTGGGCATTATGGCGGTTGAAACCACCTTTGGCGGCTTTGTCGGCAATCACCGGGTACTGGACGCACTAACGACTTTGGGTTTTGATTATCAACGCCGTGGCGAGTATTTTCGTAGTGAGCTGGAAAATTTTTTATTGATGACGCGAAGCGAGCGACTCGATCCGGCCAAGCCAGTGGGGTCATTTGCTGGTGCCATGGGCCTAGGTCAATTCATGCCGACCAGTTTTTTGCAGTGGGCGGTCGATTTTAACGGTGATGGTCGCCGCGACTTATGGGGTGCGGAAGACAGTATAGGTAGTGTCGCCAATTATTTTGCGCAACACGGATGGCAACGTGGTCAGCCTGTCGTTTCTCCATTGCGAGGTAATTTGTCAGCAGCTGAGAGTCTGGAGCCGGGATTGGATCATCTGTATTCTTTTGACACCTTCAAACAATACGGCCTGTCGCCCGTGGTTGATTGTCATTGCAATGAGCCTTTACGCCTGTTGTGGCTGCGGCATAACAGCAACGATGAATATTTGCTGGGCTATCCCAACTTTTATGTCATCACCCGCTATAACCAAAGCACGCATTATGCGATGGCGGTGCATGAGCTGGCTCAGGCCATCAAGCAGGGTTATACACAAGGCGGCAGGAAATCTTGATCGTTTTGTGATTCTGTGCCTGTTCCTGGACAAACCCGCTTTCCAAGGTACTCTTGGTACTGGCGAATAATTATTTAACCGTTCGGCACTGGAATCTAGCTTTTTTGATTGTGCTGAATACTGCGAAGAGGGTATGAGTATGGGGCCGTATTACCGGGGTACATCCCAAGGCATGGGAGAATTTTTTGATGCTTTCTATCAGCATCCGATATTAATGTTGTTGCTGGTGGCTACTGCAGCTGGCGTTGCTTATTACATCTGGCGGCGCAAAAAGCCTGAAGACCAATCCAATTTTTAAACGACTAATTGGAAGTCACCGTAGAAACGCAAAAGGCGTCTCTACGGTTTCAACAATGGCAAAAGCCTTGTAATTTATTATTCGCGTGAAGCGCGCTTTCTTTCGTTTTCAGTCAATAAGATTTTACGCAGGCGGATAGACTGCGGTGTTACTTCGACCAACTCGTCATCACTGATAAACTCCAAGGCTTGTTCCAATGTCATTTTTTGAATTTTAGCGCAAGTCAAACTGTCATCTGTTCCTGCCGCACGAATATTGGTTAATGGCTTGGGTTTGGTTGGATTGACCACCAGATCGTTACCACGTGAATGGATGCCGACTAATTGCCCTTCGTAGATTTCATCACCATTCACCACCAACAGCTCACCGCGAGCTTGTAGGGGATACAAAGAGTAATCGACCGCTTTGCCTTTAGACATCGAGATCAAAACCCCACGGATTCGATTACCCACAGCCCCTTCTTTGACAGGCCCATAATGATCAAATACGTGATAGAACAGCCCAGAACCTGAAGTGGCTGTCAAAAATTCGGTTTGGAAGCCCAATAAACCCCGTGAAGGCACTACATATTCCAATCGAATACGACCTTTGCCATCCGGTACCATGTCTTTCAGATCACCTTTCCGGTCACCCATTTTTTCCATGATGGCGCCTTGATGCTGTTCCTCTACTTCAATCGTGACGTTTTCGTAAGGCTCAGATTTAACCCCATCGATTTCCTTGATGATAACTTGCGGACGCGATACGCCCATCTCGAAACCTTCACGACGCATGTTTTCGATCAACACCGATAAATGCAATTCTCCACGACCCGAGACTTTGAATTTATCCGGATCGTCAGTCGTTTCAACTCGCAAAGCCACGTTGTGTTGCAATTCTTTTTGCAAGCGATCGTAAATCTGGCGGGTGGTAATGAATTTACCTTCTCTACCGGCAAACGGCGAGTTATTGACCTGGAAAGTCATGCTGACGGTCGGTTCGTCGACCGATAGCGGGGGTAATGCCACCACATTGTTCGGATCGCATAAGGTTTCCGAGATTTTCAGATTTTCAATACCGCAGAAGGCAATGATGTCACCCGCTTGCGCAGATTCAACTTCAATACGCTCCAAACCATGGAAACCATACAACTTCAACATCCGTCCGCTACGGTTTTTGCCCTCGTTATCGACGATGGTTAAAGGCATATTGCGCGTGACTTTGCCATGCTGGATACGACCGATGCCGATAACGCCGACATAGGAGTTGTAATCCAGGCTGAAGACCTGCATTTGAAAAGGCGCATCCACTTCAACCGGTGGTGGCGCGACTTTGTCCACAATGGTTTGAAACAGCGGCGTCATGTCGCCACCAGATACGTCGGCTTCCAAACCGGCAAAACCATTTAAAGCCGATGCATACACAATCGGGAAATCCAATTGTTCATCAGTTGCGCCCAAGTTATCGAACAAATCAAAAGTCTGATCAACCACCCAATCCGGGCGGGCACCGGGACGATCGACTTTGTTGATCACGACGATAGGTTTTAAGCCTAAAGCAAAAGCTTTTTTAGTCACAAATCGGGTTTGTGGCATGGGTCCATCAACGGCGTCGACCAGCAGTAAAACCGAATCAACCATGGATAAAACCCGTTCCACTTCACCACCGAAGTCGGCATGGCCCGGAGTGTCGACGATGTTGATGTGATAGCCGTTCCAATCGATCGCGGTATTTTTCGCCAGGATGGTAATACCCCGTTCTTTTTCCAGGGCATTGGAATCCATGACACGTTCATCGACTTTAGTGTGAGCGTCGAAGGTGCCGGATTGTTGCAAAAGCTGGTCAACCAGGGTGGTTTTGCCATGGTCAACGTGAGCGATGATGGCGATATTTCTGAGTTTTTCTATCACAGGATTTACTTAGGTTTTTTAAAGAATCGGTAAAGTGGTGAGATCGGATTGTTTCTGGTAATCCGGCGGTTTGCTTTAACTTTGTTGCCAGGGCAAGCCATGGAAACGCCAACCGCCAAGCGAGCCGCGATGTTTATTTTCGTCCAGAGGGCCTTCAAATCCCTCCAGAATATTGATCAAATGGGTATAGCCGTTGGCCTCAAGCGCTTTGGCCGCATCTACTGAACGCTGTCCACTGCGACATAGCAACAATACCGGCGCAGATTTATCAGGTGCGTGTTGCTGCACTTGTTGCACAAATGCATGATTGAGCTGCATGCCGGGAAATTCCTTCCAAGCCACATGTATGGCTTTGGGTGGATGGCCGACAAAGCTGTGTTCAATAGCGGTTCTGACGTCAATCAGGACGGCGTTAGGATTATTTTGCAATACTGCCCAAGCTTGGTTAGGGTCAAGATTTTCTATCATTTAAAATACCAGTTGATTTTGTCCGCTTTTTGCAAGGCTTTATGCCCCGGACGTGTTCATCAAACCGCTAGAAACGGGTGGAACACTACATTAGGGGTGATGAAGATGTCAGGCATGAACCCGGCAGAAACTTGCATCGCCGGTGTTGCGTCGAGCCGGATTGTGCGGAAAATGGTTGATAAAACAGCTACCGGTGCCCATTATCTCATTACACAGGGATCGGTCAAGAAAACGTCAGATGACAAATCAATTTATGCCGACAGATAAAACCTTTGAAGTATCTGAACAACTTTGATATTCGCTGTTAAGCAAACCTTTAAGTGCGATGCAACCTCTTACTGCGGCTTAAGTTTTACGGAAAACAACTGTTAATGGCAAGACCATTAAATCCACTCATTGAATCATCCAATTGCCTGACTTCATGACAACCGTTCCAACCAAAATTGACAAAGCATTGCTAGCAAACCGTTTTGGTAGTCGGGTGGAAACTTATGATCAGGTTACGCCGGTGCAGGCGTCAATGGCCAAATATCTGCTGGAGAGGGCCTTAAACCACTTTAAGACAAGACAACCCAAGCGAATTCTCGAGTTGGGTTGCGGAACTGGCCGCTTGACGCAAGGACTGATTGCCGCATTTCCAGAGGCTGAAATTACTGCTGTGGATATTTCAGCCCAGATGATAGAGAGGGCTCGAACGCGGAATCCTGAGTGCCATTTTGAAGTTGCCGATGCTGAAACTTTCTTGCTGGATTGTTCAGATTCATTTGATCTGATTATTTCCAATGCGGTGATCCAGTGGTTTGAAAATGTCGACGCAGCCTTGAAATGTGCTTATGGAAAATTAACCAGCCAAGGCTTGATGTTGGTTTCGACTTTTGGTGATCAGACGTTTACTGAACTTAATCAAGCATTCAGGCATGCCTATACTGTAACAGGCCAAAAAAGGATGGTTCATACCGTACCCATGCGGCATACAGATGAATGGCTTCAAGCATTTCCCCAGGCGACAGTCAGCCACCAGTTACAGATCAGATCTTTTGTCGATGTTCGAACTTTTTTAAGCTCGGTGCAACAAGCCGGGGCGGTAAATTCTCTTTCTGGCCCGCATTTTTTAAGCCGCCAAGTGTTACGTGAAATGATGCTGTTTTATACCCGTCACTTTTCGGATCTGTTAACCGGGAATGTCATGGCAACTTATCACATGGTCTATTTGCAGTTGGCTAAACAGCAATAGTGCAATGCCTATACTACGACTCTTGTGACTTCAACTCGTTTTCGCATTAAATTTCTTAAGCTCAAGAGCTTTTCAACCAATCGCCGTGGATTGCTGGAAATGTTGCTGGCTTGCCTATTATTCTCATTGATGAATGCCTGTGTTTATGCGATTCGTCTTTTCGAAGCTGATATACCGGCTACCGTAATTAGTTTCGTCAGAATTGTCAGCAATTTAGTCATCCTGATTTTAGCCGCACTGTTCAACCAGCAAATGACGGCATTATTTGGCGATAGAAGGCCTTCTTTATGGTTACGCGGCTTATTCGGTACCTTGGCCTTGATGTTGTCGTTTATGGCGATCACAAGGATAGGTCCTGGGGAAAGTGCATTTCTGACAGCTACCAGTGGTTTATTTGTGGCTTTATTGGGGCCCATGGTATTGGGGCAAAGAAATTCCTGGTTGATGTGGTTTGCCATTTTGGGGTCATTTGCCGGGGTGATGTTGTTGTTCAAGCCGAATGGCTATCATGTGGATTTTTTGGGCCGCGGCATGGCGTTGCTATCCGGATTTTTGTCCGCCTTAGCCTATTTGATGGTAGCCAGGGCAGGACGAAGTAACTCGCCACAATCAGTGATTTTTTATTTTTGTTTGGTAGCTTTGCTGGTCCATGTGACTTACTTTGTTGGCTATGGCTTTCAATTGCCAAAACAGCTTGAAACCTGGGGAGTATTGCTGCTTACAGGGATTTTAGGCAGCGGGGCCCAATTCTACATGACCCGAGCCTATCAAATGGCCCCTGCGGCATTAGTAAGTGCTGTAGGCTATTTGGTGCCCGTCCTAAGCCTGTTCTGGGGCATAACCCTTTTCAATCAGCTACCGGGGCCTAATGCCTTGCTTGGAGCATTGTTGATCGTGCTATTTGGCGTGTTATTGCCGTTTTTACGTTAATATTGCGTAACACATCAGCAGATGCGTTCTCGGGAAAAATGACAACGAAAGCAACTGCCCTTGCCCAATTGACTATCAATTTCCAATTTGGCATCGTGCCTGACCAGTACATGCTTGACAATAGCCAGTCCCAAGCCCGTTCCTATGACTTTATGGTTGCGTTTGACATCCGCCCGATAAAATCGCTCGGTAATGCGCGGA
>Ga0172367_10008242_pt1 | contig 11691 bp, 6 predicted proteins | sample Lak10m_FD_114542 | JGI IMG/M metagenome (GOLD analysis project Ga0172367, IMG submission 114542) | Freshwater microbial communities from Kabuno Bay, South-Kivu, Congo - kab_022012_10m | ecosystem: Environmental > Aquatic > Freshwater > Lake | place: Democratic Republic of the Congo: South-Kivu...
ATATTGAAGTTACCAATCCGCCGCTAGTTGTGTATGAGATCATTTTTTCACCAGGGAAGTTGACTGTAGTGAGAACTGAAGAGTCGGTGATAAAGGATGAGTTATATTCAATTCTTCGGTTTTCGGGGTCGATAACTGCCGACAACATGCCATTTGCGTCGTCCTGGTAATTGTATTCAAATTTTGTTTGCTTGCCCGAAATATTCACTGTAATAATATCCTGATTCGCGTTGTAGGTATAGGTGGTTTTTACTTTTTCAAAATCGGATGACGAAATCAACAGGTTGTTGCTATAGGTAAATTTCGCAATTCGACCATCGGCTGAAGCAATCGAATCACAATGTCCATTATTGTTGTAGAAAGTATATTTTCGATTAGAAGCGTCAGTGATCGAACTAATTAACCCTTGTGCATTGTGGGTCAGAGTTGTTTTCTGGTTGTATGAATCAACTACTTCTTTTAAAATGAATACACTATCGTTTTTTTGAGTGAAATAGTGTTTTTCAGCGCCCCTGTTTTTATTCAAGATCCAACTGGTTCCGCTCCATTGAAGTTCGAGGTTTGAATTATTCAGGCAAGGAAGTTTATACGACGTGGCACCACCCTGTATCGGAGTGTTATTCGAAAATATAAACTTAGCTCCGGTACCAGTGCGCAGAATAACAGAAGTCGTTCTTTTGGTTAATCCCGATTCAAATTCGAAGCGCCATCTTTTTCCAAAAATTCCGTTATTTTCATCGGCTTTGTTTAGATAATTTAAAGCCAGCTGAACCTCCACACCTTTCCCTTTTTTTCGGAATAAGACATCACGCATGAATAATTTCAGGTTTGCAATATTAACCGACCAGGTAGGCATGCCCATTAAACTGCACGAACCGGGTTGACTATTCCCCAAAAGTCCAGAAGACGAGCCAGTGCTTTCGCTCAAATAATCATTCAAAAAGGCCAAAACTTCTTCTGAAAGGAGACCATCATAATCATTTGAAATAGTTGAGAATAATTCTTCGAGTCCTTCAGCTCCGGTCAAACTCAGAAGATTTTTTAATTCTTCGGGAGAGGTTGGCAATTTCAGGTTTAGCTCGGCGCGCGGTTTTTTTATGGCATAATTTTTTGCTTCGGAAAGTTTTCTTCGGGCAAAGCCATTCAGTAATGACCCACAATATACATAGTCGCCATCAATAATAAACGAATTCCAATAGACCAAACTGACGGTCTGATCCATAAAACTATACCAACTTTTACCTTCATCGACCGAATAGTGCAGGCCGGAGGTATATTCAGCGGCATCATTGGAAAATAAAAATGGTGCACGATAAGCAGTGGGACTGGGATTTATTGTTCCTCCTTTGACATAGTCTTTATAATAAGAGGGTTCATAATAAAACCTGTCAGGGTTGTGTTCCGTCCATGTCCCATTTTTATAGATATATGTTTTGCTAAAATCATTGTCGCTGACATAAAAATACAGATTGTTACCTGCTTGCGATAAAACACCCGCAACATTTGAAGAAGTTGAATTAACGGCAAATGCAGGTATTCCATTGTTCTCCTTTTTCCATGTATTTCCGTTATCGCCCGAACTAAAAATACCTACGCGACCAACATATACAAAAAGTTTCCCGTCGAAGCTGGTCATGTTTCCAATTCTGCGGGCAAAATTATAAGAGATACTTCCAACATCGATAGACAAAGGCTGAAAAGTCTCCCCTCCGTCCAGAGATCTATAAATTGGACTTGCTACTCCCGGGTTCTGCTGTATGGTTATAAAAATTGCCTTATCGGTAATATATGACTGACTTGCCCCCACATTAAACGGCCCCGGCAGTTTTTTCCAGGTCGATCCGTTATTTGTTGAAAGATAAAATCCCCTTTCATTTGTTCGGTCAGCATAGACAATCAATTTATTCTTGAAACCCGATATGGTGTAAACCTCCTTAAAATAATCGATTGTCTGCCATGAAAATCCTTTATTTTCGGAGTGAACCAACAGCATTTGAACAATGGTTCCGTTCTGGATTCGTTTTATCCCAAACCAGGCATCATCAACAACTACAACATTTCGTATATCCACCCCAGGGCTGATTATTTCCCATCCGGCAGCAAACACAGAGCTAATAGTGCTTATGACCAGCAAAATTGTGGTTATCCTCTTTTTCATACGTGATTGATTTTTGGGCTTTTTTAGATGAAGATGCGTCGGAAAAAGTCACATCTATTTTCCACCTAATAAATTTAACACCTTTAAACGTAATGAAAAAGACATCTTAAATATTTTTCATCAAATTCACCTGAAAGGTTTTACAGAATAACTAACACTATTTCAGGATAGATAATTCTGATGTTCTGGTCAGATAAAATTTTAGGCACTTTCCCCTAAATTTGTGGGAGAAGTGCCTAATTTTTTTACGAGCTGTACTTTTTTGAATTTTTATTTACCTGTATTGATTTAACTCCACCCAGGTCCGGTGCAGATTTCGTTCGGTTTCAATCAGCTGATCTAGGCTTTCGTAGTAAACCGTCAGTTCAAAAAGGTATTCCAACAGCGAAATTTCGCCCTTGTCGAGCGCTTTTAAAACCAGGTCGGAGTTGTTGCATTCCTGCAACTTTTGCCGGTAGTCGATCAGGTTTTTTTGCAAACCAATGGCCCGCGAATACAGTGCTTTCAGGTTATTGTAGAACTGGAGTTTCTGATCGGCCTGCTGGCTTTGTACGGCTGCGACCTGTGCCTGCGCATATCTGACCGTATTTTTGTTTTCCCACAGCGGAATGGAAACTCCCACTGTTACTCCCTGAAACGGTTGCCCAACCACCTTTTCGCTCATGTAACCAGCCTGAAATTTGGGCAAGCTTTGCGCCAGATTCAGCTTTTCCTGCTTCTGCCGAACTTCAATTTCCTGTTTGAGCCATTGCAAAACAGGATTGGCCAGTTCCGCATTGGCATACCATTGTTCAAAGTCAGCAGGAATTGAGAGAGGCTGAAATTCTGAGTCAGTAAAATCAATTGTATTTCCACCATTCAAAAGAGCCAGCTGGCTGGCCAATTCTTTACCTTCAATGTCGAGCGTCTCCTTCACTTTGGTCAAATTAAGCAATACCAACTGCGCTTTGTTGAATTCGAGCACATTGGCCTCGCCATTTTTGAATTTTGCCTGATAGGCATCTGCAATTTTCGAGGCATTTCCCAGTCGCCCCGAGAGTTCTTTTTGCCGTGCAAAATTTGAAGTTAATTCTACACAAATCAGCTGCGCCTGCCGCAAAATTTCTTTGCGCTGCTTTTGGTAAATGAGCTCTGCCTGTTCATTCCGGAGGTCAGAAATCTGGCTACGGTAGCGGTAAGCTGTTGGAAAATCAAACGACTGCCTCACACTCACATCAGTCCGGTTTCCAATAACCGAAGGGCTTCCCCACAGGTAATTGAATTCCACTTCAGGGTTCGACAGGTAAATGCCGGTTTTATTGCCAATTTTTTCGGCATCGGCATTTTGACGCAACGCCTGCAAAGTGGTATTGTTCTTTTCAATTTCAGCCATCACTTTTTCAATTTTTTCATGCGAAAAAAGATCCAGGCAAATGATTGTGCTGAAAGCTAGAGCTATAATTAGTTGCTTCATACGTTTTCTGTTTTTAGTATTCCCCGATTTTTCAGTGTACTGTACACAATTGGCACAATGTAAATATTGAGCAATGTTGAGGTGAGCAAACCGCCTAAAATAACTTTCGCCATGGGGCTTTGTATTTCATTTCCCGACAAATCACCGCGCAAAGCCAACGGAATCAGCGCCAGAGCTGCCGTTAGAGCGGTCATCAGAATGGGATTCAGCCGGTCGGCCGAGCCTTTGACAATGGTTTCTGAAAGAGAGATACCTTGTTCCTGCAAATGCTGGTAGTGCGAAATCAGCAAAATTCCGTTGCGGGTGGCAATACCAAAAAGTGTGATGAATCCTATTATGGCCGGAATGCTCATGATTCCGGAGGTAAAGTAAATGGCAAAAACGCCGCCAATCAATGCCAGCGGCAAATTCAGCAAAATGATTCCAGCCAGCCTGAAGTCTTTAAACTCCTGAAACAAAAGCAGAAAAATAATCAGCAGGGCAATGAAGGAAGTCATGAGCAGCGTTTGCGAAGCTTTCGCCTCACTTTCAAACTGGCCGCCATATTCAATCCGGTAACCTTCGGGCAGCTCAATATTTTGACTGATGTTTTGCTGAATGTCGCGAACAACGCCGCGCAAATCGCGCCCTGAAACATTGGCAGAAACTACAATTTTTCGCTGCACATTTTCGCGGCTGATTGAACTTGGACCAGCTACTGAAACCACATTGGCAACCTGTTCGAGCGGAACTTTTCGCCCGTCGTGAGTGTCGATCAAAGCTGATTTAATTCCCTGGATCGACTCGGTATAATCTTTATTCAGGCGCAAAATCAGGTCAAAACTGCGCTGACCTTCATAGATTTCAGCCAGCTTTTCGCCACCAAAAGCTACGTCGACAAAATGATTGAATTGCTCTACTGTTATTCCGTAGGCTGCCAGCAAATCGCGGTTGGCACGGATTTGAATCTGCGGAATTTCAACCTGCTGATCGACATTCACATCAACCAGTCCTTCAACTCCGGAAATGGCATTTTTAATTTGGTTGCCGACAGAAAACATGCGGTTGAGGTCGGTGCCAAACAGCTTGATGGCGATGTTGGCCCGTGTTCCCGAAAGCATATGATCGATGCGGTGTCCAAGCGGCTGGCCAACCGTTGCTGCAACTCCCGGAACCCCGGCAAGTTTTGCCCGTACGTCGGCCATGAAAGCTTCGCGTTCCCGGTCTTTCAGGGTAAAATTCACATCAATCTCGGCGCTGTTGGTGGTTTGGGAATGTTCGTCGAGTTCGCCCCGGCCGGTGCGTCGTGCGGTACTTGTCACTTCCGGAACCGACAATAATTCGGTTTCGACCAGATTGCCCAGCCGGTTGCTTTCTTCGAGCGAAGTTCCGGGTTTGGTGATGACCGAAAGCGTGAGCGAACCTTCGTTAAATTCAGGAAGGAAACTGCGACCCATCGTTGAAAAAACGAACAGCGAAATGATAAACATGCCCAGCGTTGAAAGTACAATCATCCGTTTGTGTTTCAGCGACCAAATTAACGACCGTTCGTAGCCTGCTGAAAGCTTCCTGACCAGCCATTTTTCTTTTTCATTTTTGGCCAGGTAGTTTTCGTTGGTCAGCAGCATTTTGGCCAGCAATGGTGTCAATGTCATGGCCACCACCAACGAAACAAACAGCGAAACGATGAACGAAATACCCAGCGGTTTCAGCATCCGTCCTTCCATTCCGGAGAGAAAGAAAAGCGGCAGAAAAGCGACCATGATGATTAATGTGGCATTCAGGATAGACGCCCGAATTTCTTTGGACGCCTCGAACACGACGGTAAATGAACTTTGACGACTTTCTGCTGGTTTCTGACGGTTTTGCCTAAGCCTTTTGTACACGTTCTCCACATCAATAATGGCATCGTCAACCAGCGAACCAATAGCAATGGCCATACCACCGAGGCTCATCGTATTAATATTCAGTCCCAGAATTTTCAGCACGATGATCGCCCCCAGCAACGACAACGGAATGGCCAGCAATGAAATAATGGTGGTGCGGAAACTTCCCAGAAAGATGAACAGGATAATTACCACAAAAATCGCCCCTTCGATCAAGGCGTTTTGTACATTGTTCACAGAGGTTTCGATAAAATCAGCCTGACGGAATATTTTGGTGTCGAGCCGAACATCGGCCGGCAAGGTTTTTTTCAGAGTCACCAGATTTTCTTCAATCCGTCGGGTAACGTCGAGGGTGTTTATATTCGGCTGTTTCGAGATAGAAATGATAATGGCAGGTTGCGCATTTTCGGAAGCGTAGCCCATTTTCACGGCCGCCCCAATTTTAACATCAGCCACATCGTTTATCCTGACAGGTTTTCCGGATACCGATTTTATGAAAGAATTACCCAGCGATTCAAGGTCGGAAGTGCGCGCCATTCCCCGAACAACATATTCATTGCCATACTGTCGAACTGTTCCACCGGTTGAGTTTTGGCTGATTCCGCTGCAAACTGAAGCCAGCTCTTCCATCGAAACCTGATAATATTTCATCCTGACCGGATCGGCCAGCACCTGGTATTGCTTGTAGTCGCCGCCGATAATAGTGACCTGCGAAACTCCGCCTGTTGCCAAAAGCAGCGGTTTTACATTCCAGTCGGCAATTGTCCGGAGATCCATCATGCTGGTGCTGTCGGCCTGAATTCCGATGAAAAATATCTCGCCCATCACGCTCGATTGTGGCGCCAGAATTGGCTGCCCGACTCCGATGGGCATTTGGGTGGTTACGCTGATCAGTTTTTCGCTGACAATCTGCCGGGCTTTAAAAATGTCGGTCCCCCAGTCGAATTCGACCCATACGAACGAAAATCCCTGCGACGAAGACGACCGTACCCGGCGAACGTCGGTTGCACCGTTCATTGCCGTTTCGATAGGGAAAGTCACCATCCGTTCCACTTCTTCCGAAGCCATTCCGTGCGCGTCGGTCATCACCACCACCGTCGGGGCCGTGAGATCCGGGAACACATCCACGTCCATGTTCAAGGCAGTTCTCGTCCCGAAAACTACCAGCACCACCGAACAAAGCAAGATGAAATACTTGTTGTTCAGCGAGAACTTTATGATTTGATTCAACATAGAAAAAATTTTAAATTTTAAATTCAACCAGAGTTTGGCATAAACAACTTGGTAATACTTTGCAAATAAGCTAATAAGGTTTTTGTCCTCGTGGGTGAAGATTTGCTACTAAGGTTTAAAAGTGCATGATAAGGTTTTAAAACCTTATTTTTCGAACTTAACCTTAGTAGAAATAATAAACAGAACCGCCACTAACCTTATTAACTGATTGTTTATCAGATTTTGCGTGCTCAATTTTATATCGAATTCATGTTAATTCAACATTCAAAATTTATCATTTCAGTGAACGTGTCCGGCATGTGGGTCCAATGCACCTGAAGCCTGAGCCAGTTTGACAAGGATAGCTCCTTGTGTGACCACCCGCTCGTTTTCACGAATTCCGGAAATGATTTCCGTTTTCATTCCGTCGGTTGCACCGGTTTTGACTTCCCGCTTCTCAAAAAGTTCAGGCGTTACCTGAACCATCACGAAAAACATACCCTGCTCTTCCAGTAAAGCGCTGTTGGGCAGAGTAGTCGCTTTCTCCGATGAAATGGTTTTCAGGTAAACCTCCACAAATTCGCCCGGAATAAAAGTTCCGCTATTTTCGACCTGAAGGTTTACCGGAATCAGGAAATTGCCTGTACCGGTGTTTTGACCAACCGATAAAATTTTGCCTTTCAACTCCTCCAACAGGAAAGTCTCGCCAGTTTGCCCTTTTCTGAAAACAGCTGACTGAATGTTTCGCAGAGCTGGACTGTATTTTTGCTGAACTTCGGCCACCAAAAGCAAATTCTTGTTTTGGGCGATCGATACCATTGGATGGCCTGCTTCAACATACTGGCCGTTCTGAACAAACAGTTGCCGGACATATCCGGTCAAAGGGCTGCTTATTTTTTGTCCGGATGAGCTAAAGTTCGAGTTCAGGTTGTCGTAAACGGCTTTGGCATTTTGAAACAGATTTTTGGCGTTCAGCAAATCCTTTTCCGACACAATTTTATCTTTCGCCAACTCCTGCATCCGTTCAAAATCGGCTTTGGCTTTTTCGTAGTTGTTTTGTGCTTCGGCATAACGCACTGCCACGTTATTATCAGCCAGTCCACCTCCCGAAATGGTCAGCAAAGTTTGTCCCCGGCTGACGTTTTGGCCCACCAGAATGCTGTTGCCCGAAAGATTGACAATGCCATTGGTTTTGGCCGAAACCACTACTTCGTCGCCTTGCGCAGGTTGAACCTGCGCCGTGGTTTTAATGACCTGACCAAAAGGTTCAACTGTTGGCGCTCCGGTTGCAAAATCAACTTTCCACGATTGTTCTTTCGTGAAAACAATAGTGTTGGTTTTCGGTGTTACCATCTGCCCGGCTGCTTCGTGTGCCTGTTCATGTTCTGCAAATACGTCAACTTCAGGAACTATAACCTGAAATTTTCCGGAATCGGTTTCCAGTTCAAACACAAGTTTGCCTTTTCCTGAAGTTTCGGGCGCAATGTCGAAACTATAGATTCCTTTTCGGGTTGGCGCTTCCAGAGTTTGCCTCGATTCTTTTCCATTGACCGAAAGTACAGCGGTCATTTTTCCTGATTCGAGTGCTTTAAAGTTGGGTAACCTGGAGAAATGCGACAGCACATTTGCCGTTTCGCCAACAACAAAGGCATCGGCTTCGGCAAAAATCTCGAAGTTTTCGGAGTAGGCGGTATATTGAAATTTGGGTTCTTCGTGTTCGTGGTCATGTTCATCCTGCGTTGCCGGTTGAGGGCGGTTGCATGAACTGATTGCCAGCGCAAATGCTGCAATAAAAATTAGAAATTTCATCAGTAATGAGTTTAAATTTTTAAAATTAAGATGTACAAATACCTTAAAATCAATTCTTCTGTAGAATTGATCGACGGAATTTGTTAATCGTTTTAAAATTTAAACAACAGGTGGACCGCGTAATTGAATGCTCTGAATTTCAGTCTGGTCGTAAAACTGAAAAACGTGATCCGGCCTTTTTGAAAAGACCTCCAGCACTGAAGCACAATAGCAATTTTCAGGAAGGATTGCAGCCTGAAAATCATTGGAATGACGGTGATTATTTGGTGCATTTACATATTTGCCATCAGACTTCAGCTGGTTCCCCGGAAGAACGATGACTTGCTTGAGCGAACAACAATCGCTGCTTCGCTGGCTGTCGTGCCCGTGATGCGGGTTGGCACAAAAATGATGTTCGTGACTTTCGGATTGGCAGTGTGAACTGGCCAGGCAAATTTGGTCGTCGTGATGATGATGAGGAATAAAAGCATGGGCCAACAAAACAATATTGGCGAGCAGCATAAAAAATATGGCCAGTTTGCGATTTACCATGCTTTCTGAAAAAGTTTCTCCAAATATAAAGGTTAAATCTTTTGTTTCAACTTCCCCGGCGAAGGAACTTGCCTGCACTTAAAAAACAAAGACGGCTCGTAAAAGTTACTGCCGTCCTTGCTTTTTGTATTCCATCAAATTTATAGACTGTCGGGCCGTCAGTTTGCTTTTCTGACCGAGCCTGATCCTGCTATCGATTGGTCAATCAAGGGTTTCCCTTTGTAAGTCACATTTCCGGACCCCGCCAAACGTACGTAAAGATTTTTATTGGCCTCGATACCAACATTTCCGGAGCCGGCAATTTTAACCGAAACATCGTCAGCGCTGTAGTTCAGTCCTTTAAAATTGCCGCTGCCCGAAATTGTCACGCTCAAATCCTGAGCTGGATTTTTACCTGCAACAACAATGTCGCCTGAGCCTGAAATGGTAGTTTTTACCCGCTCGGCGTTCAAATCGGATAGTTTAATGTTTCCACTGCCACTGACGGCCATGTCTAAAATCTTCGTTTTAATTTCGTCTTCGGCAATAATATCGCCCGAACCCGAAACGCCCAGCCCATTTATTTCAGGAGCAGAAACGTAAATGGTAATTTCTCCGGGCTGAAAATCTTTCCACAGGTAGTTTTTGTTGGGGAAACGAATAATCAGCTTGCCTTCTTTCACTTCGGTTATAATTTCGTCGAGAGTGGAAGGTTTAGCCACAATTTCGAGGCTGTGTTTGGCTCCTTGTTCCAGATGAACATTGGCGCCAATCCGGAGCGAAATTTCGGTAAACGGATCAACTTTCCGGGTTTGTTCTTCGGCCCGGAGTTGGGTTGTGGCCATGATAAAAGCCAAAAAAATAAATGATGCAGCAATTCTTGTCTTCATTTTATGATTGTTTAATTGACGACTTATTATTTATTCAACGCTTTTTATAGACGGCAAATTATCTGTGAAGTTGCAAATCCACGAAAATATTTCTGATTTGTGAGCTACTTTGATGATCTGAAATCCTTCATTCGCCAAAGCAAGCGATGGTTCTCCGGCGAATATCTGCCAGTTACCTTTTTGATTTGACAAATAAACACTGATTCTGTAATTTCACCTACCAAATTTTGATAAAACTAACACAAAAATCACCTGCTATGAGCACAACATTGATCGTTATTATTGTTGCCGTTGTTCTTTTTCTCCTCATTGTTATTTCGATTTTCAACAGTCTGACCAACAAAAAAAACCAGGTGGCCAACGCTTTTGGAACCATTGATGTTCAGCTAAAAAATCGCTACGATCTGATTCCAAACCTTGTCGCCACGGTGCAACAATATGCCACGCACGAGAAGGAACTGCTTACTAAAATAACCGATTTGCGCACCCGTGCCTTGCAGCAGAATGTAACTCCTGAAGATCGGGTTAACCTCGACAACCAGATTTCGACAGCACTTTCAGGATTGATGGTGGCGGTTGAAAATTACCCCGACTTAAAAGCCAGCCAGAACTTTATCGATTTGCAGCGCGCGCTGAACGAAGTTGAATCACAGATCGCTGCAGCACGCCGAACATACAATGCCGTGGTGACTGATTACAACAATGCGATAGAAATGTTCCCAGGCAACCTTATGGCGGGCATGATGCTTTTGAAGACCAAACAGGTTTTTACAGCTACTGAAACCGAACGCGGTAATGTGAATGTGAAGAATCTGTTTAATTCCTAATCGAGGAACTGATGACAGAACAAACTAACCTGCAATCGCTCTTTGAAACACATTTTAAAGGCAAACTTGCCGCGCTTGAATCGACCCGTAAAAATGTACTCAAAAGATATCTCCTCGGTTTTCTGTTAGTGGTTGCCCTGGCTGCTGTCAATTACCTGATTGTTGAGACGAATCCTCCGGAATATGTGATTGTCATTTCTGTTGCCATTTCTGCAATCGGTGGCTTTTATTATATCTATCGGGCCAGTAAATACCAATTTCAGTATGTACAAAGTTTTAAGTCAGAAATAGTTGCAGAAATAGTCAGGCAAATAAATCCTGATTTGAGGTATGTTTATAATTCAGGAATAAGCCAGCAAAATTACACGTTGAGTGGCTTATTTCCGCATCATTATGACCGTTACAAGGCTGAAGATTTTGTGGCGGGCGAAATCGAAAAAACCGACTTCGAATTTTCGGAGCTTCACACGCAGTACAAGCAAGTAACTTATGGTTCGAAAGGACGGCGGCAGGAACATTGGGTGACCATTTTTAAGGGGCTATTTTTGCACGCCGATTTCAACAAAAACTTTTCGGGAATAACTTATGTGCTTCCGGATACGGCAGAACGGTTGCTTGGAAAATTTGGACAAAGTTTGCAAAAACTAAGTGGGCGCGGAGAATTGGTCAAACTGGAAAATCCCGAATTTGAGAAACTGTTTGTGGTTTACAGTTCCGATCAGGTTGAAGCACGATATATCCTGACTCCAACAATCATGGAAGCGATGGTCAACCTGTATAACCGTTTCGATGGTGATATTTATTTTTCGTTTGTCGGGTCGCGGGTTTATTTTGCCAACAGCATCAGCAAATCCATGTTCGAACCCAATATTTTCCGTTCAGGAGTGAATATTAATGATATGAAAGAAATGTTCGATCTCTTCGGAATCATTTCAGCAGTTGTTCAGGAACTTAATCTGAATACACG
>Ga0172367_10008244_pt1 | contig 11689 bp, 7 predicted proteins | sample Lak10m_FD_114542 | JGI IMG/M metagenome (GOLD analysis project Ga0172367, IMG submission 114542) | Freshwater microbial communities from Kabuno Bay, South-Kivu, Congo - kab_022012_10m | ecosystem: Environmental > Aquatic > Freshwater > Lake | place: Democratic Republic of the Congo: South-Kivu...
AATGCTTCCGCAAAAACCTGATGCCATTTTATTGGCTGAAATCTTTCAACAAATCGCCCGATTGGGCGCTATTCATCCAGTTTTTCAGCCTTCCGCCAGCCCATAATTGGCGAAGGTATTGAATATTAGCAATAATTTATTTGGGTCAGGCAGCCGGTCTTGAGTTTTTAGAAAACAAATCCGGGCATACATCCTCGGCGGCAAAGGTTTGTAAAATTTAATTCAACCGGCTGCTTATCACTTTTCAATTTGCAGAACAATAAACTCCTTGTTTTGCAGGACTGTCACACTATCAACACCTGATGCCAGCATAAGATCCTGAACATCAGGAAGGCTCTTTTTTGAGATGACAATATATTCCACATTGTCTGCCAAAAGTTCTTGCAAGGTTCTCGTGTTGTAGGGGTAAAAGCGGTCGTCTCCAGAAAGCATGTATGCCGGGAGCCTTTCAAAGCAATACACATTTTCATAATCATAGAATGCCTGCAAGGTTGCGTAATCTGTCAGGACTTGCGTTTGGTATTTGTCGGTCTGCTGTTTGATCTCCCAGATCATTTCAGCCTGCCTGGCATGTTCCCTATTCGTTCTTAGAACAGAAACCAGCCCCCTGTTGGAAAGGACATTAACCATGGCAAACAGAAAAAACAATACAACTGCGATCCCCATACTCATTTTATGGATCGTCCTGCTAAAAAATGGAGGTACGACAAACACAAACCCAAGCAGGTAGACAAAATAAAAGAAATAGTAAGGGTTAAATAAAATACCAAGCAGCCATTGCAGGGAGGGTGACTGCATCTCTTTTTGCTCGGTTGTATAAAAGAAATAAAGAAACGGAACTATTAATGCTCCATAGGCAAGGACCGCCAAAAGCGGCTTAAAGAATTCCTTCCTTCGGATGGCATACAGGATAAACACGCCCGTTACAAGTGTTCCGGCAATTCCCCAGAACAAGGGCAAAGATAACAATGACTGAAAAGAACGTACCTCTTTAAATACGGGTAGCATATCCCCAATATAGATCGCATCCCGGGGGTACCCCGTCCAATTAAAGTATAACCAGGCGACAGCCCCCCAAAAGACGAGGATGGCTATCATGGCAGGGAATATTCTTCGAAATTCCTGTAACTGTCCATTTCTTAGAAAGGCATAAACCAACAATACCCCGCCCAAGATCAGCGCCTCTTCTCGAATGAGAAATAAGGCATTGAAAAATATAAGGGTCTCCCATGCGGGACGGCGGTACGTTATAGAGATCAGGGTTAGAAAAAAAACAGGTGCGAGAAGGATGTACGGGCGCAGATCATTGCTGGACGCAAAAGCAGAAGAAGGGAATGCAACGTACAACAATGCGATCAAGATGCACAAGGGCATCTCCTGCTCATGGTCTTTCGAGCTTGCGAGTAGATACAAGAGCGGTGAATAAAAAACCAGGGCTATGAAAGCAAACAATACGTATGGGGAATCTGCAATGGAATACAAAACGGCAAAAAGATATTTTACGGGTTCCAAATGAATGCTCTGATAAAAACCCGTTTCGCCTTCGGTCCCAAAATAATGCAGCCAGTTCTCCCCATTGGGATTAATGGAGTAAACCTTGGTCAGATCTTTATCGAGCAGCTTGGCTGAGAATTGCAGGTAAAAGGGATAGTCTCTTTGTTGGAAGCCAAGAGATTCGTGTTTTAGTGTTGAAAGAAGCAGGGAGAGCGCAACAGCGATCAAATAGATGGTGGGCAGTATCAGTTTGTAATGGCGCTTCAACATTGGGAACTCCTTTGCAATCAAACACCTGTTGCAATGTCTTGTTGCGAAGATAAACATTCAAATCTGCAAAGTCATAACCATTAAAGCCATCACCCCATTCCATACAAATACGCTAAAGAGTTTTCACCATACGATAATATGCAAGGCTTGGGTGTTCCGATGTGACCGTTTCGACGATTTCGTACCCATGCCGTTGATAGAGACGCAGCGCCCCCTGATTATAAAAAGCAACGCACAGGGAGCATTTGGAGAAGCCATCTCTGCGGGCTTGTGCCTCTGCAAAATTCAATAATGAAGAACCAATGCCCTGTCCCTGTGCGGATGGATGTACACCAATATTGGCAATATAATATTCATCATCCTCTGCTTCAATACCGCCGGGCAAAGCCAACACACGACGGATGAACCCGATGGCGGGGAAAAGCCCCATCACCCTAAAAAGGTGGGGGGTGATCTCCTTATCCAAGCTGCTTAAGATTCTGCCCGGGCAGGAGAACAAAGCACCCTTTGAAACATCTGCTATTGAGGAAATCACCGCAAAACGCAGGGCAAACCTGCCTGCGCTTCTAGCAATCAGTTTTTCCATATAGCCCCTGCTGATCTGCCTGTTTGTTTTAAATAGATGATCACCCAACCCGCCCAGTGATAGTTGGATCATTTCCGCCGCAAAGGGAATATCGGCATTCACTGCGGGGCGAATATGGGGAGAACTCATAAGGGTAGAGTCTGCCAACCGCCGTTAGAGTCAGGCTGAAAGTCCAGCACAGAGGCGACTGCATCAAGATTGAGTGGACCGTAGAGATGGGGGAATTTATCCGCTTCAGAGATATTATCCGCAGGCGGACCGGCAGGCGGCTCCCACTTTAACTCGGGCTTGAGCTTGCCTTCATCGACCACCAGCAAGACCAGGTCGGTACGTCCGCGATAGAAAGCGTTGGCAACGTGCAAAGCCTGCTTCTCTGTTGAGAAGTGGATGAAGCCTTCTGTTTCAAGGCTGGGCGCAGTGTACTCGCCTTTTGCCTGTGCGGCAGACCAATCTTGTTTGGATGTGATGTGGAGAATCATGGGGGTATCCTTGTTCTTGTTTTTTACGCATCACGAATTACGCATTACGTAATACGTGATGCGTAATTCGTAACTTACGGCTTGACTTGATAAATGGTCGTGTTCGCGTCTTGATAAACGGCGTCCCAATATTCGCCTTCATACACTTCGAATTTGGCAAAACCATCCGGCGCATCAAGCACAACAGGGTAGACATTGCGTTCCAATTGTCCGACGACAATATATTTCACGTCATACTTTTTCAGGAAGTCGAGCGCAGACTGAAGCTCTGTAGATGTGTAGAACATGCCGATCTCATCCACGCGTTCCTGCACCTGCGGCGCGAACACCCCACGCTGCTGGCGCTGATGCCAGTTCCAACCGACCACACCAGGCAGCCCTGTATAAATGGTAAAGCGTGTACACCAACGGTATTCAGTGCATTTGGCTTCCACGATCACAGGCGAACCTTCCACATTATCCTGCATCCAGCGGATGGCGTTATAGTCTTCGACCAATTTCATGGTCTGCCCATCCCAAAGCTCGGAGTGCGCCATGTATTCCATTGCATCGAGAGAATGCGGCGCGGCGGGATTCAAGCGGTCACTGACCTTATCTGTGGAGGCGGTGAGTGTGAACAGAAAAGCGCCCATTAAGAGAATGTAGAATCCGCTCTGATAGACCAGCCGCCACTTCAATCTCCATTGGCTGAATGCAGGCAGCAACCAACCAAATGCCGCCGCCGCGCTGACGGCAAACATCATCCACGCTTGAAGATAAAGTTTGAAGATGGTATTCATGCGCCCGATATCGCCGACAAGAGCGGTAAATTCCACTGCAATGGTAATGGTGAGAGCCGTGCCAATGAGGAAGAGCACAAACCGTTTTTCATCGGGTTGGTCGGGGCGCAGAATGAGAGCCGCCGCCCAAAACGCAAGCGGAAGCGCAAGGAAACCGACCGTCGCTTTTTCAACGGTAAAGAAGACGAGCAGGGCAATGAATGCCGCAATGACAATTTCAAACAAGATCACATGCGGACGCAAGCGGCTCAAATGTGAGACCGGGGTTGCAGCCATCCATTCGCGGGTTTCCCAGATCATCCATGCCGTAATGATGAAGAGGAAGAAACCCCACTGCGTGAAATAGGAAGAGAAGGGCGTCCGCGAGCCCTGCCAGAAAGCAACCGAGTTATATGCCTGCCCAAACCAATGCGAGAACGGCAGATAAAAAAGCGAGCCAAGCACATACAACGTCCCCGCCGCGCCAATGGCAAGCAAAGCCTTGCCTGCCCAATCCGGCAGGTTGAATCGTCCCTTCCACTCAAAATATCGAAACAACGTATAGCCTACAGCAATCGCGGCAAGCAGATAATAAGTATATAGATCCCAGGTGTTGGTCGGCTTCAATGCGCCGATGAATAATGCGCCAATGCCAAACGAAGCAACCCATTCACCGCGCGTCAACTTGCCGCCCGAACGGACGAATGCCAGCGCCCATGCAATAATGAACAACGCCAGCGGCATCACCAGCATGTGCGCGTGCATATCGCTGTAAAGGAATGTAAACAACGGAAATTCCGTGATCTCGTTGCCGGGTCCTGCCGGAATGACACGGCTGGGGAACCAGTACCAATCACCGCGCCCGATCGGCAGGAGGACATCATTGGAGATCATTTTCCAAACTCCTTGCAACGCCCAAGACCAGCGTTGAAAGAAGCCCGCATCCGCAGGGATCGTTCCATCCGGCGCAGCGATTCGCTGAAAGGCATTGAAGATCAACTGAACTGTGCCAAGATTACCAAGGAAGATGGTGAGCAATGAAGCAGCCAGACCCGATATAAGCGGAAAGTGGAAAGTGGAAAGCGAAGAATCCTTTCTAGTTTCCATCACCCCATATCCGATCGCAAACGCGCCCAATGCCACCAACGCAAACCACGTCGGCAAAATAAAGTTATAGGCGATCGAAGGCACAATACCGAGCAGCTTCACCGGCGTGCCTGCCAGCACAAAACCATAATAGTAGTAATTGATATATCCGCCCGCAAACCACGGGTCATACGGCGGAAAACTCGTGCTCTTCAAAACCGCATTGAAGTACGAAAAATCCATCGGGCGTTCGCCGCCTTTGGATGGATGCCACATATCAGGGTTGCCCAAACGAATGAGCAGATCGATCAGGAAGAACGAGAGGAAGACGATCTCAGCCATTACAAAGAATTGACGGTTTGCCGTCCAATCTTCCTTGAACTCATCCTTGCGCTTCAACCACAAGCCGGTGCCTGCCACTGCAACCAAACCGAATGCCACGCCGATGCTGAGCCGCGTGTACGGCACACCCACCGAGCCGCCCATCCATGCCAGCCAAGCCAAAACCACCAAGCCCACGATCCTGCCGAGGGCGTAGGAATACTGCTTCAAGCCGGGCAATGCCAAACGCGCAATCGGGTAAGCAAACAAGCCCAGTGCAAAGATGAACAAGTACCAGATCACCAACCCAACCCACGGAACCTTGTTCTGTACCCAGTCATAACTGAACAGGTCAGACCATGTACCGCCCGCACGTTGGCTCGCCCAGCGAGTGGCAGGCAGCATCAGTGTTTTGAAATCGTTGAATTGTGTGGGTGTAAGCTGCACAGCCGTAGAAAGGTCTACAGAATCGAGCGAGGCGCGGAGTTTATCCGCATCGAAGGCATCGGTCTTTTTGAAGATCAATACCTTGGGGTGGTCGTAAAAGGTGAAGGCTTCTTCAGCCGCCTGGTCGTTGATGACGATCTTCCCCAGGGTAGGATACGACTCGAAAGCAGCAACCAGCTCAAAGCCCAGCCTGCCTTCATAATCTCCGGGTTGGGCAAGGCGGTAACACTCACTGACCGCCTGTGTATCTGGACAGCCAATGAGTTCGCGGTAGTAAAAAGTTGTCAGCGGGTAACGCTCTGGCAGGCGTGTGATCTGCCCGTACTGGTGATTGGTGGGGATGACAATGTAATCAGCATTGGAAAGTACGCTGATATAGCGTTCCAACTTATTGAAATCTTCCACCCAATACACTTGCAGAACAAGGTCGTCATTACTATACAAGCCGCCATACGGGTCGTAGCCATCAATGCGGAAGGGCAAACCCCAGTCGTAATCGGTTTCGTTGGCAATGGCAGAACCTTCGATATAGAGTGTCTGCCCAAGGGTTTCAACACGCAGGGTATAGGATTCTGTAGAAGAGAGCGGAATGACCGTATCGAAGGTAAAGGTCAAGGGGACGCCGCGCGGATTATCCGTCTGCGTAGTATCAAGCATGGTGGAAGCACGCCCCAGCACCAGGTCTGGTTGAGAGGCGGAGGTAAGGGTGATCACAACCGGTGCAGAGATTTCAGCATCGTCCCGGGCATATGCAATCTTAACTTCCGTCAACATGCCGTCTTTTTCAGGGATGAACGAAAGGGAGGAGGGCAACCCTGCCGGAATGGGAAGTTTGGGAACAGTTGAAATCGGCTGGTCGTATGTGCCGGTAGTGGTTTCGATGGAAAGGTTGAGCGAAGCGGGCACGTTCTGGAATATCCAACGTGAGGCTGCCATGCGGGGTTCATCGCGGGTGTAAATGCTTTGGAAAGCGAACGCCCAAATGGCGGTGAGGGCAAGAACAGCAAGTCCTATGATGGCAGTAATGTTACGTATTACGTAATACGTATTGCGTAATTTGAAGAGCTTGGGAATCTCGAATAGCACCCACGCCGCCATCATGGCAAGCAATGGATAGACCGGCAATTGATAACGCATGGTGGGGTTGAATTGCAGCGATTGCCAAGTGAAGTAGAACGCCGTCCAACCCCAAAGCAAAAGGTGGCGATACTCCCCTTTAAGGATGCGCCAGCCCATAAGCAGGAAACCCACCCAGGCAAGAATGCCAAGCGGAAGACCCAACCCCCATACAGTGAGGTTCTCAAATGAATATAAATGGGTGCGTTTCGCCCACTGCAAATTCCACGGCAGGTCGGCTTTACCGGTGGCTTGTGTGCGTTGTTCGGCAATGCCTTTCACCCACTGTTCGCTGAGCATGATGCCATCGAAGGCGTAGGGTTGAAAAATGCGAAAGGAGATGATGGCGGCAAGCCCGCCCGCGATCAGGAAAGAAGTAACCATTAACCAGTAGTCAGCGGATAGGTTTTTCTTGCGGTCGTAGATCAGCCAACGGATGAAGAACGCCAGCGGCAGGACGAATGCCATGACCGCCGCATTGATCTTGGATGCCATAGCCATGCCCAGCGCAAAGCCAAAACCAATGGAGAGCAGCGTGAGGGGGTGCCTCAGGAATGCAGAATGTAGAATGAGGAATGATGATTTTTTGGTTTCCTCGCTTCTCGTTTCTTGTTCTTCCCCTTCATTTTCGTCTTGTTCCTTATCATTCGTTACTTCTTTATCCCTGCTTTCCCTGCCCCATTCCAAAATACCCACGGCAAAAAGAAGGGCGAGAAAGAGAAAAGTATTGACGAACAAGTCTACGGTGAAGAAGTGGGATTGCTGGATCTGCATCACTGCAAGGGCTGAAAATGCCGAGGCAAGTACGCCGATTTTACGCCCGTATAAACGAGATACAAGCAAATACAGGAAGAAGATGGCGAACAGGTCTGCAATGGCAGACATTTGCCGCGCAAAGAACTTGGATGCGCCGATATTGTCATTGCCGGTGGCTTCCATCAAAGCCCGGGTGACGGTTAATGGAAGGTTGCCGTAAACGTAGAACCCGTATCCGCGATTGAAGGGGTTGAGCGTGGATTTGGCGCCATCGAAGTATTCGCCAAGGTTCATCCAGCGTCGGTTTTCCGGCAGGCAGGCTTCCACAGGCACATCAACGGGTTCATCACAAACATGTGCGCGCAGGTTGTCTAATACACCGGTCAGAAAAAGTTCATCTGGGTGCTGGTGGTAGCCCTCTCCCCATTGATTGCCGCTGAGACGCAAATATCCCGCCATAAGCAGGATGAATACGAATAAAATGTCATAAAGCCATGAGTATTTCGAGTTGGTCATATTGTTTTTAGACCCTTACCCCGCCTCTTTGAGCAGGGTTGGGATGAGAGATTTTACTGCTCCACCAGGAATATATAAAAATCCTTACCAGGGAATGCTGAAGTATAGCGGGTCACTTCTCCATTCGGGTAGAGTTCTTTGAGAATATTCTCAGTTTCGGTATCTGCATTCCAATAAATGAACATTTTCGGCGAAGGGTAGGCAAGGCTGTCGGATAACTGGTACGACCACATGGCGAAGTCGCGGTTCGGAATGCCTGCCCACACCCCGGGCAGACGCGTATCCACCCAGTATGGGAAAGGCATAACCCAAACCGTATCTGTTTGTCCGTATTTCGTTTCAAAGTCTTTGATGACCTGCCCCATTTCGGACGTATTCCAACTAGCCGCTTTGAACGCCTCTCCAAATTGATTAAAGACCAGGTCGTAATTGGAATAACCGATTCCTGCCAACAGAACAACCACCATGCTGTATGCGATGATCTTGCGCTTCAACTCTGACCCAAAGCTGGATACCAATCCATCGAGCGCCAAGGCGGCGATAACGAAGACCACCACCGAAGCCCCTCCCGCCCGATTCAACGCCGGATTCTCGCCAGGAAATGCCAGCGATAATACCGAAGGCTGGATCAACACCGGAACAGAGACCAGCAGGAACAGGTCTCGCCAATCTTTCTGGCGAATGTATCTCACAACGAGCAGCAAGACCCCAAGCAGGAACAGCGCCGCAGAGATGAGGTCTAACGCGGGGCGATGTAAAACCGAGTGCGTTTGAATCTCGCCGTCGTCCCAGTTAAACATCAGCAAGCCTTTATACATATTCGAGATGAAAATCTGCCATGCCGGTTTCGGCAGTGCGGTTTCAATACTGCCAAGGCGGGTAAAAGCACGGTAGCCAAATAGGTCAGGGTAAGCGATCCAATAACGCAGCAGGGGTGAAAAGACAAAGACCGAAACGATCACGATCAATAAAAGCCAGAAGACCGCCTGCTGGCGCTGTTCTGACGATTTGACGTGCATGATGTAAATGCCAAAAGCGATCACCACCAAAATCGGCACAATGCGGAAAGGACTGTATCCATGCAAGCCCAAACCGAGAAAGATACCAGCGAGGATCAGGTCGTTGCGGTTTTGAGTCCGCAAGCCGCGAATGAGGAAAAGAAGCGTTGGCGCCACAAACAGCGGATACAGCGGAAAGCGCAATCCGATCCGTGAAATGATGTTGGGCCAGCTTGCCACTCCAAAAAGAAAAAGCGCAAAGAGCGCCACACGTTCGTTTCCCACTTCCTTGCCAAGCATATAAACGAATGGGACGGTAAAGATGCCAAGCAGCGCCGTGCCCAGTTTCAAACTCATGAACGACAAGCCCGTGCCAAAGACAGCATCAACGAGCAGCGTCCAATACATTTGGATGGCTTCGCGCCCGGTATTGCGTTCAAAGAAGATATATGTCTGACCTTGTGTAATATCATACACATCAAGAATTTTTTCAGCGTGATCGCTAAAAGGCTCAATGGCAACTTTATCGAGCTGCGTAAGGCGGAAAAATACGATGATGCCAAAGAGGGCGAGCACAAGCCCGCCCCACAGCCAGCGATTGCCGCTGGATGCTTCTTTTACTTTGGGGCTCTGAACCCAAAAACTGTAAACCACTAATGCAATCGATAAAACCCAAAACGCCACGTTTATTCCGGTAAACATGCCGTCACCGAATAATACAAAAGCGACCAGAGCAGTGAAGAGTGCAAACCCGAGTGGAACAAGGCGCATGGTCAGCGGGTCTGGCATTTGCCAGACGGCAGGCAGGGCAGGCAAGCGCCATTCGTTCGAAAGGTACGACCAGACCGCCACGCCAAATGCGGCAAGGTAGATCGCCACCGAAATTATGCCAAGCCGAAGCGGAGGTTCAACAAGCGCCTGTGCAAGCAAGGCAAGCAAAAATGCCAGAACTGCCCGAAAAGGAAACATATCAGGGCGCATTGGTTCTTCCACCTGCTCCACCTCAACAGGCTGTGCCGCTTCGTACGCCAGCGTCCGATTCAATTCTTCGCGTTGGCGCGCATCCCAGATCGAACGAATAAAATTAAAGAAAGAACGCCAATCTTTTGTGACAGATCTATAAAGGTCAAGCACGGTGGGTTCTTTTTCAAAGGGTGGGTTGGTATCTTGTTCCATAAGTTTCCATTTTTTAAATATTACGCATTACGGATTACGCAAACTGCACGCGTAATCCGTAATGCGATTCTATACCATTTTTGGTTATTTTTTCCTTGCGATTACCAGCACACTCTCCCCCCAACGCATCGGCAAAAAGACCCAGCCGGTGATGGCTTGAAACCCGCCGAGCGAGCCGAAGAACATTTTTTGGATCTGCTTCGGCACAAAACGGATATACGGCACATCCCAAAAGCCATCCGAAAACACGCGGATAAATTCAAAGCCCGCCTCTTCGATCAGCTTCAGCCATTCTTCCGGCTGCTTGAGCGAAATATGCGTCGGGTCTTGATACCCGATCCAGCGATCACCCTTCCACGGTTTGAGCAGTGACCCCAAATTCGGCGTGGCAAGGATGAGAATACCGCCCTTCTCCGTTACACGTCCGATCTCATTAATCGCTTTTGCGGGGTCGGGTAAATGTTCCACAATGTGTTTGATGATGACCACATTGAACGACTCATTCGCATACGGCAATTCCTGTGCAGATGCGGTCTGGAGCGAAGCCTTCTCGGCAAACTCTTTGGATCGCTCAACCGCCCAGTGGTTTAAATCCATGCCGTACGCTTCGAACCACGCTGAGAGTTGCCCGGTGAGATGCCCCATGCCTGATCCCACCTCCAGCAGACGCGCTCCGCGCCGCCCGTGACGCCGTGCCAGTGTGGCAAAGAATCGGTTCGACCACCAATACATGCTGTATTTGGCAAAGGTGATATTGGCGTAGGTGTGTGTGGAAAAATATTTTTCGTCAAAGGGCATAAGGTATGTGATCCGTAATCTGTAATGCGTAATCCGTAAAGAGCATTTTACGAAACACGCAGTACGGATTATCTCTTTCTGGCAATATAGAATGTGAACGTGCCATCATCCACAGGTTCGGGAGAGGCATATTTTTTTACAAAGGATTCGGTAACAGATAGATTCCATTTGGTCGGGGAGATGATCCAATTGCCGGTGAACAACTTGGCAACCACCGAAGGCAAACCAAAGTAGTGCCCCCACTCCAACACACGCATGGAAGCGGGCGAGAAATAATGCCACCAACGCTCAAGCGTGAACCCCGCATTATTCAAGCGCTTTTCCCATACATCGGGTTCGTCGGCGTGGTACACACGCGAAATCTTGCGGAACCAATTCTCGTAAGGCTTGCCAAATACTTTGGTAAGCGAAAGCGCGGAAAAGTAGCGCGTGTTCGGCACACAGAAATAGAAAGGCGCACCAGGTTGAAGCACACGGGCTGTTTCTTTGAGAACCGCATCAATATGCGGAATGTGCTCCAGCACCGAATTACTCAACCCGCTGGCAAAGTGATCGGAGGGGAACGGAGTCTGCGAGCCATCTGCTTCGACAAGAGATTTGTAGGCGTTGTACTTTGCCGCTTCTTTCATGGAGAAACGCCACGGGTCGAGCCCCACATCGAGCTTGCGGTCAAACGTCAATGAAGCGAAATGACCGTCGCCGCAGCCCACGTCATAGACGGGGGAAGGCATAGGCAGGTCTTGATAGTATGAAGATTCCACCGCCCGCAACATTCCGCGAAAGTAAGGCAGGGAACTGATCTGGAGAAAAAGGAAGTCTTTTTGATGCATAGTATAATGATAGCAGATTCAAGGAAATGATAGCAGAGGTATTTATGGTTCGCACAAT
>Ga0172367_10008245_pt1 | contig 11689 bp, 10 predicted proteins | sample Lak10m_FD_114542 | JGI IMG/M metagenome (GOLD analysis project Ga0172367, IMG submission 114542) | Freshwater microbial communities from Kabuno Bay, South-Kivu, Congo - kab_022012_10m | ecosystem: Environmental > Aquatic > Freshwater > Lake | place: Democratic Republic of the Congo: South-Kivu...
GGCGAGTCCGGCGTTGATCAACGCTTGCGCGTAAAACTGACCGAGCCGGTCCAGCTGTGCGCCGCTATTGAACAAACCGGTGTTAAAAAAATACGGGCTGATGCGCCCGGACTTCAACTGAAATTCCCCGAACTTCAGGACGCCGCATTCCAGGGCATATTCTATAAATTGGTGTTGATAATCGAGCATAGTAAAAAATTCTGACAGTCTATGATCGAATTATACCCATAACCCGCAAACTTCACGGGATGAACTTTTCCAGAATGTCGTCAAGAAAATCCCATCCCCGATCAGAACAACAAATCTGCTGCCCCTGTTGCACCAACAAGCCTTGCCGAATACAGATCGACAATGCCGGTTCCAGGGTATCTAGTGGCAAGCCGGTCACGGCCTGATAGTGGTTTAAATCGAATCCCGCTTTCAATCTCAGCTGGTTCATGACGAATTCCAGGGCTATTTGCTCCAGCGGAACCAGGCTTTCGTTCCTGATCGCCAAAGCCTGCAAATACAGCTCGGGGTTTTTGATTTTCTGGGTGCGCATAATCCTGCCAGGCAAGCCGAGACTGAGTTTGCCATGGGCGCCGGCGCCTATACCCAGATAATCGCCGAATTGCCAATAATTTTGATTGTGCCGGCATGAATAACCGCTACGCGCATAGGCGGAAATTTCGTATTGTTGATAACCGTGCTCGGCCAATAATTGCTGACACTGCTTCTGCCCGGCGAAAATCGCCTCGTCTTCCGGCAGGCTAGGCGGAAATTTATGGAAATAGGTATTAGGCTCCAACGTCAATTGATAAAAGGAAAAATGCGTCGGCTGCAAACTCAGCGCAGCGGTGACATCATCCAGCATCTCTTCCGGCGTCTGTCCCGGCAAGCCGAACATCAGGTCGAGGTTTAGGTTTTCGAAGCCGGCCTGGAAAGCAATATCCACGGCGCTGCGAGCTTCATCGGCACTGTGAATTCGGCCCAGACTTTGTAAATGCCGGTCGTTTAAACTCTGAATACCGATGGATAAACGGTTGATACCCAACTGCCGAAAGGCACGAAATTTAGCGGCCTCGACGGTTCCGGGATTGGCTTCCAGGGTGATTTCGCAATCGCCGGCCAAATCAAGTTGCTTGCCGATGCCAGCCAGCAACTGTTCCAGTGCTGGCGGCGAAAACAGACTGGGCGTGCCCCCACCCATGAAGATACTTTGTATCCTGGGCCGCTCCGGCAACAAGCGTAAATCAGCGCGCAAATCGTTCAGCAAGGCTTCGATGTAAGCCTGCTCGGGAATCCCGGCTTTGACGGCGTGGGAGTTAAAGTCGCAATAAGGGCACTTGCGGATGCACCACGGAAAGTGGATATACAGACTCAGCGTTGACAAGCGCAGTCCTTACCAACTGCCGATGTTGCTCATCGACGCCCATGGCTCCTGAACCGGCAATGCGTTGCCTTTTTGCAGCAATTCGATGGAAATCTGATCCGGTGAGCGAATGAAGGCCATCCTGCCGTCGCGCGGCGGGCGGTTGATTACGACACCCTGTTCTTGCAGACGCTGGCAAAAGCCGTAAATATCGTCGACTTCAAACGCCAAATGTCCGAAATTGCGCGCACTGCCGTAGTCCTCGCAATCCCAGTTATAAGTTAACTCGAGCAGCGGCGCATCGTCGCGTTTGGCTTGCGCCTGATCGCCGGGGGCGGCTAGATAGACCAAGGTAAAGCGCCCGGCTTCGCTTTCAAAACGCCGAATTTCCGACATTCCCAGCTTCTGGCAATAAAAATTCAGCGATTCTTCCAGGTCTTGCACCCTAACCATGGCATGTAAAAAGCGCATTTCAGCCTCCTAAATACGAAAACCGGCATTATGGACAAATTTAGCGAGCCAGGCCAATGAGCCGACGGCGCGAGACTTTCAAAATAAATCCAACGGATCGACATCCAGCGACCAGCGGACTTTTTTAGCTTCTTTGAGCCGATAAACACCGGGCAGCAGTCTATCCAATAAGGAGTGCAGCGCTCTGCGTTGCGGGCTTTGCAGCAGCAACTGAAAGCGAAACTGTCCTGCCCGCCGCGCCATCGGCGCCGAAACCGGACCCAACACGCTGACGCCTTCGCCGTTAGCCTGGGCGATGAGCTTTTGCATGGCCTTTAGAAACTGTTGCGGCGCCTGGATATCGCCAGCGTGAACCCGGAACAAGGCCTGATAACTACAAGGCGGCAAACCGGCCTGCCTGCGCTCTTCTAAAGCCAGCTCGGCAAAAGCCGAGTAACCCTTTTCCAGCAAGGTCGTCAGCAACGGATGTTGCGGCTGGCGTGTCTGCAGTATGACGCGGCCCGGCTTATCGGCGCGGCCGGCGCGGCCGGCGACTTGCGAAATCATCTGCGCCAGGCGCTCGCCGGCCCGATAATCGATGCTGAACAAGCCGCTGTCGCTATCGAGAATCGCCACCAGCGTCACATTGGGAAAATGGTGCCCCTTGGCGAGCATTTGCGTACCCAAAATAATGTCGGCATGACCTTGATGAATCTGTTCCAGATAACTTTCCAGAGCGCCCTTGCGCTGGGTGGTATCGCGATCGAAGCGAATCACCGCTTTGTCAGGGAAAAGGCTGGTGAGCACCTGTTCGATGCGCTCGGTGCCCATACCCAAGGCCTGCAGCTCCCCGGTCTGGCACGACGGGCAATGCTTGCTTAAGGCTTGCTCGCTACCGCAGTGATGGCAGCGTAGACGGCGGTCGGCGGCATGGATAACCAGATTGGCGTCGCAGCGCCGGCAACGCGCGACCCAGCCGCAACCGTGACAAATTTGTACCGGCGCAAAGCCGCGGCGATTCAGAAACAGCAACACTTGCTGGCCTTGCGCCAACGTGTCGCGAATGGCGCCGATCAGCGCTTCCGACAGGCCTGCCTGCAGGCTTTTATTGCGAATATCCAGCACCTCAAATACCGGATCGACGGCATTTCCGGCACGATTGCGCAACAGCAATAATTGGTAGCGCCGATGCTGAACATTGAACAACGTCTCCAAAGAAGGCGTCGCCGAACCGAGTAGCACTGGAATGTTGAGCATCTTGCCGCGAGCAATCGCCACATCTCGACAGGAAAAACGAAAGCCTTCCTGTTGTTTGAACGAGCTATCGTGTTCTTCGTCGAGGATGATCAAACCCGGTCTCGGCAACGGCGTAAACAATGCCGACCGGGTTCCGAGCAGAATCGACGCCTGCCCCTGCTGCATGCTCAGCCAAGCTTGTAGGCGTTCGCTGTCATTCAGCTTGGAATGCGAACAAACGATGGGCACGCAAAAGCGCTGGCGGAAACGCTGCTCCAATTGCGGCGTCAGGGTAATTTCCGGCAACAGCACCAACACTTGCAGATTGCGCCGCAAGGCTTCGGCAATGATCTGCATATAGACTTCGGTCTTGCCGCTACCGGTCACGCCTTGTAACAGCGCCACCGAAAATCGGCCAAGATTGCCGATAACCGCGGCGATGGCGGCCTGTTGTTCTGCGTTGGCCTGCAACGACGATGGCCGACTGCTATGCTCCGGCAAGCTTGCCGGTGCGGAACAGTATTCGAGCAAGCCTTTGTCCACTAAGGTCTGCAGCGCCGGCTTTTGTTTAACCAGCTCGCCGACCGCCAAGGCTGCATCCGCGGTTTGCAGCTGTTGCAGCAGCGCCTGTTGTTTGACTGCACGGCGTAATTGTTGAAGGTCGAAATCACGGCCGGCATCGCTAAGCCGAACCCAGGGCTCCTGCCGCAGCAGCGCCGGCTTGCCCTGCCTGAGTGCGACCGGAAATGCCGTTGCCAGCACTTCGCCAAGAGGATGGTGGTAATAACGGCTGGCCCATTCGAGCAATTGCAAATCGACGGCTGAAATCAAGGGCTCTGGGTCGAGTATCGCATCGACGACTTTCAATTTCACCGGATCGACCTCGCTGTTAACCGCCACAGCAACGACAATGCCGATTTTGCTGCGCTTGCCGAACGGCACCATGACCCGTGTACCGGGTCGGACACTACCTTGCCAGTCTGCCGGGAGACGATAGTCGAAGAGTTGATCGAGCGGAATGTCTATAGCTATCCGTAAAACGGTGCTGTGCTGCGGATCACATTTAGCCATACATTTTGAGTATTTTTTGATAATAGATCGCTAAGTGATTATCCCGCTTGAAGAATCCGAGTTACCCACAATATCTGTGGATAACTCTGTGGATTAAGCGCTAACAAAACCGCTTAATGCCGGTTTCTATTAGGTATTTGTTAAATTGACCAAATTTAAGACAGGCAATAATTTCAATACAAATCAATAGCTTAAGTAAAAAATTGATCTATGTTAAATCACGCCACTGATTTTCACCGCTTTTTAACCGCGATGAACCATTTTTGTGCATAACCCGCTTTGGATGAATGGAAAAACGCTTGACAAGACCTAGAACAGCCGCAAAAAAGCGCTAATCCGCGGAACCTTTTGCAGCCAACTTCATCACCAGCAAGCTGAAGCCCGCCAGCATCAAAAACGCCAGCAATGTCCAGGCCGGCAAACTGAAACCCAGGAAGGTGGCGTCGACTTTTGCACACTCCCCGGTGCCGCTCAGCATCAATTTGATAGTATCGGCCAAAGGAAAATTTTGCAGCACGTATTCCAGCCCAGGACTGCACTCAGGCACCTCGTCGGGTGGCAAATGCTGCAGCCATACATGGCGGCTGGAAATACTGGCCCCAATCAACGAAGTAACCACCCCCAAAATCCCGTAAATCTTAAGGCCACGGTTATGAATGGCCGCGGCCAGGAATACCAGGCCGGTCGCCAAAATAGCCAGCCGCTGCGAAATGCAGAGCGGACAGGGCTCCATGTCTTCTACAAATTGCAAATACGCACCCGTTGCCAACATGCCGCAACAACCAATAAAACCGATGGCAAACCACACTCGTGGACTAAAGGCTGCAAAATTCATTTTCGACGTCATTTTTGAATGCTCTAATTTCCCGCGATGGGCCCAAAATTACCAGAATATCGCCCGCACAGAGCCGGCGATCGCTTTCATCGGCAACAAAGCGCAATTGCTGACCAAGTTGCTTGTTGACGATGCCGATCAGGATCAAATTATACTGCGTCCCCAATTCCAGTTTACCGACTTCGGTGTTTTCCAGATAACTGTTTTCCGGGATCACAATTTCGGCCAAATGCAAATCGTGCCTGCCGAATACCGTGTGATCGAAAACATCGCTGATATGTGGACGTTTCAAAATATCGTGGATCTTACGGGCGCAAATTTCATACGGATCGATGATTTTGTTGGCGCCGGCCGCCAACAGCTTGCCCGCGGACTCCGGGCTATCGACGATGGCGATGATGATCAAATCCTTATCCAGCGCTCGCGCCGAAAGGGTCAAGAATACGTTTTCGAAATCATCGTCGAAAAAGCAGAACAGAATATCGATGTCGCGGCCTATGCCTATCGACCTCAACTCTTCGTCGCTACGAAAGTCGAGCGTGGCGGTGGCGAAGCCATTTTCGGCGGCCAGCGCCGTTTGCACAGGATTATGATCGATGACCAGCACTTGATGGTGTTCCGGGTCCAAGCGGCTCACCGCCTCGAACGACAAGCGGTTGTAGCCGAATACCGCGATTTTCTTCATGCCGGCTTCCTTTGCAGCAAACGCTGCTGCTCGACCTGATCTCGGAAATGATCGATACCGTATTTCCGGCCCAGTAATACCAACATATCGCCGTGACGCAACACGAATTTGCCTTCCGGGTTGAAGTAAAAATGCTGCTGTTTCACCTGAAATTTGTTCTTATGTTTGTGATGAATCGGATTGTCGCTGATCACGCCCAGCAGGGTCAGCTTGTTGGCTTTTAAGACCAATTGATCGATGCGCTGGTTGTCCAATGGCGAATGCTCACTGATCAGCACCGATTCCATGGTAACTTCGGTCTGATTCTGCAAAATCCCGGAGATGGCTTCGAATGCCACCGGCTGGCCGACAAACTCCGCAGCCAGCATGCCCGCGACTTCGAAAGGCCGGATCACATGATCGGCACCTGCCTGATAGAGTTTATTGACGTTATCGTGGCGGTTGGCGCGGGAAATAATCCGTACATCCTTATTCAAATGCCGACTGGTTAGCGTGACGTAAACGTTGACGACGTCGTCCCCGGTGATGCACAAAACCGCCGACACCGAACGGGCAATACCGGCGTTTAACAGCACTTCGTTCTTGCTGGCATCGGCATGAATGGCCAAATAGCCCAGACGCTTGGCGAGTTCAACATGCGCTTGGGTTCTATCGATAATCACGAATTGCTGCTGCTCTCGACTCAAATGATGGGCTATTTCCTGGCCCACCCGCCCGAAGCCGCAAATCAAAATAAAATTTTGATAGCCCTTCAGCTCGGCGTAAATACGGGTTTCTCGCAAGGACAACATTTTCTCGCTGAATGCCGCGATCAGAATCGAGGTAAAGAAGGACAATACGCCGATACTGGTCAAAATCAGGATCACCGCTACCCAGCGTCCGCCGATGGTGTGGGGCACTATGTCGCCGTAACCGACGGTCGCCAGCGTGACGATGGTCCAGTAAAAGGCATCGAACAGGCTTTTGATGTCGCCATCCGCCGCCGGGAACTCGAACATATAGATCGAGACGCTGGCAATGAAGGTCAGAAAACAGGTGAATATCAGCAGCGTCGTCAGCTCGAAGCGTTTGCTGGCCAGCACATCGGCGAACAGTTTGGTACTGTTGGAATACCGGAACAGCTTGAACAAGCGGAAAATGATGAAGACTTGCAAGATGCCTAGCGGCCGGTAACTTGGCAAAATCGCCAGCACGTCGATGATGGCGAATGCCGAAGTCATGTATTCCAGCTCTTTGCTCAAAATGCGCCTGGCGGCGAGCAGCGGCTTGAAGGCGAGATTCAGATACAGGGCTTTTTCGTATTCTTCGACGATGATTTTGTAGGAATCGGAATGTATCCAACCGCGCAGCAGATATTCCAAGATGAATATCAGCAAAATCAGCTGTTCGAAATAGCCGCCCATGGTGCTGGCCTGATGTTCGACATGGTAGAGCAGAAAGAAAATGCTCAACACGATCAAGCCGATCATGGTGGCGTCGAAATATTTTTTTTGCGGGCTGTCCGGGTTGACCAGCAGGTTGGTGAGCATGCGTTTGCTGCGGATATAGGTCGCGGACGACTTTAAATAATAGGCAGCGTAAACAATCAGCTTCGACAGCATACTGTCACAGTCAGTTAGATTTTTTGAATTCGACCACTTTGCTGGCCGGGCTGAGATTAATTTCGTCGATCACGGCATGGGCACCGGCAGCCAATATATAGGTGACGGCATCGGCAACATCTGCGGCGGCCAATGCTTGCCCGCTACCACTTACCGGCGCGAAATTCAGCGTCTCGAAAAATGCGGTATCGACCATCCCCGGATTAATCAAGGACACCCGCACCGAACTTCTGCCGCATTCTTCGCGCAAGGCCTGGGTAAAACCGCGTAGCGCAAACTTGCTGGCGCAGTAAATGCTGCCGTTGCGGCTGCCTTTCAGTGCGGCTTCCGAACCAATGTAGACCAAATTAGCATGAGGCTTTTGCTTGAGTTTCGGCAACAACGCGCGAGTCAATATCGCCTGCGCAGTGAAATTGACATTGACTAATCGCTCGATCTGCAGCGGTGAAAACTGCTCCAAACCGCCAAACTGCCCATAACCGGCGGCGAACACCACGCCATCCAGGTCGGGATATTCGGCCTGCACTTGTTTGGCGACATCGGCAATGCCGTCCAGATTGCCAAGATCGAGCCGGACGGCATGAAATTGCGGGTGCGGATTTTTAAAGCTGCGGTCATCACGCGAGCTGCCGACCACCCGATGACCCTGGCCCAACAAACGGCGAGCCACGGCCCGGCCGATGCCGGAGCTAGCGCCAGTCACCAACAAGGTTCGTGTCATAAGCGGCATGGGAAGAATTTTTCCTGAGGAATATATTGCAGCAGCATTTCGCTGCAATCGGCCATCATCGCCTGCTCCAGATCGCTTCGATAGGAGGTCATACCGGCATGAGTCTGCACAGGACTGGCAAACAGGCGTTCGTCAGGATAGAGCTTGGCGATCTTCTTGAAATACTGTTCCGGCAAACGAAACACGCCCAAACTGACCGAGTGCAAGGTTTCCGCATCGACTACGGCGAACACTTGTTCCAACAATTGCCGATACAATTGCCGATAGTCCTGCTGGTAAATCAGCGGATCGAAGCGCAAGCCAATCGGCCAGCCTTGCCGCTTCAGCTTGGCAGCGGCTTCTATGCGCTTGGCCACGCTTGGCGCCCTTGCCTCGACCTTACCGGCAATCAGATCCGGCGACAAACTAAATGCCACCACGCAGCGCGGCAGCGGCGAGCGCTGCGACAGACTTCTGATCTGGGTGCTCTTGGTCCGCAGTTCCAGCCAGGCATTATCGAGTTGTTCGAATACCGGTAAAAAAAACTCGGCAAAGCCGGTCACCGGTTCGAATGCCAAACTGTCGCAATCGTAACCGGAGAAAAAGTAGCAATCTTGCTCGGGCGTTTGCTCGCATATTTGCCGAATCCGGCTAGCGAAATCCTCGTAATTGACGAACAACACATAATTGGCCGATTGGTACATGCCCTGCAGAAAACAATACCTGCAGTCGTACAAACAATTCAGCATATGCGAGAAATAATAATTCTGCCGGCCACCGATGCCGTAACCGGCGGGCGCCGGTAATGCAAACTTCTGATATTTTTCGGCCAGGATCAAAGCCGGCTGGTGTTTTTGTAGGCGAAAGTTCTGAGCTTTGGGATTGAAAACTTCGCCATAACGCTGACACTCGATCACCTGCGCCAGCGGAAAACGCGCACGAATCGCCACAACTCTTGGATGAGCCAGGACTGCAGATTCGATGTACAAAGTCTCTATCATGCGCGGATAACCGATCAAAATGGTCAATCATTATAAAGGACGATAGGAGCCATCCGCCGCTTGCTGATAAAATCCGCCCTTTTACATTGCACCGATAACATGCGATTGATCCGAGGCTTGAACCATCTTGAACCCTTAAGCCGCGGCTGCGTGCTGACCATAGGCAATTTCGACGGCTTGCACCTTGGTCACCAACACGTCATTGAAAGACTCGCCGAACACGGACGTCGCCTGAATCTGCCGGTGGTCGTGATGGTTTTCGAGCCGCAACCGCTGGAATATTTCCTTGGCGATCATGCCCCGTCGCGGTTGACCCGCTTGCGGGAAAAAGCCATTCAGTTTGCCAAGCTGCCGGTCGACAACCTACTGGTCATGCCGTTCGGCCGCACCCTGGCCGATGTCGATGCCGAACAATTCATCCGCGAAATTCTGGTCAAAAAACTCAATATTAAACATTTGGTGATCGGCGACGACTTTCACTTCGGCAAAGCCCGTTGCGGTAACTTCGCCTTACTGCAACATCGGGGCCAGGATTTTGGTTTCAGCGTCGAATCCACGTCTTCATTCGAAATCGACGCCATGCGCATCAGCAGCACGCTGATTCGCGATGCCCTTGGCGAAGGCGACCTGACGCTGGCCAAGACCTTGCTCGGCCGCGACTATTCGGTTTGCGGCCGGATTGCCCACGGCGACAAACGCGGCCGGGAGCTGGGCTTTCCCACCGCCAATTTACAGATGTTTCGCAAGAACACACCGCTGGTCGGCGTGTTTGCCGTCACCATGACCGGATTAGGCGGCGAACTGCATGGCGTTGCCAACCTCGGCACCCGGCCAACGGTCGACGGCGGCGCCAAGGCGGTGTTGGAAACCCATTTGTTCGACTTCAACCGTGATATTTACGGCCACTACGTTGAAGTACATTTCAAAACCAAACTGCGCAACGAAGTCCGCTTTAATTCGCTCGAAGCATTAAAAGCGCAAATAAAGGATGACGTTCTGGCGGCACGGAGCTTTTTTGCCCTGCCATCGGCATGAATCGACTCATTTCCGCCGACATTAAGACACTATTGCACCGCTTTAACAGGGCAGGAACATCGTTCCGCGCGATTTTTTTAGTCGCAAATTGAAATAATGTTTGACGGGCAATAGCGTTGCGGCTACAATTTGGTTTCTTCACGGGGTGAGCCAAACTCTTCCCACATTAGAAGGTCAAATTCGGGGTATAGCGCAGTCTGGTAGCGCGTCTGCTTTGGGAGCAGAATGTCGGGAGTTCGAATCTCTCTACCCCGACCAAGATTTGCGCTTGTAGCTCAGCTGGATAGAGCATCGGCCTTCTAAGCCGAGGGTCGCAGGTTCGAGTCCTGCCAAGCGTGCCATTCCTCGAAAATTCATTATGGTGAGCGTAGCTCAGTTGGTAGAGTCCCGGATTGTGATTCCGGTTGTCGTGGGTTCGAGCCCCATCGTTCACCCCAATAAACTCAAGGCCCACAGCCTGTTCCTGAAAAGTCCCACACTTTTCCGCCGAAAACGCTTATTTTCCCTGTCACCCCATAAATCCTTCCCCAGCCACCGTCAACGCTGACGCAACTTGCGGAAAAAACATTCTCTTCAAAAATTCAATCAAGAAAACCACGCCCGAAAACGCGCTTTTGCCGCAGCCTTTGCAGACTTCATGGCTTGATAAACCCAGGTTTCGGTTATTTTTTGATGCGCCCATTGCAGCCAGCGCATGATGGTCGAATAAAGCAGGGCGATGATTGTAAAAGTCAAAAGCTGCGGCTTGGTCAAGGCAAATACCCTGGCGACCAACAAAGTTCCCAGCAACTTAGCCACAAGCTCGAGTAAAATCCCCTGAAGTATCATGCCGCGAGCCAGCATAGCAAACGCAGCTAAGTTGATCGGCGTCACTATCATCATCGGAATCAACACCGCGATTAAGGCGGCATTTGGCGAAACCTGAACCAGCCACCGCTCCACGGCCTCCAGCCGCAAACTGCGAATCAACAAATGGCCGAACGACGTCAAAACATCCCACAACCATTCTTCTATGATCAAAATAATGGCTAGGATGGAAAGCAAAAATTTTTTCATGCTGGCTCGCCGCGATTCAATTTACCGGAAACATCATTGCCTACAATGTAACAGCATTTTGCGCACTTAGTGGACAGAGCAAGCCGCCGGCTCTTTAGGCCACTGCGTGATATGCCACACTTTTAGCTAAAAATAGGTCATATGACACACTTTTTACCGAGCCCATTGGCAGAGCACGCTTCAGAAAACACCCTCGGTTATTAAACAGAGGGCAAACAATCTCAGCCACAAACCCATTAATAACAACAAGTTAGCAAGAACAATCCAGCCATCACCCATTAAATCTGCGCCCAGAAAGCCGGCAAACTGGCTTATGGACCGAAAATTGCTGCCAAAACAGTTCGATCTGTTTTCTTTGCTGGTTCATTTATGAGCGGTTTCAAAACTTCCTTGTTTTGCCAAGTGCTGCTGTGTTTATGCTTGACGCTATCGTTGCAAACGGTGGCGTTCTCGGCGATCAATGATTTCGATAAACCCGTGCTGCATCCCGCCATTCCGCTTGTCGATGAAGACGGCGTGCATGTATTGGATAGCAACAAGCCATACAGCACCCATATGAGTTGCGGCAATAGAAGTGGCGGTGGCGCCGGCTGCCATGATATAGACAAGATCAGCAGCGCCTACCATTTCGAAATGGGCCGCAACGAAGCCGACGATCA
>Ga0172367_10008246_pt1 | contig 11689 bp, 9 predicted proteins | sample Lak10m_FD_114542 | JGI IMG/M metagenome (GOLD analysis project Ga0172367, IMG submission 114542) | Freshwater microbial communities from Kabuno Bay, South-Kivu, Congo - kab_022012_10m | ecosystem: Environmental > Aquatic > Freshwater > Lake | place: Democratic Republic of the Congo: South-Kivu...
AATATCCAGGATGATTATTTTTCTAATTTGATCGAACGCTTTTCTTTCCCAAAAAAATTCAAAGTTGTTGTCGACGCCAGTTGTGCCACGCCAGGAGTTATTGTTCCTGATTTATTGCGCCAGGTCGGATGTGAAGTCATAGAAAGTAATTGTAAAATCGATCCAACCTTCCCCTTAGGAACGCCCGACCCAACAGAAGTCAGCTTGGCGACTCGTTTACGTGACCGCGTTTTACAAGAAAAAACTGATATCGGCTTCTCTTACGATGCTGACGGCGACCGAATAGGTATTGTTGATAACGCGGGCGGTATTATCTGGAACGATATTCTAGTCGCTCTGTTTGCTGCCGATGTTTTAGAAAATCACCCCGGCGACATAATCATGTTTAATACCTTATGCTCCCGCGTCGTTGTTGAAACGATTGTTAATAAAGGTGGCCAGCCGTTTATGTGGCGAACCGGGCATTCTTTTCTAAAAAAGAAAAATCAGGAGGTCGGCGCCGCATTTATCGGTGAATTATCCGGGCACTTTTTCTTCTCTAAGGATTTCTATAATCATGACGATGGCTGCTACTCTACTTTACGCCTATTAAGTTACCTCGGCCGGAGCGGGAAATCCCTCGCTCAACTTGTTGCCGAATTACCGCACTATATCTCCAGCCCGGAAATCAAAGTTGGCGCTCCCGACGATCTAAAGATTGCTCTGATAGAAAAAGTTGCCGCTGTTTTAAAAAAAGATTGGCCGCAGGCTGAGATTATCAGCGACGAAAGAGCGGGAGACGGGGTCCGCTTAGAAATGTCTGACGCTATGTTTGTTATCCGCTATTCTCAAAATGGCCCATACTTGACGGTTAAATTCGAAGCCAAGACTGCTGAGCGCTACGAGGAACTTAAAAAATATATCAACGGACTACTACACCGATTTCCGGAAATAGATTGGACTTTCGGGGTCAATGTCGAAAGTCTAAAATAAAAAACAGAAAACAAAAAAGACCGGTAACGGTCTTTTTTGATTAATCTAAATTCTAAAAAAATAATTTTATCTAATCTCTTTCAACCTCAATAGTGCATTTATTAACAACGGCTGCTAAGGCACCGACCGCGGCCAAAATCGGAGCGAACACCGCGCCGACAACCGCAAAGGTAACCGGGATTTCGACCATAGTCTTACCTTTTTCGTTTTTAATAATAATCCGACGGACATTACCCTCTTTAATAAGCTCTTTCACTTTCTTTAAAACTTCATGACCGTAAACTTTAAATTGCTCTTGCGTCGTTTCTTTCTTTGTTTTTTTAGACATATATTTTAAATTATTTCTTAGCACGTTGCGATTGATAAGTCTGTTTAGACTTGCGCGTGACCGCCAAAATAGTCAAAACGGCGATATAGGAAGAGACGACAGAAGTGGGGATATGGTAATAGGTTTGTCCGGCAAAATCGGCAACAATCAAAATAGCCATCAAAACTGACCAGACGATAACGAAAATTTCTCCGGGGTGCTGCTTGTGATGATTATCATACCAGCGCTCAAATTCTTTATTACTAACATAAATAGTCAGCGTCCCAATATAAATAATAGAAACAACGTTCAAAATTTCTTCTTGCGCGTTACCGGTGAATAGATCAAAAATGATAACAAAAAAGAATAAAAGTGACCAAGTATTAATCAGATGTCGCCAAAAATTAAAATCAGTCATCATTAATTTTTTTCTCATATTACTTCTACGCATTATTTCTAAGAAAAAAGTTCTTTGATAAAATTATAACAAAAATAACCAAATTATCAATTTGTTGACAAATAGCGTCTCTTGTGTAAAATAAAGAACATCAACAAATAATTCGTTCATTAAACAAGGAGATAATAATGCCAAACAGAATAAGGCGCATCAGCACTAAAATGGAAAGACAGGCCAAGACAAAGCCAAAGCATATTTGTGTTACTTGCCATATGGTGTTTGCGACACATGATATAGACAAAGTTGTCTATATCCATTTAGAAAGTGGCGACCATATAGCAATATGCTATGGGCATTTGCTCGAAATTGCCAACCGGCCGGGTACGTATTTCCCGCGCCTGCCGCTAAGAAAAGCGAAAGACTTCGATTTAATAAAATATTTAAACGAAGTTAGAGCGGCTGTGGCAAATAAATTAATCGACGAGACGGTGTTAAACACGTTTACCGTTATCACGGAATTAATGGATAAAACCGGGCTGTCGAAATACGTTGGTGGTACGGCCGAACTGTTCAGTATAGGGTTTAAGGACACAAAAATCCTATCTATAGAAACCGTTCCGTCTCAAGCGCAATTAGCGCCAGTTATTAATTAACTCTACGCAAGGTCGGCTTCGGTCGACCTTTTTTATTTATAAGCCCAACGAATATACTCGCGCAGAACTCTTTGTGTATTAAAATAAGAAGCATTGAGGCTAATAACGGTAGACATCATATCGTGCCATTTTTTTGGATACCGATAATAAGAAGGTAAAATCTCTTTTTCTAATAAATCATAAAGGTTATCTTTTCCCGTCTGATAATTTTCTTCAATAAGCCAACCAGTCTTATTCTTTCTATACCCTTCTGGCCACCAACCGTCAGCCGTACTAAATTGCGGTATGCCATTATGAGCCGCTTTCATGCCGCTCGTCCCCGACGCCTCGTTAGGCGGCAAAGGAGTATTAAGCCAAAGATCAACGCCAGCCACTAAAAGCTGGGCCTTATTCATATCATAGTCCTCCCAAAAAATAATTTTTATTTTAGTGGCTAACTTTTTTTGCAGTTGCCAAATATATTTTATTAAAGCCTGCCCCTCTAAGTCTTGTGGATGCGCCTTGCCGGCGTAGATAAGCTGTATCGGTCCGGCTTTTTCTCGAACTTCTAATAGTCTGCTAATATCTTTAAATAAAAACTCTGGTCGCTTATAGGGAGCAAATCGCCGCACGAAACCAATAGTAAAAATGTCTTCTTTCAGCTGAGGCCTGATCGATAATCGGTTAATATGGCTTATTAACCGGCGCTTCGCTTTTTGGTGCGCCGACCATAATTTTGTTGTCGGAATCCAGCTCGCTCTACTTAAGAGATGATTATTTTTACACCAACCTGGTAAGTACTCGCCATATATCTTTTTAAATTCCGGAGCTATCCAGCGCCCAGAGTCTACGCCATTAGTAATCCGATTTATTTTATATTCCGGAAACATTTTTTGCGTTACCGCTTGGTGACATTTAGAAACAGCATTGCTATAACCGCTAAAATACAGCCCAACTCTAGTAAAATTAATTTCATTTTGATGAACCAGACCCTTAAGTCGTGCGGGGAAATCCAATTGATATTCTAATAAGTAGGGCAAAGAAAAAATATCTTGGCTTTTTAATAAAGGTGTGTGCGTCGTAAAAACGCAAGCTCGACGGATGGCTTCGACTTTTTCCTGATCACTTTTAAGCGGCGATTCCAGAAATAATTCTATTGCCGCTAAGGCACCGTGGCCTTCGTTAAGATGATATTTCTTTATATTCTTGTATCCTAAACAGGCCAACATTTTTATTCCTGCGCGGCCTAAAATTATTTCCTGTCTAAGACGATACTCCTCGTCACCGCCATAAAGTATCCCCGTCAATCGCCGATTAATTTTACTGTTACCGGGCAAATCCGTATCTAAAAAATAAATTGAGATTCTAAAATTATTCAGGCTTCTAATAGTATATTGCCAAACTCCAACCATAACTTGTTCTGTCCCGATCTTAACCGCGACTTGCGCCTTTAGCTTCTTCAAAGCAGAAATATTATAATTCTGATCAGATTTTGCTATCTGTTGGCCCGCTAGCGTGATCTTCTGCTGAAAATACCCCTAACGATTCAGCAGAGTCAAACCAACCATCGGAAAATTTAAATCGGCTGCCGATCTCAAAATGTCGCCGGCTAAAACCCCTAAACCTCCGGCGTAGGTTTTAATATCACTAGACACCGCTATCTCCATACTCAGATAAGCGACGACAGGCTGCTCTTTTTTATCTTTCATAAATTGACTATTTCCTCTTCAGCATACCTAAAAAGCCAAAAAATATCAAAATAAAAAAGAGCTAATTCAATAATTAGCTCTCTGGCCTTTTACGGCCGGCGAAAAACGATTTTATTTTCCTGCTCCCGCCACAAACGGGAAATATTGTCGCGATGACTGTAAATTACTACTAGTAATAGAACCAGCGATAAGACTGTGATTGGTAAATTATTATTTACCCAAGGTGATCCTTCTAATATTTGATATAAGAAGATTGTCTCTGCCCCCAGAATAGATCCAAATGATACATATCTAGTGAAAAATACGGCGGCTATGAAAACCAAGATGGTGATGACCATGCCGGTCGTATTTAAAACTAAAAATATGCCAACGGCCGTGGCTACGCCTTTGCCACCCCTGAAATTTGAGAAAATAGGGCGAAGATGTCCAATTACGGCAGCCATACCGACAGCCACTACTTCCCAACCTCTTAAACCGAAATAGACGGAAATTAAGACAGGAACGGCCCCTTTGGCCGCATCGAGCACTAAAACTAGAGAACCATATTTCCAACCAAGCGCTCGGAAAGTATTGGTAGCACCAACATTACCGCTACTAACATTCCTTAAATCCACGCCCCGAGCCGAAGCGATAATAGGGCCAAAAAGGACTGACCCCAGCAAATACGATAAGATCATTATTATGAACATTGCTGCTCTCCTTAATTTATTTTTAAAGATCTTGTTATTTAATTATTTTAATATTTTAATCTGGGTGCCTACAGGGAATCGAACCCTGGCTAGCGGGACCACAACCCGCCGTTCTACCATTAAACCATAGGCACCATGCTTGTTTCTTTTTTTTGAAACGTACGCCCGGGGGGAGTCGAACCCTCGTCTAGAGCTTAGAAGGCTCCCGTTCTATCCGCTGAACTACGGGCGCAAAAATTACAAATAAATTCAGGTTAATATTAATAGAAATATGACATCCTGTCAAATAAGCTTAAATCTTACCTATTTCTCTGCCTTATGGACTCAAATAATATAACAGCAGCCGAAACAGAAACGTTCAAAGAATCTAATCCGTGGCGCATCGGGATTTTAATCGCTCGTTCTGCCCCCTCAAGCCACTCTCGACTTAGCCCGCTCGCTTCTGAACCAAAAACAAAAGCAGCCGGGCCAGACAAATCAACGCTTGTATATTCTTGCGAGCCAGAAGTCGCAGCCGCAAAACTAGAAATTTTATGCGCCCTCAGCCATTCTAACGTTTCCGAAACAGAGGCCTTAAGCACGGTCTGGCTAAAAATCGTCCCTTCGCTCGCCCTAATAACGTTTGGATTATAAATATCGGTCTGATTATCGTTAATAATCACGGCGGTAGCATTGACGGCATAGGCGGTACGTAAAATTGCCCCCAAATTACCGGGCTTTTCCACTCTTTCTAAAATAACCAGCAGCGGATTTTTATTTAATTTTATATCGGCCAATTTCTTCTCTTGTAATTTAACGACGGCCAAAAATCCGTCTGGATTTTCTTTATAGCAAATCTTCTGGAAAATATTTTTTGTTACTTCAATAATTTCCCCTTGCTTCGATCTAACTGCACTAATCAACTCCTGCTGGCCCTTGATTAAATCCGGAGAATAAAATAAAGAAACAATGCCTTGTCCGGCCGATAAAGCCAATTCTATTTCTCGTCTACCATCGACCATAAATAAACCAAGTTTTTTCCTGTCTCCGGCTTTTTTAAGGCGTAGCAGGTTTTTAATGCTGGGGTTACTTAAACTACTAATAGTAGCCATAAATAAATTTTTTAATATTTACAATTTTATTATATATCAATTATGTTATAATAACTATTATAATTATATTTTATGCCTATTCCTCAATTAAAAGGCCAAACATACGACGCTTGGCGCGGCTATAAAGCTTCGCGCGGGATTAAATCGTCTGGGCGCAGAAAGAAGAAGAATTTAATTAAAAATCTAGGTAAGATAGCCTTGATTAGCGCCATTTTTTTGCTAATCTTCGGATCTATTTATACTATCATAATCTCCCGCGACCTACCGAGTCCAAATCAATTAATCAACCGCGAGGTCGCTCAAAGTACAAAAATTTATGACCGAACCGGGAAAAACGTTCTATATGAAATTAGCGGCAACGAAAAAAGGACATTAGTTGCTTTAAAGGATATCCCGGATCGCGTCAAGCAGGCGACAATTGCCATTGAAGACAAAAATTTCTACAAACACGGAGCTTTTAGCGTTTGGGCGATGTTTCGCACAGTCATCACCAATATAATCTTTAACCGTAATGCCGGCGGCTCTACTCTAACCCAGCAATTTGTTAAAAATGCCATTTTAACGCCGGAAAAGACTATATCACGTAAAATAAAGGAGTTGGTCTTATCCTATCGTCTCGAAAAAAAGTTTTCTAAAGACGAAATATTACAAATGTACTTGAATGAAATACCTTATGGCTCAAACGCCTATGGCATCGAGGCGGCGTCACAGAAATATTTCGGAAAAAATGTTAAAGACGTAACTTTGGCAGAAGCGGCACTGCTAGCGGCCATAGTCCAGACGCCTAGCCGCTATTCTCCTTACGGTCCGAACAAAGATCTTCTGCTAAGCCGAAAAGATTATGTTTTAGGTCTATTAGCAGAACAAGGGTATATTTCTGAATCCGAAAGAGACGAAGCAAGAAAACAAGAAATAAAATTTAAAGGGCCGGAAACAAATATCACCGCCCCTCATTTTGTCATGTATATTAAAGATATTCTGGCAGAAAAATATGGCGAAAAGATGGTTGAACAAGATGGCTTAAAAATATATACTACCTTAGATTTATATAAACAAAAGGCGGCTGAAGAAATTATTACTGAACGAACTAAAGATTATCCAAAAAAATATAATGCCAATAACGCCGCCCTGATTTCCATCGACCCTAAAACCGGACAAATCTTAGCTATGGTCGGATCGCGCGATTATTTCGATGATTCTATTGATGGCCAAGTTAATGTCTCTACTCGTCCTCGCCAACCGGGGTCATCAATGAAGCCGTTGGTATATGCTGCTTTGTTCGAAAAAGGTTATTCGCCTGATACACTTTTATACGATGTTATCACTAATTTTTCTACCGATCCTAGTAAGCCATACGAACCCCATGATTATAGTGGAAAAGAATACGGGCCAATTACTATCCGACGCGCCCTAGCCGGATCTCTCAATATCCCGGCGGTTAAAGCTATTTATTTGGCCGGGATAAACAGCGTTATCGACCTAGCAGAAAATCTAGGATATACAACCCTGTCTCCGCGCAGTCGTTTTGGCCTCTCTTTAGTCCTAGGCGGCGGTGAAGTTAAATTATTAGAACATACTAACGCTTATAGCGCCTTCGCGCGTGACGGGCAAATTAGCCCGATAGTCAGCATTCTTAAAGTTGAAGATAAAAATGGCCGAGTAATCGAAGAGTATAAGCCGACGGACAAAAAAGTTTTAGATTCAAAGGTGGCCCGGATGATTAACAGCATTCTGTCTGATAATGACGCTCGGTCCTATATTTTTGGCCCTAAAAATTTTCTAACTCTCGGCGATCGCCCGGTAGCGGCTAAAACCGGGACGACCAACGACTATCATGACGCCTGGACAATGGGCTATACCCCGTCTCTTGTAACCGGAGTCTGGATCGGAAATAGCAATAATAAAGCAATGAGCGGAAAGGCAGATGGCAGCGTCCTTGCGGCCCCGATTTGGCACGACTATATGGCACGAGTCCTTGGTAATACTCCGGCGGAGAAATTTAAAGCTCCCGATGAATACAAAACCGGTAAAGCAATTTTAGACGGGCAAATATCTTCGGAAATGATAAAAGTCGATATAAGCACTGGCCAACCGGCCTCGAGCTCGACCCCGCCGGAATTAATCGGAGAAAAAACATCGCCTGTTTTCCATAATATCTTGTACTACATCGACAAAGACAATCCTCTCGGACCAGCGCCAACCGACCCGACACTTGACCCTCAGTTTTCTCTTTGGGAATCAGCTATACAAAAATGGGTAGCTAAAGCTACCTCATCTGACTTTCTATTAGATCTAATGGGAACCTCAACGAAGCCAGATCTTAATAACCAAAACAAACCAGAAAATAAACCGGTAATAAAAATAATTTCCCCTCTACCCAATCAGGTTATTACTTCTTCTAACCTAGAACTACAAATTGAAGCCAGCGCCCCGCGCGGTCTCAGTCGAACAGAATATTATATAAATAACAACCTCTGGGAAACTCAATTCGGCGACCCACTACCTTTTATTAAGGAAATATTCTTAAATAACGGTTATCAATCTTTAACCGTCAAAGCCTGTGATGACACAGAGAACTGTAGTGAAACAAGTGCTAATTTTAATGTTTTAATAAAAAATAATCCGATTAACGGAAATAAAAATTCTCTAAAAATTACCGGTCTAGACACCGGGGTGGTTGCCAAGGCTATAGATTTCCCCTTAACTATGAACCTACAAGTAGTTACTCCTGCAAGAGTTTTTCAAATAAACCTCTTAGCTCGGGGCGCCGATGGGACAATCACTACTCTAAAAACCATTAATCACCTCGAAAATAAGAATATTTCAGTTAGTTGGGATAATGTCCCACCGTCAGGAGAATATATTCTCTACGGTGAATTACGCGACTGGAATGGTGATTTTGTAAGCAGTAACGAAGTAAAAATAAATATCAATTAAGATTATTTTTTACTACTGCCTTATCGGCATAACAATATACAGATAACCATTTTCTTTCTCCGGTTTTAATAAACACGGCGTATTATTGTTTAAAATACTAATCTTAACGCGCTCACTTTCAATATTATTCAGACCGTCAATTAAATAACGATAATTAACCGTTATTTCGTTATCTGTCCCGGCCACATCAGCATCAACCTCTATTTGGCTTTCCCCGCTCGCTCCGGAAAAAGCAGAGACCGTAATCTTATTCTTAGAAAAAACCATAGTAACATCATTAATTCCTGCTTTCGAAAATAGGGCGGCAGCTTTTATGGCCCTAATTAATTCTACGCGCTCCGCCAATACGTTTGTCTGACTTTTCACCGGAATAATCTGTTTATAGTCGGGGTAATGTCCATTAATTAGACGGGAGATAAAATCAACCGAGTCAATTGTAAATAAAATCTGATTATCAGCTAAATATATTTTTAAGTCTTGTTCTTCGGTTAAACTACTATTTTCAAGATTATTTAAAATTCTTAAAAATTCCTGGGCGGTTTTGGCGGGCACAATTATCTTATATTCTTCTGTCGAACCAGAGTTACTTAAATTTATTTCTTTCTCCGCTAGACGATAACTATCGGTAGCCGCTAAACTAAGCTTACTTTTATTAAAACAAAAAGAGACGCCGGTTAACTCTGCTCTATTTTCACTAGTAGAAACGGCAAAAATTACACTATTTAAGGCTTTTTTAAATTCCTCAACACGACAACTATAATAACTATTCTTAGAAATAACGGGTATTAATGGGAATTCTTTAGCTGATTCTCCCTTAATTTTAGTTTTATAACTACCACATTCTACCTTTATTTCTTCGTTTTTTTCTTCTATTTTAACCTTTTCCCCATTACTCAATAAATTAATATATTCCGTAATTAACTTAGAATCAACCGTTATCCTTCCTTCCGTTTCAATTTTGCCACGTAGCTGATGAACTATTCCTATTTCGAGGTTTGTACTAATAAGTTCTATATTCCCTCCTTCAGCCTTAATTAAGATATTATTAAGTATTGGTAAATTAATGTTCTTGGCGGTCAAATGTCCGACAATATTTAATCCCCTTTTTAAGTTTTCCTGTAGACTGATGAGACGCATATTATTAATTGTTATTATATTATTAATTTATATATATTAATTAATAATAGTAATAAGGGCGTGGATAACTTTTTATTTTTTTAGATTTATTATTTTTTCTTAATGTTTTTATTATTTTTTAATGTTGATAAGTGTCTTGGTGGTTTGTTTATTATTTTTAATTGATTGTGAATAAATAATTAAAAATAGAAATTATTAACAAACTATTCTTCTGATTCCACCGGAGATCAACAGACTGTTAACAGGATATTAACAGATAATTTGTGTTTGGTTTAATAAGAGCTGTTAAAAAGTTGACGGATAGACTCTATTTCTTGTTTTACTTTCTCATTACCTCTATCCTTTATTTCTTGGTAGATCTTATTGTAGGAATGCATGGCGGTAGTATGGTCACGACCCCCTAGCTCGTTTCCGATGCTGGGGTATGAGGTTCCTATTTCTTCACGAATAATATAGATGGCGATTTGTCTGGGCCACACTAATTCCTTTTTTCGGCCAGTACCAACCAAATCTTTGTAAGTTACATTATAAAATTTCGCCGTTGCCTCTATTATCTCCTTAGGTGTTAGGGATTTTATTTGGATATTAGACACATAATCATTTAGGATTTCTTTAACACTTTTAAGGGTTGGGGTTAGTCCTTTGAATTGATGAGAAGCTATTATTTTAATTAAAGCTCCTTCTAATTCTCTAATATTGTTTTGCACCCGTTCAGCAATATAAGATAAGATATCCTTATCTAGGGGGCAACCTTTTTCTATGGACTTTCTTTCTAAAATAGCGATTTTTGTTTCTAAGTCTGGTTTACCGACGTCAGCTACCATGCCGGATTCAAAACGAGAAATTAAGCGGCTTTCGATAGCTGGAATTGATTTTGGTGGGCGGTCAGAGGTTAAAATTATCTGTTTATCGTTTTGTTGCAGTTCGTTGAAAGTATGAAAAAACTCTTCTTGTGTTCCGTCTTTACCGCCCATGAATTGCACGTCGTCTACTAATAGTAAGTCAACATTGCGATATAAATTTTTAAATTCTTTGGCGCGGCCGCTTTTAACGGCTTGAATATAGTTATTGGTAAATTTTTCGCTGGTAGCATATAATATTTTGTCGGTTTTCTTGGCGACAGCATTGCCGATGGCTTGTAATAGATGAGTCTTACCTAGCCCGACGCCGCCATAAATAAATAGAGGATTATAGGATTTTCCTAAATTTTCAACGACTGCCAGACAAGCGGCGTGTGCCAGCTCATTACCTCGGCCGACTATAAAATTTTCAAAAACGTATTTAGGATTTAGCCCGAATTGATTAACGCCACTGTTACCATTATTGGAGGGCGCTTCTGGAGTGTGGTTAGTGTCTGATTTTTTTGTACTTGGTCCGGCTGTTTCTGTTTTAATTTCCAGTCGGACGGGGGGTACAGCCATTCCGCCGCTGCGGCGCAACTCTATTTTATAAATTATTTCTTTAATTTTTTGTTTGGTGATATTTTCTAGGGCGCTTAAAATATTTCTATGGTATTTTTCTTCTAACCATTTTTTAACAAAGGCATTAGGAACACAAATAATTACCCGATCGTTTTCAAACGAGGAGATAAAGGTATCTTTAAACCAAGTGACGAAATTAGCTCGAGATAAGCTTACTTCAATTTCGCCTAAAACGGCCTGCCAAATTTGTTCGCTGGTCATAATTAATAAGGATTAAGCGGAGGTATTTAAAGAGATTTCTTTTAGTTTCTAGCAATCTAATTATATTAGATAACAGACTTTACCACAAGGCAGAGGTTTGTTAGGAACATGTTAATAAGAGGTGGATAAGCTCTAA
>Ga0172367_10008247_pt1 | contig 11688 bp, 10 predicted proteins | sample Lak10m_FD_114542 | JGI IMG/M metagenome (GOLD analysis project Ga0172367, IMG submission 114542) | Freshwater microbial communities from Kabuno Bay, South-Kivu, Congo - kab_022012_10m | ecosystem: Environmental > Aquatic > Freshwater > Lake | place: Democratic Republic of the Congo: South-Kivu...
AAACAATAGCTGAAAACTCAATAAAATCAAGGCTCGATCCACCAATCAAAAAACCATCAACCGCCTGATTTTTTAAAAATTGGCCTATTGTCTTAGAAGAAACACTGCCCCCATACAGCATTATGACTGTCATTTCAGGGACCACATCATCACACAATTTCTTTATATATATCAAAATAGACTCAATATGATTATTATCAGGGACTATCCCCGTTCCAATAGCAAATACGGGCTCATAAGCAACCATAAGGGATCGTCCTGAGCTATGTATCGACTTTATTGCTTGCAAAACAGGCATTATTTGAGCATAAAGAGCATCATAAGAAGCGCCCCCTTCAAACTGCGCTTGCGTCTCTCCCACACACACAATTGGCTGCATGCCAACACCAAGCAGTTCGAGACACTTTTTAGCAACATTTTCTGCCGTTTCATGGAGCCTTTGTCGACGTTCACTGTGACCAATAATGCAATGGGTACATCCAATTGACTGCAAATGCTGCGCCGAGACTTCACCGGTAAAAGCGCCACAATGGCAATCAGAACAATTCTGTGCTCCAACCTTTATTGGCGTTTGTTCAAAAATCTGTATTATAGGAAAAAGGGCCGGAAACGATGGGCACAAAACGATATCATCGCCTGTTTTCTTGCCCAAAGTAATTATATTTTCACCACTATTTTTTAAAAATTGCATGGTTTGCTCAAAATCCCAATACATCTTCCAATTGGCAACAAACGTATATTTTTTTTTCATTATTTTTACATCCCTTCAATTCTTTGTTTGTGATATGCTTGACTAAATGGAGGTTTGGAGTATCATCAAATTTTAATTAATTATTCTTTTAATAGTATAGGTAATTGTATGGCAGAAAAAAGAGTTACTATGAAGTGCATACAAAAAAAATTTTTAAAAAGCATTATTACATCAGCTATAACTATCACGTGTTGTCTTCCCCTTTTTGCTACACACAATGTTAACAGATACTTGCCACTTTTGGAACGTCCGGAAGACATCTTACTCAAAAAAAACACACAAGTCACGCTATCCGCATTTTATGATAACGCATCAACCTCAAAAAAACGCTGGGGCGGCAATGGCGGTCTTTATGATTTGTGGGGAACCTATGATCTAAAAGATGTTATTTCCAGCTTAAAGGCTGTAAAACCAGGCAGCGATCCCATTTATGAAGTAACAGGCTCACATGCACTTGATGGGAAATCTCTGGTCTTTAAGGCGGGCGGTAAAATGCGCGTTTGGGGCCTTCAGCTGCATGGTGCTCAAAAATTGCCTTTACATTTTTCTATCGGCGCTTACCTACCTGTCATGAATGTTTCAACATACAATTGGTACGATTTTAACACCAATGATTCTGGTTCGATAGGAAACACCCCACCAGAAACCATCGATCAAATTCGCCGACAAACACACAAAGATATTGGGTTTGAGGGCAACGTTTGGCGCAAAGATGGACTTGGCGACATTGACGCTTATCTTCGCTGGGATTACAAATTTAATTACATCATGATGATGAAAAGCCTAACCCCAAACTTTATGTTTGGCGTTATTGCGCCATCAGGCACAACATCAAGTCCTGATTCACCATCGTCGCTCTCGTTTGGTAGTGATGGTCACTGGGGCCTTTATGGGGACTTTCTTCTGGACGCAGAATTGAAGCAAGATCTTGAGTTTGGTCTTTTATTTGGCTATGCACATTTATTCCCTCATACTCGCAGTCTTCGCCTTGCGTATGACAAAGAACCAACTATTTTCAGTTCGATTGTCGGTAACGTTGGCAACAAACCAGGGGATACATTCAAATTTTCGACCTATTTAACGCTAGAAAATTTATCTGATGGACTTCATTTTCAGGCGCGGTATACTTACCTTCGGCATGCTGATGATACCTGGCTTGATAATCGAGCAGATAAAACGATCAAAAGTTATTTACAAAAAGATGCATCTTTGATCGATTTCAAGAAAGGTTTGACGCGGTGGCGGGAACACATTTTTACTTTTCAGCTTATGTATGAAACCGCTCAATCGTCACAGCCTGTTCGATTTGATCCTACTTTCTTTGTATTATTGGATGTTCCGATGGCCGGCTCGTCATATGCAAAGACGTTTAATTGTGCAGTAGGATGTGGGTTGCAGTTTTAGTAGTAGAGGTTTTTATATGAAATTTTGGCCAGCACGAAAATTATTTAATATATTTTCAAATGATATGGCAATCGACCTTGGTACCGCCAACACGGTTATCTACGTAAAAGGTCGCGGCATAGTACTTGATGAACCAAGTGTTGTTGCTGTGAAAAATAACACCAATGAGGTGCTTGCTGCCGGATACGGCGCCAAAAGCATGCTCGGTAAAACGCCGGAAAGCATTGTTGCCTGTAGGCCAATGCGTGATGGAGTTATTGCCAATTTTGAGCTAACAGAAAGCATGCTGCGGTACTTTATTCGCGAAGTAAACAATCATCGTAGAACATTTGTTCGACCTCGTATGATTGTCGGTGTTCCATCAGGTATTACACAAGTTGAAAAACGAGCAGTTGAAGATTCTGCTAAACAAGCAGGCGCTCGAGAAGTATACACCATCATGGAACCCATGGCTGCCGCCATTGGCTCAGGGCTTCCAGTCCAAGAACCAACAGGTAACATGATCGTTGACATTGGTGGTGGAACAACAGAAGTTGCCATTATTTCGCTTAAAGATATCGTGTATTGTAAATCAGTACGCGTCGGTGGCGATGAAATGGATCGAGCTATTGTTCAATATGTAAAACGAAAATATAATCTCCTGATCGGTGAAAAAACGGCAGAAGATGTTAAAATTAGTATCGGCACAGCTGTTCTTACCGATGATCGTCGTAGCGCAGAAGTTAAAGGACGTGACTTGGTAACAGGTGTTCCTAAAACAATTATGCTTTCTGATTCAGAGATCTTCGAATCACTGACAGAACCTATTTCTATCATCGTTGATGCAGTTAGATCAGCATTGGAAAACGCACCACCGGAATTATCATCAGACTTGGTCGATCGCGGCATCATGATGGCTGGCGGTGGATCGCTTTTGAAGAACTTGGATGTGCTTCTCTCGCGTGAAACAGGCCTTCCTGTCAAACTTGCTCCAAACCCACTTCTTTGTGTGGTTCTTGGCGCAGGAAAAGTTCTTGAAGAGCTTGAGTTCTTCCGAGATGCTTTGATGAAATAAGTCTTAGAAAATTATAAACAAAGGCCCTGAATTTTCGGGGTCTTTGTTTTGTTGAAAGGACGGAGCATGAAACGATTACCTATTGGACGAAGTGGGTTTGAAAATTTCAAGTCAGAAAATTATGTTTATGTTGATAAAACTGCCTTAATCCACGATTTAATAACCAAGGATGGTGGTTGCTATTTCATGTCACGTCCCCGTCGCTTTGGCAAAAGTCTTTTGTGCACAACCCTTGAAAACATTTTTTTAGGAAATAAAGATTACTTTGAAGGCCTTGCCATTTCTAAAACAAATTGGGATTGGCAAAAGCATCCGGTACTTTATATAAATATGTCATCATTTATGTTTCAATCAATCGAAGAATTTTCAAGAAAACTTAACGATTATGTTGATGAGTTAGCGTCACGTTACGACATTGATACAAGTCACTTTTTTGGTGTTGATACAAAATTTCGTCGTCTAATTCAGCTTCTTTTTGATACAACAAAACAACCGGTTGCTATTTTAATTGATGAATACGATTATCCACTTCTCAGCCATATTGGCAATAAAGAACTTTTAATAGAAATACGCGAAATTCTTAAAACATTTTACACAGTTTTAAAAACTCAAGAGCGATTTTTGAGAATAACATTTATTACGGGCGTCAGTAAATTTTCAAAAACATCTATTTTTTCAGGATTAAATAACCTTGATGATATCTCTATGGACATGCGATATGCAACACTTTTGGGATATACAAAAGAAGAAATAAAAACATATTTTGCCGATCATCTGGAAAACGCTTCAAAAGTTTTGAACTCAACAAAAGAAAAAATCGTCGATGAACTGACCCTATGGTACGATGGATACGCCTTTTGTCATAACAGCGAAAAAGTGTACAACCCCTTTTCTGTTTTAAAATTCTTAGCAACAACCGAATTTGACAATTATTGGTATGAAACAGGAACCCCAACATTTTTATTGGAACTTATTAAGAAATATGATTATCCAATTGAATCGTTTGAACATATTTATATGGCTAAAGATGAACTCGGGGTCTTTGATATTGAATTAATTCCTCTCAAAACACTACTTTTTCAAACGGGATATTTAACGATAACCGGATATGATAAGCAACTTGGTTTGCATATTTTGGATTTTCCTAATCAAGAAGTAAAAAGATCTTTTATTCGTAGTCTTATGCAACATTTAACCAAAAAGGACGGCGCTGACGTTATAACATTTGCTGCCAATCTGAAAAAATCACTCCTAAATTATGATTTAGACCTGTTTTTCAAGTACATACGAATATTCTTTGCATCTATCCCCTATACCATTCACGTTCGCATTGAAAAATTTTATCAAGCAATTTTTTATGTAATGATCAAAATGTTGGGTGCTGAAATTGAAATTACCGTCGAAGATGCCACAAATATCGGACGTATCGACGCTGTTATACAAACCGATAAACATACCTATATTATTGAGTGCAAAGTTGATGAAAGTCCTGTTGTGGCTATTGCACAAATAGAGCAAACTAAGTATTATGAAAAGTTTATGATGGCTGGAAAAGAAATTGTTCTTATTGGCTTGTCGTTTGACACTAAAGAAAGAAACGTCGTTCATCAAGTTAAAGTTTTGCACGACACATAAAAAGAAATTACCGAAATTTGGGGATGTAGCTCAGTTGGTAGAGCGTCTGCCTCGCACGTAGAAGGTCAGCGGTTCGAATCCGCCCATCTCCACCAGCTTTCGTTCAGGAAGCATTACCGAATGCAGTCTGAACTACAGCTGGGCAGGCCAGTTTTTTCAAGGAAGTGAAGAACGAAAGCTGTCCCGTCGTAGCTCAGATTTCTTACGGCAATCCTCCCGGAGCGAAGACGGATTGGATATTAACCGTATGTTTTTTCTTTCAGGGCATATTTATGTACCATGTTTATCTTCTCAGATCAATAAACTTTCCCGAGGCAATATATACTGGTTATGCAACAAATATGAAACAGCGATTGGCTGGCTGACCACAATTATGGAAAATCTATCTACACGTCAAAATATAAGCCATGGAAGCTTGAAGTATGTGTAACATTCAGAGAAAAATCAAAAGCTATTGCCTTTGAAAAATACCTAAAATCTTCTTCGGGAAGAGGCTTTGCAAAAAAACACTTTTAACAAGCTATTGAACAATAAATCGAACGAATGATCCCGATCTCAAATTCTATTAAACAAAAAATAACCCCCGAGAGCCGTTATTCTTTCGGGGGTTTTTATCGAACACAAAAATATTTTTTGTTATTTAAGTTTTTTTACAAAAGTGTAGCCAGCATAAAGCTTTGCTGTATCTGATTCAGTTAACTCTGGCAATGTTATAGCCGCTGTATAACCACATTTTTTATACAACCATGGAGCTTGATGATCACTTGTACCTAAATAAGAATACTGACATCTGAATTTTTTCTTTGCCCAGCCTTCTATAGTTTCAAGAAATTTTTGAGCAAGACCACCGCCACGAACTTTTGGATTAAGCCACACGAGTGCAACATACATATGAGGAACTTTTGCCTTATTAAAAACTTCCACAAAACAGCCACCAAGATTTTCTCCCCTGCGACCATATTTACCATTATTATCACAGACAAAAACACCAGCCTTAAGTGAATTCTCTTTATCTTTTTTTCCTGATTCAAAAGACTTAATCAAAGAGTCGCTGAAAAAGTCTTTTTGAGTTTTTTCAAATAATGCATCAACATTTTTGGCACCTTTATAAAGCAGCCACTTTCTGGAAAGAACATAATCAGAATATTTTTCTTTGGGTACCTTTTTCTGAAACGAATTTTTTTCAATATCTTGAAGATCTTTAACCAATAGAACCTCGGTTCCACCATCAAAATCAGAACGCGAACCTTTTTTTTCATATCCTAATTTTAACAAATCTTTACAACATGAGTGTGCTTCAGGGAATAGAAATCCAATACGTTTAAATTTCGTAAAAGCAGACACTTTTTCTTCTACAAAAGCCATTAATAATTTTATGGCTCGCTTATCTTGAGTAGTCTTTCCTACACAGGCTACAACAAAAAATGTGCCCATTGGTAATCCAATAAGACCACACAATTGATTCGCTGTTTTTTTTGATGTCACGGAAGCAAAAAATATTACTTCAGGATTTTCAACTATACCCATATAATGATTATGTGCACAAAGTCCAGCCTCAAGACGAAGTGATTCTGTTTTTTGAGCGGGAAAAGAAAATGCAAGTTCTATGCCATCATTTCGCATGCATACCGTTCTTCCTCTTCCTGTGTCTAAGAAATATTCATCAGCACCAAGAACATATCCAGCATCGTTAATATTTTTAACCGGAACCATGGCCAACGCTTGGGTTTCTTTCATAGCCTGTGCGCCAAAAACAGACATAAACACAAGCAAAACAGCAACAGCAATCCTATTTTTTGAAAAAAAGCGAGAAAACATCATATAAAACCTTCCATTTTATAGATAAATAATAGATATTTAATACTCTTTGTAATATAGCACAAATAGATTGGGCTTTCAAAAAATGTGATATTTCAAGGGTTTTTGGCAAAAATTTCATAATAAAGACGCTCTAAGCGCTTTCGAATATTTCGATTATTGCATTTATTTCGATTATATGTTAAACTCTCAAAAGAAGATTAATAGTGTTAATAAAAAGGATATTCCATGGCTACCCAAACATTTCAAAATTTAGAATCTATCATACCTACTGAAACAGAAGTAAAACTTGCACGCAAATCCAGTCACATTTTATCAAGTATTCCTTTAAAGAAAACTAAATCCATTGAAATTACACTTGATGAGACCCAAAATATTACATTGCCTTTATCAGCATTCAAGCTTCTTGTATCAATTTTAACACAAATGGCAGAAGGAAACGCGGTTACATTGGTTCCCGTACATGCAGAATTAACAACTCAAGAGGCTGCAGAATTATTAAACGTATCTCGCCCATTTCTCATACAATTGTTAGAATCAAGAAAAATTTCTTTTCGTAAGGTTGGATCTCGCAGAAAGATTTTATTCCAAGATTTAATGTTGTACAAAACGAAAACTGATAAAGCTCGTCGTAAAGTATTAGATGAATTGGCAGAAGAAGCTCAAAAGCTTGATATGGGATACTAACCACAATGTCTAACACTGTTGTGATCTATGATGCTTGCATCTTATATTCAGCGCCATTAAGAGACTTATTTATGCGCTTGGCTCTTACAGATCTTTATCAGGCAAAGATGCGTATTTAAATATTTTAGAGATTCAATCACTATCACAAACCGTTGCATATCTACGAGAATACATTGACTTTATTTAGCACTATAATTCTTTAATAAACATGTAGCTGCTGTACGCATTACCATCAGTTGTCTGTATATAATTTGGATACGTTATAGCCGCTGTATAGCCACATTTTTTGTACAGCCACGGAGCTTGATACTCTGCTGTTGTTAAATGAGAATACCTGCACCCAAATTTTTTCTTCGCCCATTGCTCTATACTACAAAGAATTTTTTTCGCAATGCCTCCACCACGAATCTTTTGATCAAGCCAAACTAAATCAATGTATACGTGAGAAATTTTATCTTTATTAAAAATTTTTACACAGCAACCGCCACAATTTTTACCAGTAACATCATATACAAAAAGCCCAGCATCTAAAGAAACGCCTTCTACATCAGAATCACACGACACCAGTGGCATAGAAAAAAAATCTTTTTTTGCATTTTGATATTCAACAAAATCAATAGTATTATTGCACCCAATATCTCTTTGAAAAAATTCATAATCAGTGTTGACATTGCCACAGCTCTTTTGAAGTAAAAAATTCTCTGAAACATCTTTGCCTAATAGGACACTATCCCCATCATGAAAATCAGGAAGCGAACCTTTTACCGAAAAACCTGAAGCGAGGATATCATAAAAATAACAATTTTTACTGGATATTTGGATCATAATTCTTTTAAGATTACGACTATAGGCTTCCATTTCTAAATAATCCATAAACGCGTGAAGTGACTGCTCATCACGCATTGAATTACCTATTTTTATTATAAAAAGATTATCCACTATTTGTACACAAACAGCACCATATAATTGTTTTTTAGAACTCTTTGATGACAATGCAACGAAAAATATTTTTTTGTTAAAACAGCCAGAAAATCCTTTCTCTCTGTTATGAGTAATAATGCCAGAAAAAAGACGATCAACATCTTCTTGTCTTGGAGGAAATGATAATGCAAGGTCCATGCCATCATTACGAGTGCACATAGAGCGACCTCTTCCCGGGTCTAAAAAATATTCATCGGCACCAAAAAAGTACATCACATGTACTAAAAACAGGGGTTTATTGTTTTGTGAAACAATAATATTTTTGCCGTTATTGGGGAACGCTAAGGTTAACGCTAGATCTTTTTTCACGCCATATGTACTAGATATACATAACAACACAGGCAAACAAAACGCAATAAGCGCGTTTTTTGAAAAAAAATGGGAATATGTCATAGAAAACTTTTTACTTTATTATTTAATATTGGGGTAATTGAAAACGCTCTCGTAATGTACCATACTTCTTTTTTATCACAAAAAATAAAAAAATTATTTGAATTTCTTAACAAACGTGTAGCTGTTATAAAACTCTCCCTTGTCGGTCTCTATCTCTTCTGAAAATAATATTTCTTTTTTATAACCACATTTTTCGTACAACCATGGAGCTTGGTGATCGCTTGTATCAACATAAGAATACTGACACCCAAACTTTTTCTCTGCCCACAATTCCATATTTTCAAGAATCTTTTGTGCAATCCCACCACCACGCACGTTGGGATGAATCCACAAATATTCAATATACATATGAGAAACTTTTGCCTTATTAAAGATTTTCACAAAACAGCCACCGAGATTTTCTCCTCTACGGCCATATTTTCCATTATTATCATAGATAAAAATACCAGCCTTAAGTGACTTACCTTTACTTTTTTCACATGGGAATAATAACATTTTCCTAAAAAAAACTTTTTTTGTCTTCTGAACTAATGCATCTGGATTTTTTGCTCCAGCTATCAACAACCATTTTCGAGAAAAAATATAATCAACATTTTCTTCATTAGATTCAAGATTTTTCAAAGAATTTTTTACAATATCTTTTACTATATCTTTAGTAAACAAAACTGTATACCCACCATTAAAATCAGAAATGCTCCCTTTTCTTTTATACCCCAGTTTCGACATATCAAAAAAACAAGGGTGTGTATTAGAAAGACTAATTTCAAGACGCTTGAACTTTGTGAAAATAGACATTTTTTCTTCTACAAAATTCATTAATAGTTTTAATGCCTGTTTATTCTTCGCAACATTTCCCATATAACGTATGGAAAAATTAGCGCCACTAGGCGTACCAATAAGGCCACAGATTTGTTTTCTAGTTTCTTTTGATGCCACAGAAAGAAAAAATACTATTTCTGAATCCTCAATGACACCCATATGGTTATCATGAGCAGAAAGTCCGGCATCAAGTCGCTGGATATCTTGTTTTTGAACGGGAAAAGAAAGAGCAAGTTCTATGCCATCATTTCGTATGCATATAGTTTGCCCTCTTCCAGGGTTTAGAAAATGTTCGTCAGCCCCAAGAAAATAGCGCTGCCCGTGCTTGTCTTTCATAGCCTGTACGCTAAAAAAAGACACTAATACAAATGAAATACCAACAAAAAGACAGTTTTTTGAAAAAAAACTAAAAAATATCATAGAAAACCTCTCATTTCCCCATGGCTAACAACAATTTAAATTCTATTTATAATTTATCAAAAAAAATCATTTAATCAAAAATAGGGGAAAATTGCCCTATTTTAAGCATTACTTAGAGATCTTGTATTCCTCGGTTTGGCGTTTGTATCCGCCATCGCCAAATAGAGCCGAAGGCTCAAATAGAGGCTAAGCCTCAAAGGCTATGGCAAATAGGTCGACAAACAGGCTTGGGTACGAACGGTTCTTCTTGTATATTTTTAATAAACGATAATATAATTTGACGCAGGGCCCTTTTTTCATAACTATGAAAAACTACATTCTAGGCAACGTTACCCCAACCTGCTTCATATACTTCCCATTTCTATCAGCATAAGAAACTTCGCATGTTTCTTGCGCTTGAAAAAAGATCACTTGTGCGATACCTTCGTTTGCATAGATTTTTGCTGGTAACGGTGTCGTATTTGAGATCTCAATAGTAACAAAACCTTCCCATTCAGGCTCAAACGGGGTTACGTTAACAATAATGCCACATCGAGCATAGGTAGATTTTCCAAGACAAATGGTAAGAACGTCTCGGGGAATTTTAAAATACTCAACACTTCTTGCAAGAGCAAAAGAATTTGGTGGAATAACACACATTTCTGTATTTTTTTCAACGAATGCATCATCATTAAAATTTTTAGGATCAACAATTGAGTTATAAATATTGGTAAAAATTTTGAACTCTTGAGCTACACGAAGATCATACCCATAACTTGAAAGTCCATAACTTACAACCGTTTGATTATTATCAATTTTTTTTACCTGTCGATCAACAAATGGACTTATCATGCCATACTCGTTAGCCATTTGACGAATCCAGCTATCTGATTTAATGCTCATAATGCTCTCCTATTATGAATGGTTGATATTTTCGTTAATCCTACCAAATTTTTAATAGTATTGCATTGAGATAAAAAATCACAACATCATATCCACCAAAAAACAACATCAACAGGATTAGGCAACAGGCCACCTAAAGATGCAACATACCACATGAAAAAGATAACAAGAAAAATGATACATAAAATAAGGGGTATTATACAAATATAATTAAAGTATTTTCCAAGAAAACAGACAAACCAGTGTTCATTATTACCTGGCTCCTTCATGGCAGCTCTCCTTTTTTAAAAGAACTTATACAGACTAACGCTTCATTAATTTAATACCAATAACAATCAAATAAAAACCAATAACAATGGCAACGACACGAATACACCAAGGCATAAGAAGCAGGAGGCCAAGACTTACAAGAACCAATCCTGTAATGTTTTCTGTTTTAAGTTTAAACATGTGGGGGATCTCCTGAATAAAATTTTATCCAAACATACATAAAATATCATACAATCTATTTATTTTTTCAAGTATCCAGGAATATCAACTTAGTACCCGACAAAAAAATATGCCGAAATAAAAGGTCATTTTAATTTTGCTAGTGAATTTCGAAATCCACGTCATACCGGCCTTTCGTCTGCGCTAAAGCTTCGATGGAACAGGCCGAGCCGGCTGTGCCTCGACGAAGCTCGTAGAGCGTAGGCGGGTATCCAGACTTCCTGTTTATGCTTCAAAATTTTATTTTTTGAATGCCAAAGCGACTGTTTTCCTGGCCCCCCAGGCTTCGTTAAAACTTCGCCGAGTTGCACCAGATCGGCTTGTCCGCCGTAGTTGATAGTCTCAAACTACGGCA
>Ga0172367_10008248_pt1 | contig 11688 bp, 8 predicted proteins | sample Lak10m_FD_114542 | JGI IMG/M metagenome (GOLD analysis project Ga0172367, IMG submission 114542) | Freshwater microbial communities from Kabuno Bay, South-Kivu, Congo - kab_022012_10m | ecosystem: Environmental > Aquatic > Freshwater > Lake | place: Democratic Republic of the Congo: South-Kivu...
CGCACGAGGTGGTGCGCGATCCAACCGATGGCAACCTGATCGTCACCCAGTCAACCATCCACGAGCACACGTGGATCACTGGCGATGGCAGCAGTCCGGCCGCTCTTCGGTCGTTGGGCCTCTCCACGCCGGATTTCGCCGAACAGAACCCGAACAGCCTGTTCCTGATCGAGTGGGACGGGCGCGTCTACGGGGTCTTTTCGAACTATGGGGCGTTCGGACCGTCGAGGACGGGGCTGGTGTCCTGCTGGGATCTCACGGACCCGGCCGCGCCGGCCCTGCAATGGAAGTACCCCGACGGTGGCGCGCTCGATACGCCTCACGGTCCGACCATGCGCCTCGTCGACGGCGCTTGGGTGTTGGCGTATGCGCACACTTATGGCAACGATTCGGTCGGTACGGTCGGCGTGGCGGTCACGAGCCATCCGTCGCTGCTCCCCGAGTACGTAGCGGATTACACGCCGCCGGCGGCGGTCGGCGACCTGATCTACGCGCGCTCGGTGGAGGTCTCGACCGACGGTACGTTGGTCGTCGCCGACACGGGCAGCCAGGTCGAGGGGACGAACGGCAAGATCATCGTGGCGCCGCTGCCAGCGGGCCTGGCGCCCTCGGGCCTCTCCGGCTCGGTGGGCGGCGACCAGGTGTTCTTGGAGTTGTCCGGGGCGACCACGTTGCTCGAGGGCCTGCACGAGCCGTACGAAGCGTTCTTGTGGGTGCCGGGCCTCCCGCTCTTGCCGGCCCCGCGCCCGCCCCCTCGGGGCCCCGCCTGGGTGCGGGCCCGCTCAGCGCGCGGGTGAGTTCGGCTCGTCCGGGGTCGCCCGCACTTCTTCTGCGAAGTCGGCGTTCACGAACGTGCCCCCTTGGTCGGCGGTGCACGCGTACCAGCTCGCCGCGTCGGTGCCGTCGCCGGGCGGATCGGCGCGCTCCATCGACCGCGACACGACGCCTTTCAAGTCGGGGCCGCCCGCGAACGCCGGGCCACCATCGCCCGCCGCGTCGACGAGCGTGCCGCCGGGGTCGAGCAGCAGCAGCTTGTCCACTGCGGTACGGCCTTCGTCCATGCGGTTGAGGCGCAGCAGCAGGTAGGCGTAGGCCTTGAGACAGAACAGGTAGTAGCGATGTGCCGGTTCGTCGCTACCGAAGTTGGCGTGATACGGCTCGACCGTGCGCCATTGCGTAGGCAGCTTCAGCTCTTCAGCCACGACCGCCAGGCAATCGCAAGCGACGTCCAGCGCTTCCTGCAGGCGATTCTTGTAGAAGAAGTAGCGGTACTCGCCGACCTTGACCACCGGGTTGTTGGGGGCGACTGCCTTGGCCAGCGCCAGATGCATTTCTGCCTTGGAACTGTCGGCATAAGCGAGGCTGGCCAGTCTGAGTTGTTCTTCCGCCACCGGTGGAAGATCCCGGTAGCGGGTGGCAAACCAGACATTCTCGATGGCGTCGCCTTCGATCATGGCATCAGTGTTTTCTTTGGATACTGGCGATGCTGACCGTGGCAGGGCCGGAATGATCGTGATCGCCATGACCGCCGCCACTGCTGCTGCACCCGCAACTACCGCTGGCGGGCGTAATGAAGGTCAGGCCGGACTCCATGGGAGTATCCTTGAAGTCGATGGTGGCGCCGTTCAGCAGGATTCTGGATTCTGCTGGCAGGAACAGCTTCAGCCCGCTGGCTTCGACCACCGCATCGCCTTCCAGCGGACCGGCTTCAACGGTGAATTCGGAACTCAGGCCGGAACAGCCGCCCGGGCTGACGGTCAAGCGGAAACCATGTGCCGGCGTGCCGCCGTTGAAGCGGATCATGCGGCCGATAAATTTCTCCGCCTTTGGGGTAATGGTCAGGTCCATGATATTTCCTCAGGCAGCCTGATAGCGCGGGTAGGCGGTATCGATGATGCAGGTGTTATCGACCGGACAGGCGGCAACACACTGGGCTTCATCGAAGTGGCCGATGCATTCGGTGCACTTTTCCGGCTTGATGTAGAACACGCCGTTCTTTTCAAAAATTGCCTGGTTGGGGCACTCCGGCTCGCAAGCCGAGCAGCCGGTACATTGGGAACCTACGATTTTGTATGCCATGTTAAAACTCCTTGTGAAAATGATTTATTAACTCCCTCGCTCCTTAGTGGGAGAGGGCTGGGGAGAGGGGTAACTTTCGCTTTCACCCTCTCCCCAACCCCTCACCCATTCAGGGGGAGGGGATTTCTTTATGCCGCCATGAAAGCGCCCTGGCGGATGGCGGCATCGCCGCGCGGCTGATGCACGATCTCGCCATTGGCAACGCGAGTGCGGTAATCGGTAAACCAGCTCATCGCGGCCTTCTCGATAAACTCGTGGGCGTATTGATCCACCGGCTCGATGCCTGCGGCTTTGAGCTCGTCGCGCGGGCAGGCGCCGATCTTGGCTACCAGCACGGCATGACAGTCGTTGATGGCGTTGACGATGGACGGCAGTTGCTCGTCCTCGCCGAAACCACCCTGGCAATAGAGATCTACGCGACGGTGGCCGACAAAGGTGGCGGAGGCTGGCGTCAGTTCGAAAATCTGGAACTCGGTGGCATGGCCGAAGTGCTGGTTGACCTTGCCGTGACCTTCGGTGGCAACGGCAACCAGTACCTTCATATCGGGATCGACGTTTTGCAGGTCCAGCGAGGCCGACAGCGCATCGACCTTGGCCTGGTGCTGCGACTGACGTTCGGCCTCGACCTTTTCCTGATAGGCGCGACGTTTTTCAAGGTCGTACACCACTTCCATTTCCTCGATCTTGTCCAGCGTGAATTCGTCCGAACGGTCTTCGCCCAGCAGTCCTACTGCATCGGCGCGGCACTGGCGGCAATGGCGCATCAGGTTGGCGCCACCCATGCAGGCGTCCTGGACTTCTTTCAGCTCTTGTGCGGAAGGGCCGCGCTGGCCGGTCAGGCCGAACACAGTGCCGTGCTCGGCTTCGGAAATCAGCGGCATGATGTTGTGCAGGAAAGCGCCGCGTGCCTTGACGGCCTTGTTGACCTCGATCAGGTGTTCGTCGTTGACACCCGGGATCAGCACCGAGTTGATCTTGGTCAGGATGCCGCGCGCGGTCAGCATTTCCAGCCCCTGCATCTGGCGGTCGGTGAGGATCTGCGCCGCTTCGCGACCATAGATGCGCTTGTGGTTGTAGAAAATCCACGGATAGATTTTTTCGCCGACTTCGGCGTCGATCATGTTGATGGTGATGGTGACGTGGTCGACGTTGTACTTGGCGATTTCGTCCACGTACTCGGGCAGTGCCAGGCCGTTGGTCGACAGGCACAGCTTGATGTCCGGCGCCTGCTCTTGCAGCATGCGGAAGGTGTCGAACGTCTTCTTCGGATTGGCCAGCGCGTCTCCGGGGCCGGCAATACCCAGCACCGTCATTTGCGGGATTTCGCTGGCAACGGCAACCACTTTCTTGACTGCCTGTTCCGGTGTCAGCTTTTGCGACACTACGCCGGGGCGCGATTCGTTGGAACAGTCGTACTTGCGGTTGCAGTAATTGCACTGGATGTTGCAGGCCGGGGCCACCGCCACGTGCATACGGGCGTAATGGTGGTGGGCCTCCTCAGAATAGCAGGGATGGTTTTTGACCTTCTCCCAGATTTCTGCAGGCATATCGCCCTGACCGTCGGAGGTGCCGCAACTTGCCTTGCCTTCGCCGCCGGTCGTCCCGCAACCGCCGGATGCTTCCGGTTGCCCGGCGATTTCGACTTTGATGCCGCTGATGGGTCTGAGCCGACTTGGATTAGGAGTGGTGCCTGCCGCTGCAATTTCCATGATAGTGCCCTCGATTAATCTGATTAACCAGGACACTGCAAGTCGCATGCCACGCTTTGCATTTTTTTTAAACCACTGTAAAACAGGTACTTGCCGATCAGGCCGGTGCTGCGTCCGGCTTGTCGTTATTGCGACAAAACGTTTGGATTTGTTACAAAAATTACACGGAGGGAGGCCTGGAAACTGCCGGGAGTACCGCCCCGGCAGTCGGCTAAAACCGCTTGACTTCGATGTTGTACTTTTTCAGCGCATAGCCCATCTGGCGCGGCGTAAGGTTGAGCAGGCGCGCAGCTTTGGCCTGTACCCAGCCGCTACGCTCCATGGCGCTGATGAGCTGGTCGCGCTCGGTGGACAATCCCGGTTCGATTTCATCAACGTGCGCCACGTGGGCAGGCAACGGTATTTCGGCTACAGGCGCAATAGGGATTACGTCGCCTTTGGCCTGGTATTGCCACAGGGTAGAGGACAGGCACTGGTTGGTCTGGCAAGGGATATCCACTTCGCGGATAAGATTGCTGCGGGTCATGGTGGCAAAGCGCTCCACGCAGTTCTCCAGTTCGCGCACGTTGCCGGGCCAGTGGCAATTGGAAAGCACGCGCATGGCTTCCGGCGTGATGCCGATTTTTGCGCTGTTCTCGCGGTTGAATCTGGCGAGGATCTTTTCGACCAGCAAGGGGATGTCATCGCGCCGTTCGCGCAAAGGCGGCAGCGAGATGGAGATGACATTGATGCGGAAATACAGGTCCGAGCGGAACTCGCCCTGCCTGACGGCTTCTTCCAGATTGCGGTTGGTCGCGCAGATCAGCCGTACGTCCACCTTGATGGTCTTGTTGCCGCCCACACGCTCGAATTCGCGCTCCTGCAGCACGCGCAGCAGCTTGACCTGGAATTCGGGTGAAATATCCCCGATTTCGTCGAGAAACAATGTGCCGCCATGGGCCTGTTCGAAACGGCCTCTGCGCTCCTGCAGCGCACCGGTGAACGAGCCTTTTTCGTGGCCGAACAGCTCGGATTCCAGCAGGGTTTCGGTGAGCGCTGCGCAGTTGACCTTGATGAAGGGCTTGTCCTTGCGCGAAGACAGGAAGTGTATGGATCTGGCAATGACTTCCTTGCCGGTGCCGGATTCGCCGCGCAACAATATGGTGCTCTTGCCGGGGGCTGCCATGTGCACGTCGGCAAACACTTCCTGCATGCGCTTGGATTGGCCGATCACATTGTCCAGGCTGTGCTTGCCCGCCAGTTCCTTTTGCAGCCGCGATTTCTCCTGGATCAGCTGCTCCCGGTCCACCGCCACTTGCTGATTGAGGCGTATCGATTGGCCGATCAGGTTGGCCACCATGGTCAGCAGCTGCAAGTCTTCCTGGAAGCCACGGTGCTTGTCGCCCTGCTGGCGCTCGAAAGACAGCACGCCTATGCTTTCCCGTCCCACCTTGATCGGCACGCCGAGGAAGGAGATGGCCTGATCCTTGACCAGCCGCTGTGCACCGGTTCGGTTCAGGAACAGCGGCTCATGCGCCACATTGGGGATTACTGCAGGGATGCCGCTCTGGAAGATCCGCCCGGTCACGCCTTCGCCTATCTTGAAGCGGCCGCGCTGCATTTCCTCGCGGCTGAAGCCGATGGCGGCGATGATGCAAAGGTCTTCGTTATCTTCGCGCGTGCAGACCATGCCGCGCTGCATATTGAGATGCGTGGCGATGACGTTGAGCACCTGGCGCAAGGTCTTGTGCAACTCGAGTGAAGAGCTGAGGATCTTGCTGATTTCGTAGATGGTGACCAACGACACGTCATTGGTACCGCTAGTAAGGCGCATGGGGTATCCAGTTTAATAAAAGATTGATGAGAGTCTAGCAAAAAACGTACCCCCGAAGCGTCGGGAGGTGCGGGCGAGTGCTGCCGGGCCGGGATTCTTATTGACTAATCCACGGTGAACTATTAAAGTGCGCGCCAGCGTTGCCGAGTAGGATGGCCGCTAAACTGGTGGGTGTTGCCGGCCGTTGCTGGTAAAAGAGCTGCAGCATTTGCAGGCCGGTTGGATACCGGTGCAGATCCACCAGAGCATAACCAACGATTTATGGAGTGGTAGTTCAGTTGGTTAGAATACCGGCCTGTCACGCCGGGGGTCGCGGGTTCGAGTCCCGTCCACTCCGCCAAACAAAAAAGCGAGCCGTGTGCTCGCTTTTTTGTTGCGGCAAACCTGTCGCTGTAACGCGTTTGGCATGGCATAATCCTGCCTTTCGCCGCAACCATCCCCAAGCTTTAGAGGTTATTACATTATGTTGGAAGCAATTCGCGAGCGTCAGCAGAGCTGGATCGCAAAACTCATCCTGGCGCTGATCACGGTCCCATTTGCACTGTGGGGAGTCGATTCCTACCTGCAACAGGCTGGCTCCAGTGTCGCCGTGGCCAAGGTCAATGGCGAGTCGATCACGGTGCAGCAATTCAGCAAAGCCTTGCAGAATCTGCGCGATAGCATGAAAGAGAATACGGATCCCAATTTCCTGGACAATCCGGAAGTCCGTCATGCCGTACTCGACAAGCTGATCAACACCCAATTGCTGGCTGCCGAAGTCCGGCGCGGCGGCTACATGATCTCGGACGAGCAACTGTCCAAAATCATTGTGACCATGCCGGAATTCCAGAAGGACGGGCAGTTTTCGCAGGAACTGTATGACCAGGTTCTGACCGCCAACGGCCTGACACCCAGCCGCTTCGAGACGTCCATGCGCGGCGACCTGCTGACTCAGCAGGTGCGCGACAGCATTTCCAGCCTGGCTTTTGTTCCGCACTCGCTGCCGGAACACACGATGCAGGTGCAAAAGCAATTGCGCGAAGTAAGCACCGCAACCGTTCGCGCCGATGAATACCTGCCGCAAGCCAAGGTCGATCCGGCCGAAGTGAAAGCGTATTACGACAAACACCAGGACGAATTTCGTATCCCCGAACAGGTCAAGATGGAGTTTGTGGTGCTTTCCGCCGCCAACCTGATTGCTGCCCAGCAGGTCACGGACGAAGCCGCCAGAAAATTCTATGAAGAAAACGCCTCCAAGTTTCAGGGCGATGAAGAGCGTCGTGCCAGCCACATCCTGATCGCTTTCGGCGCGGCCAAGGACGCTGCCGCCAAGGAAGCGGCAAGGAAGAAAGTGCAGGAGGTTCTGGCGGAAGTCAAGAAACCGGGCGCCAATTTCGACGAGCTGGCCAAGAAGTATTCGCAGGATCCGGGTTCGGCTGCCAACGGCGGCGATCTCGGCCCGATCAAGCGTGGCGTCATGGTGAAGCCTTTCGAGGATGCCGTGTTCGGCATGTCGCCCGGCAGCGTCAGCGAGCCGATCGAAACCGAGTTCGGTTATCACATCATCAAACTCACCGGTGTGACCGGTGCGGCCCAGGGCTTCGAGCAGGCCAAGGTGCAGATTCGCGCAGAACTGATGTACCAGAGTGCGCTGACCAAGTTTGCCGAAGTGGCGGAGACTTTCAGCAATATGGTGTATGAGCAATCGTCCAGCCTCGAACCGGCTGCGCAAGCGCAGAAACTGCAGGTTCAGAAGAGCGACTGGCTGTCGCAGGCCGATGTCGCCAAGTTCTTCAAGAACAACCAGAAAATCGCTGCGGCGGTGTTCTCCGACGAGGTGCGCAAGGACAAGCGCAACACCGAGGCGATCGAGATTGCGCCCAATACACTGGCGGCTGCCCGTGTGGTCGAGACGCGTCCTTCCAGCATCAAGCCGTTCGAAACGGTGCAGGCGGCCATCGAAGAGAGCCTGAAGCAAGTACAGGCGGCCAAGCTGGCAAGCCAGCATGGCGAAAAGGTACTGGCCGAACTGAAGAAGGGCGACGCCGGCGCCAACCTGGGCTGGACGACGCCCGTGCTGGCCGACCGCAAGAATGCCCAGGGCCTGACCGATGGCGTGTTGCAGCAGGCATTCCGCATGGATGTTTCCAAATTGCCAGCCTATGTCGGAGCCGTGTCCAAGGACGGTGGTTATGTGCTGATCCGTGTCAGCGCGGTAGAGGATGGCATGAAGGGTGTCGATGCGGAAGGCAAAAAAGCCGCCAATGCCGAATATACGGCTTATCTGGCTGGCGAATACCTGGCGGCATATTTGAAATCCCTGCGCGCCAAGGCGGACATCACCATCAAGCAGGAACTGGTGAGCGCAAAGACCGCTCAGTAACTACGGAGCGGATGCAAATAAAGGCGACTCCGGTCGCCTTTATTGTTGGGTGCCGGTAGTGGTATGCTGGGGCCAATGCGAATTCCATTTCCGGGCAGGATTATCATGAAATTCAAGAAAATATTAATTACGTTCGCCGTCTTGCTCCTGCTGCTGACCGTCGTACCGTTCCTGATCCCGACCGGTGCCATCCTCAAGCAGATCGAGCAGACGGCATCTGAAAAACTGGGGGTTCCTCTGACGATCCAGTCTTTGCACCTGGCCGCACTTCCGACGCCGCGCGTGAACATCAGGGGTATCGCGATCGGCAAGGCTGCCGACATCCAGGTATCCAATGTGGCTGCGGTGCTGGACATGACGACACTGTTCAGTTCGGTACGGGTGATTTCGCGGCTGGATATCGACCAGCCCGTGGTCAAGCAATCGGCCATCGATATTTTGAGTCCGCTGCTGGCGCAGAAAGGCGAGGGCGGGGCCTCCCCGGTCGCCATCCGGCAAATAGCGGTGCATGACGCCAAGCTGGAATGGCCGGGAATGACGCTGCCGCTGTTCGATGCCGATATCGCCATGAACGACGATGCACAACTGCAACAGGCAACCATCAGAAGCACCGATGACAAACTCACCATAGAAGCCGCGCCGAAGGGCGAGGGCTATCACGCGACCATCACGGCCAGGCAATGGACGCCGCCATTGGGGCCGCCGGTCAAGCTCGATACCGTTACGGCGCAACTCGACTACGCCGGCCAGACGCTGGATGTCCCGTCCTTGGAGGCAGCCTTGTATGGCGGCAAGCTTAATGCCTCCGCACATCTGGACTGGAGAAAGAACTGGCGGCTGAACGGCAAACTCAAAACCGACAATATAGAGCTGGCAGATGCCTCCAGACTGGTGACCAAAAACATCTGGGTGAGCGGCAGGATCACCGGCAACGGCACATTCAGCAGTACGGCCAAGGAGCCCGCGCAACTGACCGATAAACTGGCGTCGGATTACACCTTCAATGTGACGAAAGGCGTGCTCCACGGCATGGATCTGGCCAAGGCGGCCAGCCTGTTCATCAAGCAGACCGGGCAGGGCGGCGAAACCGAGTTCGAGCAGCTTTCCGGCAAACTGCATACTGTTGGCAAGCAGATCGAGTTGCGCGACATACAAGTTGCGTCGGGCCTGCTGGCGGCAAGCGGTCAGATCAAGATTACTCCTGCCAAGGCGCTGGACGGACTGGTCGATGTCGAACTGAAAAAAGGATTGGCCATGGTCACGGTACCGTTGAAAGTTTCCGGCACCATGGATGCACCTATGGTCATGCCGACCAAGGCCGCCCTGGCCGGCGCTGCCGCCGGCACCATGATGCTGGGACCTATGGGGACCAGCATCGGCATGAAAGCCGGTTCGGCACTGGACAAAATGTTTGGCGGCAAAAAATGAAATGATGTTGCCGGTGGCTCAAGTAGTTCACCGGCAAGATTTGCCGCCTTGCCTGCCTCTGTATCTGGACGGCAATGCGGGTTTTGCGCTGCAACCTTGATTTAATGGCTTTTCTGCTGCGCTGGAAAAATCGTTTTTGTCTGGCATGGGTTATGCGTATTCATCAGCACCATTTGCCATACCCCGGACCAGTATCATGAATTTCTCAAGCGCTTCGATTTCTCTTGGCTTGGCTGCATTCCAGTCCCGGACATTAAACGCACTGCTGACATCGAACGATGCCGACAAAAACTTCATGTCGGTGCTGACGGGCCAGTTGCAGGATATGGACGGTACAGCCACGGACTCTTTGTCTGCAATCACCAGTTCCATAGGCGGCAAGGAGGTCCGATCCGCAGGACGCAACATGGCATTGTTCGACCCGGAGTCGGCTTACCGGATGATGTCGGAGATTAACACCAGGGATGTCCTCTACAAGGCGCAATTTTCCGAATTGAAGCAGATGGGCTCCGGGTTGGCCGAAATGGAGGATGCGGGAGCGAGCCTGGGGCGTATGACGCTGTCGACCAGCGATGAAAGCATCAAATCCGATTTGCAGCAGTTCGTGGCGCAATACAACCGCTGGGTACAGCGGTTCGATTCCGACTTGCGGCAGGGCGGATTGCTGGCCGACACGCAGGCGGCGCAGATTTCCCGGTATGAATTGGAGCAGAGTGTCACGAACACCTTCCATGGCGCCAGGGATGGCCTGCACGGTCTGCGCGACCTCGGCATCACCATCGACGCCGGCAGCAGGCTGGCCTCGATGGATTTTGCCAAGCTCGATTCCTTGCTCGCAAGCAACAGGCAGGGCGTGGTGGATACGGTGCAGGAGTTCAGCGCAAATTTCGCCAAATCGGCCGATTTGCTCAATGCGGCAGACAACTTCATGCCCAGGCAACTCGACAACCTCCAGCGGGCCATCCAGTATATTGCCGATAACAGAACCGGCTTGCAGGCGGAATTCGGGACTGGCGACAGTGCCAGGCCTGCCGGCCAGGTTGCCAGGGCACTGGCCTCCTACACCGCGATGTTCGAAAGCCCTGTCGTGCAAAACCTGGGGAACGCCTGATCTCCTGACTAGACGATGGTTGCGGCAGACACACAGGACATCGCCACGCTCTGGCAATTGCTGCGGACCTCCGTCAGGCATGCTCCGACATGGCTGGCATTGGCTGGCCGGTACGCGCAGTGCGACTTGCCGTGGCAGGCCGGTTACGCGTCGCGCCAGGCCTTGCGCTGCGATGCCGGGCTGCGCCCGCAACTGGAAGCGCTCGACCTCGCTGGCTGGCAAGATGCAACGGCGGGCGATGCGCTGCTGGGCCGGGCGGTACTGCCTGAAGCCCCGGCGCTGGCGCAACGGTTTGCCGCCGCAGTGCAGGAAAGTCCCGGCGATTGGCTCTCCTGGCTGTATCTCACCCGGCTGCACGAAATGACGGCGAACGACGAGCCCGCCCGCCAGCAGGCGTTGGAACAGGCCAGGGCGCTGGAGGTGATTCGCGGCGAGAGCCTGCACTGGCTGGGTGTCTGGCGTCTTAACGCCGGCGATGCACAGGGGGCCGTCGCGGCCCTGTCCGGCCTGCTCGACGTGCGCCCGATGCGACACGGATCCATGATGTATCTGGGAGAAGCCTTGCTGCGCATAGGCAACATTGCCGCCGCGGAAAAAGCCTTTACCCGTGCTTCGCATTCCAATAACCCCGATTTTCTGCTTACGCTGGCGGCAAAAGTCTATGCCTGCAATTATTGGCAGGAGACCAAGGGAGTGCTCAACAAGGTACTGGGATTGCGCCCTGCCAGCGTGCCCGCTCTGGTGCAACTGGCCAAGGTGCATTGGGAAGTCTACGAACTCGGCAAGGCCCGGGAAATCTGTCAGCAGGTGCTGGCGCTCGACCCGGCCAATCAGGATGCCATCCTGCTCCTGGCGGCATTGCCGGGGCGTATGGGCGATGCCAGGGCGCATTTTTCTGCCGTCATGGCGGAATACGAAGCCGCAGGCAATCCGCAATCGCGCCTCGCTTCGAGCATCGCGATGTGTTCGCTTTATCACGACGGCCTGCCGCCAGCCGAAATTGCTGAACTGCACCGCAGTTTGTGTGCGCCGATCGCAGCCGCCATGCAACCCAAGGTGCTGCAATGCACCGATTTTGTCGACAGGCCGGCCAGCGCCCGTTTGCGCATCGGCTATGTCACCGGCGACCTGCACCGCCAACATCCGGTCAATATCTTCATGCTGCCGGTGCTGCTGCGCCACGATC
>Ga0172367_10008249_pt1 | contig 11688 bp, 10 predicted proteins | sample Lak10m_FD_114542 | JGI IMG/M metagenome (GOLD analysis project Ga0172367, IMG submission 114542) | Freshwater microbial communities from Kabuno Bay, South-Kivu, Congo - kab_022012_10m | ecosystem: Environmental > Aquatic > Freshwater > Lake | place: Democratic Republic of the Congo: South-Kivu...
AGATGGATGTGGTCCTTCTCCTTGCCCACGCCGCGGCCCTCGCGGATCTCCATCGTCATCGCGCGGCTGACGACGTCGCGCGAGGCGAGGTCCTTGGCCGACGGCGCGTAGCGCTCCATGAAGCGCTCGCCGTTGGAGTTGGTGAGGTACCCGCCCTCGCCGCGCGAGCCTTCGGTGATCAGGCAGCCCGCCCCGTAGATGCCGGTCGGGTGGAACTGGATGAACTCCATGTCCTGCAGCGGCAGGCCGGCGCGCAGCGCCATCGCGTTGCCGTCGCCCGTGCAGGTGTGCGCCGACGTCGCCGAGAAATAGGCGCGCCCGTAGCCGCCGGTCGCCAGCGCCACGAGGTGCGCGTGGAAGCGGTGCAGCGTACCGTCGAGCAGGTTCCACGCCATCACGCCGCGGCAGGCCCCTTCCTCGTCCATGATCAGGTCGAGGGCGAAATACTCGATGAAGAACTCGGCGTTGTTCTTGAGGCTCTGCTGGTAGAGCGTGTGCAGGATCGCGTGGCCGGTGCGGTCGGCGGCCGCACAGGTGCGCTGGGCGACCCCCTTGCCGTAGTCGGTCGTCATGCCGCCGAACGGGCGCTGGTAGATCTTGCCCTCGGTCGTGCGGCTGAACGGCACGCCGTAATGCTCGAGCTCGATGATCGCCGGGATGGCTTCCTTGCACATGTACTCGATCGAGTCCTGGTCGCCGAGCCAGTCGGAGCCCTTGACCGTGTCGTACATGTGCCAGCGCCAGTCGTCGGCGCCCATGTTGCCCAGTGCGGCCGAAATGCCGCCCTGCGCGGCCACCGTGTGGCTGCGCGTCGGGAAGACCTTCGAGATGCAGGCGGTCTTGAGGCCCTTGGCGGCCATTCCGAACGTGGCACGCAGGCCCGCCCCCCCCGCGCCGACGACGACCACGTCGTACTGGTGGTCGACGATCTTGTAGGCCTGGCCGCCCAGCGACGGGCCGCTCGAAGCGTCGGGCATCTGACTTAGCCTCCGAAAGCGAGCTTGAGGATCGAGAACGCGGCCAGTGCCCCGAGCAGCAGCGACGCCCCGTTGACGAACATGAGGGCCGCGACTTTGGCGCCTTCGGCGTGCACGTAATCCTCGACCACGACCTGCAGGCCGAGCTGCGCGTGGCGGAACACCGCCGCAACGAGCAGCAGCATCAGCACCGCCGCGACCGGCGAAGCGAGCCAGGCGAGCACGTCGATGCGCGGGGCGCCGGCAAGCGCGATGACGTTGGCGACGAACCACAGCGTCAGCGGCACGAGCGCCACCGCGGTGACGCGCTGGGCCCACCAATGCGCGGTGCCCTCCTTGGCCGAGCCGAGGCCGCGCGCGCGGCCGAGCGGCGAACGCAGCGACTTGCCCTGAAGCGGTGCGGACATCAGCGGCCTCCCAGCGCGGCCATGCCGAGCGCCCAAGCGAGGATCGTCGCGGCGACGGTGAAGGCGAGCACGAACCAGCCGGACTTCTCGGCCGTGCCGATCTCGAACCCGTAGCCGGCATCCCAGAACAGGTGCCGGATGCCGTTGCCGAGGTGGTAGAACAGCGCCGCCGTCCAGCCGAACAGCAGCAGCTTGCCGAGCCACGAGCCCATGAAGGCCGAGGCCTGCGCGTAGGCGTTTTCGCCGGTCGCGGCGGCGACAAGCCACCACACCAGCAGCAGCGTGCCGACCGACAACGCCACACCCGTGGCGCGATGCGTGATCGACATCACCGAGGTCATCTGCGGTCGGTAAACCTGCAGATGCGGCGACAGCGGCCGCGGATGCGACGCGCTCGATGGTTTGGATTCTGCGGCCATGGCCCCTCGACGTTCCTGACCCCGGCGCCGCCTCTTTTTGCGGTCGTCGGGTATGTCCCCGGCACGTCTACGGATGTAGACCTTGCCCCCCGGGACGTCAATCGGACGGTTCGTGCCGCGACGCGAGGGGCTTACCGCAGGCGCGAAAAGACCGCCTGTGGAAATGCCTGTGGAAGACGTGTGCGTGAACTGTGATCAACCCGGATTTTCATCAACAGGAATCTGCACGCCGCGCGGCGATTCCGGTTGGCCGTCCGCGGCCGGTTTGAGACCCTTGGGGCCGGTAAGCGAAAGCGAGGAGACGACAAGGCCGCAACGATCATCCCCGACGCGCTTCGTGGCTAGCCAAGAGCTGAAGCGCGATCCACTGGCAGGGGCCGGTCCCGAAAGGGTTCCGGCGGGGGGTTGACGGGGCGGCGGCGTTTCTTCGGAGCGGTCGTCGGAAGGCCGGTGCGAGCCGGACGGACGGTGACAACTCCACGCCCTTCGTGACGGTCGTCGTCGGCCCCTGGGGTCGGCGGCCACGTCAGCGCGGAGGGACGGCGTCGACGGGTCCGCGCGCGTGCGGGGATCCGGACCGACGGTCGGGGTTCTGACGGTTCCGCAAGGGACCGGCGGGTCCGGCGGCGATGGCGGGGAGGGCCTCAGGGGCCCGGAATTCCGCGGCCGACGGACCGGCAGCGAGGGACGCGGGGGGCCGGTCGCGAAAGCGCCGCCTTTGCGAGGCTCGCGCGGGGCCCGGGTCAGGTCCGGACCGGACGTGCTGGCAAGGGTCGGACGTCTCGGGGGCGGGTTCTGTCGGCCGCGCGCGGCCGCGGGGCCCCCGTCGGTGGGACGCGCAGGAACGGGGCGGACCAGGGCCCGATCCGGCGTGCGAAGCAGGTCCACCGAGGGCATCCCGAGTTTTCGGCTGCCGGGAGGCGGCCGGGTCGCCAGAGAAAGCGGCGGGCCGGTGGTGTCGGAACGCGGCGTGCACGCCGGTTTCGGCGGTCCTCGCGAGGCGTCAGGGAGCCCTTTGTCCCGCCCGGACAACGGCCGATCGAAAGATCGCCCCTGACGCCTCTTTTATTCTCAGGATCAAGGGGTTGGGGCGAGGTGGTGCCGACGGCCCCCTCGCGAGGACCGCCGGCACCCCATCGGCACGTCGGAGCCTGATGTCCCGCCCGGACAACACGGCGCGAAGGCGGAGAAGACTTCGCTTTCCTGACGGAATTTGCGTAACACGCCCCCTCCCCCCCGCCAAACGGATTTTGGGCGCGATTATTTTTCCGTTTTTTTCCAAATGCTTGCGAGTGGGGGCCACCCCCCCTGGGGGGTCGGGGGGCCCGATTCGCCCGGCCGGGTCGTTTCGCGTCGGCCATTGATTTTATTGGAAAATCCGCCCTCGCCCCGACATTTCCCGCAACCCCTGCGGGCGGATGGCCTTCCCGGCGGCAAACCTGTCAAGTGCTGCCCTTTGCCGCTACAAGTCGCGCCGCATGGAACAAACCCTCGAACTGACGATCCGACGCCTCGGCGCGGGCGGCGACGGGATCGCCGACGGCCCCGTTTTCGTCGCCGGCGCCCTGCCGGGCGAGCGCGTGCGCGCGATCGCCGCCGGCAAGGACCGGACCCGGGCGGTCGAGATCCTGGCCCCGTCGCCCGACCGCGTCACGCCGCCGTGCAAATGGTTCGGCACCTGCGGCGGCTGCTCGGTGCAGCATCTCGCCGAGCCCGCCTATGCCGCATGGAAGGTCGGGCTGCTGACCGCCGCACTCGCCGCGCGCGGCCTCGACGTGACGCCCGCCCCGCTGCTGCGCGTCGCGCACGCCACGCGCCGGCGCGCCGAATTCGGCGCGCTGCGCACGCCGTCGGGTGTGGCGATGGGCTTCCACGCCGAAGGCAGCGACGCGCTGGTCGACATCGATGCGTGCCTGCTGCTCGTCCCCGAACTCGCCAAGCTGCTGCCGGCGCTGCGCGCCTTCCTCGGAACGTATCTGCGCAGCGACGAACGCGCCGACCTGCACGTGACGGCGGCCGACAACGGCATCGACCTGCTCGTCACGGGGCGCAACCCCGACACGCGCAAGCGCGCCGAATTCGCCAATTTCGCCGCGGCCAACGGCATCGTGCGCGTCGCCTGGCGGCGCGAGCGGGGCGACACCCCCGAGATCGTGGCGCTGCACGAAGCGCCGCGCGTAACCTTCGCGCATGTCGCCGTCGCGTTCCCGCCCGGCGCCTTCCTGCAGGCGAGCCGGGCGGCCGAACTGGTGCTGTCGGCCGAGGTCGCGGCGTCGGTCGGCCGCGCCAAGCGCACGGTCGATCTCTATGCCGGGCTCGGCACCTTCACGTTCCCGCTGACCGGCCGGGTGCACGCGGTCGAGGGCGACAAGGCGGCGATCGCGGCGCTCGAATCGGCGGCGCGCGGCGCCTTCCGCGCCGGGCGCACCACCGCCGAGGCGCGCGATCTCGAACGCCGGCCGCTGCTGCCCGAGGAACTGGCGGACTACGACGCGGCGATCTTCGACCCGCCGCGCGAAGGCGCCGCCGAGCAGGCCGCCCACCTCGCGCGTTCGGACGTGCCGGTGGTCGTCGCCGTGTCGTGCAATCCCGCGACCTTCGCGCGCGACGCGCGCACGCTGGTCGACGGCGGCTATACGCTGACGCGGGTCGTGCCGGTCGACCAGTTCGTGTGGACCGGCCATCTCGAACTGGTGGCCGTGTTCGCCAAGCCGCGCGCGCGCCGCCGGCGCTAGCCGATCCTGCCGCGGACGGAAGCGACTTCCTCGATCGCCGCGCGCCGCATCAAGCCGTAATCGGTCGAGCCGACGACGCAGTCGAAGCCGCGCGCGAAGAGCGAGGCCGCGTCGTGCGGCCCGTGCGGCACGATCCCGCAGGGCTTGCCCGCCGCCTTCGCGGCCGCGAGCGCCTTGTCGACGAGCGCGCGGTGCCCCTTGTCCTCGAACTTGCCCGGGATGCCCATCGACCCCGACAGGTCGTAGGGCCCGACGAACAGCATGTCGACGCCGTCGACCGCCGCGATCGCCGCGGCGTTCTCGACCGATCCGGGCGTCTCGATCTGGCAGATCAGGAACAGGTTGGCCGCCATGTGCGCCGCGTAGTCGTTGGGCGCGATACCGCGCGCCATCGCGCGCCACGGGCCCATGCCGCGCCGCCCGAGCGGCGGGTAGCGACAGGCATCGACGACCGCCTTCGCCTCCTCGGCGGTGCGGATCATGGGCACCATCAGCGTGTCGGCGCCGAGATCGAGCACCTGCTTGAAATAGACCTGGTCGTTCCACGGCACGCGCACGCAGGTGCCGTAGTCGTAGGGCACGCTCGCCTGCAGCATGGCGCGCGTCGCCTCGAGGCTGGCGGGGCCGTGCTCGTTGTCGATGACGAGCGCGTCGTAACCGACATTCGACAGCGCCTCGACGGTCATCGCGCTGGCCGAATGCAGCCACACGCCGAAAACCTTGCCGCCGCCGGCGAGGCGGCGCTTGAACTGGTTGGGCTTGAGCATTTCAACGTTCCCCCCGGAGAAGGAGCGGATGATCCGCGCTTGCGCCGGTCACGCGCAAGCGCCTTATACTCGCCGCCGATGGGCCTCCTGCGGATCCTGTTCCCCAAGACGCGTGCGCGCGCCGGCAACGACGGCCGCGACAAGACCGTCGCCGTCGACGGCCTGCTGCATGCGGGCGTGGCAACGCAGGTGCGCGTGCGCCGCAACCCCCGGGCGCGGCGCATCAGCGTGCGGGTCGACGCCGCCGACGGCGCGATCGCGTTGACCGTGCCGTGGCACGTGCCGGTCGAAGAGGGCCTGCGCTTCGCCCGGCGCCAGGGCGACTGGCTGCGCGCGCGCCTCGCCACCGTGCCCGAACGCGTCGCCTTCGCGGACGGGACCGAACTCGAATTCCTCGGTTCGAAGCTCACCTTGCGCGCCGCCGCCGGCCGGGCGACGCGTCGCGAGGGCGACACGCTGCTGGTCGGCGGCGCGCCCGAATTCGCCGCGCGCCGGGTTCGCGACTGGCTGAAGCGCGAGGCGCGCGCGGTGCTGACCGCCAAGGCGCACGCGCTCGCCGCGCGGACCGGCCGGCGCGTCAAGGCGGTGCGCGTCGCCGATCCGCGCACGCGCTGGGGCAGTGCCGCCGCCGACGGCACGCTCGCCTTTTCGTGGCGGCTCGTGCTTGCCCCGCCCTATGTGCTCGACTACGTGGTCGCGCACGAGGTCGCGCATCTCAGCCACATGAATCACGGCCCCGCGTTCTGGAAGCTGGTGGCGACACTCGACCCCGCACCCGATGCGGCGCGCGACTGGCTCGCGGCGAACGGCGCGCGCCTGCTGCGCCATGGCTGACACGCCCGCGCGCGCCACGACCGGCGCCATCGTGCTGCTGACGTCGATGGTGATGCTGGGGCAGATGTCGATTTCGCTCTATATCCCGTCGTTGCCCTCGCTCGCCCAGGCGCTGGCGGCACCGGCCGAGGAAGTGAAGCTGACGATGACCGTCTATCTCGTCGCCTTCGCGGTCTCGCAACTCGTCTGGGGCCCGCTGTCGGACCGCTTCGGGCGGCGGCCGGTGCTGTTCGCGGGCATCGCGGTCTATCTCGCGGGCACGCTCGCCTGCGCGGCGGCGCAGGGCATCTACTGGTTGATCGCAGCACGCGGCCTGCAGGCGGTGGGTGCTTGCGTGGGCACGACGATCTCGCGCGCCGTGACCCGCGATCGCTACGACCGCAGCGAGGCGGCGCGCACCATGGCCTTCATCGGCATCGCGATGGCGGTCGGCCCGGCGATCGCCCCGGTGATCGGCGGCCAGCTCCAGGAACTGTTCGGCTGGCGCTCGGCCTTCCTGGGCCTCGCGCTGTTCGGCGCCTGCGTGCTGGCCGCGACCTGGGCGCGGCTCGACGAGAGCAACCGCAACCCCGACCGGCAGGCGCTGCACCCGGGCCGGCTGCTGGCGAGCTTCGCGACGCTCCTGTCGAGCCGCGTCTATGTCGGCTACGCGCTCGTCGCCGCGGGCGCGTTCTCGGGCCTGATGGCCTACACGACGGGCATCCCGTTCGTGTTCATCGACCTGTTCGGCGTCTCGCCGGCGCTGTTCGGCTTCGTGCCGTCCTTCACCGTGGTCGGCTACCTGTCGGGTTCGGTCGTGGCGAGCCGCATGGCCGCGCGCGCGGCCGGCACGCGCATGGTCGCGATCGGCACGTCGGTGTGCGCGGCGGCCGGCATCGGCTTCGTCGCCGTCGTCGCGACCGGCAACGCCACTCCCGTCACCGTCGTGCTGCCGATGGTCGTGTTCATGTTCGGCTTCGGCGTGTCGCTGCCCAACGCGATGGCCGCCGCGATGCACCCGTTCCCGCGCATCGCGGGTGCCGCGGCGGCGCTGACGGGGTTCCTGCAGATGACGATCGCGGCGGCCGGCACCGTCGCGGTCGCGTCGCTTGCCGACGGCACGCCGATGTCGACGGCGCTGGGCGTGTGCGGCGGCGGGCTGCTCGCGGCCGCGGGGTTCTTCCTCGTCGCCAAGCCGGCCGACCGCGCATGAGCGCGGCGCCCGCGGGACGCACGACCCTTGCCCTCGTCATCGCGCTCGTCGCGATCGGGCCGCTGTCGACCGACCTCTACCTGCCGTCGCTGCCGGCGATCGGCCGCGACCTCGGCGCCGACGTCGCGGGCACGCAGCTGACGCTATCGGTCTACATGGCCGCCTTCGCGCTCGCCCAGCTCGTCTACGGGCCGCTGTCCGACCGTTTCGGGCGGCGGCCGGTCGTCATCGGCGGCATCGCGATCTACGCGGTCGCGACGGTCGCCTGCGCGCTCGCCGCGACGATCGACCTGCTCGTCGTCGCGCGCGCGGCACAAGCCGCGGGCGCGTGTGCGGGCGTCGTGCTCGGGCGCGCCATCGTGCGCGACGTCTACGGGCGCGAGGGGGCCGCGCGCATGCTCGCCCTCGTGGGCTCGGTGATGGCGTTCGCCCCGGCGGCCGGGCCGGTGCTCGGCGGGCTCATCGAGGTGCGCTTCGGCTGGCGCTGGAACTTCGTGCTGCTGGTCGTCTTCGCCGTACTGCTGCTTGCAGCACTGGTGCTGCGTCTGGTCGAGTCGAACGCGCGCAAGGACCCGATGGCGCTCGATCCCGCGCGCATGCTGCGCAACTACGCCACGCTGCTCGTCGACCGGCGCTATCTCGGCTATGCGGGCTGCGTGGCGTTCGGCTATTCGGGGCTGTTCGCCTTCATCTCGGGCTCGTCGTTCGTGCTGATCGACGATCTCGGCCTCGCGCCGGACGTCTACAGCTGGTTCTTCGTCGCGTGCGTGGTCGGCTATTTCACCGGCGCGCAGCTCGCCGCCCACCTCACGCTGCGCCTCGGCATCGACCGGATGCTCGCACTTGGGGCCGCGATCAACGTCGCGGGCGGGGCGCTGATGCTCGCCGCCGCACTCGGCGGCTTCGCCGTTCCCGGCATCGCCGGGGCGTCGTTCCTCGTCGGGCCGATGGCGCTCTACATGGTGGGCATGGGGATCGGCCTGCCCAACGGGCAAGGCGGGGCGCTCGGCCCCTATCCGCACATGGCCGGATCGGCCTCGGCGCTGATGGGCTTCCTGCAGATGGCGCTCGCGGCCGCGGTCGGCATCGCGTTCGGCAGGCTGCACGACGGCACGCCGGTCGTGCTGGCGCTGCTCGTGCTCGGCTGCGCGCTCGCGGTCGCGGCAAGCCTCGTGTTCCTCGTGCGGCCGGCGAAAAAGGCCTAACGCTTCCGCGCCACGAACGCGACCAGCCCGCCGCCCGGCGGGCCCTGATGCTCCGCCCCGCCCGACACGAACGCAAACGGATCGCCCGTCGCCGCGACGAGGGTGCCGGCAAGCGCCCCGCGTACGCGGCGGAACGCGGGTTGCGAGGGATCGTCGAGGCCGAGCGGTACGCCGCGCAACATCCCGTCCGGCGGCGGCCCGCCCTTGGCGATCGAGGCGACCAGCCGCGCGCGCGGCCCCCGCTGCAGCTGCGGGCGCGGGTCGAGCCCGAGTTCGCGCAACGCCGCGTGCACGGCGGCGAGGTCGACGAGGTCGGCCATGGCACGGTGCGCGATGCGCAAGGTTCCGCCCCAGCGCCGCGCATGGCCGAGCGCGACGACCTCGTTGCACGGAAACTCCGCCGCCGACGACACCGCGACGCGGGCACTCCACGTGTCGAGATCGCACCGCCGCCACGCGCGCAGGGCCGCGGCGGGGGCAAGTTCGCCCAGCGCCACGGCGGCCCCCAGGGCCGTCGCGGCGCGCGCCGCGACGATGCCCGCGGCACCTTCGCCGGCCGGCCCCTTGATCAGCACGTGGTGCACGCCGTCCGGTTCGAGCCCGCCGTCGGCGAGGGCGGCGCGCACCGCACGCGCGGTCGCGGCGATCTGTGCCGCCTGCGCGATATCGGCGGCTGCGAGCGGTGCCGAGACGTGGCGGCCGATCGCCAACGCCTGTCCGCGCGGGACCGCCCCGCGCCCGGCGGCCCGCGACAGCAGCACCATGTGCGGGGCGGCAGCCGCCTCGATGCCGCCCGACACGACGAAGGCGATGCGGCGGTCGACCTCGTCGGCCGTCGTGCCGAGCCGGCGCGCGAGGCACGCGCTCGCGGCTGCGACGAAACGCGCGCGCGACGTGTCGGCCGGCCCGCCGTCGCCCTGCGTCTTGGCGAGCAGCGCCACGACGTCGGCCGCGGCGGGCTTGCGCGCGGCGAGCGCCGCGTCGAGCGCGGCGACGTCGTCGACGCGCGGCAACGGCAGGCAGCGGACGCCGGCGATGCGGAAAGTGCCTGTCATGGTTCTTGCAGAACTCCGCGCGGGGCCGGCCGGCAATCGCGCGCGGCATCGGGGACAAGAGGGGCAGTCAGATGACGATAGAGACGCGTTCGGATTCAGCCAAGCCCCTGTCGCGGCGGCGCATTCTCGGCGGCGGGGCCGCCGCGGGCGCCCTCGCGCTCGCGGCACCGGCGCTGCGCGCGCAGACGCGCGTGCCGATCCGCATCACGCTCAACGCGCCGCGCGACGGCTCGAATGCCGCTTTTTTCCTCGCCGCCGCCAAGGGCTACTTCGCCGAAGCCGGCGTCGAGGCGACGCTCGATCCCTCGCGCGGGGCCGGCGACTCGATCCAGCGCGTGGCCAGCGAGACCTACGATTTCGGCTTCAGCGACTTCACCGTGCTCGTCCAGTTCGCCGCGCGCAATCCCGACAACGCGCCGATCGGCGTGTCGGCACTCTACACGCGCTCGCCGATCTCGATCATCAGCCTCGCCAAGACCGGCATCAAGGCGCCCAAGGACCTCGAAGGCAAGAAGCTCGGCGCACCGCCCACCGACGCGGGTTTCCTGCTGCTGCCCGCCTTCGTGCAGTCGACCGGCATCGACCGTTCGAAGCTGCAGATCGAATCGATCGACCTGACGCTGCGCGAGGCGGCCCTCGCGCTGGGCCGCGTCGACGCCGTGACCGGCTTCGATTCGACGACGCTGTTCAACCTGCTGCGGGTCGGGCTGAAGCGCGAGGACGTCAGCTTCATGTATTTCTCGGACCACAACCTCGATTTCTACTCGAACGGACTCACCGTCTCGCGCAAGTTCCTGCGCGAGCGCGAGGCGCTGATCCCCGGCGTGGTCGCCGCCTTCATCAAGGCGTGGCGCGAGACGGTCGCGAATCCCGAAGCGACGGTGACCGCCCTCGCCTCGACCGACGGGCTCGTCGACAAGGCGCTCGAGATCGACCGGCTCAAATGGCTGCTCGCCAACCAGATCGTCAACGACCAGAGCAAGCGGCTCGGCCTCGGCACGCTCGACACGGCGCGCTTCGCGCGCGGCATCGACCAGGTCGCGACCGCGATGGAACTGCCGCGCAAGCCCGCGGTGGCCGAACTGTGGACCGACAAGTACCTGCCGCCCGTCGCGCTGCGGCAGATCTGACGCGGCACGGCTAGTTTCGCTGCTGCGTCATCACCGGGTCGTTCATGATGTCGTAGGGTGCCCGCGCCGGTGCGGGCGCGGACGCCGGCGCCGGCGCCGCGGCGGGGGCGAGCCCGCCGATCAGGCGCGCGAACCAGCCCTGCGGCTCCGGCTCGGCCGAACCCGGCAGCGGTCGCGCGGGCAGGCCCTTGTGCGCCTCGAGCATCACGGCCTTCCACAGGCGTGCGGGCAGCGAGCCGCCGGTCGTGCGCTCCATCTCGTCGCCGTCGTCGTTGCCGAACCACGCGCCGCCGACGAAATCGGCGGTGTAGCCGACGAACCACGCGTCCCGGTAGTCGTTGGTGGTGCCCGTCTTGCCGCCGGCCGGCCGGTCGAGGGCGGCGGCGCGGCCGGTCCCTTCCCGCACGACGGCCTGCATGAGGTCGTTCATCGTGGCCAGTGCCGGGCGGCCGATCACGGGTCCGAGGCCCGTGCCTGCGCGCCGGTAGAGGACCTTGCCGCCGGCGTCGCGGATCTCGACGATCGCGTAGGGCAGCACGCCGTTGCCGCCGTTGGCGAAGGCGGCGAAGGCGCCGGTCATCTCGAGCAGGCTCGTCTCGGACGAGCCGAGCGAGACCGACAGGTTGCGCGCGATCGGCGTCGTGATGCCGAGTGCGCGCGCCGCGCGGATCACGCCGTCGATGCCCGCGCGCTGCGCCACGCGCACGGCCGAGGTGTTGACCGAGCGCGCGAAGGCCTCGCGCATCGTGATCTCGCCGACGACGCGGTTGTCGAAATTGCGCGGCCGCCAGTTGGCGAGCTGGATCGGCGTGTCGGCGACGGTCTCGTCGGCGCGCAGCCCCTGTTCGGCGGCGGCGAGGTAGACGAACGCCTTGAAGGCCGAGCCCGGCTGCCGGCGGGCGTCGACCGCGCGGTTGAACGGGCTCTGCGCGTAGTCGCGCCCGCCGACCATCGCGAGCACGGCGCC
>Ga0172367_10008251_pt1 | contig 11687 bp, 11 predicted proteins | sample Lak10m_FD_114542 | JGI IMG/M metagenome (GOLD analysis project Ga0172367, IMG submission 114542) | Freshwater microbial communities from Kabuno Bay, South-Kivu, Congo - kab_022012_10m | ecosystem: Environmental > Aquatic > Freshwater > Lake | place: Democratic Republic of the Congo: South-Kivu...
GAAAACACCCCCATGGGCATGACATCGGCCCAACTCACCCACAAGCAGCATGTGGAGGAGGTGTATCGGGCCCGGATTCTGGAGATGTTGATTCCTGTGTTGGGTGAGCCCAATGTGCGCTCGCAGGTGGATGTGACCCTGGACTTCACCCAGGTGGAGATGGCCACCGAGGATTTTGACAATGCCAAGACCGGTCCCAAGACCCGTTCGGAGGTCTTGGCCGAGGATCGCAGCCAGAAGTTCAACGCCGAGGGTGTGCCGGGCTCTACTACCAATGCGCCCCCACCGCCAACCGATACAAACTTGGCCACGGGTGCTTCGGCGCAAGATGCCTTGGAGGAGAACACCACGCTCTCCAAGCGCGCAACCCGAAACTATGAAATTGACAAGACGGTTCGTTATATCCGCAACCCCTTGGGTGGTGTCACGCGCGTTTCCGTGGCGGTGGTGGTCAACGAGAAGCCGGCTATGAAAGATGCCGATGGCAAGCCCATTCCCCACCCCAATGATTCGGTCCACGGGTACTCCGCCGAGGAGCTCGAGCGCCTGACCAACCTGGTTCGCGGGGTGGTGGGCTACAAAGAAGGCCGTGGTGATGTGGTGACGATTGTTCCCACTCGCTTTGCCCCAGGTGAGGAGGCCAAGCCTTGGTATGCCGACGATGCCGTGATGCAAAACATGAAGATCTTGATTGCTGCCTTGATCTTCTTGATTATTCTTCTTACGGTGGTGCGCCCAGTGATTAATCACCTCACCGGCAAGAGCATGGACATGGAAGAGATGGCCCGTATGCAGGCCGAGCAAGAGGCCGCTGAGCTTGCCGCCTTGGCTGCTCTGCAGCCACCGCCTCCTACCGCCTTGCTCGAGGGCCAAGGCCAGCAAGATGCCAATGGCGTGCAACTTGGGCCCGACGGTCAACCCCTGCAAGGCGTGCAGCTGGGGCCTGATGGCCAACCGCTGCCCGCCGATCAGCAGGCCACAACGGAACTCTCGGAGGCGGAAATGGGAATGATTGAAATTGGAGAGGGCGAGAGCCTGGAGGAAATCAAGGCCAAGCTCAAACCGAAGAAATCTTCGATTTCCATCGACATGCTCAACACGGCAAACTCTTATGATGACAAGGTGGCACTCATACGCTTCCTGGTCTCAGAAGACTCCGGCCGGGTGGCAACCGTTCTCAAGAACATGATGCGCCCTGCTGCGGGCTGATAGAGGGATATAGACATGCCTGAAGAAGCCAAAAAAGACGACAAGGCGGTGGCCACCGTCCCGGCGGTGCCGGGGGGGCCCGAGCCCCTGCCCGATTCGGTTCGCGAGGAAATTGAGGCGCTCAACACCACCCAGCGCGCTGCAGTTCTGATGCTGCTGCTCGGTGAGCAGCAGGCCGCCGACATCATCAAGTTTCTGAACCCCAAAGAGGTTCAGGCCTTGGGTGCGGCCATGACCTCAGTCGCGGATTTATCGCAAGAGGCCATCACCGCTGTGCTCGATGACTTCATCTCAACGATTAAGAAGCAGACCAGCCTGGGTCTGGGCAGTTCGGACTATGTCGAGAATGTGCTCAAGCGGGCCCTGGGCGAGGACAAGGCGGCTTCGGTCTTGAGCCGCATCATGCCGGGTGCTTCGAGCAAGGGCCTGGAGATTCTGCGCTGGATGGACGCACGGTCCATTGCTGACATGATTCGCCTCGAGCACCCCCAGGTGATTGCCATTATTTTGTCGGTCTGCGATTACGACGTGGCCGCCGATGTGCTCACTTTCTTGCCCAACGACATTCGGCCCGAGGTCATTCGACGCGTGGCTGCACTCGAGACCGTTCAGCCCTCGGCCATGCAAGAACTCGAAGTGATCATGAAGGAGCAGTTCTCTAAGAGCTCCTCTGCGAAGTCTTCGAGTTTCGGGGGCATCAAGGCCGCTGCAAAGATCATGAACTTCACCAAGAGCGATCTGGAGTCGGCCATTCTCGGTGGCCTCAATGAACTCGATGCCGATATCGCGATGAAGGTGCAGGACAACATGTTCTCCTTCGAGAACCTGGTCAGCATCGACAACCGCAGCGTTCAGACCCTCATGCGCAATGTGGAGCAGGAGATGCTGATGGTTGCTCTGAAGGGCGCCACCGAGCCCGTCAAAGAGAAGTTCTTTGGCAATATGTCCACACGGGCCCGCGCCATGTTCATCGACGAGATGGAATCACGCGGCCCCTTGCGGATTACCGATGTGGAAGATGCCCAGAAGGCCATCATGCGGATTGCGAAGAAGCTCTCGGACAAGGGTGAGCTGATGCTCGCAGGACGCGGCGATGACTTTGTTTGATTACCCCCGGCCAGAGGATCTCCTAAAACCAAAGGTCCTCGTCCGCCTTCCCGAGGACCCGCTTTTTGGGCCGACGCGGCATGGCGAGGATTTCTCCGCCCGCTATCAAGACGACGGCGAGATTCGCCTGCGGGGATTCGAGCGGGGCCTGCCTCAGTTGGACCTCGACCAGCAGTCGGCGCCGAAGTCGCCATTCTCTCGGGGCATGGCCACTGAAGACGACTCCGGTGGAGATGAAGCGGCTGCGAAAAAATTCGAGAGCACTGATTTTGTGGGTGCAGATGCAGCGAGTGCGGATGCAGCTCTTACTGATGAGACCCAGTTACCGAGTGAGTTGGCCGCCGATACGGAGGCCACGAGAACAGAGGGGCAACCGCCTCTCTCAGCCGATGGCGACTCCCAAGCAATGGATTCCGCTGCGGACAACTTGGGCGTTGACCCAGGTGCCGATGCATCAATGGGCTCCGCACAAGATGCCGCTGCATTGCAGAACGTTACTGATGATTCGGTCTCTGCTTCCCCTGATTCCCTGGCCGAGGCCAGTGATGATCTTGACGCCTCACCCGACACCTCAGCCGACGCCTCCGCTGCCGACAGTGCCGAAGAATTTTCCGCAGAGGCCGCTGAACCTGAAAAACATTTAATTGGGCTCGATGAGCTCGAAGCGATTCGTCGCGAGGCCTATGAGATGGGCTTTCAAGAGGGCCAAGCGGCCTTGGCCCAAGGCGGCGCAGACGCAGCCCAGGCGATTGATGCCGATGCGACCCAAGCCGGTGAATCTGCTGAATCCGATGAATCCGCTGAGTCCGCAGACGAAGCGTATTTGCGCGGCATTGAAGAAGGCCAGCAGCAGGCACGCTCTGAACTCGAGGCCGAGGTGATGCTGGCCGCCGATGATTGGCGAGAACTCACCAAGTCTCTGGCGGTGGCCGCTCGCGACGCAGAGGCCTTTCATCAACCGCTGCTCAAACTCTCGATGCACCTTGCCGAACAAATGGTCCGTGGCGAACTCACTCTCTCGGACCATGCGATTACACGCTTGGTCGATCGTGCCTTGTCTGAGTTGCAGCATGAATCGGCCGTACCAATTGTGGTTCGTATGAACCCCGACGACCTCCAACGGTTCAAGGCCTATTCGGCCTCCATTGACGAACAGGTGGATGTTCGGGCCGATCCCAAGCTGATGTCAGGCAGCATTCGTGTGGCCATGAATGGCTCGATGATTGATGACCTCATTGAGCATCGGCGAGATGCCCTATGGCAGTCATTAATGGCAGCGGCCGAAGGCATTGAGGACTCACCGCCCGACTCTTTCTTGAAGAACGTGGCCATGGTCAAAGAGGCCATGGAGGCGGTGGACTTCGGAGCAGATCTCTCCGCTGGGGAGCAGGGGGTTGTCGAGGCCACCCCCGCCGATCTAACCACGCCTGACTCGGTCTTACCGCCCGACGCGGAGCCCAATTAATGGACTTCGATGCCGTGGCCCAGGCGGCAATCGAACGAAGCTTCGCACCGCCACCTGTTCGAGAGGGCAGTTTGGTGCGCGTCGTTGGCCTGACGCTTGAAGCCAAGGGCCTCATGGCCCCGCTGGGTGCCGTCTGCGAAGTCATTGGCGACGGACCCACACGTGTTCAGGCAGAGGTGGTGGGTTTCCAAGACCACACCTTGTACCTCATGCCCTTCAATGAGCCCAAAGGCATTGGCCCCGGGGCACGTGTTCGCGTCATTGAACCGATTGCTCGCGCACAGCTGGGCCCCGAATTGCTCGGTCGCGTGGTGGGGCCGCGCGGGGAGCCACTCGATGGCAAGCCCGCGCCCGCATGCAGAGTCACCCACGGCCTCGATGGCTTCCCATTGAATGCAATGGAGCGCGGCGCCATTCATGAGGTACTCGATGTCGGCGTCAAAACCATCAACGGCATGCTCACTGTGGGCAAGGGACAACGAATTGGATTGGTCGCCGGCAGCGGCGTTGGAAAGAGCAGCCTTCTGGGTATGCTCACGCGCTACACCAAGGCCGACCTCGTAGTGATTGGACTCATTGGTGAGCGTGGCCGCGAAGTGCAAGCCTTCATACAAGAATCACTGCGCGCCGAGGGCCTGGCCCGATCGGTGGTGGTGGCTGCGCCCGCGAATGTCTCTGCCATCCTGCGACTCAAGGCGGTGCAGTACACGCACCTGATTGCCGAATATTTCCGTGAGCAGGGCAAGAATGTATTGCTGCTGGTCGACAGCCTAACCCGCGTCGCCCATGCGCAGCGTGAGATTGGATTGGCCGTGGGTGAACCGCCCACAGCAAAGGGCTACCCGCCCTCTGTGTTTAGCCTGATGCCCACTCTGATTGAGCGGGCGGGCATGGGCCGATTCGGCCATGGCTCCATTACCGCCATGTACACGGTCCTTGCAGAGAACGACGACTCGAACGACCCCATTGTGGATATCTCACGGGCCTCGCTCGATGGCCAGGTGATGCTCTCGCGGGCACTGGCCGATGCGGCCCACTACCCTGCGATCGACCTCAACGGTTCTATTTCCAGGGTGATGCAGGGCCTGGTTGAACCCGAGGCCCTGAAATCGGCCAATCGGCTTCGCAGGCTTTGGTCGCTTTATCAGCAGAATCAAGACCTCATTCAGGTGGGGGCCTACCAGGCGGGTTCCAACCCCGATTTAGACGCCGCCATACGCATGCGCTCGGAGCTCGAATCATTCCTCTGCCAGGAGATTCAAACACCGGTGAGTTTCGAAGAGACCCGAGACCAGATGATGTCGCTCGCGGCTCGATCATTGACCGACACCGTGGTGGCCCAGCCGTCGAATCGGCCCATGCCCAATCAGGGCCGCCCAGTCGGAATGACCATCAACCGATAAGCCATGATCCAGCGCAGACAAAAAAGCCTGGAGCTCTTGGCCAAGCTTGCGGAGCAAAAAGAGAAGGCGGCCTTGCAGAAGCTCGCTGAGGTGCAAAAGGCCCACGAGCGGCTGGCGGAGAAGTCTCGGCAGGTGGCCGACCTCATGGCCGACTACCGGGCCCAATTAAGCGATATTGGGGCAGACCCGGGGATGGTGAAAACCCAGGCCGTCCACCGCTACATTCGCAATCTGCTTGATGCCCAGGAGCGACTGCGAATCGAGCATGACAAGACCGTGGCCTGGGAGCGGGCCGTGCGAGAAGAATTAATGAACGCTCGGCTGGAGCTCCAGCGGATGCGGTCTCTGGCGGAACGGGGCGAGGCCAAGATTGCCTCGATGGCCCAGAAATCGGAGCAGGTTCGGCTCGATGCCGCGGCCCTCTCGCAGTTCAATCAGCGCAACCAGAAGCCTTCCCCCCGGGCCTGAACCTTCCCCGAATTCCTCGGTCAGACTGCCACTTGACACCAAGCTCGGGTATAGTTCTCCAGGTTGGCATTTACTCATCCAAAGATTTGAGGAGAAGAATTCAATGAAAGCTGTTATCGCTATTGCCGCTATTGCCTTGCTTGCAGGGTGCGCCACTCCCCAACCCGATCAAAAGTCGGCTACACCCGCTGCACCCGCTGCACCCGCTGCGGACAAAAAGGCCGCCGATACTGCCAAGGCCCGAGCCGATGCAATCAAGGCGGCCAAGGCCAAAGTCTTCCAGTTCCCGCCGGCTATCTACTTCGATTACGACAAGTTCGACATCCGCGAGAAATACCACCCAGTGGTCTCCGCATTCGGCAACTATTTGGCCGTGGATGACAAGGCCAAGGTGGTGGTTGAGGGCAATGCCGATGAGCGCGGAACCGTTGAGTACAACCTGGCCCTGGGTCAGAAGCGCGCGGAGGCGGTGAGCATTGGTCTGCAGGCGGTGGGTGCCAAGCCCACTCAGATCGAGACGATTAGCTTTGGCGAGGAAAAGCCCTGGAACAAAGGCAAGACCGAAGAGGCCTTCGCCGAGAATCGCCGGGCTGATCTGAAGCTGCGCTAGTTTTTTCTGTATGTGATTGATCGAGAAGCCCGCCGCCGCGCGGGCTTTTCTATTTACCAGTTACTCTTGAGCGTATGACTGACAAAATCAGAGCCTTTGAAGAAGAGCGAGTGCGAGAGCAGGCCAAGCGACTGCAGGAGGCGCGGCTTGCCCTGGGCCTGACCATCCACGATTTTGTGCAACCCCTGAGCACCTCTCGCTCGCAGCTCGATGCCATTGAGCGAGGGAATGTGGATGCCTTTTATGCGCCTTTCTACTACGAGCGGCTCTTTCGTCGTTATGCGGAGGTGCTCTCTTTTTCACCCGAGGCCATTGACGAAATGGTCCAACGCTTCAGTCCGGAGGTGCCGCAAGATGTGACCGACGCCGATAACTCAAGTGACGATGCTTGGGCCGAGGGGGCCACGGACGGGCAGTCTTCGGTTGAAACCGATGAGGCCGCTCGGCAGGGTGTCTCTGAGGGCTCCTCCAATTCTTGGGGTGCCCCCAGCGGTGGCAGCGCGCATCGTGTGAGCGAGTCTGGCAGCATTCAGAGCAGCGAGAGCAACGAGGTAATCCCAAAATCGGGTTCGGAGAACGCGCGCAGCAACAACGCCTCTTTGAGTCGGTTAATGAGCGCGGCCGGTGAACAGGCTGCCAAGGGCGATCAGGCATCGAACTGGGGAATCATTGCGGCCTTTGGACTGCTCGCCGCAGGTGTGGTGGTTGCGCTGATTGTTGCCAATTCAGACGACGACCGCGTGCCTGCCAAGGCCCCCGAAGCACCTGCACCGACGGCCGCTCCCGCAGACAATCCCAACCCGCAGGCAGAGTCATCTGGCGCCCAGCCGGCAGGGCAAGTTTCTGGCCAGCCGGCCTCCAACGCCGCCGTTCCAGCCAAGCCGCCTGCGGCCGCTGGCGCGACAACGCAACCGGCTGCTGTAACACCCAATACCGCTGCCGCAGCGCCAGCGAAGTCCGCGCCGACAGCAACCCCGACAGCAGCCCCGACAGCAACCCCAACGTCGCCCAATCAGGCAACGCCTCCTGCCGCTCCCGCCAAGGCGGCGCCGCCCAGCGCCGCACCTGCGCAGACACCAGCCGCCTCGGTAGCCCCAACTCCGTCAACGACCCCGGCCGCTCCAAACCCTCCATCGAATAACGCGTCGAACCCCGCTGCGCCTGCTGCGCCTGCTGCGCCTGCTGCGCCTGCTGCTCCCGCTGCCTCGCCAGCACCCACGAAGTCCGCGACTCCTGGGCCTTCCTCCTCTGCTCCCGCCATGGAGGTAACGCCCAAGGCCCGCACCTGGATCTGGGTTCGGGAGGCCGACGAGAAGGTTCGTGAGTTTGGCGTTGCTGCTGGCGAGAAGGTGGTCTTTCAAGACATGCCCATTTACTTCGTGATTGCCCGGCCCGGAGAGAGCGATATCCGTATTCAGGGCAAGGCAGTGAAGCTTCCACGAACCGACCAAGAGCGCGATATTGGTCGCTATGGTCGCAGCCAACTCATCGAGGCCAAGCCGGCCAGCGCCAATTAATCTTCTGCTGTTCTTTGGCCTTGCGGCCATCTGGGGTGCGTCGTTTCTCTTCTTGCGTTATGCAAGCCCCGCCTTCGGCCCCATTCTGGCGGCTGAACTCCGTGTCAGCATCGCCTTCTTCTGCCTTCTTGCGCTCTCGTCGTTGCTCGCAATCTTCCGAGATCGCGCAAGCGGCCCGACACCCTGGAGAGTCTTCACCGTTGTGGCCGCTCTCAATAGCGCGGTGCCATTTGCACTCTATGGCTATGCCGCACTCCATCTTCCAGCGGGCTACCTGGCCATCTTGAATGCATTGGTTCCCCTCTGGGGCGGTCTGTTGGCCACTGCCTTCTTGGGCGAGCAACTGCGCCTGGGTCTCGTAGGGGCCGTGCTGCTGGCAGGCGTTGGTGTGGGAATGATTGTTCAGCTCGGCCCAGTGAGTCTCAACCTTCAAACGGGTTTTGCGGTTCTGGCTTGTGCCGGTGCCACCCTCTGTTACGCAATTGCAGGGCAACTCACGACACGTTTTCTCTCCGATCGAAGCCCACTTGAGAATGCGACCAAGAGCCTGGGCCTGGCCAGCCTTCTGCTTCTTCCTCTGATTGTTTTTGATCTACCCACCGCAGAGCCCACTCCGCAGGCCTGGGCCTCGGTGCTGGCCTTGGGGCTTTTGTGCTCGGCCTTTGCCTATTTGCTGTTCTTTAGGCTCATTGCCCAACTCGGTCCGATCAAGGCAACGAGTGTGACGTTTCTGATTCCCGCATTCGGAGTCCTTTGGGGGCATCTCTTTCTAAATGAGCCCCTGACCTGGGTGATGGGCCTGGGCTTTGCGCTGGTTCTAATGGCCAGCCTGATCGTGCTTCAACCCACTCGCGAGAGTGCCGCCTCGAGCGCCTGAAAAACTGCATCGAGGTCTCGGACGACCACCGGCTGGTTGAGGTGTTGGTCGTCGAGAAAACCGTGGTCGCGGACCTCTTCCATATACATGAGCAGTCCGTCGAAATAACCCATGGTGTTGGCGATGACCAGCGGCTTTTCATGCGCATAGGTGGCCGCACCCGTCCAGACTTCGAATAACTCCTCGAGGGTGCCCACACCGCCGGGCAAGACCAAGAATGCATCGGCCCGACGACTCATCTCGATTTTTCGCTCGATCATGGTCTCGACCTCCACGAGTTCATCGAGGTCTCGCATAACCACCTCGGTGGTCATGAGGTAACTTGGAATTACACCTGTAATGCGGGAGCCCGCATCACGAGCCGCTGTCGCCACAATGCCCATGAGGCCAATCTGGCCCGCGCCGAAGACCATGTCCCAGCCGCGCTGCCCAATGCCCGCGCCGACAGCCTCGGCCAGCGAGGACCAGACCGGGTCATGACCGGTTCGAGAACCACAGAAGACACAGAGACGGGGTGGCCGTTTCGAGGTCGAGGGAGTCGGAGAAGCATTCATAGTCGAGCTTGGATAGAGTATGCGTTATGTTGAAAGAAATCATTCCGTCACTGCTTAGTGAACTGGGCCTTGGCGTGCTGCCTGGGTGGGCGAAACCACTCTTGGCGATGGTGAACCTAGTGGTCATTCTGATCGCCGCCTGGTTATTGCTCGCGCTGAGCAATCGTCTGCTGAGTGCCTTTCATGAGCGGCTGAAGTCACGCACCGAGTCGGTTGAAGAGCAGCGCCGCATCGAGACTCTCGAGCGGGTCTTTCGATACATGGCCTCGGTGGTTGTCTGGGTGGTGGCCATCATGCTCATGCTCTCGGAGCTTGGAATATCCATTGCCCCCATATTGGCCACTGCCGGTGTGGCCGGACTCGCGGTGGGATTCGGTGCCCAGAGCCTGGTCAAGGATTACTTCACGGGTTTTGTCATGCTCATTGAGAACCAGATTCGTGTGGGCGATCTGGTGGAAGTGGCTGGGAAGACAGGCACGGTCGAGGAGCTCACCCTTCGCTATGTTCGACTCCGCGATTACAGCGGCTCGGTCCATTTCGTGCCCAACGGCATTATTTCCTATGTGACGAACCAGAGCCGAGACTTTGCCTATGCGGTGGTTGATGTCGGAGTGGGTTATGGCGAGGATCTTGAGCGGGTCTTCGCGATCATGCGCACTGTGGCCGATTCCTTGCGCAAAGAAGTGCCCACTCGTTCCAAAATTCTAGATGACCTCGATATTGCGGGGGTGGACCAGTGGGCGGATTCGGCGGTGATGATTCGTGCTCGGCTCAAGGTGGTGGCACTCGAGCAGGCCTTGGTGCGACGAATATTTCTTGCGCGCTTAAAGCAGGCCTTCGATGCACAGGGCATCGAGATTCCCTTTCCGCATCGGCGGGTCATTCAGGTCTCGGAGAATTCAACGCCTCGAGTCGATCAGGCGACGGAATAACACCACAATTACCGCGGCCAACGGCACGGCAATCAAGATGCCGAAGAAGCCAAAGAGGGCGCCAAAAAAAACCAATGCGAATATCACCGCAAGGGGATGGAGGCCCACACGGTCGCCGACCAACTTCGGCGTGAGCACAAAACTCTCGAGCAACTGCCCCAGGCCATAGATGATGCCCACTGCAATCAGTGTCTGCATCCACCCCAACTCTAGCAACCCCGATACCAGGGCGAGCAACACACCCAATGCAAAGCCCGCGTAGGGAATGAAGACCAATAGCCCCGAGATGAGTCCGATCGATAGCCAACTCGAGAAGCCTGCGATGAGAAGCCCCAAGCTGTAATAGACCGACAGCGCGAGCATGACGCGCAACTGCCCCTGGAGGTAACCCTGCAGCGTGATGTGGACCTCTCTGCTGGCCTCGCGAACATTCTCACGGTGCTTCTCGGGGACCAGCCAGAGGGTCTTGGAAAGAATCTGTGCCCAGTCCTTCAGAAGAAAAAAGAGTGCAACAGGAACCAAGACGAGCCAGCCCAGAAGGGCCAGCAGAGCGCCCAGGCCCGATTGCAGGGCACCCCATACGGTGGAGGAGAGATCGGACGAGCGCGATGAGAGCCAGTCGAGGAGTTTTTGTTTGAGGGCATCGGTGTCATCGATGGGAAGACCCGTCTGCGCAAGCCATGGGTAGACCTGGGCATAAACCGTGGCAATCAATTCAGGCAGGCGTTCCTGGAGTTTGCGAATCTCGTGGTTGACCACTGGGACGCCAATGGCCACCAGGCCGACGACCAAGGCCAGACCCACCAAAATGGCCAGAATGCTCGAGAGTGCGCGCGGGCTGCCCCATGCGCTGAGCCGATTGGCAATAGGCTCGAGCATGTAGGCCAGAAGAAACGCAGCGGCAAAGGGGGCAAGTGCCTCGGTCATCAATTGCTCTGAAGTAAACCAGCGATGAGAATAACCGAGCTACCCGCCAATAGCCCAGGAATGAGCCCACCCAATCGCGGATGGCGCCAGAGCATGACTGCGAAGCCAAGGCCGGCTGACAGGAGCCGCGCACTGGTGGGCAGTTCGGCCAAGAGACCCACCGGCAGGGTCATGATTCGAAAGACGAGCCCCGCCACCATGGCGTAGGTGACGCAGGCAATCCACTTGAAGAACTCACTATTGGTGTTGATCCGGCCCGAGAGGCCCACGCCCAGGGCACGCCAGAGATAGGTGCCGACCACCGCACCAAAGAGTGCCCAGACCTCTGTCACGGCCTGCCTCGAGCATCGCGGATTCGAATGAATAGGTAGGCAATGGTCCCGCCGATGAGTCCGGTGGCCAGCAGGCTGTAATCGCGAGAGACCAAATAGGTGAGTGGGCCCAAGAAAGCGCCAAGGAATATGGCGATTCTGTTTGCAGGCGGGCGCACCTCTGCAAAGGTGAGCAGGAAAAACAGTGGATTGAGGAATACAAGGGCCAGGGTAATGGGCAGCGGCACAGTGCCCGCCAGTTGATAACCAATGGCGGTTGCAGGGGCCGAGACGCCCCAGCAGACCA
>Ga0172367_10008252_pt1 | contig 11686 bp, 9 predicted proteins | sample Lak10m_FD_114542 | JGI IMG/M metagenome (GOLD analysis project Ga0172367, IMG submission 114542) | Freshwater microbial communities from Kabuno Bay, South-Kivu, Congo - kab_022012_10m | ecosystem: Environmental > Aquatic > Freshwater > Lake | place: Democratic Republic of the Congo: South-Kivu...
AGACCGCGCCGAATTCGTTGGTCAAGCTGATGACCGACGGTATCTTGCTGGCGGAAACCCAGAACGACCGCTATCTGAATCAATACGACACGCTGATCATCGACGAGGCCCACGAACGCAGTCTGAATATCGACTTCCTGCTCGGTTATCTGCGCTGGCTGTTGCCGAAGCGGCCGGATTTGAAAGTGGTGATCACCTCGGCCACCATAGACCCTGAGCGTTTTGCCAAGCATTTCGGCGACGCGCCCATCGTCAATGTCTCCGGCCGCACTTATCCGGTGGACATCCGTTACCGGCCGATCGAACTAATCGAAGAAGACGACGAGACCGACGCCGATTTGCAGCAGGCGATTTTGGATGCGGTCGACGAGCTATATCGCGAGTTACGCGGCGACATTTTGATCTTTCTCAGCGGCGAACACGAAATTCGCGAGACCACCGAGTCCTTACGTAAATCGGTGAACAACAGCCGCTACGAAGTATTGCCGTTGTATTCCAAACTCAGCGTCGCCGAACAGGAGAGGGTGTTCAAGCCCAGCGGAAACAAGCCGCGCATCGTATTGGCGACCAACGTCGCCGAAACCTCGTTGACTGTGCCCGGCATACGTTGCGTGATCGATTCCGGCCATGCCCGCATCAGCCGTTACAGCCATAAGAGCAAAATTCAGCGCCTGCCGATCGAACGTATTTCGCAGGCCAGCGCCAACCAACGGGCTGGCCGCTGTGGCCGGGTCGCAGAGGGCATCTGCATTCGTTTGTATTCGAAGGAAGACTATTTTGCCCGCCCGGAATTTACCGAACCGGAAATCCTGCGCACCAACCTGTCGTCGGTGATTTTGCAGATGGCTTCGTTGAAGCTCGGCGACATCGAGGACTTCCCGTTCGTCGAGCCGCCCGACGACAAGATGATCCGCGACGGCAAGAACGCGCTGTTCGAAGTCGATGCGCTGGACAAACAAGGCCAGTTGACCGACACCGGCCGCCAATTGGCGAAGATTCCGACCGACCCGAAACTGGCGCGTATGCTGCTCGCCGCAGCGCAACTGGGTTCGCTGCGTGAAGTGTCTATCATCGTTTCAGCCTTAAGCATTCAGGATCCGCGCGATAAGCCGGCCGACAAAATGCCGCAAGCCGAAGCCAAGCATGCCCAGTTCAAGGCCGAAGATTCGGACTTTCTGACTTTGTTGAATTTGTGGAATGCCTTCGAAGAGCAGAAGAAGCATCTAACCAACAGCAAACTGCGCAAATACTGCCAGGACAATTTCTTGTCTTATATCCGTATGCGCGAATGGCACGATATTCACACTCAAATCATGCAGGTGGCGCGTGGCGATTTGCAGCTCAAGACCAGCGGCAATCCGGCCAATTACGAGCAAATCCACATGGCGCTTTTGCCGGGGTTGTTGTCGAACATCGGCTTCAGGCACGAGCAATACGAATATCTTGGCGCCCGCGGCTTGAAGTTTTTCATCTTTCCCGGCTCCGGCCAGCACAAGGCCAAACCGAAGTGGATCATGGCCGCCGAGCAGGTCGAGACCAGCAAGGTCTACGCCCGCACCGTCGCCAAGATCGAGCCGGAATGGATAGAAGCTTGTGCCCAGCATCTGGTCAAGCGCAATTACTACGACCCGCATTGGGAAAAAAACGCCGGCCGCTGCGGTGTGTTCGAACGCACCTTGTTGTACGGTTTGACCTTGCAGGCCAAACGCAAAGTGCCTTACGAAAACGTCGACCCGAAAGCGGCGCGGGAAATGTTCATCCGCCATGCCTTGGTCAATCAGGATTACCATTCCAACGCGCCGTTCTTCAAGGCTAACGAAAAGCTGCTGGAGGAGGTGGGTTACATTCAGCACAAAGGCCGCCGCGTCGATTTGGTCGAAGACGAAGAATGGTTGTATCAGTTTTACGACCAGAAACTGCCGGCGGAAGTGGTCAGCGGCATTGCGCTGGATCAGTGGCGCAAGAAGGTCGAGCGCGATCATCCCAAGCTGCTGTTTTTGACCAAGGAAGATTTGACTCGGCATGATGAAAATCAAATCAACGATTGGGATTTTCCCGACAGCAAAAAACTCGGCGATTTGACTATCGAGCTGCATTACCGCTTCGAACCCGGCCACGACGAAGACGGTGTCACCGCCATCGTGCCGGTGCATCAGCTGAATCAGATACGCCAACAGCCGTTCGATTGGCTGGTGCCGGGCATGCTGGAGGAAAAGCTGGTGGCGTTGATCAAGTCCTTGCCCAAGCACTTGCGCAAGCATTTCGTACCGGTGCCTAACACCGCCAAGGCTTGCCTGGAAATCGAACCGGATTTCAAAGGTTCGCTGTACGAATGGCTTAGTAACCGGTTGCGCAAGCTGACCGGCGAGGCAATTCCGCTCAATGAATGGCAGCCCGACAGCGTGCCGGAACATTTGAAAATGAATTTCCGCGTCGTCGATGACCAGGGCAGGGCGCTGGGCTATGGCCGTAATCTGGCTAAATTGCAGGCCGAGCACGCCACTAAGGCCGGCGATAGTTTCGACAAGCTGGCCCAGGACGAATTGAACCACAGCGGCTGTATCGCCTGGGCTTTCGACGATTTGCCGGAGACCATGCAATTCATGCAGAAGGGCCAGAGTTTTATCGGTTATCCGGCGATCATCGACGAAGGCGATGCGGTTGGCGTGCGGATACTGGAAACCCAGTACAAGGCTGATTTGGCGCATGTTCAGGGTTTGAGCAAGTTGTTTCAGCTGCAATGTCGCAAGGAAGCACAATACATTCTGAAGAATCACGGCGTTTCACCTGCGCAGCAATTGGCTTATAACCAGCTGGGCGCGCATCCGCTGTTGCCAGAGCGGAATGGCGGCGAATTTAAGGAAGATTTGTTATTCGCCATTTTCAGCGGCCTGTTCGTCGAAGGTAAAGCCATTCGAACCTCAGCGCAGTTTGAAGACAGCCTGAAAACCAACAAGCCGGCGTTGATGACGGTCAGCAATCAAATCGGCAAGCAGGTCGGCGAAATCATGGTTAACTATCAGACGTTGGTGAAACGGCTGCAGCAACCGGCCGTTCCGGCCGTGGTGCGCGAGGACGTCAACAACCAGTTGCATCTGTTGCTGTTCAAAGGTTTTTTGCGCCACACGCCATCGGCACAATTACCGGCAATCGTGCGTTATTTGAAGGCTATTGAATTTAGGCTGGAAAAGCAAAAACCCGACAGCGCCGATGTCCAAGGCTTGCGGCGGCTGTGGCAGCGTTTTTGGCAGCATATCGAGCTGCAGAAGAAAACCCTGACACCGATGCCGGAGCGCGAAGCTTTTCGCTGGGCATTAGAAGAACTGCGGGTGTCGTTGTTTGCCCAGCAACTGAAAACACCGTATCCGGTGTCGGTACAGCGGCTGGAAAAACAATGGAACGAACGCTTTTAATCAGACTCAGATTAATCGGTTGTTATACAAAGTAGGTTGATGAAAAGAAGTCCAATATTTTGATTTTGTTGGGCTTCGCTTTGCTCTGCCTAACCTACATTCATTTACTTGAGCAACAGGACAACACCATGATACCGATTCGAGATTCGATACCCTGCTACAGCAAGCCCTATGTTACCTGGGGCATCATGGCAGTTTGCATCGTGGTATTTTTGCTGATGTTGATGATGCCGGGTTACATGGCGCAACGCTTTCTGTCGCTGTACGGCATGGTGCCGCTGCGTTACACCAATCCGCAATGGTCCGCGCATTTCGGCTTACCGCCGGATTACCACTTGTCGTTTCTGACCAGCCTGTTTTTGCACGGCGGCTGGGGCCACCTGGCGATGAATATGGTGTTCATGTGGATTTTCGCCGATAACATCGAAGATTTGATGGGGCACAAACGCTTTTTGGTGTTTTATTTGTTGTGCGGCATAGTCGCAACCTATACGCAATGGTATTTCTCGCAAGACTTGGTGGTGCCGGTGGTTGGGGCTTCCGGTGCTATTGCGGGGGTGTTGGGTGCCTATTTTTTCCGTTTTCCCTATGCCCGAGTCACCATTTTGGTGCCGATACTGTTTTACCCTTTGTTCTTCGAAGTGCCGGCGATTGCCTTTTTGGGCTTGTGGGTGATTTTGCAATTGTACGAAATGTCCACTGCCGCGCTGTTTGCCGGCATGGCTACCCAAACGGCCTGGTGGTCGCATGTGGGAGGCTTTGCGGCAGGGGCGATATTGCACCTATTTTTTATCGATAAGCCGCAAGTCACGGTCATTTCAGAAGATTTTTCTGAATAAACTTTATTGTTGAAACGCTGCGCGAAACTTATTTAGAAGTCGGTTCTCGGACCGACGACCGAGTTTCTTTCGCTACGAAAACCTTCCCTGGTTTTCGCCCTGCGGGCCAGCCTATCGGCTGTTCAAATTCGTTCCAAACGAATTTGTGTTTGGCCAAAAGAAAGAAACCAAAGAAAATGTCACCCTGCATACCGCCTTATTCACTCGGCACATCCATGTGCCTATCCCTGCGGGTGCTATCGCATGCAAATCGGCTGTCCTGCCGATTTGTCCTGCGCTTCTCGCTTTTGCCTAGGGTTTTTCGAAGGGGCTTCCCAGCCCCTGCGAAAAACGCGCGGCATCCTTGCCGCGCCCCTTCGGCAATGCTCGACAAAAGCTGCGATGCTCCGTGCGGTATGAAGGGATTTACTCCCCTGCCTTCTGCTTATTTCCGCTTCGCGGCCTTTTGAGTTTGAATCACTCCCTTTTCGGCTTTGACCGTCAATCACGCACCATCATCGTTATACAATGCTGTTTATTGATCAATTCGAGAATAAATCATGCACGTCACCTTGGTTCATGTTCGGGTAAAACCCGCGCATCTGGATGCCTTCATCGAAGCAACGCGTTTAAATCATCAAGCGTCGATTTTGGAGCCCGGCAATCGCCGTTTCGATGTGTTGCAGGCGCCGGATGACCCATGTCAATTCGTACTCTACGAAGCTTATGTTTCTGCCGATGATGCTGCGGCACATAAAAACACCGCACATTACCTGACCTGGCGCGACACTGTGGCCGACTGGATGGCCGAGCCTCGCCAAGGCATTCGCTACGACGGCTTATTGCCAGGGGGGTAATCACATGCAATTTTCAGCTTTTTCTATCTCGCGATTGCCGCGCATTAGCTATGGTTCCGGCCGTATTGCCGATGTAGCTAAGTTGGCCGCAAGTTACGGCCGCACCGTGTTGCTGGTGACCGGCAAACAATCGTTTTGCGGCACACCGCGTTGGCAAGCGCTGACTCAGTCTCTGGAAGCCCAGGGCTTACACTGGCTGCATTTCACCGTCTCCGGTGAACCGTCGCCGCAGTTGGTCGATGCAGCAATCGCGCAGTTTCGTCCACAAGCCGTCGATGTCGTGGTCGCGATCGGCGGCGGTAGCGTATTGGATGCTGCCAAGGCCATCGCTGGTTTATTGCCGCACGGTAATTCGGTGATGGATCATCTGGAAGGCGTCGGCGCCAATCTGGCTTATCGCGGGCCCAGCACGCCGTTTATCGCCGTGCCGACTACCGCAGGAACCGGCAGCGAAGCCACTAAAAACGCCGTGTTGAGTGTGCAAGGCGTTGACGGCTTTAAAAAATCCTTTCGCGATGAATGCCTGGTGCCGGAATACGCCATTATCGATCCCGATTTGTTGGCCAGTTGCTCGCCTGAATTGGTAGCTGCCGACGGCATGGATGCCTTCACGCAATTGCTGGAATCGTACGTGTCGATCAAAGCTAATCCCTTTGTCGATGCCTTGGCCTGGAGCGGCATGAGCGCCGTCAAACAAGGCTTTTTCGTCGCCTGGGAAGGCAAGGAGCCGGCGGCGACGGAGGGGCGCGGTGCCATGGCGTATGCTGCGTTGTTGTCGGGGATTACCCTGGCTCAGGTCGGCTTGGGATCGGTGCACGGTCTAGCTTCGCCGCTGGGCGCCTACTTTCCGATTCCGCACGGCGTCGTTTGCGGCACGCTGGTGGCGGCGGCAACGTCGGTTAATATCCTTGCACTGCGGGAGCGCGAACCCAATAACCCGGCGCTGGCTAAATATGCCCAGGTTGGCCGCTTATTGCTTGGACAGGACGATATGGACGATTTGACGGCGAGCAGTGCCTTGGTCGATTTGTTGGCCGACTGGAGCGAGCGACTGCAATTGCCAAGACTCAGCGGTTACGGTATCGGCAAAGCCGATATTCCGCACATCGTTGCCAACAGCCGCGGCAGCAGTATGCTGACTAACCCGATAGTCTTGACCGACGCGGAAATCGAGATGATTCTGCTGCAGCGCTTGTAAATGTATTTTCCAGCCACGCTAATCGGCATTTAAGTTTGCCGCCTTGAAATGTGCGTTGTCAGGCTTTATTTACACAACAGTTTTCAACAACTCATTCGATTTAGTCTCGGCCTTTTGCCTCACCATTTTCCGTTTGGAGCTTATGCATGAATACACAGGAACGCGATCAACTCAGCCGCTTTTTGCAGCAACTGACCGAAGTCAAACTGACCGCAAAAGATCAAGAAGCGGCGGCAATGATAAGCGAGGCGGCCAGTCGCCAGCCGGATGCCATTTATTTGTTGGTTCAGCGGGCAATGCTGCTGGATCAGGCTTTGAATGCCGCAAAGTCGCAAATCAGCAATTTACAACAACAGTTACAGGCTGGCGCCGTCCAGAATCAAAGCGGTTTTCTCAATAGCGACCCTTGGACGCAAGCTGCAACGCAATCGGCTGCCGTACCCGGCGCTGGGAACTACCAAGTGCCCCGTCCCATGCCGCAGCAACCACAGCCTCAAGCCAGCGGATTTATGGGCGGCGCGGGATCGAGCTTTCTCGGCAATGTCGCCACGACCGCAGCTGGGGTCGTGGCAGGGTCGTTTTTATTTCAGGGCATCGAAAATCTGCTGGGACATCATTCGCCCTCTTCGTGGGGAGGACAGGTGCATAACATGCCCGGCGAGACGGTCACCGAAGAATATACGACGATTAATAACTATTATGGTGACGACGCTACGCCTTCCGATGTTCACACTGCAAGCTATGACTCGCTGCCGACAGATGATGACGATACCGACTTCGGCACCGACAACGATAGTGACTCGAATTGGATCTAAAGGGCTTTTTTAGCTTACCAGCCGCCAAGGACAATTGAATGTCTGTTTTGCAGCGATTGCAATAGCCTTGGCGGTGTTTAGTTCGCATGCCAGCAGTTATAAGTGAAAATTCCTGCGAGATTAATCAAGGAAATGGCACAGATTCCGTGCGCTAACGTAATTCAGCCGTGTTTTTAGACTTCCCTCTCAAATCACTCATTCTAGACCCTTGTGTAGCCCATATAAGCTATTCTTTTTGAGTGGACAGAATTTGATAACCCAGGGTTTTCATGTTAACGGCCATTCTCCGGCCAGTAAACAGTAAACGCGATCCTTTAAGGTCTGTTGGCGTCTCGATTCGTCCTAGTTTCCTCGTTAGTGCCCTACTAAGAAGTAGGGAGCACAGTTTTTATGATCTGCGAGGACTTGTTTTCTACGATTCGTGCCGAATTTCGCCTGTTAGTTATGCCCGCCGTTATTGGATTCTTGTTTTCACAACACGTTACGTTTCCGGAATTTAAGTGCATAAAATGAGGTTTTAGATATGAGAGAAGATATTTTATTATCGATATTGTCAGAGCTGAATCGTTCTTCCGATATTGAAGCATCAGCAATTATTTCTACGGATGGATTAACGATGGCATCAATGGTGCCCAATGGCATGGAAGAAGACAGGATAGGTATATTAAGCGCTAAACTGCTTAGCCTTGGAAAGTGGTCTGCAAAAGAATCACTTAGAGGCAATCGTGAGCAAATATTAATTAAAGGTGAGTTTGGATATGTCGTAATGGTGCAATCCGGGAATGAAGTAATATTGACGGTACTGGCTAAATCAAATGCAAAGATGGGCATGTTGATGCCTGATGTAATGCGTGCCGCCGAATGTGTGCAAAAACTGTTATATCAATAATTTATGCCGGTTTTAGTGAAATTCATACAGGAGTTAAATCATGGTAGCTATGGAAGTAATTGCCGGAAAAATTATCGCTGACATGGCTCTGAAAACCCGTTTAGCGCAATGTATCAGCAAATGCCGGGAGCAATATCTAAATATGAATAGACTATAACCAAAGGATTTTATGATGTTTTTTACGCATATTCTAATGCTCACGAAATATTAAAAAACGATGACCGCAATAATCTGGAAAAGTTCTCAGGAACTGGTAACATGAAACTCTAGATAGTCAGTTCGATCAGGAATACTGGGAATGGCAGATTTTCATTTGCTTGGTTGACATTAAACCAAAGTTTAGCAATCCAATGTTGATTTCGATGTGGGGTTGGTTGTTGAATACCTTGAATAATGAGCTTAAAGGCAAACTAAGCTGTGATGAGCTAGCCGAGTTAATGAATGCTTTAACGCGCTTGGCGTCCACTATTTAAGCGTTGACTGCGGAAAGTGTCATGGTCAAGCATTTGAAGACCATCACCGAAACCACGGGATTTAACACCAACTTATTGGATCAAATGGTTGCACTGCAAATTGATGGCATGATCAAAGAATGCCAGGCAAGTGCATAATTAAATTATCTGCAGAATATCAGGATTATTAGACGATGCGTTGATAACGCATTTCGCACGACCAATTTCTGTCAGCTCCCACTTTGAATGTCGACCATGAGCCGGCATTTTTACGGTGTATCATGGGCCAAAATCGCAATGGCGAACAAACCATCCCAATCCCCGGCTAGTAAAGCAGATACTTTAGCTTGTTGACCTCGAGCTCCCAGCATTATTCAACCAATTACCCATTTCGATAATCGCTCAGCGCTTGCTCTATTTCTTGTTTTGTATTCATCACCAACGCCCCATATCGCACGAGCGGTTTTCATAACGGATGGTCAGCTGTGATTAGAAAAGCTGCAGGCTGTTCTGACAGGTTAGAATGGCACCGCCTTGACTGGCAGAGTGTCGTGGCAGTAAAAGCAGCAAGCAACATTTTTCGGCATTGGTTCTGCCTGCGGAAATAGAGTTGCTCTCCAGGTACTAGCGGACTATGCTGACCGTCAAACGTCGGGTAAGTTTTGTCTGTGCCCGTCATTACTTAGATAACAGGACATCGCCATGATTTTAGGATTGGCCTATTGCGCCGTTTTACTTTGCTTTGCATCGGGCTTTTTGGCCTTGCTAAGCCGGCAGCGCCAGGGTGTTATCGCAATGAGTCGGCACTATCTAAACCGGTTTCCAGACGCGCAACGCCATCAAGCGTTGATAGCCAACAGTCTTGCCGAGAACCGCTATCCCATTTTGCTGCGGCAAGCGGTATTCTTGCTATTGGGGCTTGCTGGTTTGTTTGCGGTGCTGGCCGGCGTGACGGTAATGATTAGCCAACAAGTGATCAACGACCAACTTCCGCTGGGACTACCCTGGCTGCCCTGGCATGTGCGTTTCGACAGTCTGTCGGGTTTTTTCTTTCTGATTATCGGTATAGCGGTATTCGCGGCCAGTTGCTACGGACCGGCCTACGTCAACGCCTATCAGGAACAGCAGCATCCCTTTGCCTCACTGGGTTTGTTCACCGGTTTATTCGTAGCCGGCATGATGCTGGTGTTGCTGGCAAACGATGCCTTCTTTTTCATGATTGCCTGGGAGTTGATGTCGGTTGCCAGCTATTTTTTGGTGAGCTTTCAACATGAACAATCCGCCAATCGCCGGGCCGCGTTCATTTATTTATTGATGGCGGAAGTCGGCGCCTTGGCCATCATTTTGGGCTTTGGGGTATTGGCCAGTTTCGCCGATGGTTTAACCTTCGATGCCTTTCGCGATGCCGACTTGTCGTCGGCTTGGGCCAGTATCGCCTTCGTGCTGGCATTGCTGGGTTTCGGCATGAAAGCCGGTTTGGTGCCTATGCATGTCTGGTTGCCGGAAGCGCATCCGGTGGCGCCTTCGCATATTTCCGCATTGATGAGCGGCGTGATGCTGAAAGTGGCGGTCTATGGACTGATTCGTTTTTGCTTCGATTTGCTGAGCGATGTGCACTGGCAATGGGGTGTAGTGCTGCTGATTTTGGGCACGGTTTCCGCGCTCGGCGGCATTTTATACGCGATGATGCAGCCCAACCTGAAACGGCTGCTGGCCTACAGTTCGGTCGAGAACATCGGCATTATTTTCATGGCTCTGGGGTTGGCGATGATATTCATGGCCAACGGTCACCCGCAGCTCGCAGCCTTGGGTTTCTTGGCGGCCTTGTTCCATGCCTTCAACCATGCCCTGTTCAAGAATTTGTTGTTTCTGTGCGCAGGGATACTCCAACATCAGATTCACGATCTGGATATCGACAGCATGGGTGGCCTCATCAAGCGCATGCCACAAACCAGCTTGCTATTTTTGATCGGCTGCATGAGCATTTCTTCATTGCCGGTATTTAATGGCTTTGTTTCCGAATGGCTGGCATTCCAGACCGCGTTACAGGTCGATGCACTGGACAATGGCGTGTTGCGCAGTTTAATTCCGGTATCGGCCGCGGCCTTGGCCTTGACGGCGGCTTTAGCGGCGGCCTGTTTCGTTAAAGTCTTCGGGATGATTTTTCTCGGTTTGCCTCGTTCGCGTAACAGCGAAAAAGCACAGGAAGTCGACGATAAATCCATGCTGGTTGGCCCTGGTTTATTAGCGGGTTTGTGTTTCTTTTTCGGGGTTTTCCCCGGTCTGATCATCAATTTGCTTAATGACGTAGCCAAACAGCTACTCGGCGAAACCTTACCCAACGACACGGCATCAGGCTGGATGTGGCTAGCGCCGGTTTCCGCACAGAAGGCTTCTTATGCGCCACCCTTGGTTTTGATCGGCGTACTGGCCGCTGCTGCCGTTAGCTTTTGGTATTTGCGCCGCAACCCGGAGCTAAAAAGCATGCGCCGTTCGCCGGCCTGGGATTGCGGTTTTGGCGGACTGACGCCGCGCATGCAATATAGTTGCAGCGCGTTTACCATGCCGTTTAGGCGAATCTTTGCCAAGGTCTGGCTGGTTGACGAGCAAATCAACAAAGAAATGCACGGCGCACAGCAGCTTGAAGTCAAAGCCATACGCTATCAATTGCAGATTCAAGATCACAGTTGGCCGCACTTGTACCGCCCCATTGAGCACGGCGTCAACAGACTGGCAAGACAGGTCGGGCGCATTCAGACCGGAAATATCCGTACTTATTTGGGCTATTCGTTCGCCACCTTGATAGTCATGTTGTGGGTGATCAGCTAATGAACTGGATAATCGCGGTTTTACAAACCCTATTGTTTGTCGCCTTGGCGCCGTTGCTGGCGGGGTGGCTGAAATGCTGTAAATGCCATTTACAAAACCGTAAGGCACCGTCGCTACTACAGCCTTATCGGGATTTACTGAAGCTGACCCGAAAGCAGCCGGTAGTGGCCGAGCATGCTTCGTGGATATTCACCCGGGCGCCTTACATCATCTTTTCGGCGATGGTGTTGGCGGCGTCTGTCGTGCCGTTTATAGCGGTCGATTTACCGACTGCGGCCAGCGCCGACGTCATCGTACTGGTAGGCTTCTTTGCCTTTGCCAGGTTTTTCCTTGCTCTGGCCGGCCTCGACATCGGTACCGCTTTCGGCGGCATGGGTTCGTCGCGGGAAATGACCATTTCATCGTTAGCGGAACC
>Ga0172367_10008253_pt1 | contig 11684 bp, 6 predicted proteins | sample Lak10m_FD_114542 | JGI IMG/M metagenome (GOLD analysis project Ga0172367, IMG submission 114542) | Freshwater microbial communities from Kabuno Bay, South-Kivu, Congo - kab_022012_10m | ecosystem: Environmental > Aquatic > Freshwater > Lake | place: Democratic Republic of the Congo: South-Kivu...
CAGGGCGGCACGCCATCCGGCCAGGGCGGCACGCCATCCGGCCAGGGCGGCACGCCATCCGGCAGGCGCGGCACGCCATGCACCTGGTTCCTGCCTTCGGCCGAGCCGTTGACCGCGCGCAAACGCTGGATCGCCGGCCACCTCAACATCGTCGGCACGCTGACGGTCGACGCCGGCGCTCTTCAAGCCCTGCTTCAGGGCCGGAGCCTGCTGCCGGCCGGGGTGACCGCGCTCGCCGGCGCCTTCGAGCGCGGGGACGCCGTGGCCGTGCTGGGCCCCGATGGGCGGGAGATCGCCCGAGGCCTCTGCGCGTACGGCAGCGCCGATGCCCAGCGAATCATCGGCCGGCGCAGCGCGGCAATCGCCGAGCTTCTCGGCTACCGGGGGCGGGACGAGATGATCCATCGCGATGATCTGGTTTTGACCTGATCCGACACCATTTATCGCTTAATGCACCTACCGCCCCCCTCTGCCCCGCTTATCAACCGTTCCCCTGATAAAAAGAGGGGGTTCCGGGGCCGGTCAGGCCCCGGATCAGGGGGCCTTCGGGGGGCGGAAGCCCCCCGAAAGCTGGTCACACACCATCTGTCGGGGGGCTTTCGCCCCCCGAAGCCCCCAACCGGGGGGCCTGACCGGCCCCCCGGCCCCCCCTTTTTTCGATGACTCATGCAGCCAAGCCACCTGGACAGATACTTTGTCCCCCGTTGGCCCGGAGCCCAGAACCACCGCCATGACGTGCGCCAATCCCTCTCCCTCCCCCTCCGGCATCGGCCACAATGCGGCCGGTGAGATCGCCCTGACGCCGACCGCATTCCTCCGGCGTACGGCCGCGGTCTATCCGCATCGCCCGGCACTGATTCACGGCCCGCTCCGGCGAAGCTGGGGCGACACCTACGGCCGCTGCGTCCGCTTGGCTTCGGCGCTGGGCAAGGCCGGCATCCGCACGGGCGACGTGGTCGCCGTGCTGGCGCCCGGCATTCCGGAGGCGATCGAGGTGCTGTTCGCGTCGGCGCTGGCCGGCGCCGTTCACCTGCCGCTGGCGGTGGAAGGCACGACGGCCGGCGCCGAGTCGGTGGCTTTTGCCCTCGCCGACGCCGGCGCGCGCGTACTGTTCGTCGACCGAACTTTGGTGCCCATCGCCAGGGCCGCCCTCGCGGGTCTCGCCGCGCCACCTCTGGTGATAGAGATCGAAGACCCGCTGGCCGCATTGCCGGGGGAAACCCTGGAAGGGCCGGGGTATGAGGCGTTTCTTGCCGGTGGCGACCGGGAGACGGTGTGGTCGGCCCCGGCCGACGAGCGCCAGCCGCTCGCGCTTTGCTACCACCCGTGCGCCGACGGCCGCTTTCGGGGCGTCCTGCACCACCACCGCGCCGTGCACCAGGCCGCGCTCGGCGCCGCCGCGATGATGTGGCCACTGCCGCCGCACCCGATCTACCTCGGCACCCTTCCCTTGTGCGAGGGCCAAGCCTGGGGGCTGCCGTGGGCGATAGCGGCCATGGCCGGAACCATCGTGTGCTTGCGCGCGCCCGATGCCGACAGCGTCTTTGCGGCGCTATCCGAGCACAAGGTCACCCACTGCGCCGGGACCGCTGCCCTGCTGCGGCGCTTGGTGGAAGCGGGTGAGGAGGAGCGGCGGCCGCTCGCCAGTCCGCCCAGCCTTCTGGCCGGAGGCGCCATGCTGCCGGCCGATCTGATCGCCGCGGTCGAACGACTCGGGCTGGCGGTCACCCATGTTTGGGGTGTGGAGGAGATGTGCGGGCCGATCACCGTTTGTGCCTGGCACGATATCTGGAACGGGCTGCCGCCCGACCGCCGGGCCCAATTCAAGGCCCGCCAGGGCGTGGCGCTGCCGGGCATCGAGGCGGTGATGGTCGCCGACCCGGTGACGCTTGCTCCCCGACCGGCCGACGGCGAAACCGTGGGTGCGGTTGTGGTGCGCGGCCAGGGCGTGATGCTCGGCTACCGCGGCGATCCCGAGGCCACCGCCGCCGCAACCGCTGGCGGATGGCTGCGAACCGGCGCCACCGGGGTCATGCACGAGAACGGTTATCTTGAGCTGCGAAGCTCACTCGTTAGCTGATAATTGACTGGTTTCCAAAGGCCCGCCGGCCTTTGGTAGGGGGTGTCGGGGGACAAAGTCCCCTGACATCGGTTAAGGCACTCAAGGACGGGCTGCCGCCCGCGCCCGCCAGGGGCGTCCCGCCCCTGACCCCACCTGGGGCGTCCCGCCCCTGACCCCACCTGGGGCGTCCCGCCCCTGACCCCACCTGGGGCGTCCCGCCCCTGACCCCTGCTTTTTTCGGGTATCGGCGCTGAGGCGGTGGGTGCGGGAGGCCCTTACGGGTTCGAGGGGTCTTGGCGTCGGCCGGTTTTCGTTTGCGTGGCCGTTACCGGCTGTGCCATGGTCGCGGAAGCCCCTGAAGGCACGGGACGCATGATGCCGGCGGAAGTTCGTTCTGCCAGGCAGCCTTGCTGCGTGGCCCAGCGGCACCGCCGATTTCCGCGCCGCCCGGGCGATGCGCGACACACTCAATAGCTGTAGAAGATGCCCCATACGTCCCCCCGCCGTATCGACAGCGATGTCGGTTCCGCCTACGCCTGGTATGTCGTCGTCGTCCTCCAGATCGCGCTGATCTTCTCCTTCATGGACCGGCAGATACTGAGCCTGCTGGTGGAGCCGATCCGACACGATCTCCAGATCAGCGATACCCAGATCAGCCTGCTTCAGGGCGCGTCGTTCGCCATCTTTTATACGCTGATGGGATTCCCGATTGGCTGGATGGTCGATCAGCGCAACCGGCGCAACATCATCGCCGTCGGGGTCACGCTGTGGAGCCTGATGACCGCGCTGTGCGGCATCACCCAGTCCTACCTCCAGCTTCTGTTGGCGCGGGTCGGGGTCGCGGTCGGTGAAGCCTCGGTCGGCCCCTCCGCCTACTCGCTCATTTCCGATTACTTCCCGCCCAACCGGCGGGCAACCGCGATCGGGGTGTTCTCGCTCGGCATCTTCTTCGGCAGCGGCCTCGCCATGGTCGCCGGCGGCTTCATCATTAAGTGGGTCGACGAGGTTGATTTGCACGGGTTGCCGCTGATCGGCGATCTGTTCCCCTGGCAACTCGTGTTCGTCTTTGTCGGCCTGCCCGGCCTGCTGGTGACGGTCTTGATGCTGCTAACCGTGCGGGAGCCGCCCCGCCGGGGCGCAGCCCTGGAGGCGGGCGGCGACCATCACCTGCACGCCCACCACGCACCGATCGCGCCGGTCGCGATCAAGGAAGCGCTCGCCTATCTGCGCCACAACCGGCGGACATTCTTTCATCATAATGTCGGCTTTGCCCTGATCGCCCTGGTCGGCTACGGCGCCTCGGCGTGGGTGCCGACGTTCTTCGTACGCACCTACGGCTGGTCGCTTGGCGATGCCGGCATCTATTTCGGCGGGACCGTGGTGCTGTTCGGGACGCTCGGGGTGGTGATCGGCGGCTGGCTGGCCGACACCATCACCCACAAGGGCTGGCGCGACGGCAAGATGGTGGTGGGCCTGATCGCCGCCTGCGGCGGCTTTCCCTCCGCGATCCTCTTCCCGCTGGTCAACGATCCCTTCCTCGCGCTCGCGCTGAGTGCCCCCAGCGTGTTCGTCGCCAGTTTCTCCTTCAGCGCCGGCCCGGCCGCGCTCGCCGAGTTCGTCCCCAACCAGATGCGCGGACAGGCGGCAGCCCTCTACCTGTTCGTCGTCAACATGATCGGGCTGGGCACCGGACCCACTGCGATCGCCATGGTCACAGATTATGTTTTCGCCGACGACAAGGCGCTGCCATACTCAATCGCCATCGTCGCCGGCTGCGCGCTGCCGCTTTCGGCGCTGACCTTCTGGTTTGGGCGTAAACATTACGTGCGCACGGTCGAGGAACTGCCGACCTGGAAAGTTCGCTTGGCGGCGGAAGAGGCCGCGGCCAATGGCGATGACAAGGACGCGTCCGACCGCGACACCGTCGCCCGGGTGATGCTCTCCGAGTAGCCCGCCGTCCTGCGACGAGGGGGGCGCCGGCGCAGCGGCCCGGCTTACCCCCCCCGCCGCCCCCGCGCCGTTCTACCCATGGACCAAGAGGGGCGCCGTGGCCCGACGCAAGCGCCCACCCGGTTAGCCGCCGCGGATTTTGTGCCGGAGTCCGAGCCGGAGTGCCGGTCAGCCGTTTTGCCGCCAGGACGGGGGTGCCATACGCGTCACGCCGCGTCGGCGTAAGGCTGCCGTCAGGTTTCGCGCGCACTCTGCCGGCTGCCGCAACCAGAGCGAGTGGGCCCCGCCCGCTTCCGACTTGAGGCCGCCGAGAGGAGACACCGACCCATGGCCGCCAGCCCACGCCGGACCGTCCGTCTAACGCCGTCACGGTCGGGCGTGGCAACACACCGAATGGGCCGGCACAGAGGATGGCGGCAGGGCGCGCCGCCGTCATCGGGAGAGCCGGCCGCCGGATGTTACCCCGAGGCTGAGGCTGAGGCTGAGGCTGAGGCCGAGGCGGAGACCGGGGCCAAGGCCGGGGCCGAGGCCGGGGTTGATGCCGGGGCCGGCAACCCGGCCGGTCCGGCCCGGCGGAACCGATACGGCGCCGAGGAGCGGCGCGCTGCGTTCCGGGACGCGGGCCTGATCGCCGCTATCATCCTTGTCACGGGCGCGGCCTTGATCGGCGGTTACGTGGCCTCACGCAGCTTGGTGGCGCAAGTGGTGGAAGCACACGCGCTCCAGGTGGCGCAGACATTCACGGTCCGCCTTGCCCAGGCGCTTGAAGTCTTCGATTCGGTCGGCCGATTCGTCGGAATCGTCAGCGAGGAACACAAGGCGGTCGAGCGCTACGCCCGCAGCGCGGCGCATATCGACCGCATCGTCGTGATCGGCCCGGATCGGGTGGTCGCCTTCGACAGCGATGACCTCAAGACCGGAATCGTCTACGATCAGCCCTATATCACCGCCGCCCTCGAACGGGGCTTGAGCACGGTCCAGATCGCCGCTCCCACCGATCGGCACGCGCCGCACGTCGTTGAGGCGTACGTTCCGGTGCGGTATGGCGATCGGCCGGTCGGCGTGTTCGAGCTGTACCTGGACGTGTCAGACTATGTCGCCACGGTTGAAGACGTGTTCGAGCTTGCTTACGCCACCTTCGGGATCGCTGTGGTCATCGCCACGGCCGTGGCGCTGGCGCTGGTTCATGCCAGCGCCAGCCGGCGCCGGCGCGATTTTCATCGGATCTGCCTGCTGCACCATGCGGCGCAGGAAGCCTCACGCCGGCTCGAGCGCAGCCTTGACCAGCAAAAGCGCTTTACGGCCAATGCCGCCCATGAATTGCGCACACCGATAGCGGTGCTGCGCGCCCGCCTGGAGGAAGCGGAGTCCACGCCGGCCACCCAGGCGTTGCGGACCGACGCCGCGCGCATGGGCCACCTGGTCGAGCAGTTGCTGCTGGTCGCCCGACTCGAAGCGGGAATGATCGCCCTTGAAGACGGGGTCGACCTCGGCGCCGTCGCACGCGACACCGTCGCCCGGGTGTTTCCCCTGGCCCTGGCCGAAGGCAAATCCATCGGCCTGGAGGCCCCAACGGCCGCGGTCAGCATCCGGGCAAACGGCTTTGCCCTTGAGGATGCGTTGCGCAACCTGATCGACAACGCCCTGCGGCACTCCCCGGTGGGCGGGCTGGTCGAAGTGGTGGTCATAGCAAGCCCGCCGGCACTGGAGGTGCGGGACCGCGGCCCCGGGTTGCCGGCGAGTTTACGCGCAACCCTGTTCGAGCCGTTCGTCCACGGCCGCGACCGCCGCGGCAGCGCCGGGCTTGGGTTGGCAATCGTCGCCGAAACCGCTGCACTTCACGGTGGAACGGTCCACGCACTGGACCGCCCCGGCGGCGGCGCGGTCTTCCGGCTGGTCCTGCCCGATCCGCCGGCGGCCGGCCCACGCCAAGCCGTCACCCCCGGCCGCGTCTCACCCCTGAGGGACGCCGTATGATGACACGGATTTCCTACGGCCTGCTGGTGCGCCGCATTCTTGCCGCCGCATCCGTCATTGCCATGCTGTTCGGCGGCATGGTCTACGTTTACGAAATGGAGATGGTCGACATCGCTGTGCGCGATCTGGCGGTTGAGCAGGCGCAGCGATTCGCCTCACTCAACGGCGATGCCTTGATCACAGCCGCGATGCCGGAGGCGCTCCCCCCTTCGCCGCCGGCCGCCGGGCACCAGCCGGTCACGCCCCAGACCGCCCCCGCTCCCCCCCAGAGCGGTCCGGACAGCGCCTTCGATTCGTCGGTGTTTGCGTCGCGCGACTCCAGTTTCCCGTTGCCTCTAAGACCCAGCGGTCTGCCGGAGACGGCGGCGTTTCCAGAGTCCGGCCCTTTGGGACCGCTTCCCGAATCCGGCCCTTCCAAACCGCTTCCTGAGTCCGGCCCTTTGGGACCGCTTCCTGAGTCCGGCCCTTCCGGCCTGGGACCCGCGCCTGGGGACACGCTGGGAGAGCGGCTTAGGAGCTTTCTGGTCGAGCACGGCCGCAGCATGGACGGCCATTTCATCTTTGCCGAACTCTATACGGGTGAGCGGAAATCCCTGGCCGAAGTCAGCATTGGCGATATCGAGGACGTGGAGGCAAGCTTCGATCGGCAAACGCACCCGTTCCCGGCCGACGGCGCCACCCACTACGACCGACTCGAGCTTCGCGACCGCCTCTATCTTCGCGTGCTCACCAATCTTGATGCCGCGGATCACGATGCCGCCGGTCAAGAGGTCAGGGACGGCCGGACATTCGCCGGCTTTTTCGAAGGAATCTTCGAAGTGGCGCCCGAGCGGCTGACCCGCATCCATGACAGTCTGACCCGGACCGTCGTGACCGTGATCGCCGTCGTCGTCGGCACCACCTTGTTTCTGCTGCCGGTCTTTGTCAGCATCAACCGCCATCTGCTGGCACTCTCGGGAAGGCTGCTGCATGCCAACCTGGAAACCCTGGAGATTTTAGGCCGCGCCATCGCCAAGCGGGACAGCGATACCGGCCAGCACAATTATCGGGTGACACTCTATGCCGTCCGTTTGGCCGAGGCGCTCGGGCTTGGGCACGATCAGGTCAGGAGTCTCATCAAGGGCGCGTTTCTCCATGATGTCGGCAAGATCGCGATCAGCGACGCCATTTTGCTCAAGCCAGGCAAACTCGATGCCGCGGAATTCGCGATCATGAAAACCCACGTCCGCCACGGCACCGATATCGTGGCCGACTCGGCCTGGCTCAACGATGCAGCGGCGGTGGTCGGCGGGCATCACGAGAAATTCGACGGCACCGGCTATCCGGACGGCCTGCGCGGCGAGATGATCCCGATCGGGGCGCGGGTGTTCGCGGTTGTCGATGTGTTCGACGCGCTGACATCCCGCCGCCCCTACAAAGCGGAGCTCAGCCTGGCCGCCGCGCTGGAAATCATGAGCGAGGGACGCGGCTCGCACTTCGACCCCTGCATCCTTGATGCTTTCTTCACCATTGCCGAGGAGGTTCATAGCCGTTATCGTGTCATGGACGATGCAGAGCTACGAAAACACACCCATGCGGTGACCAACGGATACTACTATGCCATGTAGCGTAGTCGCACGCAGGGCAGGGGACCGCCCCACGGCAGCAATACGGTGCAGGCGGCGGGCCGTACGCTTTCCCGAGAATCGGGGCTCCCGGGAATTGGCGCCTTGGCAGCGGCTCGGCGCCCATGTTAAGGGCTTCCCAATGTCGCCGGACCGGCCGGCCGGCGGTTTTGGTGAGCGGCAGCCTTGGCTCTTGGGACACCATGAGCCGGCAGGAGGCCGACCGCCCGCCGGACAGCCAGGGGCCCCGCTCAACGCCCAGTCGCAGCCTTGGTCCTGCCGCCCCTTTCTTCCACCCGCCGAAGATGCCACAAAAGATGTCCAGGATGCCCATGTCAACGCCCATGTTCCTGCCAAAGCCGATGCGCGCGCTGATCCTCCCCTTGTGCCTCGCACTGCTGATGACCGCGGGCAGCGCGGCCCGGGCAGCACCGGGAGCCCCGGCCGCGGCCCCGCCGGCGGCCGACTTCGCGCCGGTTGCCAAACAGTTCGTCTCCCGGCTCGGCAACGAAGCGCTGACCGTGCTCTCCCAGAACAAGGGCAATCGCACCGCCATGAACACGCGGTTTCGCGACCTGCTCGGGCGCAATTTCGACGTGCCCTGGATCGGCCGCTTCGTGCTCGGCCGCTACTGGCGGGAGGCCTCCCCAGCGCAGCAGACCGAGTACCTTGCCCTGTTTGAAAAGCTGATCATCCAGACCTACTCGGATCGCTTTGATGCGTACGCGGGCGAGAAGTTCGAGGTGTTCGACTCCAAGCTCGACAAGGATGGCGATGCGATGGTCGACAGCCGTATCTCGCCGCCCGGCAACGCGCCGCCCGTGGGGGTTTCATGGCGGGTGCGCAAGGGTGACCAGACCCCGCGGGTCATCGACGTGGTGGTCGAGGGCGTGAGCATGGCGGTCACCCAGCGCCAGGAATTTGCAACCGTCATCGGCCGCCAGGGCGGAGCGATCGAGGGGCTGCTGGTCGAATTGCGCAAGAAGACCGGCGGCGCACGCTGACGGCGGATGACGCATCCAGAGGTCTCTATCTGGCGCGACGGGCAGAAAGTCTGACCATTGCCTCTTGGCGTTGCCGGCTCGCGCCGGCCGTCAGGGGACTTCGTCCCCCGACACCCCCAACCAAAGGCCGAAAGGCCTTTGGAAACCGGTTAAGGGGCAGCGGGTCTTGCCATGGGGGGGGGTGATTTTTCTTGCCTTTACCCATATTTATGAGTCTTGAAGGAAAGGCGGGCGGTTTTCCCAGCGGCCGTTACGGTGGCCGTTGACCCGACCGCCATTCCCGTTCAACGAACGGATACCGGCGGACATACGCCATGGCCAGTGATTGGGAGCCGGATGGAGTGGTTAAGGATGTTCTCCTGGAATTGTTCAACATAGGGGTTGGGCGTGCCGCCCGGGTATTGAGCGAACTGGCGGACGCCGAAGTTATCCTGACGGTTCCTGAACTGAACGTGATCAGCACAGAGCAATTCGCCGCTGAGGCCAGAGAGCGCTGGCCGGCACCGGCGACGATCGTCCGCCAGCGGTTTGACGGCCGCATCCATGGCGATGCCCTGCTGATCTTTCCCCGGAACGAGAGTCTGGAACTGGTACGGGTGGTCACCGGCGCCGCCACCTCAGCCGACGAGCACGAGTTGACTGACCTCGAGTGGGACGCAATGCTCGAGATCGGCAATATCGTGCTCAACGCCTGCATCACCAGCTTCGCCGATCTGCTGGCGGAAGAGTTGGAAAGTTCGATGCCGGATGTCGTCGAACTCTCCGGACGCGAGCTATTTTATGAGGCCGACGCCGGCGCCGAAGTGGTGGTCTACCTCAAGATTGATTTTTCGGTTCGTGATCACGGTCTGACCGGCAACATCCTCTTCATCATCGGGGCCGTCGCCTTCGATGCCTTTTGTGGCGCGGCCGATGCCTTCGGCAAGCGTTTCGGTGTCTCATGAACCCGGATACCGGGGGGAACGGGCCTGTCGAGGGGCTGATTGCGGGGGATAGGGCAGGGGATATTCCCTGCGCTCCGGCGTCCCCGGAGCAGCCCCTCCCCCAACGCCCCGAGAAGCCGCACGGCGACTTTCCGGCCGGCGATTTGCCGATTGACTTGGCTGCTCCCGATCACCTCGAGGACTTGCCCCCCGATTGGGCCCGGTGCGACGCCCCCGAGTGGGGTCTGATGGTTCGCTTTGCCGACCTGCTCGATATCGGCGTCGTCGCCGTCGATGGGGAGCAGAAGATACGGGTGTGGAATGCTTGGCTGAGCGAGCGGTCCGGCGTTGCCCGTTCGGATGCGATCGGCCGGACCCTGTGTGCCGTGTTCGCGGGCCGGATCAGCCGGCGCCTGACCTCGGCGATCGAGGAGTGCCTGAGCCGGGGGCGCTGCCACGTGCTTTCGCCCTCCCTCAACCGCTCACCGCTGCCGCTCCTGGTACCGGGAACCTCCACCGACGGCCACGCGGAACTACTGGAGCAAAGTGTCTGCCTCAAGCCGATGGTGGTTGGCGGGATCCGTACCTGCCTGCTGCAAGTGAGCGACGTGACCAGCGCCGGCCGGCGTGAGCGCATCCTGCGCCGTCAGGCCGCGCAACTTGCCGCCTCGATTCACGAGCTCGAGCAGGCCCGCGACGCCGAGTCCGAGGCCAATGCGATCAAGTCCCGGGTGCTCGAACGGCTTAATGCCGCCAACCAGACGTTGGCCACGGTCAACCTTTGCAACGAGGCGCTGGTGCGGGCAGACAGCGAGGAGGCGCTGCTGCGTGAAACCTGCCGCATTCTGGTTGAAACCGGCGGCTGGGCGCTGGCGCTGGCCTGCCGCCACGACCGCCCGGCCGGGGCGCCCGAGGCCGGGGCCGGAAATTGGGGGGCCGGAAATTGGGAGGCCGGTGATCTAAAGGTTGGTGGCCGGGAGGATGGTGGCCGGGAGGATGGTGATCAGGAGGATGGTGATCGGGGGACTGGGCTCACCGCCCAGGAGGACGGCGACAGCGCGGCCGGGACGATGGGAACCGTATGGCATGGCGGACCTGAGACGACAGCGCTGGCCGGGGCACTGGCGCCTTGCCACCCCCAGGAGTTCGGCGGACGTACCCCGTGCGCGCTGGCGCTCGCCCAACGCAGGCCGGTTCACATTCGCAGCCTGCTTCGGGACCCCGCAGCCGCTGGCGCCGATGCGGGCGTGGACGCGGGTACGGACGCGGACAGGGACGCGGGTACGGACGCGGGTACGGACCCCACGTGGCTTCGGGCCGCTCGGGACGCCGGAATGCAATCGGCCATTGCGCTGCCGCTGCTCGACACCGGGCTCGCAATCGGCGTGTTGACCCTCTTCAGCGCCCAGCCGGCGGAGTTGTCGGAGGGCCAGGGCGAGCTCCTGCAACGGCTGGCCGGCAACTTGGCCTTCGGCCTGCGGGCCCGGCGGGATGCAACCGAACTGCGTCGCGCGGAGGAGGCTGCCAAGGCGGCCCGCAACGAGGCACTGCGGGCCAATCGGGCCAAGAGCGAGTTCCTGGCCAATATGAGCCACGAGATTCGCACACCGATGAGTACAATCGTCGGCGTTACCCATCTCGCCCTGCGCACAGACCTCGCGCCCCGCCAGCGGGACTATCTGATCAAGATTCAAGATTCCTCGCGCACCCTCCTCGGCATCGTCGATGACGTGCTGGACTTTTCCAAGATCGAGGCCGGCCACCTGGAGATGGAGGCGGTCCCGTTCGATCTCGACGATGTCCTGGAGAGCGTGGCCGGCCAGATGACGCTGAGGGCAGAGGAAAAAGGCCTCGAGCTGGTTTTGAACATCCCGCGCGCGGTCCCCCGCCGGCTGGTGGGGGACCCCTTGCGCCTGGGGCAGGTGCTGATCAATCTTGCCACCAACGCGATCAAATTTACCGAGCGCGGCGATGTGGTCATCGGCGTCGCGCTTGCCGACGCCGAAACACCCGGCCTCAGGCCGGGCCGGGGAGGCCTTACCGGCGCGGTCGACAGGTCCGTTGGCAGTCCAGGCGACAACTCCGGCAGTGGCTCGCGCCGGGGGCAGCCGGAGAGGAGACCGGCGAGGGGAAAGGACTGGACCGGGGCGGGGGCCGGGGCGGG
>Ga0172367_10008254_pt1 | contig 11684 bp, 12 predicted proteins | sample Lak10m_FD_114542 | JGI IMG/M metagenome (GOLD analysis project Ga0172367, IMG submission 114542) | Freshwater microbial communities from Kabuno Bay, South-Kivu, Congo - kab_022012_10m | ecosystem: Environmental > Aquatic > Freshwater > Lake | place: Democratic Republic of the Congo: South-Kivu...
AAAGTTACCAAGTCGGCCGAGGCCTTGGCAAAAACGCAGGGAATTAAAATAATTTCTTCGGAAATCATTTATGATCTTGTTAAAAAAATAGAGGAAGAATTGAAAGAATTAAGGGCGCCCTTGGATAAGAACGAGCTTAAAGTGCTGGCGGTTTTTGGCAAAAAAGGGAACAGGCAAATTATCGGCGGCAGGATGGAAACTGGCGAATTTAAAAAGAATTTGTCGGTTGATATTTTAAGGAGCGAAAAAGACGCCGGTAGGGGAAGAATAATCAATATTCAAAAGGGCAAAGAAGACGCGCCGGTAGTGGTGGCGGGTGAAGAGTGCGGACTTTTGTTTGAATCTGAGACAATGGTGAATGTTGGAGATAAGTTGATATATTAAACATAATGCAAAAAATGCGAATCGTGCGAATACTGCGAATTAAAGTATTAGCGGTATTGGCATGAATTCGTAGATTGGCATTACAAAGCGAAGCGATGAATTATCGTCCTGAAAGAGTTGCGGGTTTAATAGAGAAAGAATTGAGTTTGCTTATTGCTAAAAACGTCGAATTTCCGGCGGGCGCTTTAGTGACAATCACTAAGGCGGATGTTGATAAAAAATTGGAGCACGCCAAGATTGGCATTAGTGTTCTTCCCTCGGAAAAAGCGGCCGAGGTTTTAAGAATTCTTGGAAAAGTTGCCGGCCATTTGCAGTATTTGTTGATGAAAAAAGTGAATATTAAACCTTTGCCGAGAATAGTTTTTGAAATCGACCACGGCATAGAAAAGATGGCTCGGATTGAAAAATTGTTTTTGGATGATAAGATAGATGATAAAGACGCGGATTAATACGGATTCGACTGATTTTATACGGATTAAGGCGTAGTGGCGAAGTAGCTAACGCGACGGTCTGCAAAACCGTTATTCATGGGTGCAAATCCCATCTACGCCTCAAGAAAGTTTGCCCTAAATCGTTTAACGATCGGGCGAACAATCTGTAAGATTGTTTTAGCCCGGGTGGTGAAATGGCAGACACGATCGACTTAAGATCGATTGCCGCAAGGCGTGCGAGTTCGACTCTCGCCTCGGGCACCAGAATTAAACTTTCAGAAATTTTTCCGATTGCTTCGGCCGCGCGAAGCGCGGCAGAGAACGGAAACACTGGCTCGCCGCGCACGGCGCGGCTCGCCAAGCGCAGGTTCGAGCCAAGGATTTCTTTGGCGGCAACCTTTTTCTCCAAAAGGTTGCTATCCCTTGCGATTTTGACGAGGTTTGAAGCGACTTTTATCCATTCTTTCATCGGTTCGAGCCAATCATTCTGCTTTTGTTCAATCCGCGCCATTTTTTCTTCCAGCGACTTCTTATCGCTCAACAATTTTGCTTTTTCCTCGCGATAGATTTCTCTTTCAATATCCTGCTCTAAATAGCCGTCAAGAAGTCGCTGGAGTTTAGTTTGAATGGCGCGGATTTTGTCTTGGGCTTCTTGAATAAAAGCAGAGGCGGATTGGGCGGATTTATCTTTTTCGCCTTCTGCCATTTTCAATAACTTTTCCGCCCAATCCGCACGCAAAGAAAATTTTTGAAGCAGAGAGGAAATCTGTTTGTCTAATTCCTCTTGGCGAATACAGGGTTCGGGACATTTGATTGCTTTGTTTTTCTTGGTGCAGTGGTAATAAACATAATCGTGGGTATTGCCGTTCTTTTGATGTTTAACCCTGTATTCGCCAGTAATGGACATTCCGCAAGTGCCACATTTCAATAATCCGCAATAATCTTGCGGCTCATACTTGGTTTTGTGGTGCGGTCGTCCTCTCTGCTTCAAAACCTCTTGGACTTTATCGAAAATTTTCTTTGCGATGACTGGCTCGTGCTTGCCCTCGTGTAATTCGCCAGCATAGCGGAATAATCCGCAATAAAACGGATTGGAAAGGATAAAAGTCGCCCTCGTCTTATGGATTCTCTTTCCGCCGCGGGATAGTATCCCGCGTTGCGCCAAAAAGTTAGAGACATCTTCTAATCTTTTATCGCCTTGCGCGTAAAATTCAAACGCGGCTTTGATAACTTTCGCCTTCTTTTTATCCACGATAATCGATTTGTTTCTCACATCGTTGATATAGCCAATAGGCGCAACGCTCGGATATTCGCCTCGCCTGACTTTTTGGCGCAAACCACGTTTCGTGTTTTCGGAAAGAGAATCCACATAGTATTTGCTTTGCCCAAAAGCGATATTGAGCATGAATTTTCATTGCGGGGTTGGCTCAAACCAAAATTGCGGAAATTTCAACGCCGCAATACGCCCGCAATCTATGAAATAAATGATTTGTCCTCCGTCCACAGAATTGCGCGCCAATCTATCAGGATGCCAAGCCAAAATTCCGTCCGTTTCGCCTTTTTCTATCCGTTCCATCATCTCGCCAAATATCGGGCGGCCAGGAATTTTGGCACTTTGTTTTTCAATAAAAACATCAACGATAAAAAGATTATTTTGTTTGGCAAAAGCGCGCAATTCTGTGATCTGCGCTTCAATGCTCAAAACCTGCTTATCTTCAACATCGGTTGATTTGCGGGCGTAGAGAAAAAATTTATTCATAAATTTGTGGTGTTAGTTTTTAATTGGGCAAAGCAAATACTTAAAATCGCAAGGGGTAACGAACCTGCGCTTGGCGAGCCGCGCCGTGCGCGGCGAGCCAGTGTTTCCGTTCTCTGCCGCGCTTCGCGCGGCCGAATCAATCGGCAAAAAATCTGAAAGTTTGATTATGGTGCAATTATTTGACGAAATCCGAACCTTTTTTGAACGGAACTGACGGCGCGCTTCGCGCGCTAAACTGAACGCTCGGGCGGGCAAAAAGGAAGGGGGTTGGGGGGAAGGAATTTTTGCCCGCCCTCGCTTTCGCCGCCGCCGAATTTCGTATTTTGCTTTGCAAAATGCGCCGCCAATAAAAAAGGTGTTGCCCTTGCCCCAACCCACCCGTGCGCGGGCAACGACAAGGAACTCCCTAAATTCGTTTGACTAAATGCTAAAAATTTCATATACTAACTATTGATGATAAAGGTTTTATACTCTCACTAACTATCATAGTAAAACTATACGAATATGTCAAACGAAAAATCCACAATCGGCGAGAACATAAAGAAATACCGAAACAAGCTCGGTATTTCGCAAGATGTCTTATCAAAAAAAGCAAACTTGGCTTTTCATACTATCGCCAAAATTGAAGCGGGAGCGACACCCAACCCCACCATTGATACTGTTAAAAAAATTGCGGACGCATTAGGCGTTTCGCTTGATGTTTTAATGAAATAATATGTCTGATAAAAATAACAAAATCAAAAATCTTTTTGACTTGAATAGTAAGCTCGCAAAGGAAATTCAATTTTCTTTACCTGCAATTATTAAATCTTTAGGAGGGACGAAATTTAAATATACAAGCAAAGCCCTTTTATCTTTTATCCCTAAAAGTGGTTATTTGAACAGTGCAATTTTAGAGCTATCTGGAAATAGAAATTTTTATGCTACTGCAATCTTGTCTCGTTCTATGATTGAGCACAATTTTAAGCATCTTTATATTTATGTTCGAGCTCTAAACGATGATAGCGATGATGTCGGTAAAAGATATTACAAGACGCTTAAAGGAAGCGAAGACCTTGATTCTTTCACCAAAATAAATAACTACAATAAAGCCGTTTATCCAGAAAAAACTAATTGGAATACAAAAGGAGAGCATAACAAAGCGATTCGCGATGTCGGAAAAGAGTTTCGCATTGAGCAAATTTTCTTTTATCTCATAGTAAATAACAACAATAAAAAAGATGAAATAGTAGAGCGTTTCAAAAAGGAGTATTTATTACAAAGATTAGTTGACTATACCAACTTGTCGTCGGGAGTTCACGGCGGACCTTTTGGAGAATTGGCATTTTTAAATCTTCAAAAAGATAAAGATAAATTTAACAAAGCTCTGAAAAAATTTGCTGGCGATAGTTTCAATCTTCATTATAGTTTGGTGGAAGCAACCTACCTTTTTGCTTATCTAATGGATAATAAAATGCAATCGCACTACGAGAAAATTAAGAATTTGAGAGAAGTAAAAAAATAATTATGGCAGCAAAATCATTAAATAAAAGCCTACAGAAGGCAAAAAATACTAAGAATGATGAGTTTTACACTCGTTTTGATGACATTCAGGCGGAATTGAATTTTTACAAAGACCAGCTGAAAAATAAAGTGATTTATTGTAATTGTGATGACCCAGCCGAAAGCGCCTTTATAGATTTTTTCAAGTTGAATTTTGACTATTTAGGAATTAAAAAATTGATTGGCACCCGCTATCAAAAATCACAATTATTTTTATTTGCCGACCCTGTTAGGCGAAGCGGTTATCGACTGGAAATAACGGCAAAAAATAAGAATGATAAAAAACCTGTCAAATTAAATCTGAAAGGAGATGGTGATTTTCGTTCGCCAGAATGTATTAAACTTTTAGAGGAAGCGGACATCATTATTACTAATCCTCCGTTTTCACTTTTTCGGGAATATGTTGACCAGCTAATAAATTATGACAAAAAATTTTTAATAATTGGTAATGATAATTTTCGAACCTGCAAAGAAATTTTTAAATTAATCAAGGAAAACAAAATTTGGAGTGGTTACAACAAAGTAAAAGAATTTGGACAACCAGATGGCACTTTTAAAAAATTTGGCAATGTTGGCTGGTACACAAATTTAGATGTTAAAAAACGACACGAAGAATTAATTTTATATAAAACATACAAGGGAAATGAGAAAGATTATCCAAAATATGACAACTATAATGCGATTGAAGTTCAAAGGCTTAAAAATATACCAACTGATTATAAAGGAATAATGGGAGTATCTTTAAGTTTTATTGATAAATATAATCCTGAACAATTTGAGATTTTGGGGAGTGATTATAATGTTAAACAAGGATTACTTCCTGTATTAATAAATCCAAATTGGAAAGGAAAATTAGATCGTGGATATTTAAATGGGAAAAGACTTTACGCCCGCATTTTCATTAAAAATAGAAAACCACAAAAATAATATGAAAACAATACACCAAAGAATAAAAATTAAAGAAGTTTTTAATGGTTACCAAGATAAAAATTGGGACGGCGTTGTTGGCTATGGCGGTAAGTTGGATATTCGCCCAATTTATCAGCGTGAATTTATTTACAACCCGGAAAATGAACGAGCGGTTATAGATACAATTATGAAAGAACACCCGCTCAATTTAATGTATTGGGTCAAAAATAAGAGCAATAATTTTGAACTATTAGATGGACAACAGCGGACTTTATCATTTTGTCGTTTCCTTGATCATAAATATCATATTGAACTTAATGGCGAGAAAAGATATTGCGACACATTGCTGAAAGAAGATTTGGATAGAATTTTAAATTATGAATTAGATGTTTATATTTGTGAAGGAACAGAAAAAGAAATTTTGGAATGGTTTAAAACCATAAATATTAAAGGTAAAGAATTGAATCACCAGGAACTATTAAACGCCACTCATACTGGAACTTGGCTTACCGACGCAAAAAGGTATTTTAGCAAACCGAATTGTGCCGCAAAGGGTTTAGGAGAAGATTACATCAACGCCAGCGTGGAACGACAGGAATTTTTAGAAACTGCTTTGAAATGGATAAATAACGGAGATGCGCAGGGTTATATGGCACTCCATAGAAACGACCCAGACGCAAAAGAATTGAAAGAGTATTTTGCTAATGTAATTGAATGGACCAAAAAATACTTTACTACCTATCGTAGAGTAATGAAGGGTGTGAATTGGGGTGAGTTGTATAACCAATTTAAGAACGTGAAACTTGATGCCGATGAATTGGAAAAAGAGATTGTTAAATTAATGGAAGATGAAGAAATTGGTAATCAAAAAGGAATTTATGATTATGTTTTGACGAGAAACGAACGAAGCTTAAATTTGCGAACCTTTGACGAAAAAACCAAACGCCGAACTTACGAAAAGCAGAAAGGAATTTGCCCGGATTGCAAAAGAGAGAACAAAGAGAATAAAAACAAGAAATGGAAATTTGAAGAAATGGAAGGCGATCATATCGTTCCGTGGAGTAAGAACGGAAAAACAATTCCTGAAAATTGTCAGATGTTGTGCAAACGACATAACGGAATTAAAAACGGAATATAATTTAGGCGGCGCGCCAGTTTTCAACTGGCACGAAATTCGGCGGCGGCGGAAAGCGAGGGCGAGGCCAAGAACAGATGGCAGAGAAGATTTTTATATAAATATGTTAAAATAAATATAGGTCGATATTTTAACAAACCTAAGTAATTAATAATAAATTATTAAAATATGAATAACAAAATTTTGTACATCGTTATAATTGTTTTAATTATTGGCGGTGGATTATTTTTCTTTTTAGGCGGACAAAATAAAATCAGAACTGATCAACAAACAACCGCCAAGCCATCAACGGAGCCGTCAGCGCCGGTGGCCGACACAACAATGGTTGATTGCGGACAGGCCCAAGATCCAGGATGTTTTATGAACAGGATGAATGGATGTTTGCCCGTAACCGCTAAAATGACGGGGTCGGACGGTAAAACACCTATCGAAATAACAATCCTTGGAGTGGAAGATGAAAAATGCCACTTCCAAAGAAAGATTAATAATGTTTTAGATTTGGATTGCCGATTTCCAAAGGGAACCTTCAATAGTAATACCCTTGACCAAATGTTTGGCAACGATAAAGGACTGCAAAAAGTAGTTGATGACGCTTGCAGCAGACCCGGGTTTTAATAAAAGTTATTTACCCGCTTTTAGGCGGCGTGCCAGTTTTCAACTGGCACGAAATTCGGCGGCGAAAACGAGGGCGGGGCGGGAATTTTTACCCCGTAGGGTCGCGAAGCGACTCCTTCGGGGCCTTTCCCCCCAACCCCTTCCTTTTTGCCCGCCCGAGCGTTCAGTTTGGCGCGCGAAGCGCGCCGTCAGTTCCGTTCAAAAAAGGTTCGGATTTCGTCAAATAATTGCACATTAGAAAATTTTTACATATGAAATATGCTAAAATTTTATAAATATGGCGGGATTCGAAGGCCGGAGCGAAGCGCGAGTTTGCAAAGCAAGGCGAGCGCCGTGAGGCCGGGCCCGGAGGCAATTTCCGTCAGGAAATTGACCGGAGGGGAATCCCACCCCGAGCACAAAAAAAGAGCGGAGAATTTCCGCTCTTTTTTTATTTATTAAACTAATTGATAAAATTCTTCTTTTTGCGTTTCGGTATTTAGATAAAGCGCTCTCATCCATTTGGGCTTTACTTTGAAAACCACGAAATCCAGTCCGGGCAGGTTTAGAAACGGGCCATAATACATTTCTTCGAGATTTTTCTTTTCCGACAATTTTTGGATGAATTGGCCGAGCTCGTTTTTTTCGTTGAGCAGTTCGGCTTCTCCGTTTGCTTGAATGGTAATGGGAGCGGCTTGCGTGCCCACAACCAAAGCCACGTTTTTATTCGATTCCAGATTTTCCACTTTGCGGGTATGCCGCCTTGTGACGAAATAAAAATTAAAATCATCATCGGCCATATAGATAACAGTCGCGGCTTGAGGCTCATTTTTTGGAGAAACGGTAGCTGCCACGGCCAAAGCGTTGGTTTTCAAGAAGTCCAGGATTTGCTGTTTAGTGTCTGCCATTATTCAAATTTGATTTTGATTTTTTTAGTTTTTTCTTTATCGGCCTTTTGCAGTGTGACTTTTAAAACTCCGTTTTTGATGTTCGCGTGCGATTTGTCCGGGTCCACTTCCTGAGGGAGAATGATAGTTCTTGAAAACCTGCCCCAATAGCATTCTTGGTGGATATAGTTTTCTGTCTTTATTTTTTCGGTTCTTTCGCGTTTGCCGCGGATAGTAACGGATTCGGGATTAATGGAAACATCAATGTCTTCGGGTTTAACTCCGGCAATGGCGGATTCAATTACCAGCGCCGTTGGCGTGCTGTAGACATCGATGGCAAGCTCGCCTTCGGATTCGTCAAAAAGTTCGTCAAATACATTTTTTTCTTCCATAAATTTAGGTGGTTCTTCGTTAATTTCAATTTGCTCTTCTGCGGTTTCGGCAGCTTCGGCTATTTTTTTCTTGGAGGGCCGGCCGGCTTTTTTGGCTACCGGTTTTTTGACGAGGGTTTCTTTTTCCTCGTCAAAATCGGCGGTGTCGTCGCTTCCCGAGCCGGTTAGTTTTTCGAAAAACATTTTTGTATCTTCGTCCATTTATTTTAGCAAATCGCTAATCGCAGAGCGCAAATCGTTTACGCTTAGCGATAAGCGCTTCGCGCTTAGCTATTTTTTCACTTTTTCAAAATCCCAGAAAATAAACATTGCCATAATCGTCAGAAAAATTATTGAATAGATTACGGTATTTTCAGTTATTATTATAAGATAGTTGAAAAAAGCGTGCAAGACGGAAGCGATTAATATGCCGATTAAGATGCGACCCGAAATTACGAATGCACCCGAATTATCCGAATAAACCCCAATAACGTTGTTTCGGGTGGTGTTCGGGACATTCGTGTTGATTCGGATTTTTTGGGTCGTTACTATGGATTTCGCCCACCAATAACCGACAATTCCGGAGCTTAGGGCGTGAAGCAGGGTAGCGCCGACAAAACGCAGGGTAATTATTCCAACGGCGTCCGAGAATTCTTTAATGCTGAACATTATTGCCAAATTTTCGACCATGGCAAAACCGAGAGCGGCGACGATCATGTAAATCATTGCGTCTATCGGTTCGTCGAAAAATTTGCTTTTGCGCACAATCAAATAGGCGGCAAGGAATTTGGAAATTTCTTCGGTTAAGCTGAAAACGAAAAGGGCAAACGGGTGAACGCCGCTGAGTTGATAAAAGTCAAAAATATCCTGGAAAAGGTATTGTACGGCAATAACTGCAAAAGTGATAAAAAATCCCGCAAAGAAAACTTTAATAATTACTTTCTTAGGTTCGGGGTGGATGTCTTCTTTAAGAAAGAAAATAAGCCACGCGAGAGAAGGCAAAAGGCCCAATAAAATAAATAAATTATTCATGGTGTTGCAAATTGCAAAGCGCATAGCGCAAAGCGTTTTAATTTAACGATTTGCGATTAGCGATTCGCGCTACGCCAAAAACTACCACTGCTCGATAATGAGCATTTTTTTGGCCGGAATTTCGATGTTTTGCCAGATTTCCTCGGTAATAAAGGGCATAAACGGGTGGAGAAGTTTAAGGGATGAAATAAGGACATAAAAAAGAATCTGTTTAGTTGTTTGTTGTTGGTTGTCGGTTGTAAGTTGATTTTTACTGGCTTCGATATAAACGTCACAAAAGTCTTTCCAGAAAAAGTCGTAAAGTTCATGCAGTGCCGGCCCAAATTCATAAGTGTCTATCTGTTTAGAAACCGATTCTTTGGTGTTTTTGAATTTTTCCAGAATTAATTTATCCGCTTCTGTTAAATTTTTTGTCGGCGGCTCAGTTGTTTGTAGTTTGTCGTTTGTGGTTTGTTGTAAAACAAACCTCGTAGCGTTCCAGATTTTATTGCAGAATTTTTTGCCTGCCATAACGTGTTCTTCGGCCCAGTGAATATCTTGGCCGCCCATTGCCTGCCAAATTAAGCCGAAGCGGGTGGCATCGGCGCCGTATTTTTCAACCAAAACCAGCGGGTCAATTCCCGTGCCCAGAGACTTAGACATTCTTCTGCCGTCTTTTGCCAGAATTGTCGCGTGGATTATAACATCGCTGAAAGGCTTTTGACCGGTAAATTCCATTCCGGAAAAAATCATTCTGGCGACCCAAAGATTAATAATATCGCGCGCGGTCGACAAAACTTGCGTGGGATAAAATTTTTTGAAATCTTCATCGTCTTTCGAACCCCATTTTAAAGTGGCAAACGGCCAGAGAGCGGAGGAGAACCAAGTGTCCAAAACATCGTTTTCGCCTTCGATCGGAATTTTATGTCCCCACCAGATTTGTCTTGAAACGCACCAGTCTTTTATATTTGAAAGCCAGTCGAGATAAACTTTTTCCCATTTTTGCGGATGGAATTTTACTCTGCCGGATTTAACCTCTTCAATGGCCATTTTTGCCAGTTCGTCCATTTTTAAAAACCACTGCAAGCTGGGCAAAGGCTCGATGGTTGTGTCGCAGCGGTAGCAAACGGCAACGTTGTGTTTGTAGGGTTCGGTTTTTTCGAGCAGGTTCAATTCTTTTAATTTTTCAACAACTTTTTCGCGGCATTCGGCGACTTTTAATCCTTCGCAAATCGGGCCGGCCGCGGCAGTCATTTTGCCGTTTTGGCCGATTACTTTATGGATTTCCAATTTATTCCTTTCGCCGATTTCAGCATCGGTAAAATCGTGGGCGGGCGTTACTTTAACCGCGCCGGTTCCAAACGCCGTGTCTATGGCCAGGTCGGTGACAATCGGAATTTCGCGGTCCATAATTGGTAGAACGAGCGTTTTGCCGACGAGCGCTTTGTATTTGTCGTCTTTTGGGTTAACCGCCACGGCTGAATCGCCGAGCATTGTTTCCGGCCTGGTTGTCGCAACAGTAATGTATTTAGTATCTTGTATTTTGTATTTAGTATCCTGTTTTAGTGGATATTTTATGTAGTAGAGTGAAGTTTCGGCTTCTTTGTATTCGAGTTCGAGGTCGGAAAGCGATGTGGAACAGCGGCTGCACCAGTTGATAACTCTTTCGGCTTGGTACATCCAGCCTTTTTTGTGGTAATGCAAAAAAACTTCTTTAACCGCTTCTTGGTAATCAGTATCCATGGTAAATCGCGTTCGCGACCAATCCATAGAAGCGCCGAGTTTTTTAAATTGGTCCAAAATAATGTGGCCGTATTTTTCTCTCCACTCCCAGATCTTTTCGAGGAATTTTTCTTTGCCCAATTCGTGGCGGCTGATTCCTTGTTTTTTTAAATCTTTTTCAACCACGTTTTGAGTGGCGATGCCGGCGTGGTCGGTGCCCGGAAGCCAAAGGGTTTTATAACCCTCCATTCTTTTTTTTCGGATTAAAATATCCTGAATGGTCGCGTTTAAAGCATGGCCCATGTGGAGTGAGCCGGTGATGTTTGGCGGGGGAACGACTATGCAGAACGGCTTAGCGCTAATCGCTAATCGCTTATCGTCGGGCGCTTCGCAATTTGCGCTTTGCGATTTGCCGAGGTTGTCGGGGTCGAAATATCCCGACTCTTCCCAGATTTTATAAATTTTATCCTCAACTTCTTTGGGGTTGTAAGGCTTATCAAACATTTGTTTAGCTGATAGCTGTTAGCTGATAGCTGTTAGGCGGGCCCTAAAAGCTACAAGCTATAAGCTAAAAGCTGGTCTATTTTATTCCCTGGACGTACACTCCGTTATTTTTTGAACCGTCGGCTTTGGTAAGCGTAATCGCTTGTAGGGTTTTCGGCATTTCCAGTTTTTGGTCATTGATGTAATTTCTGGTTTTTGAATCCAAAATTCCGGTGGCGCTAAGCTTTCTTTGTTTTTGGTACTGGGTAAGCGCGTCTTTGGTGGCTTGGTCGAATTGTCCGGTTATGCTTTGATTTAAAAATCCTTGGAGTTTTTTAACGTCGTCGCCGGTTGAACCGATTTTCAAATCTTGGGTGAAATTGTACACTGTTTCATCGGTTCCAAGCATAAAAATATTTTTCGGGAAATTTATCTTGAAGGGCATTTCGGAATAAG
>Ga0172367_10008255_pt1 | contig 11684 bp, 9 predicted proteins | sample Lak10m_FD_114542 | JGI IMG/M metagenome (GOLD analysis project Ga0172367, IMG submission 114542) | Freshwater microbial communities from Kabuno Bay, South-Kivu, Congo - kab_022012_10m | ecosystem: Environmental > Aquatic > Freshwater > Lake | place: Democratic Republic of the Congo: South-Kivu...
CACGACTGAGGTTGTGAACACGCAGATCGGAAAGCTGGCTCAATTTGGAATTCTAAACAAAACCAACTACGGTGAACTTCAAACCGAGAGTGGAGCGAAAGCCTGGGCTGGCAAAGCGAGACAGATGATGGCCCTATCCGGAACACTAGAAGAACAGGCGCTCGCATCGGATGCGCAGCTGTGGCAGAGCAAGATGGCGGTTGGCACTTCAACTTACGACGAAGCCCCAAATCTGGACAGCTATGAAGCCGGGCAGCTCACCCCTACGGAGCTTCAGGAAAAGCAGGACCGGAATTCTGCCCGGTTAGATATTTCGGAACGCAAGCGCAAGCTCGGAACGCTGGCGGTCCGGATGAATGAAACCTATGGCTTTGGCGATTCTGCGGCTTTCAAGGAACAAATCAAGAACCTTTCGCCGGTTGGCCTCGATGCAGTTGAGCAGATGGCTGCGCTGAATGGACCTCTTTTCGGGAACATGGTTGGGAAGATGGAGGGCTTCCAACTGCCTTCCACGCAGCTTTTTACGGCAGGGGTTTCCAATGCAACGATTGATTCTCGCTGGATGTACAGCGGCGGGTATGCCAATATGGTTGGTCCGAATGGACAGCAGCAGAGGGTTGCCACCGGCTTCGGATTCGGAAAAGGAGGCAATGACTTTGGCTGGGGCGGATTTGATCAGCAGACTGTCCTGAATAATTTCCTGGGACCGGGATGGCAGTCCAACCCATTTTTAGCGCAGGCTGCCAGTGGAATTTCCCTCGGAGGAAATTCGATCACTTTGCCGAACGGAAGCGTGGTGAACAGGCTCCAGGGATATGAGGGCATTCAATGGGGAATTCGCCAGGCCAATTACGACCAGCAGATGTTCCAGATCGGGCAGCAAGAAAAAAGCGCCGCGCTCTCTTTTGACACCACGATGAAATCGTGGGGGGTGAATGACCGGCAGATGCGGCTTGGTTGGGAACAGCAGGAATTTGGATTCCAGATGCAGCGCAAACAGATGGATTTGAGCAGCTCCCAATTCAACGAGAACATGGGCATGACTCTGCGCCAAAACCAGATGCAGCGGGGCTGGGCGCAGCAGGATTGGACGATCAATCAGGGCATCCGCGATCTGCAGTGGGGCTGGAAGCAGGAAGATTTTGACGAAGAGAAACGCTTTATGACCGGCAGGCAGCGCCGTCTTGCCGAGCGGCAGATGAAGCGTGAAACCACCATGCATAACATCGAAGAGGACCAGGTCGAGCGGCAAATTTCCCGGCAGAGAGAAATGTGGAAGCTGGAGGATGAACGCTTTGGAATACAGAAGAAACAGTTCGCGGAATCTAAAAAACTTCAAGAAGAGCAGCTTCAGGCCAGCATCCGGTTCTTCAATGAGAACAAGAAGCTGCAGCTTGAAGAACAGAAAATCCAGCATGAGTCTTTTCTCGCACAGCACACACTGCAGTTGGAAGGAATTGCGAATTCCAAAAAACACGCGGCGGTCATGTTCGACCTGGAAAATAAGATGCAGCTGCTGCAGGTCGCCGCAGGGCTTGCCAACAACCAGATCACCAATGTAGGCGAAGTGGGGCTGGCAGCCATGGTTTCGTGGGCGCAGAGGCTGACGCCCGCCATCGTTGAGATGCTCAAGCCATTTCAGGATCTGGTGGATAAGGCCAACGGAACGAAAACAGCGACACCCGAATTTGGAAGCCCAGTACCAGCCGAGCCTGGTGAAAGACACGCGAACGCTGATCAAGCCTTCCAGCGCAGCGATAAGGTCATCCCGATCGCAAGCGCCAGCAAGGCTTCCAGTGCCGCGGCCCGGCAAACGATCAATATCCACCTGGGCAACGAACTGATCAAGACCTTTGTGATCGATACTGTGACAAGCGAGATCATCCATGCCAACTAACAGCTATTTCACCCTGGCCACATCCGATGGACAGTTATCCAGGAAATTCATGGTCATCCAATCCGGCTACGAACCGGTGAAAGAGAAGATGCAGACCATTAACACCACTATCAACGGTGGTCTGGATGTTTCCTTTGGGGCAATTTATGAGACCCACTCTTACATTGTCAGGGTGCGTCATACAGAGAGCCGGGAGGGGTACGGCTCAAAAGCGGACCTGGAAACCTTTTACAGCCTGAACAACCCCAATGCAACCCCCGGGCCGCTGCTCAAGCTGACCGATCACTATGGCGTGAACCATGATGTGTATATGATCGGGCAGAATGCGCCAGTTCCGCTGTCTGTATCCATAGAAGGTAGTGAAGCCTATTTCAATGTCAGGTGCGTTTTCAGATTTACCCCGGAGGCTGCATGAGGAACGTAAGCGAGAATGCCGCCGCGGCCATCGTCAGTAATTCGGCGCACACCGTCAGGACCAGATTGACCGTGTATAAAAGTCGTATCTATTTTGACGAGACCACCGAAGATTGGTACAGGGATCGCAAGACGACCAATCCAACGCTGGCCGTGGTACCAGCTGAAGATACTGTTGGGGGGCTACCCTACAACATGGCAGTCTCTCTGGTCAACCGCCCTGATGTGGCGAATACAGAACCATCTTCCCTGGCAGTCTGGAGCGTGGGCAGTACGGTGGATCCTGCGGTCACGGATGGATTGTTGTTCAACGGAGTGGCAGTGGATGCGTTCTATCCAGATAAGAAAAGCAGGATCGGAGTCTGGAATCTGGACAACCATGTGGACTTCTGCTCCGTGTGGTACAGGACGAAAGAGGAAACTCCGAGATGGGTACGGCAGGAATTTGCATTAGAACCTACAGAAGACTACAACGTGTTCCCGGCTTCGTGGATCGCTCCGGAAACTTACAGCAATACTCTCAATACTGGATCCATCTATCCGGTCTCTTATACCGAATGCGTGATTCTTGATATCTATCAAGGTGCAATAAGGGTGTCGTTTATAGACTCCGATAAGGTCACGCACAGTTCGCATCACAGGTTCTTCAACCCGACCAAAGTGCTGGATGCCTCCGGTGATGATGTCTATCTGACGCACTACGCTGGCGCCGTGAAATTAGAGGACGGGGTCTATGTGTACTTCACTGATTACCAGGGCGCGGTGAAGTCCATAAAGTACACATTTACGGACAGCGAGAAGAAGAACGGCACTTGGTCTGATATCCACACCTCCATCCCGCAGGACTTGTCTCAGTTCGAGATCGGCAACGTGTTTGAAGTGGAGAACAGGATTTTCCTTTGCGGGAAATTCTACAGGGAAGAGCAGTTCGCCTCCAGCATAGCCTACACCATGCTGACCTGGAGTGACGATGGTGTGACGTTCACCATGAGCAGACGCACACTTGTTACTCTTAGAAACTTCAGATGGCAGGCAGTCTTTGATCCGAGCACTACCAAAACAGATAAGTACCGCATGTACTTTATCAGCCCTGGGCCGGTCTACTACACCTCTTCCCCCTATCAGGTGGTTGGAGAACAGGCAGAAAATGTCATTGTTGAACTCAACAACCTGCAGGGCAGTCCAATGGGTGAGTTCCAGGCCACAGCGGTATCAGGCGCGGAGCAGTATTTCAACAACTCAAATATTGAGATCGGTTCCTACGCAAAACTTGAATTACTTCAGAACATCGCTGGTGGGGAAGAGACGATCAAGTACCACGACACGATAGTATCCGGATACTCAAAAGGTGTGAGGGACGGAGCCAGAACCAATGTGATCATGCTGCAGACCGATGGGATCTGGCACACTTCCACCATGTCGCATCCCTTTTACATGGAGTTTCAGGGCAAGCAGTCTGTCTATGACAATTTCACTGATCAGGGTGGAATGGTACATGCCTCCGTGGGAACCAATCCGAGATGGTCTCTTTCTGTTAGTTTCTGGACGGAGGACAACAACGCTTTTATCTTTCAGTCCCACCCAAAAAATACCACAACCGATCATATGACGGTTGATTTACTGCAGTACTTCTCGACCTATCCCACTTTTGGCAGCAAAGATAACTATGAGGTCAGGTTGTACGGCTGGTCTCGCGCAGGGATCGCTGAATCCAATCCGAACCTGGACGGCACAAATCACAGCACTCTCAATGATGATATGTATGCTTTATATGAAGTGTGCGATCCAGAAACGGGTATCAAGGAAATCAAGGTATCTGAAGTTACCCACCTGATCAGCAAGTACAGGAATTTTCCGCAAACTTATTACAACTCTCGAAGTGGATCAATTCCGGTTATTTACTCCATTCCCAACCCAGGGGAAGGAAAACAGATCACCAGATTGGGAATGCGCCTGATCTCCAAATCTCTTGGCCCGACTACCTACTGCCTTGAGCGCATAGAGATTTCAAAGCTGGCATGTGAACCGATCTCAGGCTTTACAACGGATGATATTCAATATGGCACGGATGGCACTGGCGGGAAGATCGTTCTCACCAAGAAAGCCATCCCCCAAATCCTGTTCGCAAATACGCCATACTCTGCTTTCAACTTCGATCAGAAACTTCAAACCCGTATAAAGGGAATTTATTCTGTCTCAGGTCTGGTTGGGTTGGCAAGTGACAAGATGAATTTTGTAACGGGTTATGCAAAACTTGGAAAGATGGTGATTTCCAAATTCTCAGAGGGTATTGAGACTGTGCTGGCATCCAGATCCACTCCCCAAATCACTGAGAACACAAAGGTAGATATCCGCTTCTGGCACTCAGATGGTCTGATGGGAGTGGAATACAAGCTGGCTACCACGTTGGCATGGCCGGAAAAGGGTAGTCAACTGGTGTACTTATGGGATAACGCTCATGGCGCAATGGTGAAAAATGATGATCTTTATCATGTGGGCACATACTCATTCATTGATCCCCCACGGTTCAGGATCACAGGTCTTAATTCAAAACAGAGTGTTGTGGGTGTGCTACCCAGCGACAAAGACCCGTCTACCAACACCAGCGATTTCTCTTTGCAGTTCCCGGCCAGTGGGCAGATCGATATCGATGATGTTGTCTATAACTACTCAGGAAAAGTGAATAAGTTCAAGAATAATGAGATTCGCGGGCCGTTCCAACTCAGAAATCTTGTGTGGTGGGACAGCAAATATGCGAGAACTACGGATGGATCGGATAGTTTTCAAGGTGGATTGGCGATTGAGTTTTTGATGTTCGATTGGACTGCCAGCAAGACAAAATATCGCGGCGCGATCATTGCCTGTAACTCCGGTAATGCCTGGGTGAATGATGAAACACAATGGATTCCATGGATCACAACCAACGGCCAGGTCATTATCCTTCGAAACCGTTCCCGGCATTATTCAGATACGATGCCCGAGTGGTATGCATCCGGTGATGAAAGAGTATATGTCACAAATGGGCTGACAGGAATATCTCCTGTGGTCGTCTCCGAAACCGAATACATGCATACCGAAGGCTCATGGGCATTTAAACACAGTGAGGACAAAATCGAGTTGTTCCGATACTCTGCTGCCAGCGGGGAAGAAGACCAGACCATCCACAACTTATTGGATATTTTCAGCAAGATTTCAGGCACGAGTGCTGAATTTCTCGGTGACTATGAAGTATCAGAGTCCATAACCGCAGATGAAATTCCATTACAGGCGGTGGTGTGATGAGCACTCTCTATAATCATTACGGTGGTGCTGAGTTGTATTTCAGCTATGTACCTGCGGATACAAAATCAGTGACAATTCGTACGGATGCTCTCGGTCTTGCCCATGAAGAGGCGGCTAGCGATACATGGTGGGTTGGCACTGAAAACAGCAGAGCGATTTCTCTTACCATTTTCACAGAAGAGACAGATACCACTCTTGTTACCTGTCAATCCAAGATCAATTCTGTTGTGAAAGATCAATCCACTCACTCAATGCGATCCCCCAATGTAAACAAGCTGCACGTCAAAGTCATTATGGCAGTGAAATCCATTTCTGTGTACTGCAACGATGAGTGGATTTACACCCATGTATTCAGGGATGTGATGTGGCCTGAGGCTCCAAAACTGTACCTGAGCCGTTCAAGTTCGTTCCTAATCGAGAACATCAAGAGGGTTGAGTTGAGTGACAGGCGTGAAGCGGTCTACGTGGACTATGAAGCCACTGCTGACAGTGCCATTCAGTCTGTGATCCAGCAGCGTCCTGTGCAGATCTTTCCTGAACCTGGCAGGGCAAATGCTTACACCTATTCTGCCGTGCGCGATTTGGTCAATCTTCACAATGTCAACTCTTATGAAGTGGTGATCAGGGACAACCAGAACCTTTCGTCGGATGGTCTTGTGTACTACCTGGATGTCGGCGTATCAATTTCAAAAGAGACTGCCAAGAATGTGGGTCTGATCACCAAACTTTACAGGTTGAGCGAATTAAACAATGGGGCAATCGAGGCGGCATCTCGTATTCAGAAACTGGCCCTGCAGCAGCGAGAGATGGTTTCGATCACGATGCGCCTGGATCCTCGGATTGAAATCGGCGACAACCTCTTACTGGATGTTAATCTCACCGGAACGGGCACCCATTTGACTGACAGCGTGATCGTGGAAAATATCTCAATTGCTGTGCAGAATGCCAGCTACCAGATGTCAATCAGTGCAAGGAGGAAACTCTAATGGCACCAGGACGACTTAATGCTGTACTTGCTAATATTGCCAAACAGAAGATGATCAGGGCATCTGTGGTGGATGTTCTTGGAAAGAAATGTTCTGTAAGGGTATCCGGTAGCGGGGCGAAACTGACAGGTATCGAGTATTTCGGCGTACAGCCTCAGATTGGCGATTACGTCATGATCGATTATCGCAACTTGAGCAATCCTATTGCTTTCACTTCCACGGATTACATTTCAGACAACAGCGCAAGTCTTAAGAAGACTTCTAACAACAGCAATATGTTTGGTGGGCCAGTAGTCCTAAAACCAGAACCTACCAATGAACTGCCTGTCGCCAATGATCAGCACCTGACCACACCTTTTGAGACTCCCATAGATATCACGTTAACGGGCAAAGTTGGATCGGGAAGCAGTCTTACTTTCTCAATAGATGAAATCCCGGTAAGTGGAACGGTTACAGGAACGGACGAAAATGTTACTTACAGTCCTGACGCTGGTTTCTTCGGGATGGATAAATTCGATTTCAAAGTGGATGACGGTCTTGGCACTGCGATTGGTTCGATTTTTATCACTATTGATCAGGATTTGTATGTAATCTATCCTCCAACACCGGGAACGGGTGGGGTTGAGAATTGCTTGAACAGCAGTTCCGCCAATGGTTCTTATGGTCTTACCTGGAACCGGACATCAATTGATGGAAATCCGATGGACGCTACAACTCGATCAGCGGTTGCCTGGATGAGATGTGTTCTCAGATCCATGTATGCAGAAAACCCAACTCGTGTAACAACACGCGTCGTGGTGACAGGTAAAGCAATCGAACACCTCAAGTGCTATGCCATAGATTCATACAAGAATCCACTGGCACAGGGAACAATAGTGGCAACTCTGGTTTCTGATAAGACTTATGACCTGAGTATCACGTTCAACAGCGTTGCTGCCCTTGAGATCAATGGCTTTATGCTGGTGTGTGATGTTGGGCTAGACACCACAGGGGATCCGCTGTACGACGCAGGTTCTTCGGTCACATTGGCAAGCGGATTGGTTGGTTCAGCAACATTAACTCGACCCATCTATGATCCCGAAAATGGGCATATACAGTATTACCTGAATGCGAGTGCGTATCAAACCCACTGGTTGTTCGCAACGTACTTTGATCCCTCTTTCAAGTTTTCCAGTTCTACTGGTTCGATGGGTACCCTTTACTGCTATATCAACATGGTAACTCAATCAGGAGGAAATCCATTCTTGAGACTTGATCAGCATGGCGGCGCTCAGGCAACATGGGAAATAACAACTCAATCAACTTATCAAGGTTTATGGCTGGTAAAGAGAACGAATGGAGTGACTTATGGCCAATATCCGTGGAGTAATTTTGGATTGATGAACACGAGCCCATATTCTGTGCAAAATGTTGTGTACTCAGCAAATACGACATTCGATTTTTATTGGTCTGGATCTACTCCAGAACGATCTGCAAGTCTTGGTGCTGGATCCCTGTATAACGTCTGTCCGATTGCATGGCCATGATCCTGGAGCACATTACCTATGCCTATCGTTTATAAGGAAAAGTTCTCTACACCCGCAGAATCGATCTCGAACATAGAGACTTATTTCCATCCAGAAGGCGATGGCAATCTTCACGTTCCTGCAACTGAGACAACCAATAATGGAAAGGTTCTTACCGCTGGATCAACCGCGGGTGATATTTCCTGGCAGGACATCCCGCTGGTGGAACTCACAGGAATGGCGCAGTTACCTACAATGACATTGATTGGGAATAACTCAGGAATTACTTCCACCCCAAAGGCACTCACCATTGAAGAGTTAAGTGCAATGGGTATTGCAGGTGGCGGCGGAATAGTTGGTGGTGTCAGTCTTATTTCGTACGACTGCAGTGATCAGATTGTGGTTGGAGGCGAAACACATTTCTCTATTTTTCCCTCGGGGGAAATCGCCTTTGTTTTTCACAACGGTATGCTGCAGCCGCAGTCATCTGTAATCCTTGATGAAGATGGATTGGGAATAGCGATTGATTTTGATGTGGTTCCTGGTGACTTGTTAATTGTCTTGAGAGGAACATCCTCTACAGGTGGTTCTTCTGGTCATGTGATTCAAGACGCAGGAACGAACATGACCGCCAGGACTTACCTGAATATTATTGGCGCAACAGTTGAAGATGATGCATCGAATGATGCGACCAAAATAACAATTCCAGACACTCCCGCCCATACCATTCAGGATGGAGGTACCAACAAGACTCAAAGGGCAAACCTGAATTTCATTGGTGCCACTGTTACGGATAACTCCACCAATGACTCGACCGATATCGAGTACATACCTGAAATCGTTACGCACGATCATACAGGAAGTGATGGCACTCCAAAGTTACTTCAAGCGAATACGCACGAGACACCGGATACAGATAGTGGTACCAGTTCGTTACACCATACGTTAGGAACTGGTGCCAATCAAGCCGCCGCTGGAAACCACACACATTCGCCAACGGACGTAAGCCATATTCACAATGGAAATGATGGTTCATCGAAATTATTTCAGGCCAACACGCATGAAAGTCCTGATACGGATACCAGCACATCAAGCCTTCACCATACCCTGGGCACAGGATCCAATCAGGCTGCAGCAGGAAATCATACCCATACAGTGACAAAGATCATGCACGCTCAGGCTGTATTAACGATTGAGGGAGTGATTTCTGCAACAGGAACAAAACCTGTCAGGATTTATATGCCTTACGTAGGGGCAGGCGCGACCATTGAAGAAATATTTTTGTCGGTGAACACTGCTCCAACATCCACCACTTTGAGAGTGGATGTGAACAAAAACGGAACATCGATCTTCAATTCAGTCCAGTATGCCGAAATTGTGGCAGGTTCGAATACCGTTTCAAAGACAACAGATTTTGCGACAACTGCACTGGCAAAGGATGACTACCTGACAATTGAAGTTGTTTTAGGTAACACTGTTGCGTCTGATTTATCGGTGCATGTGCGCTACAAGTGGGAAATTACGGGAGTTTGACATGACCAGAATATTTACAGAAGGTTTTGAGAGCGGCGATACTCTTGCTATGAATGTAGCTACCTACGGAGCAGGTATTGCTCAGGTTAGATCTGGATCATACTCACTTCAAGGAGCACAGGGAAATTCTTCTACCGGAATTACTATTAGCGGCGTATCGGAAGTCTATTTCAGATGTGCACACTGGACAAATGGTACTAGCGGAACTCTCTTGAAATGGAGAATTGGCGCTACGGAATTGGGATCCTTAAGATTTAACTCAACAAATCGTTGTCTTGAACTATACACCGGTACTGCGACATACGTTGCTGGCGGAACTCATCCCATTCCTTCAAATGCATGGTTTTTATATGAAGTTCATATCAAAATCGATGCTTCAGCGGGAGTTCTTGAGGCAAAAATTGACGGTGTTCTCGATAGTTCTTTTAATGGAAACACTAAACCAGGAACGGCAACTACTTTTGATAATTTCCTCCTTCCTGGAACTGGCACAAATGTTTGCTACATGGATGATATCGCAATAAACAATACCTCTGGAAGCGTTGACAACTCTTGGTGTGGGGATGGAAGAATAATTGCCCTGGTACCGAACGCAAATGGAGACCTGTCTCAACTTATGGGATCCGATGGAAATACTACCGATAATTATTTATTGGTTGATGAAAAACCATCAAACGGCGATACAGATTACGTAGAAGGATCAGTTGTAGACGAGAAAGATTTGTATAACATGAGTGCAACGGGATTAGCTTCGAACAATATTATCAGGCGCGTTTGGGTTGAAAGCAGATCGAGAGACACGGCCTCCGCTGGAGGATCAATAGCCTTAGCAATAAAAACAAATTCTACTGAATATTTGTCCTCTAATATTACGTTATTGGGAACTTATACTGCGAGTATTAAGGGTATTGATTATCCACTCAATCCAAATTCAGGTGTGGCGTGGACGATTTCTGATGTTGATGCACTGCAGGCTGGCCCTGTAACGAGATCTTAAAATGGCCAAGCGAACATCGAAAGTCACCGTAAACGTCGAATATGTTCCTGAGCATAAAATCAGGACTTCAAAGATCGTTGTAAACGTTGAATATGTTCCAGAACGTAAAATTCGAACATCGAAACTGGTAGTGATGGTTGAGTATGTACCTGTTGAGTTTGTTCCCAGGGTATTCGGCCCTGCCGCGCAGAGTATGTAATCATTCATTTTTATTTTTAGTAAGGAGAAATCATCATGTCAACTACAAAGATCTGTTCCAGTGTCCAGCTTCAGATTGATGCCAATTCGAAGAAGATTACCAATCTCGCCGCTCCAACTGTTGATACACTGATACCGTTACAAAGCCGTATGTAAATAATATCCTGGCTGTCGGAGATGCGTTGCAGTACAAAGGCGCAACCGATAGTTCTGCTGATACCAACTACCCTGCCCAAATGCAGGGGATACTTGTAAAGTATCCGCGGCTGGTCACATCGGTGGGTCATCTGGTGTGAGCGTAAAGGCAAGTGATTTTTTATCTGCACCGCAGACAGCACATCGGCAAATACCTACCAGCGGTTGGATCATTGTGGATTGTCATTCAGGCCTTGTTTGGACATATGCGGCAAACACATATATTTTTTCGAGTTGATAGGCAAGGTTCAACCTGGAGCTGCTACAACTGGATGTGGTTTTCAACTTGATGTTTCATCTGCTGTCACCGAAATTACGAGGGAGTTCTATCATCAACTGGCAGATACAGGCACTCAATCAGGTAATCACTCCATCGCAGACGATGCCTGGGTTGCTGTATCGTCTGGTATGCCAGGAAGAAATACCTATCCGGTTATTATAGAAGGTATGTTGAGAACTGGTGCCAACACTGGAACGGCGCAAATGCGCTTCAGAAGCGAAACCATCGCAGTCATGATCGCAACAGCCGGGATGACTTTGGTTGACGAAAAGGTAGCATAAGCCACTTGGACAGCGAAATCATGAAACCAAAAACTCGCACCTGAAGAGAGAACTGTTAAAAAATATAAGCTGTTTTCAAGTTATCTGTAATTCCATTTTCGGGTTATAATAGCACA
>Ga0172367_10008259_pt1 | contig 11682 bp, 17 predicted proteins | sample Lak10m_FD_114542 | JGI IMG/M metagenome (GOLD analysis project Ga0172367, IMG submission 114542) | Freshwater microbial communities from Kabuno Bay, South-Kivu, Congo - kab_022012_10m | ecosystem: Environmental > Aquatic > Freshwater > Lake | place: Democratic Republic of the Congo: South-Kivu...
GAACGCCACCACGGGTGTTGTACGAAGTCTGAATCCATTGCCCGGGACTGGAATCCACAAAGGTTTCAAAAAACTCAGGCTCAGCCACAATCACTTGCGTCACGATGCCATCAACAACTTTTGCAAAATGTGCCATTGATTACTCCTTCGGGTACTTAGCCTTAACGGCTTGTACCTTCGCTAACATTTCAGCAGCAGCCTCGCCGCCTTTCCACAAAGCATCTAACTGATCCCCGATTGGGGGGTACTCTTTTACTCTATCACGCTGGAATTGCTTGGCTGCGTAGTCGGCTTCTAGGCGGGTGATCTCGGCCTGAACCTCGCTCCATGTCACACCAAAATCAACAAAATTATTCGATAAAACCGCGTTTTGGTTTTCGTCTACGCCAATTACCTTTGAAAAGTATTGGAGAAACTCAACTTCGTTGGTTGGTTCGTTACTTAGAACCCACTCTTTTACGCCAAGACTGGCAAGGGCTTCACCTATAGAAAAACGCTTGTTCATGTTGCCACCTCTGTAATGGTGAAGTGCCACTTCACATACGAACATCCGCTATTGTCTGTTCCAGTAGCGTTAAAGTATTTTGTAACCCCGCTTTCTGAAAAATGCTGAATAGTGTATGTTCTAGCGGATGTACTATCGCTTGTGACAACAGCCCGCAAAGTTATATTATCTCGATCGTTTAGGTCAGTATTAACTTGTCGGAAAGAGCCGTGACCAATTGACCGATTACCAAGACCAAACCCTGACAAACCAACACTTGCGTTATTAGTAACATCCCAAAATCGCATTGTTGAGATGTTTGCACTGTTGTTCCCACCAACCAACCCAACCCATTCAATAATTAGCCTGCTGCTACTAGATATTGGAGTTATGGAAGTTCTGTAATCCGTACTTATTTCGCTAAAACTAGTAACAGACTGTGTATAGAGAGCAGCACTTGCTGGGGAATTTGTCACTACCTGCAACACCTTGCCACCCACACCAGCAGGCAGCGTCACAGTCTTGCCGGTAAGGTCTAGCGTAGATGCCAACTTGGCAGCAGTGACAGCGCCATTAGCAATCTTCGCCTCTACGATTGCCCCATTGTCAATCGTCCAAGTAGCCCCAGAACTAGATGTAGTGATGTCGCCTTTGTCGCCGTCGGGGATAGTCGCGGCGTCTAAGAAGGTCTGAGCCGTTATCCGAATCTCAATCCGATCACCAGCCGAATACGCACGAGCCGTTGTTGACTCTTGCGCACGCACAACTGTTAGTACATCAGTAGAGCGAGCCGTACACTTGACAATCTCTAAGTTGTTAGAGGTGTCGATCAGCGTAGCGTAGAAGTAGTCCCCAGCACCAAGGGAGGGGAATCTAGCACCCTGACCAGTAGTCAGCGTGATACTTGTATCGCTGTTCGTAATACTTGCAGCGAGCGTACCGAACGCGTTGTTAGCGACTTTGATTCCCATTATGCGTACCTCCAGTACTGCCCATTCTTAATCCGTTGGATAGATTTGCGGGACACACCATACTCCTCTGCTATCAAGTGTAGCGGCCTATAGTTACCTGATAATGTTTCTTTGATCTGCTTAACTTGCTCAGGTGTTAGAACTTTTCCAGCACGCAATTTCTTAGCCTTGTCCTCATGGTTGTCCGCGTCAGTGCCAAGGAATAAATGGTCAGGATTCACACACGCTGGGTTGTCGCACTTATGGCAAACATGGAACTCAGCAGGATCGCCCTTTGTAAGTTCGTACGCAACACGATGGGCTGGTACGGTAGAGCCTAAAAACTTAAACCGCCCGTACCCAGAGGGGACTTTGGCCCCCATCCATAGCCAGCAGCCATCCTGCTTCTGGACATAGTGCCAGAAGCGTTGGTCAACCGTCATATCTATCGTGTCCCATTTGCTCATGGCTAGACCTAATTCACAGTGACTGTCCAAGTAATACCGAGCGTGTCAGCAGCGCCCTTGTTAATCACCGAGAACACAGTGCGGCAAAGCAGCGTGCCAGAAGATGAAGCGTTCAGGATGCCTGCCTCAGTCACAGCACCAGTACCCGTACCGGCAGGGAAGGTAGCCACATAAGCCACGCTGTTGCTGGTAACAGTTGTAGAAGTCAGAGACACACGACCGAGTTCAGTTTCAAGTGCTGTGTCGCCAACAACCGCAGAAGTTGTACCAGAGCCGATAGCCATGTGCGACATAGCAGCATCGGTTGTATCTTTCATTCGCGAGGCGATAAAGTTCTTGCCCGTAGTGACTACGAGGTTCTTAAACTCCTGCTCGTCTTTAACTTGACCGTCCGGGCCGGTAAGAACAACCTTGAGGTTGCCCGTGACTTTAATGGAATCTTGCAACATGGTTTACTCCTTAGTTTAGTTGGTTGCCGTTGATCTGGTAACCAGCGAAAGTGAACTCCGACTCCGTGCGGATCGTATAAACGATACCAGCATTGGGGTTGGTTGTCAGCACAAATTCGCCGTTTATCAGGGGTTCGTGAATCAAATGTTCGTTAATCATGCCCAGCGTTGGGCGGTAGGTAAACTTCTCGTCTGAAGCAAACGCGAAGTCAAAGTACGGGGTGGTGATACCAAGTATTAGATTCGTAACAAGCGAATCCCCCATAGTCGCGCTGTCAGTTAACACCTTTGTAAAGGAGAGTACTTTTTGATCTCCTATCGTGATGCTATCTATTAGGTACTTGCCGACAGAGTAGTTCGCTACTTCAGCAACTGTTACCGGGTCTGGGTCAGCGTCAGCATCGAGCGTATCGAAGTCGAACACATAGGCCGGTGTCTTGACCACGAAATCAGTTATCGCAACTGTATCGGTCAGTGGCTTGTCGATGGACTTGGCGTCAGTCTCTGCCGCAGTCACTGAGTCGCTTGGGTTCTTACCGATGTCAAACGGGCCGAATGAATCCGCCGCAGTCACCGAGTCAGTCTTACCCAACCCCGGCGAACGGAAGGAGTCGTCAGCCGCAGTCACCGAGTCGGCAACATCGGGTCGAGTAAGTTCTTTGGCGCTGGCTTCAGCGACAGTCACAGCATCCGTCAGCGGCTTGTCAACCGCGATTTCGTTTACTGCGTCGGCAGCGGTAGCCGCATCCGTCAGACTCTTACCAATATCTTTGGTATTGATTGCCTCTGCAACGCTTACAGAGTCTGACTCGGCTTTACCGACTGTCTTAGCGTCTGCATCGATAGCAGCCGCAGCATCTGTTAGGGTTTTCCCTACATCCTTGGCATTAGCCTCAGCCACAAAGATCGGATCGGGGTCAGCGTCTGGGTCGCTCGGGTCAAAGTCGATCGTGGAATTGATCGCCCGGAAAGCCGTCTCGACCACAGTCACAGAGTCGGTCAGCGCCTTTTCTGTTGTGATCGCAACATCATCTGTTGCAATCGAAACTTCAATCGCTATCGTGTCAACAGACAACGCCCGGAAGTCAGACATGAATACCTGCTGCTCCTCCAATACCTTGAGCGGTACAAGGAACACGCTGGCTGAAATTGTCGGGGCACGGACTGAGGCCGACACACTCTGGACACTCTGCGAAGCCGAGACCGTCCCAGCCGACAATGCGGCGGCTAGAACTGATACAGCAACGGCGGAGGCCCGGATGTTTGCCATTAGAAGTTATCCCTCACCACAAAGCGCAGGACATCAAAGACAGTCTGAATCTGTCCGTTGAAACTGATCTGAATCTCCCCCTCGTAAGGGCCGGGGTCTACATCTAGTACACCACCTGTGAAGTCGAACTGCACCTGACCGGTAGTTCCCCCGCTCAACTTAGAGCAAGTTATTGTGGAGAGTACGGTCGTTGTACCGGCCGCACGGAATTTGATCGAGACTGTTGTGGACGCCGCACTAAGATCAACGACTCCCCCAGTAATGTCATCCGTTAGCGTAACGATAACGACTGGCCTCTCGTCCCCAGAAACTAAGCGAATGACATCTGTAGCCATATCTACCTCATGCGAATGGGCGCATCTTAACGGTCATTGTGGCTCGTGCTGCCCCAATGTTGGCCCGTGCTCTACGCTCAGTGGTTTTGTAAAGGTACTGCTTCGAGTGATACGCAGCCAGTTCTCTGTCTGACCAGTGCTTATCTGGCAGCACCAGAAGATGTTGCAGCGCACCGTGCATGATGGTGTCTTCCAACTCATCAAACACAGTCTTATCCATACCTGTAGAGTCCCGCAGAGGCTTCAAAGCCACGATCATCTTGATATCGTAGACCTTGGAATCGTCAGGAATTGGGGCAATTACGAAGTTATCTGGGTCAATTTGGCAGATCAGACGGGGGTCAGCCCGCTTATCAACCGCCGTGCTAGGCCAATCAGGGTACATTCCTGCCAATTGTTCGAGGGTCACAGGCTCTAAATGCTCGCCGTTAATGGTCGCTGTGAGGAACGCATGCACCTCAGACCCTGTAGGATTGGTGTAAGGATACTCATATACCCCCGGGGTAACCCTAATAATAGGCTGCATGTACCGCCAAGACAGGGTGCGCTCGCACACTTCGATCGCAGCATCACGAACATACTGCACGATGACGGGCTGCGGACAGCCCGGAACGCTTGTTGCAAGGCGTGTAGCGAGGGATAGGAAGGTACGAGTAGCCATTTAGATCACCAGATCGGGAGGTAGACCAGACTCCTCAGTGTCCGTAATCGGACGGCTCTGAGCGCTGACGCCTAGAGCCTGAGTGAAAGACTGCTGGAATAGTTGAGCGCGGTTGGAGTTGACATGCTCGTTGTCCACCGACTCCGCGATAAAGACTGTCGCATCCACTACGACTGGGAAGTACGCATTGGGAAGTAGCGCAACAGTCTGACTGCCGGTGTATTCCGGTGGTGTTTGTGCGTACTCACCAATTAAAATCTGGCTGGCCGGGGCTTTGGGGTAGATGAAGAAGCGGTTGGCGTTACGCACATGCCGCATCCAATTAACAGTCGGGCCAGCCGCATCGTTCATCCAACCGGGGTAGGTTTCATCCAATGAGTCGCGGCTAACTTCAGTTACCCCCGCCCCGTCTTTAACTTGGAAGATTTCCATGATGCGGATGGAATCCGCTGGAGCGGACTGGATGACGGCCCCTGCCGTTGTAGGTATCTCGCCCATGTAAGCAAAGAGGTCAGGGCGCAACACAGCAATCCGCTTCAACGCTTGGTTGGCGAAGCCCAACAACACCGCGTCGCTGTAACGCTGCGGTGCGTTGATGTCTTGGAGGATGCGACGAACCTCAGTGATTACATCGTTGAGTATCATTCGGGTAATCCCTTAGATGCTTCGGCGTTAAGTTCTTCGTTGCCAGCAGGAGCCTCGGGGATAACATCCTCAGGGGTGTCCAACTTCAGGGCGCTCTTGCGGCCCTTCTGTGCTTTGGGAACAAAGTTCTCAGGGAAGGCTTCTTCCTCGGTGACTTCTTCACACATTGGATTCTCGGCCAGAATGGGGTTCCAGTCGTAGATGAAGCCGTCTTTGATGTTGCGTAGGTAGCGTGCCATTTATTTTCCTTTCCTCTTTCCTGATGGGGACACAGGCCATGATTGTCTCGTAGGCCCGGTTTTCTTACTAGCCATTGCCTGTTTCTCAGACGACGACATCTTTTTGGCAGCAGCCTCTGGTCGGCACGCGGGATACCCGCGCTTAGACTTCTCTGAGCCGGAGCGACCGCAGTCCTTGCCGGTCTTTACATCGACCCACTTCTCGCCGAACCACTTGCCGAGTCCGCCCTTAGCCACGCTTCTTCACCCGGTTGTCAGCACCAGACCATGAGCCGCCCCGTGCCTTATAAGTCTTAGCCGCCCAAGCATTTGCATACGCACTTGGGTACACATCAAACTTCTTCTTGGCCTCGGACTTCACCTTAGACCAAAGAGCAGCGTTGTTGGGTTTGGAAGCAGCCATTACCATTTCACCTTATGTGACCAATATCTAGCCGATAGTTTACTTGGGTTTGAGTCTTGCGCGTTATGTCTTGCGTAATACGATTTCTTGCGGGCTTTGTCTTTGGCGGAGGTCGGGTTCTTGCCCGCACCCTCTACGCCTTGTTGCCCAAAACGAATAATCTTTTCCTGCCCGTTTGTACAAGCCTTGACTACATGCGATTTGGTCGGATGGCTAGGCGTTCTCTTAGGAGAATTACAGGCCATCTCGGATTTCTTCAGCACCTTAGCCATCTTGTTCTCCTAGAAGGAGGGGGCCGAAGCCCCCGTCCAGTTCAACACTTAGGCTGCGTCAACAACCAAGGCCCACATGCGGCAGACCAGATTGCCGGGGGCATAGCCTACCAACTTGATGTCAAGGGTGTCAGCAGCAGAGTAGTACTTGCCGTTGCCGTAACCCACGATCGTGTTGGGAGTGCCTTCAGCCAAAGCCAAAGCCGAGCAGAAAGAACCCACTGCATCCGCAGCAACTCCGTCAAGGTAGCCATCAGCGTCGCTGCCGTCACCAATATCAAGAGTCAGACTGCCAGTACCGGCGGTCGTAACATCAACGCCGACATGCAGAACCAAGGTTTTAGCGGGCAAAGGAATCGCCTCAAGCACATCGCCAGAAGCCAGAGCAGTAGCACCAGCAGCAGTACGGGCGGCAGCGATAGCAGCGAAGTCCATCTCAACTTCCACACGATTGACTTTCGTCAAACCAGCAGCGTGGAACCCAGCAGAGCCTTTGTCAAAGCCCAGCGAATCAGTATATGTAGCCATTTGAATCTCCTAAAAAGTTTGAAAAGGGGAGGGCCGAAGCCCTCCACCAATTAGGCCAAGGTAACGATGCCCTGAGCCAAAGCCTCAGGCTTCACCACTTTGTAGCCATAGACTTGCAGGCCACGGATGATGTTGCCGAAGGTTGTCTCGGAACGGATGGTTTCCATATTCGTCATCTGCGATGCGAAAGTGAAGCCCATCTTGTGACCGGCGATGATGCTGAACTTACCAGACGCCACGCTCAGGTTGTGAGACATGTAGACGGTAAAGCGATCAATTTGGCCCAGACGACCGTTACGAATAACAGAGATGCTGTCGCCAGTGATCGAAGCATCCTTGAGGTCAGACTTCTTGATGAAGCCAGCCATCTTGGCAGGGATCACCATGAAGCGGTCGCCCTCAGGGCAGTTGGCTTCGTCAAGAACAGTACCCATGTCAACGATGTAGTCGAGGACATTGGTCTTGGAGATGGCAACAGCAGAGCCAGAAGTACCAAGGTTGATGTTGGCAGTAATACGGCCAGCACTCGCACCCTTGTTGGCAGCAGCGATATCAGGAAGGATATCGGTCAGAACGCGCTGGTCGATCTTGATCTTCATACGCTCGGAAGCGTCTTTCGACCAAGTGTCCATCAGATTGATGTCCGACTGAACCTTATCCACATCGTCCTCAACGCAAGCGAAGTACTCGCCCTTGTCGATCACGAGTTGGAGTTTGGGTTTGTCAGGATTTTCAACGCTCAGCGTCTGGCCCTTGACATAGGTTTTGATGGTGATCTCAGGAGTGGTACGGATGTTAACCGTGTCACCCATGTTACGAATCTCACCTTCGTAATCCGTGTTGGAAATAGCAGCCAACACAGTTGCGTCGTAGAAATTCTCGATCAGTTTGCCCGACCAAATCTCGGGAATGAAGTTGCCGCTGTAGTTGGGGCGGCCAGAAGAAACGGGGAAAGTCATTTTGAAACTCCTCTAATCAGGCGTTAACGGTGATGCGACCATCTCGCTGTGCAGCGAAAATGTCGCGCTCGATTCGATCACGCTCTGCTTCACGGCCTCGATATTTACCCGAGCGAACATCGTTAAAGAACTTCTTGATGTCATCCGGGCTATATGTCTTAGCGCTACCGTTGCTAGGTGTGCCGGTGTTCTTAGAACGACCGGGAGCCACCTGACGCTCCAGTTCTGAAGCAGACGCATTACGACGGTTTGTCTGAGCAACATTGGCTTTGCCAGTCAACTCATTCCAAGTTTGAAAGAAACTAGCGACACGACGAACATCGAGATTGCGCTGAGCATCCTCAAGGTAAGTCTGACGGCTAATGCCAGTCAGCGGATCAACCTCCAACAGCCACGACTGAAAAGCCGTGTCGTCGTTGATATCCCGCCAATTAGAAACCGCGCCCGACAAATCAGACCAGAACTGTTGTTCTGCGGTCATCGCCTGCCGTTGGGCCACTGCCTGTACTTGTGGTACGACATTGGTTTGCAACTGGCGAATGACTTGCTCCAACTGTGCAATCTTGCTGGCAACTGGGTACAACTCCTCGCGTGTAACCCGACGCATTACATCCAACGACTCGCCGTACTCGGCTACATCATTGTCAGTAACAAGCGGGGCAACATTGACGGGTTGCTCAGATTGCCTAGGTTGCGCAGATAATGAAGCCAACAACTGTTCCATCTGCTGTACTCGGCTATTAAGTTCGCGATTCTGCGAGTGCAGTCTCGGGACTTCAGCGTTATACATGCCTTGCAGGGTTCTCCATTTCTGAGCATAAGTCTCAGAATTGGGGTCGTTCTCTGCACTTGGGTCACTGTGGGATTGCTCGTTCCCGTGTGACGGAGCAGCATTATTCGACGCAGAGTTATCGTCGGCTGGTGCTGGAGTAGCAGCGTTGTTCTCAGGGGACGAAGTTCCACCGTCGGCTAGAGGGGTTGCCTCGCCATTGGTTTCGTCGCCGTTAAGTTGCTTGTACAACTCCTGTACTGCCTCGGTCTGTTTGCGAATTTGCTCTGGTAGTGCCATGGTTAAACGCTCCTATCGGTATGCGTGACTAGACGGCGAGTCTCAGGATGACTTTGCCGCTATTTCAGGGGCTTCCTTTGCGAACTTGTACAGTTCTGCCAACACCTGACACCGCCCTTGTAAAAGTGCAGGGTTGTTTACGGCACTAGGAAGTTGCTCCAACTCGTGATAACGCCACTCCTTGATCCAGTCCAGAAGTTCTGGATACTGTCTCACCGAAATGGCTAGAGCCTTCACAACTTTGGGATCAGGTTTAACCACCGTTATCTCCCACTAGGGCCAGAAACTACATTGCCATCTTGACCACCTTTGGGAGAACCATCAGGCTGCGTTGCTTGCGCAGACTGAGCCTGCTGCTGCGTAGCCGCAATGCGACTTGCAAAAGCAGTTTTCTCCCGAGACGGAATGATGTCGTCTGTAGGCATTTGCAACCCTTTAGCCACTTCGCGAAGAATCGCTGCACGGCCTTCCTTGCCAAGAATCTCCGCATCAATCGGATTGGCGGTTGCGTTAAGAAACTCGATACGGCGAACATTGACGGTTTCCTTGATGGCGAGGTTAACTGCACCTCTAGCCACAATCTCAGCGTCGCCTTTAATGGACTCGTCTTCGTCGTAGCGCATGTTGTACACGAACTGACGATGAACAATAGGTTTGACCACATCGCTGTCGATGTGCATCACAACTTGGCGGATGCCCTTACCAGCAGCACCCATCAGCATGGATAGCCCCGACGAAGTGCGCCCAGCCCCCTGAACATTCAGGTCGCCGTACACATAAGACGGGATGCCGGAGTGGTCGTCAGCCAGTTTGCTGAACCGATCGTAGACACCCATGAGGGTGTTGGCATTGTCATCCGGCTGTGTAAAGCGTACAGCAGGAGCGCTCGAACCCACGGGATCATTGGTAACTTGCCATATCTTCCACGGGTGCATCTGTGTGATGTCCTCGTTGGGTGGGATACGCTCAAGGTTTACCTCGACCTGCGGCCCAGACGAGATACCCATGTTGTTAACGAGCGCACGGGCGGCAGCGTTACAAACATTTTGTATATCTTCGATGATCTCAGGGATTCCTTTACCCCAGAAAGCACCCGGGCACTTGATGAAAGAAGTTTTTGCATACGGCTTCTCCCCTAGCGGATCGTAGTTGAGCACAGCCTTGATGACATAGTTGCCCACGATCCAGACATTCGCATCGTACTCTTGAGCCTCGTCAGGAACTTCATCCTCTGACATGCCCCACTCGATGAGCATCTTGCCACTGACCTTACCCCAGAACTCAAGGGCGTCGAATACTTCGGTCGGCCGCATGTAGGAGTAGTACTTGCGCTCCTCCTCGTTCTTGATGAGTTCAACATCCTCACTGATCCAAGATTGACCGTTGCCAACCTCCAAGACCTTGCGGATGGCATCCTCGTCGTAGCCCGGCACACCAATCAAGTCAGCCAAGTCCATCCGAGTCAGCGGATGATGCTCGAACAGGTAGCCCTCGTTGATCGTCGTGATGCCCGGCTCAGGATAAATACGGAAGGGATCAACCCGCTCGTACTCAGGCGCGATGCGCTCAGAAGCCTTAACCACTGTGCGCCCTGTCTCGTCCTGCTCCCAACCCAAGTGGCGCTGTCTGCGCACGATCGGGCCTTTGATGAAAGCCGTGGGGTAGGTTACAAGATCAGTCACGAAGTCATTGAACGCATTAGCCCAGCCGCCTTGAGCGAACTGGTCACTGATCTTAATCTTCATGCGGTCTACGCGGTTCTGTGCTTCTTGGAGAATCTTGAACCTGTAGTCCTGCGAGATGATCTCTTTGAGTTCCGCCATCTCATCGACCGACTGAGCCTCTTGAGTCTTCTGCACAATCTCCAACACCTTGTTGGCGAAGATGTCTTGAATCTCACGGCTGGCCTTAGGGTTCAGGTCAGGGATGGGCGTAGCCGCCAAGTCCCATGGAGGTGTGCCGGTATCCAGCAGGATGTCTCTGAGCCATGACTCAGCCGCACGGCACTTGACTTCGGTAATCATCATAAAGATTTCCGAGCCACCCTGATCGCGAATCTGTTTGAGTTTGTCGGCTTCGTACTCACCGTTGCGCTGCCGCAATGCCATGAGCATCTTCTGCTCGATGGGCTTCTTAGCCTGCTGGGCTACATCCCAACATGCTCGTAGGTGTTCCGTAAGGCCAAGCATCAATGGCTGGCTCTGGCGCTCCTGTAGGGCGCGCTCTGCCGCCTCCTTCTCTTGGCGAACCAAGGTAGCGTTGTCAACTACACGAAGGAGTGTCAGTCCAGCAGCCATTAGTCTTCCTTCTTTTTACGACGCTTGAGTTGTTCTTCCAACTCTGCGATCGCTGTGGCCTTGTTGGTATAGTAAGGCGACTGCTCAAGTTTAGACTGCATATCTTGTCGCACTTGCTCAATCCGCTCCTGAACTTTCACAGGCTCAAGAACTTTAGAGCCGTAATGCACGGCTTTCTTTTGCACCATCTCACCGATCGGAGAGGCTGTCGCACTTGCACGGCTCTCACCCGGCATGGGGTTGCCAGTGCGGATAGCCTCGTTGCGTACACGGCGGTTGTAAGCGTCATACCGCTCTTGGGTAATCCTACTAGCCTCATCTTTATGCTGCGCACCCCAATACTGCACATCGCTAGGCTTAGATATTTCTCGCATCGAGGAAACTTTAGGGGCCTGCCCAGCAAATACTTGAGGCGCTTTCTCCTCTGCTTCCATCGTGGTGTCGTACTCGGTATACCTTATCCCAATGCGAGTTCCGTCTGTCTCATTAGTTCGCCCTTTACCGGTTGATTTAACTGGTGGGCGGGTGTCAATCACTTTGCCGCCGTCCTTGTAGCCACGAATAGTAGGGCGGGGGGCGGTATTCATCTTGGGGTTATCCGACCAGATGGTGAACGACTTGCCTGACGATGACTTCATACACTCCTCCATTTAC
>Ga0172367_10008262_pt1 | contig 11675 bp, 11 predicted proteins | sample Lak10m_FD_114542 | JGI IMG/M metagenome (GOLD analysis project Ga0172367, IMG submission 114542) | Freshwater microbial communities from Kabuno Bay, South-Kivu, Congo - kab_022012_10m | ecosystem: Environmental > Aquatic > Freshwater > Lake | place: Democratic Republic of the Congo: South-Kivu...
GCCAACAACACCTACCCGGCCGAATTCATCTACCAGAACCTGATGATGCAGGCCAACGTGATTGACGCGGCCTTTCGCCACGGTGTGCAAAAGTTGCTGTTCCTGGGCTCCAGCTGCATCTACCCCAAGCTGGCCCCCCAGCCCATGCGCGAAGACGCCCTACTCACGGGCACGCTCGAACAAACCAACGAACCCTACGCCATCGCCAAGATCGCCGGCATCAAGCTCTGCGAAAGCTACAACCGCCAGTACGGTGAAAGTCACGGCATCGACTACCGCAGCGTCATGCCCACCAACCTGTATGGCCCCGGCGACAACTACCACCCGGAAAACTCCCACGTCATCCCGGCGCTTATCCGCCGCTTTCACGAAGCCAAGGTTAACCAGGCGCCCAGCGTCACCATCTGGGGCACGGGCACACCCAGGCGCGAATTCTTGTATGTGGACGACATGGCAGCGGCTAGCGTGCACGTCATGAACCTCGATAAAGCCACCTACGATCAGCACACCCAGCCCATGCTCAACCACATCAACGTGGGCTGCGGGGATGATGTGACCATTCTGGAAGTGGCGCAAGCTGTGGCCTGCGCAGTTGGGTACACCGGCACCATCCTCACCGACCCCACTAAGCCCGATGGTACTCCGCGCAAGCTTATGGACAGCTCACGTCTCAATGCCTTGGGTTGGAAGGCGCAAGTCGGGCTAGATGCGGGCCTCCAAGCCGCATACAAAGATTTTTTGAAGAAATACGCTACTCAGAAATAAAGGGAAATACCGTGTCAACCAAACAAAAAGTTGCTCTTATTACCGGCATCACCGGCCAAGACGGCTCTTACCTTGCCGAATTCCTACTTGAAAAAGGTTACATCGTCCATGGCATCAAGCGTCGCGCCAGTTCCTTCAACACCCAGCGCGTCGACCATATTTACCAGGACCCGCATGTAAATAACGCCCATCTCAAACTTCACTATGGCGACCTAAGCGACACAAGCAATCTGGTTCGCATCATCCAGGAGACGCAACCAGATGAAATTTACAACCTCGGCGCCCAAAGTCATGTGGCTGTTTCATTTGAATCCCCTGAGTACACGGCCGATGTGGATGCCATCGGTACTCTGCGTATTCTTGAAGCTATTCGCATTTTGGGGCTAGAAAAGAAAACACGCTTTTACCAAGCGAGTACCAGCGAGCTATACGGATTAGTGCAAGAAGTGCCTCAAAAAGAAACCACCCCTTTCTACCCTCGTAGCCCATATGCGGTCGCCAAACTGTATGCCTACTGGATTGTAGTGAACTACCGTGAAGCCTACGATATGTATGCTTGCAACGGCATTCTTTTTAACCACGAGTCACCTCGACGTGGCGAAACTTTTGTCACACGAAAAATAACACGCGGATTGGCTAACATAGCCCAAGGTCTTGATAACTGCCTTTACATGGGCAACCTTGACGCAATGCGTGATTGGGGCCACGCAAAGGACTATGTTCGAATGCAGTGGATGATGCTGCAGCAGGAACAGCCCGAAGACTTCGTAATCGCCACAGGTGTGCAATACAGCGTTCGCCAGTTCATTGAGTGGAGCGCGCAGGAACTAGGCATCACCCTGCGCTTTGAAGGACAGGGCGTTAATGAAGTTGCCATTGTCGAAAAGATAGAAGGCGACAAAACCCCAGCCCTCCAAGTCGGTCAGACCATCGTCCGTATCGACTCGCGCTATTTCCGTCCAACAGAAGTGGAAACGCTATTGGGTGACCCAACGAAAGCCAAGATAAAGTTGAACTGGTCACCTGAGATCACCGTACAACAAATGTGTAGAGAAATGATTGATGCCGATTTGGATGAGGCTAAACGTCATGCGCTACTCAAAGAGAACGGTTACTCAGTCTGCGTTAGTTTGGAATGAAAAGTTAATGATTAAACAGAATTCGACATTGTTTTATAAAGCATAGCTACAGATAACATACACTCACAAAAATTTTAATCATAAGTCTAATGCTATTCTATATAAATAGCTTTTTGCTTGGTGGGGATACGGTTGCAATCCAGGTTGGATCTATATCCGTACGTCTGGTCGCAATAACGATATTAATAGGCTTATTTCAACATGTAACTCAATATAAATCGTTGATTTTATATTCAAAGCAAATGCACATCTATGTGCTTTTTATCGGTGCAATTATTCTTTCTATTCCGCAAAGTATCGATATTGCGCGTAGCATTGCCTATCTTTTCTGGATGGTATTCTTGGCCGCTATTCAAACGTCATATTTTAATTTTGAATATTCTAAACGCGGGCCAATAAATTTCGAAAATGCATTACTTAATGTATATAGGTTTTGTACTGTAGCTCTATTTGTAGAGTTCGGCATTAAACTTCTTCTTGGCGACGGATCAAGACCACATCTCTTTTTTTATGAGCCAGCCCACACAGCAATCTTCATGATTCCGTATTTGGTCATCGCTGTAATAAACGCATCTTCAAATTTGAACTCAAAAGATGTACTGCTATCGTTAGGCGGGATGCTAATATTATTTTCAGCAACGGCTTTATTCTCGGTAATTGGAGCTCTATTTTTAGTTGCACTATTCGTGCCGAAAACAAGGGCTACTATTACTTCCGCAATAGCAACATTAATGACTATTGCTGCTATATTAATCTTAACGACCGGGGCAAATGAATACATTAATCTAATGATTGGATTTCTTGCTTCGGCAGATGATTTTTCAACTGCACTTGAATTGATTTTTCATCGTAGCGGCACACGCATTATTAGATTTTATTATGGAGTCGATGCATTCTTCAGCGCACCATGGTTTGGCATCGGTGCTGGCGCTGCCAACGCTTACACTTCAGTGCATGATATTCCATCAGAAGCCATTCAATATTATGATTCGGAATGGGATGATGTATTTGCAAATCCATTTGTAAATCCTTTTATCGAAGTTTCCGCAACAATGGGAATATTTGGTGCTTTAGCTTTGATATTCCTTGCGATCAGGCTCATAGTCACATCCAGGGAACAGGGGTTTCAGCAAAAAATGGCTATCTCGGCGATGGCCATGTTTTTAGGAATATTTCTTGAGTCAACCTTTTTGCGTCACTACATTTGGCTAATGGTTTCACTTGCGTTTATTCCTTATAAAAGTCACATTATAAATTCTAAAAAATAGTTAGTGATATGGCAGATTTAATAATTTTCACACCAACGCTCAACGCTGGAAAGTTAATAAAAAATTTAGTTAGAAACATAAATTCAATTTCAAGTAGAGTTCGTGTTTATCAATACATAGGAGATGGTGGAAGTTTCGACAATACAGTTGAAATAATTTGTAAAAATGCGACTTATCAGTATGAAACCTGCGTTTTGCCCAATAAAAACATTCCAGAAACATTAAATTTCTTAGCTGAAAAGGCTTTGATTCTTCATGGCCACGAAATTCCTTTTACAGTACTTAACGCAGATGATCAAATATATCCGGATGTATTAGTTAAACATCTTGAAATTTTTAATGAACATCGTAAGAAAAATAAGGCAGACTTATTGGGTGGGAAGGTTGATGTAGTATCAGATGGGCGAAATCTTGGACATAGGCTATCTTCCATTGATGAAATTCAGAACTTTATGTCCGTAAACCATCTAGGACTTTTAGCCCCTCTCTCAGTCTGGGAAAGATGCAGTTTCCCTGAAGATTTCCCAAATGCTTATGATTATATTTGGTTGCGCGATGTTCTCCGGAAAGAATATCATATAGCAGTTTCGAACGAAAATTCTATTGGCGGTGCAGAGTTTGGAGGACTAAGTTATAAGAAGAGATTTGCTGCACAAAGAGAAATTTTTACTGATGATTTGCATCATAGAAACTACATGAGAGCCGCAAGGCGTCTTCTGGTATTTCTAGCGAAAGAATTTTTTAAACAAACCATGCCGAAAAAAGTCGTTGATGAGGTTATTCGACGATTCAGGGCTAAAAACAGGAGTATCGACAATTGGATGCCATGAACAATAAGGCTATTGTTATAACGACAATAAACCCACCGACAGAAGCTGTTTCAAAAATAGCAGACGGCTTTAATGACAAGAGTCAAATAATAGTTATTGGAGATCGTAAAACACCAAAAGACTGGGAACATAGAGGGGTTCGCTATGTATCAATCGAAGAACAGCGCGATATGTATCCTGAATTCGCTGATTTAGTACCATACAACCACTATTGTCGAAAAAACATTGGATACCTTTTAGCAATCCAGAGTGGTGCGCACGAAATTCTTGAAACAGATGATGATAACCTACCTTATAACGATTTCGGTCTAGTTGTAAGTGCTCCAGCCAAACTAATATCAAACACAAAATACTGCAATATATATTCGTGGTTTACAGACCGGAACATCTGGCCACGAGGACTCCCTTTGGATGAAATTCGAAGCAAAGGAATCGTTAATAATAATAGTTTTTCGGGCAATGTAGGCATAGTGCAATGGCTTGCAGATGAAGATCCGGATGTTGACGCAATATATCGACTCACAACAAATGATCGAGTGGTTTTTGAACGAGACAAAAGCTATGTTCTCGATAAAGATGTTTGGTGCCCATTCAATTCCCAAAATACACTATTCAAACACGTTGCGTTCGAAGCGCTTTATCTTCCATGTTTTGTTAGTTTTCGAATGACCGATATATGGCGATCATTCGTAGCACAACGCCTTTTATGGGAAAAGGACTTGTATTTGCAGTTTTCATCCGCAACCGTCGCTCAAGAACGGAATCCGCACGATTTAATGCGCGATTTTCGCGACGAGATCATAGGATACACGGAGAATAAAAAAATTATTGACATAATCTCATCTGAAAAACTTGAGGGATTATCGGAGTATGAGAAGCCTATTGCCCTCTATAGAAGCCTTAATAATGCCGGGATTGTTCCTGATAAAGAATTAAAACCACTGGAAATTTTTATTAATAAGATTGTGGAATATGCTTAAAATATCAGTTGTTATTCCATCATACAATCAGGGAAACTTTATTGGGGAAACGATAGAGAGTGTAATCAAAGTACTTGGTGCCAACGATGAGCTACTCATCGCAGATGCTGGAAGCACAGATGATACTAAGCAAAGAATTGAGCGCTATCTATGTGATCCTCGCATCATATGGAATTCAGAGCCGGATAAAGGATTTTCAGATGGTTTAAACAAAATATTTGACCGAATTAATGGTGATATTATTGGAATAATGAGCTCTGATGATATTTATCTAGATTGTAGTTTCGATAGAATTAGAAATTTATTTGAGGATCCGGATCTTAATCTAGTATTTGCAGACTACAAGATTATAGACGCTTCCGGTAGGCAGATTGGCAAAAGGTCTTTAACCAAAATTAATACTATAGAAGAGATATTTTCACTGAAAATTGTTATTCCGCAGTCATCTACATTTTTTCGTAGAGTTTCTCTCGAGAAGCAATTGCCGCTATCTTTGGACTATGACTATATTGCTGACATTGCGATATTCAACAGAATATGCCATGACGGTAAATGGCTGCAATTTTCTGAATATTGGTCTGCAGTACGAAGGCATCCCGGATCCAGAACGGGGAAAAAGAATCCAGGTATACAATATCAGCAATTTCTAGAACGTGAATTTCCCGAGTTGATAGCTAAGCCTATGGTAAAGTCAGGCGCAATCCTACTAACTGCACGTTATTTAGCTGAGTCTGGCCACACTTTTAATGCGACTACCAAACTATTCAAGAGTTTTTTATCTTGCCCGTTTGCAACAGTTAAACACTGGCTTTTTACCCGCACTCTATTAAGGTTTCTACCTACAAGTTTACTTGGAATTGTGCGTGCAATCATTGGAAGCCGTTAATGATTTTAGTAATAGATCACGCAAGTGGCTTCGGCGGGGGGCAGACGGTTTTGATGCAGATCGTCGAAAGTCTTCGAAATACGAATATGTCGTATGTAATTTTAATTCCTAAGGGCGGGCATCGTTACGACCAGTTAAAAGAAGAGAACCCTGGCAAGGTCCAAGCTTTGCCTCAGAATCATAAAAATCGCATCGTCGATATTATTAGACTCAATATTGGATTATGTTTGACTAAGTATATCTGGCAAAGTGACGCAATTCTTTATGTAAATGGATCCCGCTTACTTCCCTTTGTTGTGTTCCGAGCGATTTTCGCGCCGTTTAAATCTGTTGCGGTACACATGCATCTCGAGCCAAGCAAGTTTGTTCTAGGAATGATAAAACTTTTATGCAGGATACAGCCACTAACATCAATAATTTGCTGTTCTGAATATATTTATACAATTACTTCAAAAAAAATTCAGAAATGTAATGTTCTATTGTTGGAAAATGCTTTATCCACACGTTATGTAGATTATGCTGGTAATTGCATATTAAATAAATTCTCCAATTCCAGGCTTGAAGTTGCAATAGTTGGCGGAGTACACCCGAACAAAGGGCAGGATATTATTCTGAACCTACCTAAAGATCTAGAAGAGAAAGTGAGATTTCACATTATTGGCCCAATTATTTTCGATAAAAAATGGGCAGATAATCTAAAGAACTGCGCCCCTAAGCACACAATATTTCCGGGGCCGAAATATGATTTGATAAAGTATTTTCAAGAAAATAATATTGAAATCTCTGTTGTTCCGTCCCGTTGGTCTGAGCCATTTGGGCTAGTTGCAATTGAGTCTATGGCCTTGAATACGGTGACGCTGGCGCGTGCAGTTGGAAACTTTCCATTCATCGCATCGAAAACGGGAATGTTGCTATTTAAGACGGATGATGATTTATTTTCATTACTTCGTAAGCTGATCGATGATGGATTTGAAAGTAGATCACAGTTAAAGCACACTCAAAGAACAATGACATTGTATTATTACGGTCAATATCGTATAAATGCTGTTTTAGAGAAAATTTACATTCAAGCAAATTCTTCGAAAGTATTTTAGGCCTAATCAGTCATGTCAAAAATCTTAATTGTCAACAAATATTTTGCGCCCGACATCGGCGGTGTCGAAACAGTTGTCCGACAATATGCGGATTGGCTTACATCAAGTGGTGAGCACGATGTAGTAGTACTCTGTTGCTCTAAGACACTTTCCTTGCGAACACGGGTTTCTAGCCACAAAGGTATAAAGATTGTGAGGTGCTCAAGTTTTGGCAGCTTAATGGGCATGCCGATTTCATTTAGTTTTTTCTATTGGTTCGTGTATTTTTCTGCCTGGGCTCGTGTTGTAAACATACATTATCCATTTCCGCTGGCTGATATTGCAGCGCTAGTAACGCCAAAATTTTATAAATTATTATATACGGTGCATGCAAATATATCGGGCAAGGGTCGTTTGGGAAATATTTTTAAAAAATTGAGTGTTTTTAGCCTGCGTAAGGCAGATTATTTGGCTCTTACATCGGAGTCACTCTCGAAGATATTTTTTCCTTTTCTATCTATTCCCCGAGCCGTTATACCGCTGTGCTTGAGTGCCGGCGATAAAGCCGGCGGGAGAAGCAAATCTCTACCGTTTTCACTTCCCTTAGAATATGGTCTATATTTTGGACGCTTCGCACATTACAAGGGTCTAGATGTTCTAATGAAAGCGGCTGAGATGCGAGTTTCTAAGCAAATACCAATAGTTATTGCGGGACATGGTCCTCTCTCGGATGATTTGAAAAACATTTTGAGCTCGAATTCAAGAATAGAAAATGTGTTTCTCTTTGATCATATTTTCACAGAAGATGAAAAATTTGAAATTTTATCGCGTGCAAACTTTCTTATATTTCCATCAACAACTGAAGCCGAGGCATTCGGAATAATTCAACTGGAAGCACTCTCATGTGGACTGCCAGTTATAAATACATATTTAGGTACAGGTGTAGAGTGGGTTTCACTCGACCAAGTAACTGGTATTACGGTCCAACCTAATGACGTTAAAGGCCTGGCAGATGCGATTGATCAAATCGCTCTTGATGAACCGCTTAGGACTTGTTTTTCACATGCAGCTCGAGCTAGGGTTCAGATGTTTTCAGAAGATGTTGTAAAAGCTAAGGTTTTGATGTTATTCCAGCAACTTTAAGAAATTCAATTTTTAAATATAGTAAGTCGCAGTGAAAATTTGGTGAAGGAGTTTAAATTGAAAAAATTAAAATGGCGAATTCAGGCGATGCTCAAGGCTAGTGGTTTTGATTTGCGCCGAACACCAGTTGGTGAAAAAACCGAGATCGAGATGTTCTTAGCTCAATGCGATAAGAAAAACGTATCTTTGATCATTGATGTAGGCGCAAATATTGGACAATTTGCGGAAAAGGCATTGTGGATGGCGCCTCATCTTAAAGTGTTATCAATCGAACCTCAGAGGTCAGCCCATAAAGAACTTATTAAAAAAGCCGCCGGTAATCCGAATTGGATAGTTGCAGAAAGATGTGCAATTGGTCGTGAAAGTGGAAACACTTCAATTAATTTGGCTGAAAATAGTTATAGTTCCTCTATCTATAAAATCACCGAAACACATGTCGAGGCTGCGGATAACTCTCGAACTTCTGGTGTGGAGGAGGTGCCACTAAGAACATTGCCTGAAGCACTTGGTTCTATACCTGGCATATCCGATAATAAAATCGGATTGAAGATTGACACTCAAGGTTATGAGTTGGAAGTTCTCGAAGGTTCTGTTAATTTAATTAATCGGATTCCTGTTGTATTGTGTGAGTTATCACTTTGTCCATTATACGAGTCCGCACCGAATTTTAGAGATATGCTTTCGTGGTTTGAAATGCGCGGATTTCGGCTGGTGGGTCTTTTCCCAGAGTTTTACCATAGTATTCACCCTGAGATGTTGCAAGTTAATGGAATATTCGTCCGTGATAATTGATCTTTCTTTTTGAGTCATTTGACAGAAAATTGATTTGTTTTAGGCGCGCTCACGGGTTCGCCTGTCCGGAGACTGCAGCGCCACTTGCGCCAGTTTCAGAAGTTCTACTTCGCTCAGCCGGGATCGAACTACTTTTCCTTCCGAATCCATCGTCCTCATGGGGCGCCAACACGTTGTAAAAGACACAATTAGAACGTGGGGTGATCGTTTCTAATGCACTACACGGACGACTTTAGAATCGAACCTCATGAATTTTAAAACCCTAGTTTCAAATGTCTTTTCTTCAGCAGTACAGCGTGCCGTTGGTTTTGCAAGCATACTTATTTCATTAAGACTAGTTCAGGACTCATATCCTCGTGGTATTGCTGATTTCTACATCCAGTTGAGTACAATACTTATTGTGTTTCAATTTCTTGATTTTGGTATTGGCAATGCTTTTGTTAATGAATATTCTGCGCTATCAAATAAATTAAAATCCGGCTCGCTCTTGGCTCGTTATTTTTATCTCACTTTATCCTTGAGTTTTATCGGTGCGACTTTTTCGGTTATTCTGATTTTTATGCAAGGGGGTGTAGATTTACTTCTGTTTCCAATACTTTTGTGGATGGGTATTGGACTGTCTCTAGTCCCAAAGTATTTTATAGCCACCAATCGTTCGCATATATCTAATATTGTTTATACCGGCATCCCGTTGGTTTCTCTTCTTACTGTTGCGTGCTGCAGTTATTATCAGTTGCCGCCAATGTTTTTATATGCGTCAGGGCCATTTGCAATATTACTCTGTTTCGGTATTGCCATGGCAATGGTGCCAGAGTTAATTATTGGTTTGCGATTATCGTTTGATAAGAGCATTGACTGTCACGCTGCGATCAAAATTTTCAAGCAGGCGTCTATTTGGGTCATATATCAGGCCGCTATGTTTGTTGGAATCAACTCGGACTATATTATTGGCCGAAATATTTTCGGACTCTCCGAGGATATGGCTGTTGGTGGTGTTCTGCGCATCGCATACGGATTGACATTAGTCTCAATGGTTTCAGTACCAATTTGGCCGTGGATTGCAAGGAGTTTTATACTAGATACTTATCCTGTGCTCCGACGTAAAATTTACGTCGCACTTTTTGCTTTTTTTGTCTCCTCTTTGAGTGTTGGGTTGTTGTCCTATTTTATTTTTTATTTTGGATCTGAGTGGATAGTTGGCAAAGACAGCGTAATTGGTGGTATTGATTTATTAATTATCTCCATTTTCGTTTTTTCATATAATTTGTGGTTTGGAATATCATCCCTAATTACTTCCAAAGATTTGTTGCCAATCACTGTGATGGGCTGTTTGGTCATTTTCTTTGTCGCCACATTGTTTAAATTAAGCATGTATTCTTCGGCAAACTATATAAGTCTCATATTGACTACGTCTTTAATGCTAATGGCATGGAACTTATTTGGTTTGATTCGCCTCAGGTTGGCTCTTGCGCGAAAAAGAATGTGCGTTGATTTGAGTTAAATCAGTTTTACAAGATAAACGTTTCCCCAAAGCAAATCAATTTGGTTAATTAAGGAGTCCGTTAAATGCAGACTATAAATATAATCGGCGGTAGTGGGTTCATCGGGACTCGCCTAGTCCGCCGGCTGCGGAGCAAAGAACAACTGGTGGTACAAATTACGGACAAAGCGCCGAGTAAAGCGCACCCAGACTTATTTACATTGGGTGATGTCCGATCGGTTGAAGAGCTTCGGACGTCGATTGTAAATCGATCTGTAATCGTCAATTTGGCAGCTGAGCATCGCGATGATGTTCGGCCATTAAGTCTTTACGACGAGGTCAACGTTGGGGGCGCAAGAAATATTTGCACGGTAGCAAGTGAAAAAGGTGTTCGGACAATTATCTTTACAAGCACTGTTGCGGTTTATGGTTTTGCGCCAATCGGTACAGATGAGTCAGGAAAAATCGCCCCCTTCAATGATTACGGACGCACTAAGTATGAAGCTGAGCTGGTTTTTAAAGCTTGGCAAGCTGAAGCGCCAACTGAGCGTACCTTGGTGATCATTCGGCCCACGGTAGTCTTTGGAGAGCAGAACAGAGGCAACGTCTATAACCTACTGCGACAGATTGCTTCAGGCAAGTTTGTGATGGTAGGCAACGGTGAAAACCGCAAATCTATGGCCTATGTTGAGAACGTCGCTGCATTTATCGAATACAGCATGAGCTTCAAACCCGGTGTGCACATCTACAACTTCATCGACAAGCCTGACTTCACGATGAACAGCTTGGTTGCAAGTGTCAATCGCATTCTTGGTCGACCAGAGAAAATTGGCTTCAGACTTCCCTTCGCTGTTGGGTACATGATTGGTAAAGGATTCGATCTGGTTGCCTCACTGACTGGAAGAAGGTTTGCCATCAGCTCGATCCGCGTCAAGAAGTTCTGTGCGAACTCTGTTTACAACACGGCCATTGACCAAACCGGCTTCGTTCCTCCTGTGCCCCTCGAGCAAGCTCTCGCTCAGACGGTTCGGTATGAGTTCGTTGAATCGCATGAGCGCGATGGAGTGTTCTACACCGAATGAGTTAGACACGAAGGTTGGCTCTGTCCCAGGGCCAAATTTCCACGTCCCACCGATTTTTGACCTCACGCACCATCTTCTTGGACAGCGTGTCTGTGATGCAGTCAATGAAATCCAATGACCGCTGTGCGTAGGGTGCTCGCTTTGCAGCGTCTCGCTCGTAAGTCATCCCCTCATGCAGCGCCATCATCTCGGCGCGCTCCTTCAGCACGGGTGATGCATTGAACACCCAGTCGACAA